>SMEN01000202.1_pt1 | contig 31531 bp, 28 predicted proteins | sample 2456271 | NCBI WGS metagenome assembly SMEN01 (sample SAMN10132593, study PRJNA489261) | soil metagenome | isolation source: day1 control-loamy sand soil ammended with raw manure from dairy cow... | place: USA | collected 2015-04-01 | reverse complement strand
CTGGTAACAGCAAGATCCAGAACCACGTTGGACAAAGGCAAAATACGCGACAAGAGATTCATGACGGCCATTATAGGGGGGAATGTTTTTTAGCTAAACTTTTTTTGGATAGCGAACAACACATGGGCAGTGTGCCATGAAACACAAAACCCCGAACTTCATAAAAGTACGGGGTTTGTTGGTAGGCTTATGCCCACTGTACTAGTTCGGCACGATTAGACTGCCGGAACTTCGAGCCGCTTGGCGGGCTCATGCGCATGGCTGTTTGCCTTTTCCTTGTATTTCAGCACCTGGCGGTCGATTTTATCGGCCAGCAGATCAATAGCGGCATACAAGTTTTCATCTGAAGAGGCGCAATGTATATCTTTGCCTGGGACTCGGACGGTCACTTCGGCAGTGTGCTTCAGACGTTCGATGGAAAGCATAACCTGGGTGTCAACCACGTTGTCGAAGTGCTTTTCAATTCGACCAATTTTACTTTTGACGTAGTCGCGAATAGCAGGAGTTATGTCAAGATTACGGCCAGTGATATTAAGGCTCATATAGGCTCTCCGTAGTAGTCAAACAACTTGTTCAAGAAGGGTAAAACCTGGTGTCTGTAGGCTCCTTATTAATGATGTTGGATAGTCCAGTATACCTATATGTTGGCCAGATAACATGACTTGGATCAATCTGCCCTGTGCAGGAAAACCCTTGGCCTGGCAGGCCCCGTAACGGGGCCAAAAACCTGCTTACATTCGGAAGTTGGAACCTAAGTAAACCTTACGAACCGCTTCGTTATCGATGATCTCGGAAGGGTGCCCACTGGTCAGCACCGTACCTTCGCTGATGATGTAGGCACGGTCACAAATACCCAGGGTTTCACGCACGTTGTGGTCGGTAATCAGCACGCCAATATTGCGGCCTTTCAGAAACTGCACAATGCGCTGGATTTCGATCACGGCAATCGGGTCCACCCCGGCAAACGGCTCATCTAGCAGGATGAAACGTGGGTTGCTGGCAAGCGCACGGGCAATTTCTACGCGGCGGCGCTCGCCACCAGACAGGGATAGGGCGGTATTTTGACGAATGTGATCAATTTGCAGCTCGCTGATCAAGGTTTCCAGGCGTTCGTTGATGTCTAGCTTGCTGATACGACGAGCGTTCTCGTCCAGTTGCAGCTCCAGAACGGCGCGGATATTTTCTTCTACGGTCAGGCGACGAAAGACGGAGGCATCCTGGGGCAGATAGGACAGGCCCAGGCGCGCCCGCTTGTGCATGGGCATGGCGGTGATGGGCGTGCCATCAATTTCAATGCGGCCTGCATCGGCGGGCACAATGCCCACGATCATGTAAAAGCTGGTGGTTTTACCGGGGCCGTTAGGGCCCAGCAAGCCGACGACTTCACCGCTTTCCACATTCAGAGAGACATCCTGAACGACGGTGCGTTTGCCGTAGGTCTTACGTAATCCCTGGGCAATCAGACTGCCTTTGGTCGAGTGACTGGCACGGGTAGGGGTAGACGGGTTGTGAGGAGCAACCATGATTCGGTGGTGTCCTGGCTATTTTCGAGGAGAGGACTTGCGTTGGCATTCGGCCATGGCAGCATCGGCATTGGAGCGTGGACGAGCCACGGAGCGTACTCGGCCATCGCGGGTAGCGGAGTCCGAGCCACCAAAGGCCTGATAGGTACCGTCTTTTTGACGGTAAATAATACGCTGCCCTTGGACGGTGTCCTGCAATTTGCCACAGACGTAGCGATTGACGACAGCCTTGCCCAGTAGCTCGACCTCTTCGGTCTTGCCGTTGTAGACGGCTTTGACCCCTTCAGCGACCATCAGTTCAAAACGGGCCGGATCTTCCTGGCGGATGGTCACACGGGCGCGTTCGCTGACGGTAGCCGTGCCATGCTGGAAGCCTTCAGCGTCTTGTTCGATAGCCAACTGGTCTGCCATCAAAGTCATGGCACCACGCGTCAGGATGATGTTGCCTTTATAGATAGTTTGCTTGGCAATATCGTCGTAGGTCAGGGTGTCGGACAGCACGGAGGTGTCCGGTTCTGCAGCGGCTTCGGTGCTTGCCTGAGCCATGGCAGGGGCCGTTGGCAGCAAAGCCAGGGCGGCAGTACTCAGGCACAGGGCCAGAGCACCACGCAAGAGGCTAAAAGAGAGCTTGGGCTTGTGGCCCAGGCGGGCGCTGTCAGGCGTGGTCATGGAGGGGAATCCTTAGAACTATTGGAAGAACGCGCTTTTTGTGTTTGTTGGCCCGAGATTTTAACGTCGGATTCCGACATGACGTTCAATTGGCGAACGCGATTATCGTAACGCATCCCGGTACCGCGCATGGTGGACTGGCCGTTTACGACCAGTGCCGGTTCATTGGTGTACACCACGTCTTCTTCAGGCAAGATAATCAGCACTTCGCTGCGCACGTCCAGCGCGGCATCTTCTTCAGTCGCCTGACGGTGGATATGGGCATTGCCCTTCATGGTGATGGTGTCGCCGCCCGCATTCATATGAGCGGTGTCGGCCGTGGCTATCGTCAAGGGCGAGTCGGCACGGTTGCTGACTGCGCGCGGGGACGTGATGTCGTGGGAGTCGTCATCGGGGAAATGGTAGGCAATCACCCCATCCAGGCGGCTGATCGCCACGCCGGTCTGATCGGTACTGATCATGGTGAAGTCTCGCGCCCAGGAATCCGGTTCGTGGGTCATGCGCCGCGGCGGATCAATGGCAACCGAACTTTGGGTGTAATCGACCGCCCACAGTGTTGCTACCACTAGCAGGGCTAAGAGCAACAAAGAAATGGCGGTGGGTAAACGGTCGCGCATGATTACTGAATGACTCCCGTGGTTTTCAGCGGTCCGCCTGTAATGAAGGGAGCCAGCCGACCTTGTGCGGCCAAAATGGCGTCACAGCATTCGCGCACGGCACCTTGACCAGCGGGCAGACTGGACACCCAACTGGCGATCTGACTGATATAGAAGGGGGCGTCGGGCACACTGGCCGAAAAACCGACACGCTGCATGGCAGGCAGGTCGATCAGGTCATCACCCATATAGCCCATCTCACTTAAAGACAGGCCGTTTTCCTGAGCAATTTGGGTCAGCACGGCAACCTTGTCGCGTACACCTTGGTGGACGAAGGGAATGCCCAGCTCGGCAGCGCGGCGCGACACAATGCCGCTTTCCCGGCCGGTAATCAGCGCAACACCAATGCCGCTTTCACCCAGCATGCGCAGGCCATGACCATCCAGAGCGTGAAAGCTTTTAAATTCTTCGCCATGCTCGCTGTACCACAGGCGTCCATCGGTAAGAATTCCGTCCACGTCAAACACCATCATGCGCAACTGACGTAATTGATTGCGTACGTTCTCGGGCAGCTTGGCCAGAATCTGGGCCTCAGCAGGGTGGAGTGGAATAGTGGGCGTATTCATCATGGTCAGATTACCTTTGCAGCCAACAGGTCATGCATGTGCAGAGCTCCCAATAGTAGCCCGTTTGCGTCCAGTACCAGCATTTGACTGATACGCAGGGCATCCATTTGCTCGGCGGCTTCTATGGCCAGCGCCTCGGCAGCAATGCTGCGAGGCTCACGCGACATGCCAGCAGATACTGGCAGATTACGGATGTCCCCGTCGCGTGCAATCAGGCGGCGCAGATCACCATCCGTGAACATGCCGATCGGGCGGCCTTGCGAGTCCGTCACGATGGTCATGCCCATCCCTTTGCTGGACATTTCGACTAGCGCATCGGGAACCAGGGTGTCGGCGGCTACGACCGGCAACTGTTCGCCACGGCGCATGATGTCGCGCACAAATGTCAGCAATTGACGACCCAATGCACCGCCTGGATGCGAGCGAGCGAAATCTTCACGGCTGAACCCGCGTGCTTCCAGGCAGGCCACGGCCAGTGCATCCCCTAACACCAGCGCTGCTGTGGTGCTGGCGGTGGGAGCCAGATTCAAGGGGCATGCTTCGTGCTCGACATGGGCGTCCAGATGCAGGTCGGCGCTTTGAGCCAGTTCTGACTGGGCATTGCCGGTGATGGCTATCAGCTTGGCACCCATGCGGCGCAGCACCGTCAAAATGGTCACCAGCTCTTGAGCCTGTCCTGAATAAGAAATGGCAATGACCACGTCTTGTTTGGTAATCATGCCCAGATCGCCGTGCAGGGCTTCGGCGGCATGCATGAAAAAAGCCGGCGTACCGGTAGAGGCCAGGGTGGCTGCGATTTTGCGGGCTACATGCCCGGACTTGCCGATACCAGTGACCACGACGCGGCCCTGGCAGTTCACCAGCAACTGGGCGGCTTCTACAAAACTGTGGTCCAGACGTTCGCCAAGCGCTTGCAGTGCCTGAATTTCAATAGCGAAGGTGCGACGTGCCGAGGGCAGGATGTGTTCGGGATCGAAAAGTGCCGGTGTATTCATGGCGAAATTGTAAACGTGAAGTGTGCGCTTGGCATGCAGATTTGCAGCAGGCAAATTGTAAGGTGTGATGAGCTTGGACCAGTAGCGGCCTGAATAGTTTAAGGTTAAGATACAGCCTGTTTTGTAATTTCAGTAATTACTGAAAACTCAGGAAGTCATGAACCTAGGACCACAGGCAGAGCGTTTTATTCTGCACTTCGGGGAAATGGGCGGGCGCTGGGGGGTCAACCGTACGGTGGGCCAGATCTATGCGCTCCTATTTATTGCCCCCGAAGCCCTCCACGCCGACGAGATCGCTGAAACGCTAGGCATCTCCCGTTCCAACGTCAGCATGAGCTTGCGCGAGCTGCAGTCCTGGCGACTGGTCAGCATGACGCACAAGATCGGCGAGCGTCGTGAGTATTTCGAATCCCCCAAGGATGTTTGGGAGATTTTTCGTACTTTGGTCGAGGAAAAGCGCAAGCGCGAGATAGATCCCACACTGACTTTATTGCGAAGTATCCTAATGGAAGCGCCCGTCAATGACGAAGAGGCATATGGGCAGCAGCGCATAAACGAGATGCTGGAATTGATCGAGTTAGCTTGTGCTTGGTTTGACGAGGTACATCATTTACCGCCCGAAACCCTGCAAAATCTGATGCGTTTAGGCAGCAAAGTTCAGAAGGTGTTGGGGTTCGCCGGGAAGATTCGCAAAGCTGATCAAACTGGGGGTCGTCATGATTGATCTGGATGTTGTTACGCTGTCGCGGCTGCAATTTGCATCCACCGCGATGTTTCACTTTTTGTTTGTCCCTTTGACGCTGGGCCTGTCGTTTTTGCTGGCCATTATGGAAAGCGTCTATGTCATGACGGGCAAACCCATCTGGCGCCGCATGACCAAGTTCTGGGGCGTGCTGTTTGGCGTTAACTTTGCCTTGGGTGTAGCCACCGGGATTGTGATGGAATTTCAGTTCGGCATGAACTGGGCCTATTACAGTCATTACGTGGGCGATATTTTTGGTGCACCCTTGGCCATTGAAGGTTTGATGGCTTTTTTCTTGGAAGCCACGTTTGTCGGCCTGTTCTTTTTCGGCTGGGATCGGCTCTCCAAGATTGGTCACCTGATCGTGACCTGGCTGGTTGCCATCGGCACCAACTTGTCGGCCCTGTGGATTCTGGTTGCCAATGGCTGGATGCAAAACCCGGTCGGCGCCATCTTTAACCCCCACACCATGCGTATGGAAATGACCGACTTTGCTGCGGTCATTCTGAACCCTGTTGCCCAAGCCAAAGTCGTTCATACCGTCAGTGCCGGTTATGTGCTGGGCGCCATGTTCGTCATGGGGATCAGCGCCTGGTATTTGCTGCGTGGTCGACATATCGACTTGGCCAAACGCTCCATGACGGTAGCCGCCAGCTTTGGCTTGGCTGCCGCCTTGTCGGTGGTGGTGCTGGGCGACGAAAGCGGTTACCTGACAACTGAACACCAGCAAATGAAGATTGCCGCCATGGAAGCGATGTGGGAGACCGAAGAGGCCCCCGCCAACTTCAATCTGCTGGCCTGGCCAGATCAAGAGGCTCGTGAAAACCGCTTCGCCATTGAAATTCCCTGGGTGATGGGTCTGATCGGCACCCGATCGTTGACCACTCCCATGCTGGGCATCAATGAGCTGGTCGAACACGCCAAGATCCGTATTGCCAACGGTTTGCGAGCCTATGAGGCTTTGCAGCTAGTGCGTGCCGATGCCGGCAATGTGGAAGCACGTCGCGTGTTTGATGCGAACTGGCAGGATCTGGGTTATGCCTTGCTGCTCAAGCGTTACACCAACGACATCAGCAGCGCTGATACGGACACCATTGCGCAAGCCGCTTGGGACACCGTGCCTCAGGTTGCGCCACTGTTCTGGAGTTTCCGGATCATGGTGGGCTTGGGTGTGTATTTCATCCTGTTCTTTGCCGTTGCCTTTTTCCTGGCCTCGCGGGATCGTTTGCAGCGTCACCCACGCTTGCTCAAGATGGCGGTCTGGAGTATTCCCCTGCCTTGGATCGCTATTGAATGTGGCTGGTTTGTGGCCGAGTTCGGGCGTCAGCCTTGGGCGATTGAAGGGGTCTTGCCCACCTACTATGCAGCCTCGGGTCTGTCCTTTACAGACCTGATGATCAGCATGACTATTTTCCTGTTGCTTTATGCGTCTTTGGCCGTGGTGGGTATCAAGGTCATGCTGCACTCGATACGTAAAGGTCCTGACGAGCCCGGTGAGCCGCCTGCGCCTTCCGCTTTGTCTTATGGTTCGCGCAACGCCCCGTTGCTGCGTGGTTAAGGAGAGGGAACCATCATGGATAGCTTGATTCTTCTCGATTACGACACTCTACGGGTCATCTGGTGGCTGCTGTTGGGTGTCTTGCTTGCCGCCTTTGCGGTCATGGATGGCGCTGATCTGGGCGTGGCCATGGTTCTGCCTTTGGTGGCTCGCAATGATAATGAACGCCGAGTGCTCTATAACGTCATCGGCCCTGTCTGGGAAGGAAACCAGGTGTGGTTGATTGTTGCCGGGGGTGTTGCCTTTGCGGCTTGGCCTTTGCTGTACGCCATGGCGTTTTCTGGCTTTTACCTGGCTATGATGTTGGTGCTGGTGGCCTTGATTGTGCGTCCCGTGGCAATCAAATACCGCAGCAAGCTGGTGTCTGAGCGCTGGCGTCGTACCTGGGACCACATCTGGACGGCGTCCGGCATTGTGTGTGCCTTGGTGTTTGGGGTGGCTATCGGCAATGTCATGTTGGGCGTGCCCTTTGGCTTTGACGAAACCACGTTGCGCCCCATGTACGAAGGCAATTTCTTCGGCTTGTTCCAGCCCTTTGCCATCTTGTGCGGACTGCTCAGTATCTTGATGCTGGCCTTTCAGGGTTCGGTGGTCTTGGCCTGGAAAGCCAGTGATAACGTGGCCCGACGGGCGCGTGCCTGGGCGGTGCCCTTTGGTTTGCTGTCCATCGTGGCGTTTGCCGCCGGTGGTTGGTGGATCACTGCCATGAATGGCTACAGCATGAGCTGGCCGGAAGTCTCTCACGCCATGTCCAACCCGATCGGCAAAACGGTGGAGTTGGTGGAGGGTGGCTGGTTGGCCAACTATCGTCAGTGGCCCGCTTTGTGGCTGGCTCCTGTGCTGGGCTTTGTGGGTTTGCTGCTGGGTGCCTTGCTGGCAGGACGTGGCCGTGGTTTGCTGGCCGTCATCCTGTCCTCTGTCGCAGTGACCGGGATCATCCTGACCTTTGGTTTTGCCGTGTTCCCCTTCCTGCTGCCGTCCTCTTTGACACCGGGTTCCAGCCTGACTTTGTTTGATGCCTCGGCCAGCCATCTGACCTTGTGGTTGATGCTGCTGATTACGCTGTTTTTCCTGCCCATCATCGTGCTGTATACCTCGTGGGTGTATAGCGTGATGCGTGGCAAGGTGTCGGTGGCTAGCGTAAACGATTCCTCTCACTCTTACTAAGGAGGCCAAAGCATATGTGGTACTTTTCTTGGGCTTTAGGTTTGGGTCTGGCCTGCGCGTTTTCTATCTTGAATGCGATGTGGTTCGAGTTGCGTGAGACCAGTGCGTTGCAAAACACTGCTTCTTCTCAGGCCAATTCCGATATCGAGGCCTGATTGACCCCGCAAAGTTCGTCGGCGCAACAGTGGCTGGAGCAGTTTTCCAGCCGCGCCCGCACGGCTTTGCGGGCTTCTATGCTCGCTCCGGTGCTGGCTGGCGCATTATTGATTCCGCAAGCCTGGCTGCTGGCGCAGATAGTGCAGGCGATTGTGGTGGACGGCTTGCCTTGGACGGGGCAGCTTTTCCCTATTTTCATGGTGGCTGCGCTCTTGTTGTTGCGGGCCGCCGTTTCCGCATTTGGCGAGCGCCGTGCCCAGAAAGTTTCAGAACAACTGAAGCAAGGGCTGCGTTCCGATTTATTCTCCCGGCTGTTTCGCAGCACTGTGCCCCGTTTGCGGGCCAGCAATAGTGGCGAGCTATCCTCCAGCCTGATTACGCAGATCGAAGCCCTGGATGGGTTCGTTACGCGCTACATCCCTTGTATGGCGGCTGCCGCGTTGGTGCCTTTGGCATTGGTGTTGGCTGTCTTGCCGGTAGACGGCATTGTTTCCTTGATTTTGCTGCTCAGCACACCTTTGATTCCGCTGTTCATGGCCTTGGTGGGTTGGGGGGCGGAAGCGGCCAGTCGTGAGCAGCAACAGACTACCTTACGCTTGTCCGGCTTTTTTGCGGACCGGTTACGCGGCATTTTTACCTTGAGCTTGATGGGCCGAGGCCAGGATGAGTTAAAGAGGGTGGAACTGGCCAGTCAGGAACTGCGCACACGCACGATGAAAGTGCTGCGTATCGCCTTTTTGTCCTCTGCCGTGCTGGAGTTTTTCGCCGCTTTGGGTGTGGCCGGTATCGCTGTCTATATAGGCTTGGGTTACCTGGGCTATCTGGGGGAGTCCTTTTCGGGCATCAGTTTGCAGCAAGGCTTGTTTTGCTTGCTTCTGGCTCCCGAAGCCTATCAGCCGCTGCGTCAGTTGGCAGCCAATTACCACGATCGGGCGGCTGCCCGTGCGGCAGCGCTGGAGGTGGATAGATTGTGGTCCGGCTTGGGACAGGACTTGATTCCGGCTGCCCCCAGTGGCGATGCTGAAGCCGTGTTCCCCAACTTGCCCGTTCTGGTGCTGCGTCAACTGCGTTTGCCGCAACTGAGTGGGCAGGGGACTTTGCTGGAGGTGCCTGGTTTACAGCTCTACATTGACCAGTCCTACGCTGTTCTGGGGGCCAGTGGCTCTGGGAAAACCAGCCTTTTAGAAAGTTTGATTGGCTTGCGTCCCTTGGCTCAAGGTGAAATTCTGCTGCGCAATAGCGATACCGCCGGACGTCTGTTGACCCGTCACGACGGAGTGGTACTGATTTCGCAGCAGGCATTTTTAGCGATGGGCACAATTGCCGATGGCTTGCGTCTTGCTGCTCCCCAAGCCAGTGATGAACAACTGTGGCAGGCTCTGGAGCAAGCCTGTGCGGCCGAGTTCGTTCGGGCCTTGCCCAATGGGCTGCAAACGTCCTTGGGAGAGGGCGGGTTCGGTTTGTCCGGCGGACAGATTCAACGCTTGGCCTTGGCTCGCCTGTTTCTGACAGATCCCCACGTGGTGCTTTTGGATGAACCCAGCTCCCGCCTGGATGCGGCCACTCGCGATCGTGTCATGCACAATATTTTGCGTTTCTGTCAGGGGCGCTGTTTGATCTTGGTCACTCACGACGAGCAGTTAGCGGCGATGTGTTCCAACCAGCTACGTATAGAGCAGGGAGTGCTGACGGCATGAAAGCGTGGTTTCGCCTCTTGGGTGAAAGCTTGCGTGCACGACGTGCAGCGCTTCTGTTTACCTTATTGTTGGCCATGAGTACGGTTGCGGCAGGTGTTGGCTTGCTAGGCGTGGCCGGCTGGTTTTTGACCAGCGCCTTTCTGGCGACTCTGGGCATTGTCTTCAATCTGTTCGGTCCTTCCGCCATGATTCGGGGGCTGTCCTTCTGGCGCATCACCTCCCGTTATCTGGAGCGCGTCGTCGGCCATGCGTTGACGCTGGATTTGCAGGTCCGCATTCGCAGTCTGGTGTTTGGCCGTTTGAGCCGATTCAGCCAGTCCCGGCTGGCGCAGTTTCGTGATGGGGAGTTGGCTTCCAGTTTGACTTCCGATGTGGCGATACTGGATCTGGTGCTGCTACTGATACTGGTGCCTTTGAGCACAGCGGTGGTGGCAGGCGTGGTCTTTAGCCTGGTGCTGCAAACTTGGTTGTCCTGGTGGGCCTGGTTGATTCTGGCCTGCCTGTTAATGGCGGCGTGTCTAATTCCCTATCTATGCGCCCGTGGTGCCAGCAGTGCGGCCCAACAAGTCCATCTGTTGGAGAACCGTCAGCGTGTGCTGGTGCATCAAGCTGTTCGCGCTTATGCCGATATTCAAGTTTTCGCTGCTGCTGATGAAGTACAGAAACAAGTGGACCAACTTAGCCGGGAATTGGGCCAGGCGCGCTTGCGCAGCAATGGCTGGGGGATAGCGGGGCAATTTGCTCAACAGGTTTTGATGGGCTTGGCCTTGATGATCTGCCTGCTGGTGGGTGCTCAACAGGTCAATGTGCAGGCGATGAGTGGCCCTTTGTGGGTTGGCTTGGTGCTGGCCTTGCTGGGGCTGTTTGAGATTATGGCCCCTATGATGCGTGGTGCTTCAAGGCTGGGTGAAGTGCAGGCGGCCAGCAATCGCCTCTTGACGATTTTGGATGAGCCTGAAGACAGATCACAGGATCAAGGCCAGGCTCTGGTACTGAGCCAGCCCGCATTGCTGGAAGTGAAGGACCTGAGTTTCGCTTATGGCTCGCAAGCAGTGCTGGAACATCTGGATTTGCGTGTACAGCCGGGGGAGCACATTGCCCTATTTGGCCCCAGCGGTTCAGGAAAATCGACTTTATTGGCGATTCTGATGCGTCTATTGCCAGTGTCAGAGCCGCATTACCAAATAGAAGGGCAAGCAGCCCAAAGCTGGACACGTGCCAGCTGGTTTAATCATTGCGCCTTGCTGGCACAGGATTCACCGCTCTTTCTGGGTTCGGTACGAGACAATTTGCTGCTGGCTGATCCGGATGTGTCAGAGCAGCGCATCTGGCAGGTGCTGCACGACGCTCAATTGGATACAGTGGTGCGGGATTTGCCACAAGGCCTGGACACTTGGCTGGGTGAAGGTGGACAGCAATTGTCATTAGGGCAGCAACGCCGCCTCTGTCTGGCGCGTGTCCTGCTGGCGCCTGCTCAGATCTGGTTTCTGGACGAACCGACAGCCAGTCTGGATGGTCCTACCAGCCAGGCCTTGATGCAGGATATTCTGGCCGCGGCACGCGGAAAGACAGTCATTATGGCCACCCACGATACCCGCTTGTTGCCCATGGTGGATCGCGTTTACCAGTTTGAGATGGGGCGTTTAGAGGCTAAAACGACTAGCTGAATAAATGCTTTAGGGCCAAACGAAAAGGTGGCTTGGGTCAAGTTTTGGGTGATTTCAAGCCAATCGCGTCGTATTAGTACAACTTACGGGCACAAGCCGGGCGAGCCCTTGTTGCTGCTGCCCAATTGTGTACACTTGCAACGTATCCAAGAGCGCCCTTCGCGTCAGGATTTTTTGTTGTAGAAGCTTTGACATGCAAATTGACCCCACCCAGTACATCCGTCAAATCATTCGCAATGTGCCGGATTGGCCCAAACCGGGGGTGACCTTCCGCGATATCACTCCGGTTCTTCAAGATCCGCGTTCGTTTCGGGTGTTGATTGACCTGTTTGTCTACCGCTATATGGGACAAAAGCTGGATCTGGTGGCCGGTGTGGATGCCCGTGGTTTTATTGTGGGTTCGGTTCTGGCTTATGAGCTGAATCTGGGATTTGTACCCGTGCGCAAGAAGGGCAAGCTGCCTTTCAATACCGTCGCAGAGGAATATTCCCTGGAATACGGGAATGCCAGCGTGGAAATGCACACGGACTCGGTGCGTCCAGGACAGCGCGTCCTGTTGATTGACGACCTGATCGCCACTGGCGGTACCTTGTTGGCTGCTGCACGACTGTTGCAGCGTCTGGGTGCCAATGTGGTGGAAGCTGCAACCATTATTGATCTGCCCGAGCTGGGTGGCTCTAAAGCCGTTGTTGATTCCGGTCTGTCTGTTTACACCGTCTGTAGCTTTAACGAAGCGGAGCGCTGATCGCTTCAGGCCGACTTCACGTTGGCCAGTGATTGAGCCTGTGTCCCTGCCATGCTGCTTGCATCGCAGGGATTTTTCATGCCTGTCTGTTTGTTAGAGAGCGGGGCTGGTGTATTGCCAGCCCCGCTTTTTGTCGTTCTGCTTATTAGAAACGTACTTTCATGAACAAAGAACCGGCATGGTCCTGGTTGCGGCCGAACTGCCCTTGGTAGTTCAAGCCGAATGCAGTGCTCTTTCCGGCTTTCAGCTCCGCGCCCAATTCGGCAACGGCGGCGTTCTTGGCGATAGGTGCACCGCTGACCCGGAAATTGCTGCCGGGTAGGGCTGCAAAGGCCAGTTGACGCTCGGGTGTGGTGTCACCCATGGCGTGACGCCAACCTAAACCGGCGCTTAAGGACAGCGTGGTTTTGGACAGGTCTAGCTCTGTCGTGCCGCGCAGACCCAGTGTCACCGTGCTCAGATTCTGGCGTTGCGAGTCTGCACGCAAGGCCGCTTGACCGCCCGATTCACTGAAGGAACCCTGACGCAGCTGGTGCCAATTTACGCTTGCATAAGGCTCTACGCTGGAACGAGGACTGACCGGCATGCGGTAACCCAACTGAGCAAATGCCTGGATGCTGTGGGCTTTGTAATCTGCTTTCAGCGTTTCGTTCTGGTGCACCGAGATGGATCGCTCGCTGTCCAGGCTGTGGCGGGTGTAAGCACCACCGGCCAACAAGTTCAGGCTGCCCGATCCCATTTCCCAAGCCTGGGTCCCATACAAGGCCGCACTGTAGCTATTGCTGTGGGAGGTTTGGCGGCGATCATCCAGCTTGATGCGGTTTTCCAGATAGCCCAGAGAAGCACCCATGCGCCAGCCTTGCTCACCCACGGCGGTATCCCCGCCCAGGAACAGGCCGCCTACTTTGTGGCGTACATCCTGGCTGTCGCCATTCCCGTCCAGATCACGTTGTTGATGGATGACTTCTGCCCACAACACGGTGTCCTTACCGGTAGTATTTCGGGCGCCGGAGGCTTGCTTGCCCAGGGTGCGTGGGAGCAGGTCGCCATTGCTCAGCAGGGCGGAGGTGGTGCCTGCATGGATTTGACCTTGTAGCTGTTCCATATAGCCTGCCACGCTGCCGGACTGAGCATTGAGTACCGTGTCATACAGCTCAGCCATCGCGGCTGGCGGTTGATCTGAGCCAGTATCCAAGGCATGGGCGACGGCCTTCTGGTTGCCGGTGTTGGCAAAGGAAGCAAATGGCGTGTCATTGCGCTTGATCATCAAGGACAGGCTGGGTCCATAGATCAGCGTAGGTGACAGGAAGGCCATCTCGTAAGTGATGTGGCTGTACTGTCCGGTTACGCCGTTGGCAGCATCCAGGAAGGAGTAGGCTACGTTCTGGCGGAAGGGGCCGCCAGCCAGTTTCAGTGTGCCGTCGATATGGGCGGCACCGCCTACGACCAAACGATCTGTTGCGCCCGCAGGGCCTACCTCCAGTTCATGTACCGAACCCGCGTAAGCGGTGTAGTCGCCGCTGACGGTCAGCGTGCCGACTGAGTTGCCCGGAGCCAGTGTGCCGTAGTTATCGACTTGAGCAACCGTACCAGCGCCACCCAGGGTGCCTTCCCGCTCGACCGTAACGGCAGAGGCCAAGGTGCCATTGACGGCCAGACGGCCACCGCTGACGGTGGTGTCACCGGTGTAGCTATTGTTGCCGCTCAGTTCCAGAGAGCCAGAACCGCGCTTGTGCAGCCCGCCCGTACCACTAATGTCATTGGCAAAGGTGGAGTGGTAGCCCAGCGTGTCTACATCGAACAGACGGGTAAATTGACCAGGACCTTGCACAGCCTTGCCCACATTCATCAGGCCCCAGCCGTAAATGCTCGGGTCGCCCATATCGGTAGCAGTAGTCAGCAGCGTTTGCTGTAGGTGATAGGCCGTGAAATAGGGGAAGGCTTCTTTGACCAGAGCAGCACCCCCGGCAACGTGTGGAGAGGCCATGGAGGTGCCGCTAAAGGCTACATAGCCGCCCGATGACTGAACCGAATTAATCCCTGGGTTGTCGTCTCCACCAGGAGCGGCTAGACACCACTCGGCGGCCGCACCGCATTTATTCGCATAGGAGGCCAGAGAGCCGTCCTCGCCCAAGGCCGTGACGGCCAACCAGTTGTCTTTTAGCTCGGGAAACCAATAGGGGGAGCCAGCCAGCAAATCTGGGTGATCCTGAGATTCATTGCCTGTGGCAAACACCATCAGGGAACCCGCCTCCACGCTATTTTTGAAGGCGTCGATAATCAGTGGTTGCCAATCCAAGACACCATCAGGCGAGCCATAGTCCAAGACATTGCACGGTGGAGGGGAACTGGCATTGTTGCAGCCGTTGACCCCCAGGCTGCTGTTGATGATGGGAAGCTTGAACTGTGCCAGATAATTCCAGCCCTGCGAGGCGACACGGTCGAATTCGGCGGCTTGGTCACGCGGGTCCGGTTCAAAGGGATCGTTGCCAAGGGCGTCATCATCATCGTCGTCGTCATTGTTTTCGTAGGCGGCCACAAAAAGCTGGCTGTTAAAAGCGACACCATGCATGCCTGCACCGTCGCGACGGGCCCCAATAATGCCAGCAACGTGGCTGCCGTGACCTGCCGGAGGATCGGAGTCTATGCCTTGGCCGTTGGCATAGGGAGTATTCGTGGTGAAGTCAAAACCGCCCGCGATTGCGCCGGCAAACTCAGGGTGTTTAGCCTCAATGCCCGAGTCCAGATAACCGACGGTAACGCCCTTGCCTGTAAAGCCCAGCGAATAGGCTTTGGCGGCATTAATCATGTCCAGGCCAGGCTGACGTTTATATTCCTTAGTGCGCCATTGCTCCAGAGAGCTATCCGGTTCGGCGTGGGCCAAGCCTGGCAAAACCAGGCTCAGTAAGGCCATTTGCACCAGCACATAGGTGCTGCGTTTCTTGTTCGACATCTCTTGCTCTCCTGGGGGGGTTTTCTACTCGGCGGCATCTCGTGTTGAGGGCTCGCTGTCGAGTGCCTTTCGGCGTATTTAACGTCGTAGCCGTTGAATCTTATAGCGGCTGAATTTACGTTTTGTCATGCTTGGCGTTTGAGATGTGCGAAAACGCGTAGCTGTTTTCGGAGCAGAAAAAGGGGGCGTGGTGATTTCTATAGCAAGAGGGGCGTTTAATTGAGGTCTGATTTTCTTTGCCAGAAAACCAGTTAGTGACGACTTTGTTGCAGGACCTGCAACATAAGAGGCGATTCCTGGGGTCTGCAAGAGGCAGGGAAGCTATGACTTGCTGCTGTAATAAGCTGCGTAAAGAGGCCGTAGCTGGGCTACAGCTCCCTCAGTTTCAAGGCGTGCGTGCTACTTGATAGGCGTCGGGTTTCAGATGGCTGCTGGCTCGGCCAGCAAAGCACGTACCAGTTCAGGCTTCAGGGTGCGTGCGGCCGCAAAACCCGCGATATGGCGCACACGCACTAAATCCAGCGCAAAGAAATGGAAGTCCGTAAAGCTGCTTAGAAACTCCATGTCAGGGAAGCGGGCCGTATAAGCGTGTTGGGCTTGCTCCCAGTCCGGATGATCGCGGTCCAGACGGTGGGCCAGCATTTGGAAGGTTACGCGGGGCAAATCATGGACGGCCTCTTGTCCATGTTCGCTTTGGCTGATCATCAGGCTGGCATCGGGGCGCTGCAGCAAATAGCGCGTGTGGGCTGCCATTTCGCTGATATGGATGATGATGCTGGACTGTTCGGGGCAGATCGCAAACGGGACGCGGGATACCACCGGCAAGCCCTGGTTGCTGAGTGTACCTAGCGATGCCGTGCGTTCGCTGTGAAGCAGGGCTTGCAGGCTGATGAGCAGTGGATCATCTACAGGCATAAAGAGACCTTTAATACAGTGGGTCGGAGCCCCCCACGCTGCGCCTTCGGCTTGCTGCCCCCCAAGGGGGCGTTTTTACCTTGGGGCGGCCCAGCGGTAAAAGGATACCCCAGCGCTTACAAAACAGGCCGACATGAAGCCGGCCTGTTGGGGGGATTGATACGCGTGGTTTACACCAGAACGCGTTCGATACCACCATCATTGGCGCGGCGCACGTAGTCCGCCATCCAGTTCTCGCCCAGCATGTGCTTGGCCATTTCCACCACGATGTAATCCGCATCCATCTTGGTTTCGTCCTCGTAACGGGACAAACCTTGCAGGCAGGACGGACAGGACGTCAGTACTTTGACCTCGCCCTGGAAACCATCGGCACGTACAGTGTCCTGGTTCTTTTGCAGTTCTTCGTGCTTGCGGAAACGGATTTGGGTGGAGATGTCAGGACGCGACACAGCCAGTGTGCCCGACTCACCACAGCAACGGTCTGTCTTGATGGTGCTCTCGCCCACCAGGGATTTAACCGTTTTCATGGGGTCTTGCAGTTTCATGGGGCTGTGGCAAGGATCGTGGTACATGTAGCGCACGCCTTGCACATCTTCCAGCTTCAAGCCTTTTTCCAGCAAGTACTCGTGGATATCGATCAAGCGGCAGCCGGGGAAGATCTTGTCGAATTCATAACCGGCCAGCTGGTCATAGCAGGTACCACAGCTGACCACCACGGTTTTGATATCCAGATAGTTCAGGGTGGTGGCCATGCGGTGAAACAGCACACGGTTATCGGTAATGATCTTTTCTGCCTTGTCGCTCTGACCGCTGCCGCGCTGCGGGTAACCACAGCACAGGTAGCCGGGGGGCAGAACGGTTTGCACGCCTACGTGCCAGAGCATGGCCTGGGTAGCCAAGCCCACTTGCGAGAACAGACGTTCGGAACCACAGCCGGGGAAGTAGAACACGGCTTCCGAGTCGACCGAGGTCGCGCTGGGGTCACGGATGATAGGTACGTAATCCGAGTTTTCAATATCCAGCAATTTACGGGCTGTTTGCTTGGGCAGACCGCCAGGCATCTTGCGGTTGATGAAGTGAATAATCTGTTCGCGAATTGGCGCTTTACCAATGGTGGCGGGAGGCGCGCTGACTTGCTTGCGGGCCGGTGCGGCCAGCAGATTATGAACGGCACGCTGGGCCTTGTAGCCCACATCAATCATGGCAGTACGGGTAGCCTTGATGACGCGAGGGTCTTTGGCGTTCAAAAAGAACATGGCCGCGGCCGAGCCTGGGTTAAAGGACTTTTTGCCCATGCGGCTCAACAAGGAGCGCATTTCCATGGAGACATCGCCAAAGTCGATATCCACCGGACAGGGGTTGTAGCACTTGTGGCACAGGGTGCAGTGATCGCCTACGTCTTCAAATTCTTCCCAGTGCTTTAAGCTGATGCCGCGACGGGTTTGCTCTTCGTACAGGAAAGCTTCGATCAGCAAGGACGTTGCCAGAATTTTGTTGCGTGGCGAGTACAGCAGGTTGGCACGTGGCACATGGGTGGCACAGACCGGTTTGCATTTACCGCAGCGCAGGCAGTCTTTGATGGCGTGGGAGATGGAGCCGATTTCGCTGCGTTGCATGATCAGCGATTCGTGGCCCAGCAGATTGAAGCTAGGTGTCCAGGCGCGGCTCAAATCCGCGCCGGGCATCAGCTTGCCAGCGTTGAAGTGATTGTTGGGGTCGACTTCGCGCTTGTAGTTTTGGAACGGTTCCAGTTCTTCTTGCGTCAGGAATTCGTACTTGGTCAGCCCAATTCCGTGTTCACCCGAAATTACCCCGTCCAGGCTGCGAGCGATCTGCATGATACGTGCCACGGTGATATTGGCTTGCTGCAGCATGCCGTAATCGTCCGAGTTCACGGGGATGTTGGTGTGTACGTTGCCGTCGCCCGCGTGCATGTGCAGAGCTACGAACACACGGCTTTTCAGCACACGGTCGTGAATGCCTTGCAGCTCGGTCAAGACAGCCGCGCAGTCCGCACCGGGGAAGATGTGTTCCAGATTCTCGCGAATCTCGCTCTTCCAGGATGTGCGGATCGTGTGATCTTGCAAGAGCTGGAAAATCGAGGTGTCAGGCGCTTCTTGCAGGCGGGTTTGAATCGTGGCTTGGTCCAGCGGCACACCGATTTCAGCCAGCGCAGCCTGCGAGTCTTGCAAAGACGCATCCAGATTGTCTTGCAGCCACTGCCAGCGGCGTTGGACATCGCGCACAACCTGCAGCGCATCGTGGCGGCGCTCGTTCAGGATTTCTTCGCGTGTGTGCTCTGCATCGCTGTGGTCTTCGATCTTGCCTACGGGCAGATCGCCCTGCAGGAAGTCTTCCAGTTCACGAGTCAGGCGCAGCTTGTTGTCAGTGGACAGCTCAATATTGATGCGTTCAATTTCTTCGGTGTATTCACCCATGCGGCGCAAGGGGATCACCACGTCTTCGTTGATCTTGAAGGCGTTGGTGTGGCGGGCAATGGCGGCAGTACGTGCACGGTCGGCCCAGAACTTCTTGCGGGCTTCGGCGCTGACGGCCACAAAACCTTCACCGGCGCGGCCATTGGCCAGACGCACTACTTCAGAGGCTGCGGTGGCCACGGCGTCTGGATCGTCACCGACGATGTCGCCAATCAGCACCATCTTGGGCAGGCCGTCGCGCTTGCTCTTGGTGGCATAGCCCACCGCACGCAGGTAGCGCTCGTCCAGGTGTTCCAGACCAGCCAAGATAGCGCCGATGCGCTTGCCTTCGCCGTTCAGGTAGTCAATGACTTCCACAATGGAGGGCACGGCCTGTTTGGCCTGGCCGAAAAACTCCATACAGACGGTGCGGGTATGCGCAGGCATACGGTGCAGCACCCAGCGAGCTTGAGTAATCAAGCCATCACAGCCTTCTTTCTGGATACCGGGCAGGCCAGCCAGGAATTTGTCGGTAACGTCTTTACCCAGACCTTCCTTGCGGAAGCGGCGACCTTCAATATGCAGGGTCTCGCTACGCAGCAATTGTGCGCCGGGTGCGAAACGACCATCAAACCATTTCACTTCAAAGTGGGCCATTTCCACATCGTGGATTTTGCCCATATTGTGTTCAAGGCGGGTCACTTCCAGCCAGTTGCCCTGGGCATCAACCATGCGCCACCAGGCCAGGTTGTCCAACGCCGTACCCCACAACACCGCTTTCTTGCCACCGGCGTTCATGGCGATATTGCCGCCCACACAGGACGCATCAGCTGATGTTGGGTCCACCGCGAAAACGGTGCCCGCGGTTTCAGCCGCATCCGCAACACGGCGGGTGACGACACCGGCACCCGTCAAAATGGTGGTGACGGGTTCGCTCATGCCGGGCGGTCAGTTTCAGCTCAATACAGGCGCGAACCAGGGCAGCCATCTCGTTTTCGTGATCAGGGGTGAGCACGACAAAGGGATATTCCACCCGCCAGTCTGTGGCGTCCGTCACATGCGAGACACGCGAGAGGCCATCAAACTTGATGTTGTCCTTGGCGGTCAGGCGCGACAGGGAGCGCACAATTTGCTGGCGCAGGGCGCGGGTATCGGTAAATTCTTGCTCGAAGGCAGCAACAGCGCCACGGGCAGCGTGCAGCAGGCGCAATACCTTCGCATCACGATCAGGCACAGCACTATCACGGCGCTGGTCGATTTCGTTCAGACGATGGTTTAGCGCTTCGATCAGTTGATGCTGGCGCTTGGGATTGTCCAGCAGATCGTCCTGCAAATAGGGGTTACGCTTGACGACCCAGATATCCCCCAGCACTTCAAACAGCATGCGTGCGGATCGGCCGGTTCGGCGCTCGGAGCGCAGCTCCGACAGCTTTTCCCAAGCCTCCTCACCCAGCAGTCGCAGGATAATTTCCCGGTCTGAGTAAGAGGTGTAGTTGTAGGGGATTTCACGCAGACGCGGCGTGTCGTTGTTGCATGCCTGGGCGGCCAGGTGCTTGCTTGCAATGGGGGCGTTCATGGCGATAGTTGGCAAGGCCCGTCAAGGGCGGCTCAGCGAGGAGCAGATAGGCAAAAGGCAAGTGTATACGAATCACAGGCAGGCTGCCCCCTTACTAAAGCGGCAGTTGGGTGATAAGGGGGCGTTTACAGTGAGTTTGCAGCTATTTACCAACCGAGTTTGGGAAAAATCCACAGTAGGCCGGCCGTCATGGTGATATAGCGCGCCAGTTTTCCCACGCCCATGTAGAACACGCAGGGCCAAAACGGCAGACGTAACCAACCGGCAACAGCGCAAAGGGGGTCGCCCACTACGGGTAGCCAGGACAAGAGCAGGGCGGGAGGGCCCATGCGGGTCAGCCAGCGCTGCCCCAGCTCATGCCAGCGGCCAGCCGCTTTGTTTTTGGGCGTTTGCCCCTCTTCGTCACTGTGCGGATGTTTCAAGCGCCAGGCTTCGTAGGCTTTCTCGGCGGCCAGGCCCATGGCGTAACTGATAGCACCACCCGCGGTATTGCCGACAGTGGCAATCAGCACGGCGGGCCAGAACATGTCCGGGGCCAGGTTGATATAGGCAAAGACTGCAGGCTCTGAACCAAGGGGGAGCAAAGTGGCAGAGACCAGGCTGACAACGAAAATGGCGCTCAAGCCCACCTCGGGCAGAGACAGGGTGGTCAAGAACCAAGAGATAAGATCGGAGGTCCAGGCTTGCATAGGGTCAGAGACAGTGGAAGGCGAAAGGAAGAATGGACGCCGGTTAGGGCATGCGCCTATGGTATTCTGTTTTTCTTTCCCGGTGAGCGGTCCCAGGCAGGGGCTTGGGATTGGCCGTGGTGGCAAAACCGGTTGTTAATTGAAGCCTGAAACATGTCGAACGATTACCTAAAGCGCATTCTGACCTCGAAAGTGTACGATGTAGCCATCGAAACACCACTTGAACTCGCTCCTCAGGTTTCGGCACGAATTAGTAACACGGTGCTGCTCAAGCGTGAAGACTACCAACCTGTCTTCAGTTTCAAGCTGCGCGGTGCCTATAACAAAATGGCCAACTTGTCGGCCGCAGAACTCAAACGAGGCGTGTTGGCAGCATCGGCTGGCAACCACGCTCAAGGTGTGGCGATGTCGGCGAAAAAGCTGGGCTGCCGTGCCGTGATTGTGATGCCTACCACTACCCCGCAAGTCAAGATTGATGGCGTGCGTAATCTGGGTGGTGAAGTGGTGTTGGTAGGCGAGAGCTACTCCGACTCTTACCAGCACGCCTTGGAACTGCAAAAAAGCGAAGGCCTGACCTTTGTGCACCCCTTTGACGATCCAGACGTGATCGCCGGGCAAGGCACGGTGGCTATGGAAATTCTGCAGCAGCACCCCGGCCCGATTGAAGCGGTGTTTGTCGCTATCGGTGGTGGTGGTCTGGCGGCAGGCGTCGCGACCTACATCAAGGCCTTGCGCCCAGAAATCAAAGTGATCGGTGTCCAAACCGAGGATTCCTGTGCCATGGTGCGCAGCATCAAGGCGGGCCGACGCGTCAACCTGACTGATGTGGGACTGTTCTCTGATGGCACAGCGGTCAAGCAAGTAGGCTCTGAGACCTTCCGTCTGGTGCGTCAGTATGTGGACGATTTTGTCATCGTTGATACCGATGCAATTTGCGCGGCAATCAAAGATGTTTTCCAGGATTCGCGCAGCGTACTGGAGCCTGCAGGCGCTTTGGCCTTGGCCGGTGCCAAGCGCTATGCTGCCCAGCACAAGCTTAAAAACAAGACCTTGATCGCCGTCACCTCTGGCGCGAACATGAACTTTGACCGCATGCGCATGGTGGCAGAACGTGCGGATGTGGGCCAGGCTCGTGAGGCCTTGTTTGCGCTGACGATCCCCGAAACCAAAGGCAGCTTCCGCCGTTTGTGTGACGCTTTGGGAACGCGCTCAGTGACTGAGTTCAATTACCGCATGTCCAACCCTGATAAGGCGCACGTCTTTGTGGGGATGTCGATTTCCTCGGAAGCCGAGATCGAGAAGCTGGAAGAGCGTTTCGTCAAGAAAGGCTTTGGCACGCTGAACCTGACGGGTAACGAATTGGCTAAAACCCATTTGCGTCATATGGTGGGCGGGACCTCGACTCAGGCCACGAATGAAGTCTTGCTGCGATTCGAGTTTCCAGAGCGCCCCGGTGCTTTGCGCAAATTCTTGTCCAGCATGAACCAGGACTGGAATATCAGCTTGTTCCACTACCGTAACCAGGGTGACGACTACGGTCGCATCGTGATCGGTATCCAGGTGCCGTCTTCCGATAAAAAGGAATTCAAGGCATTCCTGGGCAATCTGGGCTACCCGCACTGGGACGAGACCGATAACCCGGCTTACAAGTTGTTCCTGTAAGCAAGGAAGGCACGGTGGCTGGCCACCGTGTGATATCTGGATCTCCGACTCAGTAAAAAAAACACCTCACTGTTCAGTGGGGTGTTTTTTATGGGGGCTGGGCTAACGACCTAAGCTGCTACCAGACATCGCGCCAAAGCCTGCCGCAAAGGCTCCAGGCTTTCGTTAAGCCGCATAAAGGCTTGTTCCTGGCGCGTGGCCAAGGCATGTGCCTGTTCCAGCGTCACGACTTCAAAACCCAGGTTCTGGCCTGGAAGGCGTTGGGCAACTTGGGCCAGGTCCACGCTGGCCACTTGGCCAATACGGGGGTAGCCGCCTGTCGTTTGGCGGTCAGCCATCAGCACAATGGGTTGGCCATCGTTAGGAACCTGAATGGTTCCAAAGCAGGTTGGGGCAGACAGCAGCTCTTTGGGGGCCTTGCGCTGTAGGGGCTGGCCTTCAAGGCGATAACCCATGCGCTCAGAGGCGGGGCTGATTCGATAGCTCTGACTTTGAAAAAGTGCCAGCGACTCATCAGTGAACAAGTCTGCCTGATCCAGGATGACTCGTAGGCGTTCTCTAGGAGGCAGAGCCAACGCCGCAGGCATGTAAATACGCAATTCATCCACTGCGTCTTGCAGTTGGTTCAGCGCGTCTTCGTTGTCAGGCAATGACTGAGCCAGCCCAAGCTGATCCTCTTTCTTTAACGCTCGGCCTTTAAAACCACCCAGGCCTACGCGCATATGGGTGCTTTGACTGCCTAGCAAGGATTCGACTTGAAAGCCGCCAAATACGGACAGATAGGCTCGGGCGCCCTGGCCCGGTTTGGCGGCTTGTAGGCTCAGTGTTTGTCCGCTGCGGGCCAAAGTAGGGCGCAAGACAGCCACCGCTTGGCCATCCAGTGTGGCGTTCAGGTCTGCACCGGTAAGCACAAACAATGCAGGTCTATCAAAGCGCAGGCTGGGGCCTTGTACGGTTATTTCCAGACTGGCCAAATCATGTTCGGCGGCATTGCCTGCCAGCAAGTGGGCAAGGCGGTGGGCTCGTTCATCCATTGCGCCACTAGGCGATACGCCCAGGTGCTGCTGTCCATAACGGCCCCGGTCTTGCAGGCTGCTCATCATGCCGGGTTTAAGAATATGCACCGTCATGTGGGCGTCCACTGCTCAAACTGGTCGTGCGGCAGCGGTACGAAACGGACTTGATCGCCGGGGGCGAGCAGGGCCGCCGGAGAGCGCCGGGCATCGAACAAATTAACGGGCGAGCGGCCAATCAAATGCCAGCCGCCGGGAGATTCATTGGGGTAAATAATGCTTTGCTGATTGGCGATGGCAACCGAGCCTTTAGGCAAAACTGTGCGGGGTGTGGCACGGCGCGGCACATTCAATTGCTCGGGCAAGATGCCCACATAGGGAGCACCGGGCGCGAAACCCACCATGAATACCAGTTGTACCTGACTGCTGTGCAGCTCGATAACTTGTTCCTGGCTTAGCCCCAACTGCTCGGCAATGGCGGGCAGGTCGGGGCCAAAGGGGCCGCCGTAGCACACCGGAATCTCTACCAAGGTGCCAGGCGCGGCCTGATCCTGGCTGTCATCCAGCTCGGCTAGGGCCTGATGGACATACTCGTGCAGGCGTGCCAGCTGATCGCTGCTGCCATCCGGGTAGAAGTGGATGGCGACAGCGGTAAAGCTGGGAACCAGATCACTGACACAGGCTGGTGCGTTCGCGCGCAGCAGTCCTGCTGCGCGAGTACAACGCAAACCTGTGTCCAAAGAAAGCTCACCGCTGAACTGCACCAGCAGGCAGCGGTCGCCTTGCTCAGTAAGTTGCCAGGACGTGTGCATCTTTATTTAGCGAAAAGGGAATCCAGGTTGTTGAAGGCTTTGAATTCCAAGGCATTGCCAGACGGGTCCATGAAGAACATGGTGGCTTGTTCGCCAGGTTCGCCTTTGAAGCGGATGTAGGGCTCGATCACAAATTCGGTGCCAGCAGCCACTAACTTGTCAGCCAGCGTTTGCCAGGTAGACATATCCAGCACGACGCCAAAGTGGCGCACGGGCACATTGTGCGCGTCAACGGCGCTGGTGGCGTTGCTGCCGCATTCGGACGGTGCCAGGTGAGCCACGATCTGGTGGCCGTAGAAGTTAAAGTCAATCCACTGATCGGAGGATCGGCCTTCTGGACAGCCCAGAGTCTGCCCATAAAACTGGCGTGCAACAGCCAGGTCATGGACTGGAAAAGCCAGGTGGAAAGGGCGCAGCTCGTTGGTATTTGACATGCTTGGCTCCTGTGCGGCGCAAGGCCGCCAACGTGGTCTTCAGAGCCGATTATTGTAGGGCCAATATGGCCCCTATGGACTTTAGCTGTCCTGCAGTCGAATTCGGCTCTTGGGGAAACGCAACATAAACACGCTGCCTACCCCTAAACGGCTCTGGATTTGCAGGTCGGCATTATGTCGCACGATGATGTGTTTCGTAATGGCCAGCCCCAAACCTGTGCCGCCGGTAGAGCGTGAACGCCCTTTATCGACGCGGTAAAAGCGTTCGGTCAGACGCGGAATATCTTGGGCCGCAATTCCGATACCAGTGTCCTGAACCGAGTAACAGGCTTCGCCGCTGTCGTTCAAATACCAGCGCACGGTAATGGTGCCGTCCTTGGGGGTGTAGCGCACCGCATTGGTAATCAGGTTGGAGACGGCCGAGCTCAGTTCGGTTTCCATGCCCTGGATGGCCAGACGGGGATCGATATCGGTGACAAAGTGGTGTTGGCCGCCAGAAATGGCCTCACCTTGCTTTAAGGCGTTGTGGATTAGCTGGTTGACCTGCACGGTTTCGCCTTCCACCGTTGGAGAGGACTCCAGCGAGGACAGGGTCAGCAGATCCGACACAATCGACTGCATGTGGCGTGTTTGCTCCAGCATCATTTGTTCGTAGCGCTGGCGCTGCTCCATAGGCAAGCTTTCGGGTGGCATGTCTTGCAGGGTCTCTAAAAAGCCCAGCAGCACCGTCAAGGGAGTGCGCAATTCATGCGAGACGTTGGCAACGAAGTCTTTGCGGGTGGTCTCCAGCATTTCTACCTGAGTGACGTCGCGAGTCACGATCAGAAACTGGCCCAGTCCATAAGGGGTCAGCTGCAGCAGCAAGGAGCGTTCACGCCCATCTTTGCTCAGGTGCATCAGCAAGGGGCCGTCCCACTGGGGCTGACGTGCATAACGCGAAAACTCGGGTTCCCGCAAGATATTGAAGATGCTGTGATGCCGGTCGGTCGCCAGATTCAAGCCTATATGGTCACAGGCCGTCTGGTTGCACCATTGCAGTTCCATGTCCCCGTTCATGGTGATCGCGCCGTCGGGCAAGGCCTCGGCTGCCATCATGATGCCGTCTACGTAACGGTTCAGATCCTGTATTTCCTGGCGATCGCGCCGCAACTGGCGGTAAACCGGAGCCAGAATCGCGTCCCAAGGGCCGATGGCAGGAGGGGGCGGGTCACTGAGATTGCGGGTCCAGCGTTCCACGCGGGAAAGCTGCAAGGTGCTGATAAAGATCAGTATCAATAGGCCACCACAAAACAAAGCCAAGCCAATTACGGGACCTAGCCACCAGCCAAGTACGGTGCCCAGAAGGGCCCAGATAACAATAGACGTGAATATGCTGAACATGGGATCAGGCAGTTGGTGCCTTTTCCAGTGGGGAAAGGGCAAAACGATAGCCTGAGCCACGGATCGTTTCAATATGTTTGTCATGTCCGCTGGGTTCCAGCGCTTTGCGCAGGCGGCGGATATGCACATCTACCGTACGTTCTTCCACAAAGACGTGATCGCCCCAAACCTGATCCAGCAGCTGCGAGCGGGTAAAGACGCGCTCGGTGTGGGTCATGAAAAAATGCAGCAGACGAAATTCGGTAGGGCCAATGGTCAGTGCCATGCCCTGGCTGGACAGGCGGTGCGTGCTGGGGTCCAACTGCAAATTGCCAATTGCGATGACATCATCGGTCAACTGGGGAGCACGGCGGCGCAGTACCGCCTTGATGCGGGCAATCAGCTCTTTGGGCGAGAATGGCTTGGTGATGTAATCGTCTGCACCGGCTTCCAGGCCATCCACCTTGTCTTGCTCTGAACCTTTGGCAGTCAGCATGATGACGGGGATATGGCGGGTGCGTTCGTCCGAGCGCAACTTGCGGGCCAGGTTAATGCCCGAAGAGCCCGGCAGCATCCAGTCCACCAGAATCAGATCGGGCAGCTCGGCACGAATCAGGATCTGGGCTTGTTCGGCATCGAAGGCGCGCAGCACTTTATGGCCGGCAAAGGACAGATTGACAGAGATCAGTTCCTGGATCGCAGGCTCATCTTCCACGACTAATATGCTTGTACTCATTGTTAGCTTCAGACTGGTCCGATAAAAAATAAAAGATGGTCAGGCAGGCGAGGCGTCTTGTTCCTGATGGGCCGGGGTGTCTGGGTGACAGGGGCTTTCAAGAGTAAAACGGGGGCGCTGAATCATCCCTGACTGCTCGTAATAACGCCATCATATGGCGTTAATGTTTCAGGTTTGTGAACGTCCATAAATAGGAGTCTGACAGCGAGCCGGATTTTCGTTTCTGTACCGGGAAATCTGCGTTACGATTATGCCACTATGGAAAAACAGCGCCCTCAACACTCCTCCGCCCAGAAGGCCGACACACATTTCGGCTTTCAAACCGTGGCCGAAAGCGAAAAAGCCGGCAAAGTTGCCCAGGTTTTTCATTCGGTAGCTAATAACTACGACATCATGAATGACTTGATGTCGGGCGGTCTGCACCGTATCTGGAAAGCCTTCACGATCGGGCGTGCTGCCGTGCGCCCTGGTATGAAAGTGCTGGATATTGCGGCTGGAACGGGCGACTTGACCAAAACCTTTGCCCGTCAGGCCGGTGCCGACGGCGAGGTCTGGCATACCGACATCAATAGCTCCATGCTGCGCGTGGGCCGTGATCGTCTGCAAGATAAAGGCATCATTACACCGGTGACGGTTTGTGACGCTGAGCATCTGCCTTTCCCGGATGGCTATTTTGATCGCGTGTCGGTGGCCTTTGGCCTGCGTAATATGACGCACAAAGATCGCGCCCTGGCTGAAATGAAACGGGTATTGCGTCCTGGCGGCAAATTGCTGGTGCTGGAGTTCTCCCGCGTAGCCAAGCCTTTGCAGGCTCCTTATGACTGGTATTCCTTCAATATCCTGCCTCGTATTGGCAAGTTTGTTGCCAAGGACGAAGAAAGCTACCGCTATCTGGCTGAATCCATTCGCATGCACCCCGATCAGGAAACCCTGGCCGAAATGATGCGCGAAGTGGGCCTGGAGCGTGTGCAATACTTCAATTTGACAGCCGGCGTTGCCGCGCTGCACGAAGGCATTCGTCTGGATTGATTCCGGCTTGTCCCTAGGTAAACAGCGGCACCCTCAGGTGCCGTTCGTTTTTCGTCTGTAATCAGCGGTAAAAAAAACATGGTGCATGACTACTTGTCATGTTAATGTTCAGCTTATCGTAAGTTTTCCTGAATAATCGACTGGGATGAGATTGCGCGGGGCTTGCCCTGCAACGCAAACCGCTCATTTTGGTCAGGAGTTTTGACTATGTCTCGACGGCTTTCTCGTTTGTTCATGGCTGCTGTGCTGGCTTTTAGCACCGGCGCTTTGCTGACCGTTTCTTATGATGCGGAAGCACGTCGCATGGGCGGTGGTTCCAGCTTTGGTCGCCAGTCCTCCAATATCACCAGCAACCGTTCTGCAGCAACACCTCCCGCCGCGGCCAATAACGCCACACGTTCGGCAGCTCCTGCTGCTGGCGCTGCCGGTGCCGCAGCTGCTGGTACGGCCGCCAAGTCCGGCATGTCCCGTTTCTTGGGCCCGATTGCCGGTATCGCTGCCGGTCTGGGTATCGCTGCATTGCTCTCCAGCATGGGTCTGGGCGGTGCTTTCCTTGAAATGATGTCCAGCATGTTGCTGATCGGTCTGGTGATTTTCGCCGTCCTGTTCATCGTGCGTCGTTTCCGCGGTTCGGCTGCGCGTCCTGCCATGCAGCAGGCCGGCGGTCAGTCCATGATGCGCAATGCTGATCCTGCTCCTAGCCCTTGGCAACAGCCTAAGGCCGCACCGGCTCCTATGCCCGCTGCCGCTCCTGCTGCTGTTCAACCTGCTGCTGCGGCCGCTGTTCCAGCACCGCCAGTAGACGAGAGCTGGTTCATCCCCGGTGACTTTGATACCCCCACGTTCCTGGCTAACGCCAAGACCCAGTTCGTGGAAATTCAGAAGCTGTGGGACAAGGGCGACGTAGAACAACTGCGTACCTACTTGACCGACGATCTGCTTAAAGAAGCTTCCCCTCAGATTGCACAGCGTCAAGGTGATAACGTCACCCAAGTCGTGCTGCTGAACGCTGAACTGCTGGGTATCGAAAAAGTGGCTGACGGCCATCTGGCCAGCGTGCGCTACTCGGGTATGTTGCGTGAAGAACAAGGTGCTGAAGCCTTCCGTTTTGAGGAAGTCTGGAACCTGTTCAAGGCTGATGGCGCTGGTTGGCTGTTGGCTGGTATTCAGCAAATCCCGGTTGATCCTAATACTTGATCGCCTTTCAGACAGACAGCCGCCATTTAGACAGGGCGGCTGTTCTGTTATGAACGCTTGCCTTTCCCCGTGATCCCATCTGCCCGTGTTCCTTTAGCCCTGTGCATCCGGCCGTGTCTGTGTCGGGTTAAACTGGCTGTTTTAACTGGACTGGTTTACTTGCCTCGGCAGTAGACTTGCATGGACATGCTTGGTATCCCCTCATTCCTAGATCCTGGCGCCGTGGGCGTGCGTTTGCTTAATGCTTTGCTTGACCGCGAAGATTGGGCGCGTGAGCGTTTGCGCAGCTACTCGGGTAAAACCGTCTCGCTGGTAGTGGGTCGCCTGCAACTGGTCTACACCATCAGTTCTCAAGGAACGCTGGAGCTGGGTCACCCAGCAGTTGTCCCCGATGTCACCCTGACGCTGCCTCAAGACAAGCTGCCCGAGCTGCCGCAAGTCCTGCAGGATGGCGACTTTAGCCGTGTGGCGCAGTTAATGCATGTCCAGGGTGAAGCGGGTCTGGCGAATCTGGTGTCGGATCTGGCAGCCAATCTGCGTTGGGACGCTGAACACGATTTGGCCAAGATTGTGGGTGATGTCATGGCCGTGCGCTTGTTCAGTGGTGCGCGCCGGGCCTTTTTTGGCTTGCGTGACCTGGGCCAGCGGCTGGCGGGCAATGCCAGCGAATATTTGACTGAAGAAAGTGCTTTATTAGTGACACGCCCCGAGCTGGAACGGCTGCGCGAGCAGTCCGGCGGTCTGGCTCAACGTCTGGACGAGTTGGAACGGCGTTTGAATCGTCTTGATGTTCGTCGGCGGGAGTCCTGAGCATGTTTTCCTTGTGTCGTCTGCTGACTATCCTGCTGGTGGTTTTCCGTTATCGCCTGGATGAGCTGGTTCTATCCGGTATCCGTCATCCTTGGGCATCGCGCATGCTGCGCATTGCGCGCCTGGGCCGCAAGCCCAAGCTGCCACGCGGCGTACGCCTGCGTCTGGCGCTGGAAAGCCTGGGCCCCATTTTTGTGAAATTCGGTCAGGTGCTCTCCACCCGCCGGGACTTGATCCCGCTGGATATCGCCGAGCAGTTGGCCATGCTGCAAGACCGCGTACCTCCCTTCCCGTCGGAAGTGGCAGAAGCCACTATCCTGAAGGCATTGGGCGCGACTCCTTACGAACTATTCAAGAAGTTTGACCGTGAACCGATTGCCTCGGCATCGATTGCACAGGTCCACTTTGCCGAACTTCACGATGGCCGCGAAGTTGCCGTGAAGGTGTTGCGGCCCGGTATGCGTGAAGTCATCCACAAAGACTTGCGCTTGATGCGTGTGCTGGCCGCGTTCATGGAACGTTTGGGTGCTGATGCCCGCCGCCTGAAACCACGCGAGGTTGTGGCCGAGTTCGACAAGTATTTGAACGACGAGCTGGACCTGATTCGTGAAGCCTCCAATTGCAGCCAGCTGCGCCGCAACTTCACCAAAGACCCCGAACGTATCGAACTTCTTATGGTGCCTGAGGTCCATTGGGACTATTGCGCCTCCACCGTGTTTACGATGGATCGCATGAAGGGAATTCCGGTCAATCAGATTGAGCGTTTGCGTGCAGCCAATGTGGATTTGAAGGATTTGGCACGTAAAGGCGTGGAGATTTTCTTCACCCAGGTGTTCACGGACGGTTTTTTCCACGCCGATATGCATCCTGGCAATATTTATGTCTCGGATGCACCAGAAACCTTGGGGCGTTATATCGCTCTGGATTTCGGGATTGTGGGTTCTTTGTCCGAGTTCGACAAAAACTATCTGGCACAGAACTTCCTGGCGTTCTTTCGGCGCGATTACCGCCGGGTTGCTCAATTGCATATTGAGTCCGGCTGGGTGCCACCTGAAACCCGCGAAGAAGAGCTGGAAGGCTCGGTACGCGCCGTATGTGAACCGTATTTTGACCGGCCCTTGTCTGAAATTTCTCTGGGACAAGTGCTTTTGCGCCTGTTCCAGACCTCGCGCCGGTTCAATGTAGAAATTCAGCCGCAGCTGGTGCTGCTGCAGAAAACCCTTCTGAATGTGGAAGGGATGGGGCGGGACCTGGATCCGGAACTGGATCTTTGGGATACCGCCAAACCTTATCTGGAAAAGTGGATGTACCAACGTATTGGTCCATCGGGCTTTTATTCGCGTTTGAAACAGGAAGCGGGGCAGTGGGCCCAGATCATGCCGCAGCTTCCGCGTCTGGTGTATTCCTCCCTGAATAGACCGGATACAGGGCAGGCGTTGAACCAGGAACTCAAGCTGTTGCGCCAGTCGCAACAGCAGGCCAACCGTTTGCTGACCGTGTTATGTGCTGTACTCGCGGTGGCATTGGCGGTGGCTATCTGGGCTTTGGTGGGGCGATAACTATGATCTTCCCGCAACGCGTCAGTTTTTTTGTAGCTGACATATTTCTGATAACTGCAGGTTCTACGATAGACGCAGGTCCGCCAGCTTGAACTAAAAGCTGGCGCTTTCCGGCGCCTTCCGGACGGTAAATGGCCGCCCTCAAGGAACCGCTTGATTCTTTTTAGGAATCGTTATGCTTTACCATGACTTATTCAAATCCATGGAAGCGGTGCGCTGGAATTTCGCG
>SMEN01000217.1_pt1 | contig 31578 bp, 27 predicted proteins | sample 2456271 | NCBI WGS metagenome assembly SMEN01 (sample SAMN10132593, study PRJNA489261) | soil metagenome | isolation source: day1 control-loamy sand soil ammended with raw manure from dairy cow... | place: USA | collected 2015-04-01 | reverse complement strand
ACCCTGGACCTGCACCAGATCTCCGTGGGCAAGCTGAACAACTGCCGCGAGGCCATCGAGATCTGCCGCGAGGCGCGCACCATCCTGGGCGGCAACGGCATCACCCTGGACTACTCGCCGCTGCGCCATGCCAACAACCTGGAATCCGTGCGCACCTACGAGGGCACCGACGAAGTCCACACCCTGATCCTGGGCAACAAGCTGACCGGCGTCCCGGCCTTCCGCTAAACCGGACGAACCGCACGAGAGAAGGCATACTTCGATGACCCTATCGACCTCCGCAAACCTGCTCGCCCAGCTCGACCAGTACATCAACGGTGTCTGGGTGCAGGGCGAGGGCGGCACCATCACCACGCAGAGCGCCTCGGACTCCACCCGGGTCCTGGCCTCCGGCAATGCCGCCAGCGCGGACCAGATCGACCAAGCGTTCCAGGCCGCCGAGTCGGCGCGCAAGTCCTGGGCGGCCACGCCGATGGCCGCCCGCGGGGCGATCCTCGTCAAGGCCGCCGCCTACCTGCAGGAGAACTCCGCCGGCTTCGGCGAGCAGCTCTCCGCCGAGGAAGGCAAAACCAGGGCCGAAGGCGTGGGAGAGGTGCTGCGCGCCGCGCAGATCCTCACCTACTACGCCGCCGAGGCCGAGCGCGCCGCCGGCACCGTCTACCAGTCCCCGCGTGCCGGGGAGCAGATCATGGTCACCCACAAGCCGCTGGGCGTCATCGGCGTGATCACGCCGTTCAACTTCCCGATCGCCATCCCGGCCTGGAAGATCGCCCCGGCGCTGGTCTTCGGCAACACCGTGGTCTTCAAGCCGGCCAGCCTGGTGCCGCTGCTGGCGGTGCGCCTGGTGGAGGCCCTGGCCCACGCCGGCCTGCCGGCAGGCGTGCTGAACCTGGTCATCGGGCCGGGCTCGCTGGGCGACGCGATCATGGAGCACGAGCACCTGGACGGACTGAGCTTCACGGGATCCACCGGGGTGGGCCGGCGGCTGTGCGCCGCCGGCGCGTCCCGCGGCATCCCGGTGCAGGCGGAAATGGGCGGCAAGAACGCCTCCGTGGTGCTGGCGGACGCGGACCTGGACCTGGCCAGCGAGCAGGTGCTGTTCGGCGCCTTCCGCTCCACGGGCCAGAAGTGCACCGCCACCAGCCGGCTGATCCTGGACGAGTCGATCGCCGACGAGTTCCTGGCCAAGCTCTCCGGCCGCCTTGATTCCTGGGTGACCGGCGATCCGCTGGATCCTTCGGTGCACATGGGGCCGCTGGTGGACACCAAGGCCGCGGTCTCGGTGCGCGCCGGGGTGGACAAGGCGATCGCCGAAGGCGCCACCGTAGCCTACGCCGGGACGGCGCCGAACGGCGGAAGCTTCATGGCGCCGACCATCCTGGAACTGCCTGCCGGACAGGCCGGGCGCGCGAACACCGCCTGGCGCGAGGAATTCTTCGCCCCGGTGCTGTCCGTGGTGCGCGTGAACGGGACCGAGGAGGCCTTCGAAGCCGCCGAGGACTCGGAGTTCGGCCTGAGCCTGGCGCTGTTCACCCGCGACCTGTCTGTGGCGCTGGCCGCGCAACAGACTCTCGATGTGGGGATTTTGCATGTAAATTCGGAATCAGCGGGTGCCGACCCGCACGTTCCGTTCGGCGGTGCCAAGGCCTCAGGCTACGGTCCCAAGGAACAGGGCGCCGCCGCGCGCGAGTTCTACACGCACACCACGACGGTGTATCTGCGCGGCTAGTGAAGCAGCAATACCCGAGCAGAGAATAGAGGAATCAATGACGATCGAACGCATTCTGGTAATTGGCGCAGGAACCATGGGACGGCAAATCGCCATGAGTTGTGCGCTGGGAGGCTATGCGACCATCCTGCAGGACATTTCCGAGCAGGCTCTGGCCGCCGCCCGCACGGAGCTGGAGGGCTGGGCCGCCTCCCGCGTGGCCAAGGGCAAGCTGAGCCAGGATGAGGCCGATCGGGCGCTGGGCCTGCTGACCCAGTCGACCGACCTCGCCAGCTCCGCCGCGCAGGCGGATCTGGTCATCGAGGCAGCGGTGGAGCGCTTGGACATCAAGGAGCAGATTTTCGCCCAGCTAGGCCAGGCCGCACCGGCCCACGCCATCCTGGCGACCAACTCCTCGACCCTGCCGTCCTCGCGCATCGCCGCGGCCAGCGGACGCCCGGAACTGGTGTGCAACATGCACTTCTTCAACCCTGCCCTGGTCATGAAGTGCGTGGAGGTCGTGCGCAACGAGCAGACCAGCGACGCCACCGTGCAGGCGGTCACCGAGGTCGCCAAGCGCCTGGCCAAGCAGCCGGTGCTGGTGAACAAGGAGATTCCGGGCTTCATCGCCAATCGCATGATGGGCGCCATCAACCGCGAGGCGCTGGACCTGGCGGCGGCCGGAGTGGCGAGCATCGAGGATATCGACACCACCGCCCGCACCGCGCTGGGCCACCCGATGGGCCCGTTCGAGCTGATGGACCTGGTGGGCCTGGACGTGGTGGACTTCATCGCCAAGGCCACGTTCGACGAGACCGGGCGCCAGGAGGACAAGCCCCACGCCCTGATCGTGGAGAAGGTCCAGGCCGGCAAGCTGGGCCGCAAGAGCGGCGAGGGCTTCTACCCGTACAACGGCTGAGCCGTCCGCCGTTTCGGGCAGACACAGGACCCGCAGCACCAACCGGTGCTGCGGGTCCCGCGCTTTAACGGCTTCTGGAGCCTACTGGCCGACCTCGGGCTGCTCGCCGAGCTGGAAATGGCGACCGGAGATCGAGCGGACGTGGATGCGGATCCAGAAGTCCTTCTGCGTCGGAACCCAGGGGCTCACGCCGCTTTCGCGGGCTTCCTGGATGTCGGCCTCGTGCTCGAGCACCTCGGCGGTGCCGTGCACCACGACGGACCATGCCTCGTCGGCGAGGATTCCGTCGGCTTCGAAGGCCACCTTGTCGTTGATGGTCATGGAAGCGAGCTTGTTGCCCGGTGCGGTGCGCAGGAAGAGCTTGCCCTTGTGAACCCCGTAGTTGACCGGGACGATATCGACATCACCTGCGACGGAGGTGGCAACGCGACCGTGCGAGGTATGGGCCAGAAGTTCCCAGGACTGCTCCTCGTTCAGGACGAGGACCGGATGGTTGTTGTCGTGGTCGTATTTCATACTCTGATCTTTCTACGTAAAGTAGAAAACTGCAAGGTCTGCGACACATTGTGATTGGTCAGGGCTGCCGACGGAAGCCGTGAAAGACTTGGAGCATGAGTCACGCTGCAAGCGACGGAGTTGCGCGCCATGTCGCCTCCCGGTTCGAGGACGGCTACCACCGCTGGAGGGTCCGCAACGCGGAGCGCAAGGGCTTGGGTCCGGTCATCCTGCCCTACCTCGGTTACGGCTACGCCAGCAGCGCCGGCGGCTGGATCCGCGTGCTCGCGCGGGTTGTGCTCGCCAAGCCCGGCGCCTTCGAAGACGGGCACCACCAGGCGCAGGTCATCGCCGACGGCATCCGCGGTTTCCGGAATTTCATGTCCCCGATCCTGCCGGGCGGCAAGGTCTCCATCGAGGTGGCGGGCCGGCGCTTCGAAGTGCAGGCGGACCGCGGCGGGGTCATCGACGCGAAACTCGCGGTGGACCTGGAACCCGGGTGGCACGAGGTCGCGCTGCGCGCTCACGACGGCGATGACGCGAGCGCGAAAATCCTGGTCATCAGCGAGGACCAGCGCTTTGGCGTGATCAGCGACGTGGACGACACCGTGGTGGTCACCGCGCTGCCGCGCCCGCTGCTGGCCGCCTGGAACTCCTTTGTGCTCTCCGAGCACGCGCGCGTGGCAACCCCGGGCATGGCGGTGATGATGCAGCACATCCTCAAGCAGCATCCGCACAGCCCCACCATCTACCTGTCCACCGGCGCGTGGAACGTCGCGCAGACGCTGCAGCGCTTCATGTCGCGCAACCTCTACCCGCGCGGACCGCTGCTGCTGACCGACTGGGGACCGACCGACCGGGCCTGGTTCCGCAGCGGCCAGCAGCACAAGGTCGACCAGCTGCGCCGGCTGGCCGAGGAATTCCCCCATATCGCCTGGGTGCTGATCGGGGATGACGGCCAGCACGACCCGGCGATCTACGCCGAGTTCGCCCGCCGCTATCCGGAGCATGTACGGGCCATTGTGATCCGCCAGCTCACCCCGTCCGAAGCGGTGCTGGCCGGCGGCCGCTCCCAGGAGCTGTGGCGGACCACTCCGGGGATCCCCTGGGTCTACGAGCCCGACGGCGCACGGATCCTCCAGGGGCTGGCCCGGCTGGGGCTGGTCGATGTTGATACCGAATTCCAGGAGGATGAATCATGAGCGGTGCACCGCTGCGAGTACAGGTTCCCATGCGCTGGGGCGACATGGATGCCTATGGCCACGTGAACAACGTGAACCTGATCAGGCTCATGGAAGAGGCGCGCATCGCCGGGTTCGGCGTGCCGGGAGGTACCGGGGCGCCGGGCATGGAACCGAAGGCCGACATCTTCTCCGCGGTGCCCGCGGGGGTGCAGATCCTGGTGGTCGAGCACCGGGTGCGGTATGCGCGGCCGCTGGAATACCGCAACGTCCCGGTGAACGTGGATTTGTGGGTCGCCAACATCAAGCCGGCCAGCTTCGAGATCTGCTATGAATTCCGCGATCCCGTCGAGGACTACCTCTGCGTCAAGGCCGCCACCACCCTGGCCTATTTCGATCCGGCGGTCGGCCGCGTCCAGCGCTTGAGCGAAGCCGAGCGCCGGGGGCTGGCGGTATTCGAAGGGGCTCCGACCTTCGCAAAGTAGGGAGCCCGGCTTGGGTGAATTAGGATTGAGTTATCTAGTCTTATTCAGATAGGAAGTGCTACCGTGGCCAATCCCCAAGCCGAACGCCCGCAGGGTGGCGGGCGCGCAGCCCGTCCGCAGACCGTACTGCAGGTCATGCAGCGCGAGCAGATTGCTCCGCACCTGGTACGCCTGACCCTCGGCGGTCCGGGCTTCGAGACCTTCGTCGACAAGCCGGTGACCGACCGCTACATCAAGTTCCTGTTCGCCAAGCCGGAGCTCGGCCTGACTCCTCCCTATGACATGGAGGAGCTGCGCGGGAAGCTGGAGATGCAGGACCTTCCGGTGCGGCGCACCTACACCGTGCGCAGCAGCGACGCGGAGGCGGGGACCATCCAGGTGGATTTTGTGGTCCACGGCGATGAGGGGTTGGCCGGCCCATGGGCCCGCGATGCCCGGATCGGCGACACCGTCTGCTTCTCCGGACCCGGCGGCCTGTACTACCCGAAGGAAGAATTCGACTTCCACTTCCTGGTCGGCGACGAGACCGCCATCCCGGCCATCGCCGCCGCGCTGGAATCCATGTCCGAGCATATGCGCGGCGTTGCGATCATCGAGGTTTCCGCCGCCGAGGACGAGATGGAGCTCCAGGCTCCGGCCGGCGTGGAGATCCGCTGGGTCCACCGCAACGGAGCCTTCACGCCCGAGAACACCAAGCTGGAGTCCGTGGTGCGCGGCTACCCGTGGCCCGAAGGCAGGGTGCAGGTCTTCTCCCATGGGGAGCGCGAAGTGACCAAGAAGCTGCGCGGCTACTTCTACAATGAGCGCGGCGTGGACCGCCGCGACATGTCGCTCTCCGCCTACTGGGCCTTCGGCCGCGCGGAAGACGACTTCCAGGCCGAGAAGCGCAGCCCGGTCGGCCAGATCTTCGAGGAAGCCCCGCTGCAAAGAAGTTAGAGCTACCTAAGTTAATTTTTATTAAATTAGCATCTTAGGGTTGACGTTATTACCTGCCGTCGGGTTATGCTTATTCCAGAGCTTCTCCCGTGTGTGGTCGGGAGAAGCTGCAAACTTGACCGATGCGAATCGGCTTGTTCACCGCGAGCCAGGAAATGCTCATCCTGCTCTGGTGGTCGGCTTAGCCGGCTTGAAATAAGGGGAATAGGGAAGCGGTTGACCTGCTCAGTCAGCCGAGTCGCAGAAAAATGAGACCTGCCGGGATCGCACACCCTGGCAGGTCTCATTTTTTATGCCGTTGCGGCCGACGCCGCGCGGCACCCGGTCTGATCGGCCCGGCCTCCTCGGCGGAGGAAAGCCTACTGGGGCCAGATCCCGGAGCTGCCGCGGCGATGGGATCCGAGCAAGTGGGTATCGACCATGCCTACGGCCTCCATGAGGGCGAACATGGTGGTCGGCCCCACGAACTTGAAGCCGCGCTTCTTCAATTCCTTGGCCAGCTGCTTGGACTCTTCGCTCTGCGTGGGAATCTCCGACATGGTGCGCGGTCTGGGGGTTTGCCCCGGCTGGTGCGACCAGATGAGCTGCGCCAGCCCGCCCTCGTCGCGCAGGGCAAGGGTCGCCTGCGCGTTGGCGATCGTGGCGCGGATCTTCAAGCGGTTGCGCACGATACGGGGATCCTCGATGAGCCGCTCGAAATCCGTTTCGGAAAACAGGGCGACCTTTTCCGGGTCGAACTGCGCGAAGGCGTCGCGGAACGCCTCGCGCTTGGACAGGATGATCGCCCAGGATAAGCCCGACTGGAAGCACTCCAGGCTCAGCCGCTCGAAGAGCCCGGTCTCGTCGGTGATCGGCATGCCCCATTCGGTGTCGTAGTACCGGCGCAGCATCTCATTGCTCGAAGCCCACAGCGGCCGGGCCAGCCCGTCATCGCCAATGATCAGGTCGTTGCTCATTCCTCCATCTTGCCATTGGCGGATGACGCCAAGGATTAAGCGACCCTGTTGTGCGGCGACCGGAAATGCTATCATCGCCATATGGCGATAATAGAGTCACAGATCGATGCAACGGAAGAGGCCCAGCAGCGCCTGCAGCTCGCGGCGCTGTTCCATGCCTTGGCCGACCCCACGCGGCTGCTGATCCTGGAACACCTGAAGACCGGCGAGCACAAGGTCAAGGACCTCACCGAGCATCTGGGCCTGGCCCAGAGCACCGTCAGCGCGCACCTTTCCTGCCTGAAGGACAGCGACCTGGTCAGCGTCCGCAGCCAGGGCCGCGCGAGCCTGTACTCCCTGAACCACGCCCAGGACCTGGCCGCAGTGCAGGACCAGGCCCTGCGCCTGGGCCGGCCGGCCAACCAGAACCACCGATGGCATGAAGGCCATCCGATCGCGGACGGCGAGGCGTAGCAGCATGGGCCACGACCATTCGCACGGGCATTCGCACGACCATTCGGAGACCAACCGGACCCGGCTGGCCTGGGCGCTGGGAATCACCGCCAGCATCCTGGTCGCCGAGGTCATCGGCGCGATCACTACCAATTCGCTGGCGCTGCTGGTGGACGCCGCGCACATGCTCACCGACACCGCTGGCCTGCTGATGGCCCTGACGGCGGCGAACCTGATCATGCGCAAGCCCACCACGAAACGGACCTGGGGCTTCCGCCGGGCCGAGGTGCTCTCCGCCACCCTGCAGTCCGCCTTGCTGCTGGCCGTGGGCATCTACGCGGCGGTGGACGCCATCCAGCGGCTCTTCGACCCGCCCGAGGTCCAGCCCACCGGCCTGCTGGTCTTCGGCATCATCGGCCTGGCCGGGAACATCGCCTCGATGCTGATCATCGCCGGGGGACGCGGCCACAACCTGAACATGCGCGCGGCCTTCCTGGAAGTCGTCAACGACGCCCTGGGCTCCGTTGCCGTCATCGTGGCCGCCGTGGTCATCGCGCTGACCGGCTGGATGCGCGCCGACTCCGTGGCGGCCCTGCTCATCAGCGCGCTGATCGTGCCCCGCGCCGTCGCCCTGCTGAAGGAAACCACCCACATCCTGCTGGAATCCACCCCGCGCGGCTTGGACCTGAACGCCGTGCGCACCCACCTGGAGGGGCAAGCGGGCGTGTTGGCGGTGCACGACCTGCACGCCAGCCAGATCGCATCCAACCTTCCGGTGCTCACCGCGCACGTGGTGGTCAAGGACGAGATGTTCGACGCGGATGCGGCCGGGGGACTGCTGCGCAATCTGCAGCAGTGCGTGGCCGCGCATTTCGAGGTCAGCATCGAGCACTCGACCTTCCAGATCGAGCCGGAATCGCACCAGCGCACCGAGCACCACCCGGACTGCTGAACGGCCCGATGCGCCACCGCGGGACCAGCGGTGGCGGCCGCGGCTCATACTCAGGTATGAGCCGCGGCCCGGCAAGACCGGCCTGTCGGCCGATACGGGTTTCTCTTGGGGTTTTATAGTCTTGGAACATGACATCTGAAACTCTGCCCCTTACCGAATACGCGGTCTCAGCCCGAGGTCTGACCAAGAGCTACGGACACGACAGCACCCGCGTGGAAGCGCTGCGGACAGTAGACGTCGCCTTTGCCCGTTCCCGTTTCACCGCCATCATGGGCCCCTCGGGTTCCGGCAAGTCCACCCTGATGCACTGCCTGGCCGGGCTGGACACCGCGGACGCCGGGGAGATCATCATCGGCGGCCGCGACCTGATGACCCTGAACGACGACGAACTGACCATGATGCGCCGCGAACAGATCGGCTTCGTGTTCCAGTCCTTCAACCTGGTCCCGACCATCAACGCCAAGGACAACATCCTGCTGCCGCTGTCGCTGGCCGGCAAGAGCCACGACCGCGAATGGTTCAACACCGTCATCGACGCGCTGGGCCTGCGCGACCGCCTGAGCCACAAGCCGCACGAGCTCTCCGGCGGACAGCAGCAGCGCGTCGCCGTGGCGCGCGCCCTGCTCACCCGTCCCGAGGTCGTGTTCGGCGACGAGCCCACCGGAAACCTGGACTCCCGCACCGGCGCCGAGGTGCTCTCGCTGATGCGCACCTCGACCCGCGAAATGGGGCAGACCATCATCATGGTCACCCACGACCCGGCCGCCGCCTCCTACGCGGACACCGTGCTGCTGATGAAGGACGGCAGCATCGTGGGCCAGCTGGAAAACCCGACCGTCGCCACCGTGACCGAGGCCCTGGCCTCGCTGGCGGAGTAGTCCATGCTGCACGTAGCCCTCGCCAACATCAAGACCTATGCACGGCGCTATATCGCCGTGATCCTCGCGGTCGCCATCGGCACCGCCTTCCTCGCGGCCACCCTGGCCGTGAACACCTCGACCCGCGCCACCTTGAAGAACTCGCTGGGCGACACCTACAAGAACGCGGACCTGGTCGCCTTCCAGGACTGGGAGCTGGCCCCGGACGACCCTGACTTCAAATACACGGAACTGGGCCTGAAGCAGGTCCAGCAGATCCGCGAGCTTCCCCAGATCTCCACCGCCTACGGCACGGCCTTCGTCTCCGGCGAGCTGCGCACCGCGGACGACGGCTACGGCGTAATGCTGCAGCCGGTATCAGCCGAGCAGAACCTGGGCGGCATGGAACTGCTGGAAGGCCGCGCCCCGCTGAACTCCAACGAAATCATCCTCGACGACGAGCATGCCCAGAAGATGCTGGTCTCGGTGGGGGACACCGTCGGGCTGACCGGAGCGGACTCCGCGACGCGGGACGTCAAGGTGGTGGGCATCCAGCGCACCAGCACGGACCCGATGCTGTCAGGTTATGCGCTGGTGGGCATGCAGGAATCGGCGTGGGAAAAATCCGCCGGGGAATCGGCCCAGTTCCAGAACATCGTGATCGATGCCAGGGACTCGGTGCCCGCCGCGCAGCAGGCGCTGGCCGCCTACCTCGCCGAGCACCGGATGATCGACGTGTCGGTGATGACCGCGGATGAAAAGGTCATCAATGATGTCGCCATGCTGACCGACGGCACCGACCAGCTGACCATCGTGCTGCTGGTCTTCGCCCTGGTCGCCCTGGTGGTCACGGGACTGGTTGTGGTCAACACGTTCAACGTGGTGATCGCCCAGCGCACCCGCGAGCTGGCGCTGCTGCGCACCCTGGGCGCCAAGCGCCAGCAGATCCGCAGCTCCGTGCTGATCGAAGCCCTGGTGATCGGCGTGGTCGCGTCGCTGCTCGGGGTGGCGCTGGCCGTCGCACTGATGGCCGGCCTGATCCAGCTGGTGCACGTCATGGTGCCGAGCATGTCCTACGCGACGCTGGCGCTGAATACCACGGGACTGGTGGTTCCGGTGGTGGTCGGCATCCTGATGACCGTCATCGCCGCCAGCCTGCCGGCCCGGCGCGCCATGAAGCTCGCCCCGCTGGCGGCGCTGCGCCCGTTCGACGCCGCCAGCGTGAAGAACCGCGCCGGCAAGCTGCGCATCGTCTTCGGCATCCTGCTGACCCTGGCCGGCGGAGGCCTGCTGGCCTGGGGCGCCATCGCCGGCTCGCTGCCTATCGCCTTCGGCGGCGGACTGCTCTCCTTCCCGGGCATCCTGATGCTCGCCTCGCTGTTCGTCCCGGCCAGCGTCTTCGGCATCGGCAAGCTGGTGGCCGGACGTTCGGTGGCCGGCAAGCTCGCCGCCTTGAACGCGGTGCGCAACCCTGGCCGCACCACCGCCACCGCCACGGCCCTGCTGATCGGCGTCACCCTGGTCTCCATGATCATGGTCGGCGGCCAGACCGCCAAGGCCAGCCTGAACAACTCCATTGCCGGCGAGTATCCGGTGGACCTGACCGTCTCCCTGTATGAACGCGCGGTCAACGAGGCCAAGACCCAGGACCTCGCCCGGGAGCTGGGCTCGCTGGACGGCATCGAGGAAACTTCGACCTTCCTTGCAGGATCCGTGGAAACCAAGGGTGGGGACAACGAAGGCGGGTTCTCGCTGATGGGTGTCGACCCGCAGACCTTCTCCAAGGTTGTGCTGGACCAGAACATCGTGCCCGAAGACGGGCAGATCATCCGCTTCAACACCGGTGGAGAAGAACAGCCCAAGAAGCTGACCGTCGGCGGCAGGGAACTGGACGTCAAGGTGTCCTCCGCCTCGCTGTTCCAGGACCTGGTCACCAAGGACACCTTGGAATCGTTGAAGACCGGGGACGCGGCGGACGAATACGCCGGCGTGCTGATCAAGGTCGCCCCGGACCTGTCCAACTCCGAAATCACCGCACTGGTGGAGCAGATCGCCGACGTGGCCAACGTCGAGTCCTACATGGTCAGCGGGGGTGTGGTGGAGAACGCCATGTTCTCCCAGGTGATCGACGTGCTGCTGGCCATCGTGTCAGCCTTGCTGGCCGTGGCGGTGCTGATCGCGCTGATCGGCGTGGCCAACACGCTCAGCCTCTCGGTGCTCGAACGCACCCGCGAGAACTCGCTGCTGCGGGCCCTGGGCCTGAAGAAGAAGCAGCTGCGGGCCATGCTGGCCCAGGAAGCCGTGCTGATCGGCGGCGTGGCGGCCCTGCTGGGACTGGTGCTCGGCGTGGTCTACGGACTGCTTGGCGCCCACGCCACGCTCTCCGCGATCGGCGAGATGTCCTACGAGATCCCGTGGCTGCAGCTGGCCCTGGTGCTGGTGGTCAGCATCGTGGCCGCGCTGCTGGCCTCGGTGACCCCGGGACGCCGTGCCGCGAAGCTCTCCCCGGTCCAGGGGCTGGCTACCGAGTAGCCCGGCGCTTCGCGACAGGAAGGCAGACGCCCGGGTTCGATGATTTCACGTCATCGGACCCGGGCGTTGCTCGCATACCGTTGGTTCTATGAACATCGAGCTGATGCGTTTTCGCGTGAAACCAGGCAAAACCGAACGAGTCGACCAATGGCTGCAGTTCCTGAACTCCAATATGCCAGCGGTTCTGGAAACCCTGGAGGGGGAGCGGATGTACGTCGAGACGATTTTCAGCGAGACGCTGGACGGGGCGCAATACCTGTACTGGTACAGCATCCAGGGCCGCGGCGGCACCGAGGTCCGCGACTCGGTGCACTGGATCGATGCGAAGCACCTGGAGTACTGGGACGAATGCATCGATCCCGAGTTCACCCCGCAGACGCTGGCCACGCGGGTGAGCATGATCCCGCAGCGCATCCTGGAACAGATGCAGTAGCCGCGCCGAAGGCAGGCAAGAGCCCGCAGGACGCTCCGCCGGATGCGTGGCTCAGCGTCCTGCGGGCCATGCATGGCGCCGTGCAGCTAGCGCAGCGTGATGGTGGTGGCCATGGCCGGGGAACGGCCGGTGGTGACGAAGCCCGAGACGCTGGATCCCGGGTGCTTGATGATGTCGGTGATGGAGCCCAGATGGCGGCTCAAATCGATCTTGTCCTCCGGGGCCGCCAGCACCAGATGGAAACCGAACTCCTGCAGCGCGCGGATGCCCGCCGCGGCATATTCGGAGTTGGCCTGGATGAACGCCTCGTCGATCATCACCGTGCCGAAGGACGTGAACCCGGCGGTGGCGAACCCCAGCTGGTAGGCCAGCGCGGCGCCCATGATGAACGAGGTGAAGCGCTGCCCCTCGCCGCCGGAGAGGGTGCCCGGCTCCAGCCCGGTCTCCACCTCGCCGTTCGGCTTGTGCTCATTGCAGCTGATGAGAACGTGCTGGCGCACGTCCAGCACCGTGGAACGCCAGGCCGACAGGCCTGGATCGCTCAGCGCCGAGACCAGTGCCTCCAGCGCCTGGTAGGAGCTGGCCAGCGTGCCCTCGTCCTTGGTGGTGTAGGCGTCCTGCAGGGCGTTCTTCAGGTCCTTGCGGAAGGCGGCGGCCTCAACCGGGATGGAGCTTTCCACCTCCAGACGCAGCAGCGAGCCGTGCTCGAAGGCGACCTCGCCCAGGATCTGGTTCAGCGGCTTGATGCGCTCGGAAATCATCCGGCGTTCCTCGTCGAGCAGCTGCAGCAGGTCGCTGAAGCGCTCGTAGGAGCGGTTGGCGAAGTATTCGCGGAACTGCGCCTCGTGGTGCGGCAGGCCGTCGGCGACGATCTGCTGGTGCAGCCGGGCATAGTGCTCCGCGGCCTCGGGGGAGGTGCCGTGGGTCTGGGCATGGGAGCCGCCGAATTCGCGGGCGAAACGGCGGAAGGTCTCGCTCAGCGCGCCGCCGAGTTCCTGGCGCCGTGCGGTCAGCTCGCTCAGCTGGCTCGCCAGCTGCAGCTTGACCTCGGCAAAGGCGTTGGAAATCTCCTCGGAGGCGGGGCAGCTGCCGGTGCTAACGGTTTCCAGCAACCCGCCGAGCAGCTCATGGCCGCGCAGCGCCGCCGGGACCCGCTCCAGCCAGTCGCCGTCGTCCGCCGGGCCGGAAGCCAGGACCTTCTCGGCCCGCTCGATCTGCAGGCCCAGTTCGCCGACGCGGGAGCGGACCAGCGCCAGGTCCCCGACCAGCTGCTCGGCCTCGGCCTTGGCGGCCTCGATCTGCGTGCGGACCCGGGAGGAATCGCCGGAAAGCGCCAGCGCGTCGCCCAGCTTCTGCTCGCTGCGGCGCAGGGCTTCCAGCGCGGGGGCGGCATCCAGCTGCGCGAAGCTGCGTTCGTCGTTGATCAGCGCACCGAGCAGCTGCGCCTTGGCCAGCACCTTGGTTTTGGCCGCGCTGCGGTCATCCGCGGCGTTCTTGGCGTCCTGCACCTTGATCTGAAGGCGCGCGGCCTTGGACTGCAGCTCGGAGATCTTCGCTTCGTTGGTGAAGCCCAGCAGGTACTCGGATGCCGGCAGGGTGCGGGTGTCGCGCTCGAAGATGCCGGTGCCGGTCTTGATGGTGCCGGACGGGGTGATGGCCTTGGGGTGGATGTGCATGGCCGCGTCGTTCTCCACGCAGGCCAGCGGGTAGTCAGCGGTGATCTTGGCGCGCAGCCAGGCGCCGGCCTCGCCCGGGGCGAAGTCCAGCTTGGTGACCAGGTCCGCCGGTCCGGCTTCCGCCTCGCGCGGGGCCAGCGAGATGTCCGCCCAGCGCACCCGGCCCAGCCCGTCGAGCTTGTCGATGGCGTGGGTGACCTGGGCCAGGAACTCGCCGGGCACCAGGATCGTGCGGGCCACCGAATGCAGCGCCTTTTCCGCGGCCAGGCGCCACATGGCGCAGTCGGCGGAGACGTCCATCAGCTCGCCGGCGAAGGGCAGCTGCTCCTCGCGCAGCGAGCAGGCCGAGGCGATGGCGCGCCGGGCCGCGACCGAGCGGTCGTCGATGTTGGTGCTGCGGCGCTGGTAGGAGCGGATCTGCTCGGCCAGGGTGTCGGCGCGCTTGCGCAGGTTGACCAGCGAGGCCATGGCCTCGTATTCCACGGTCTGCGCGTCCTTGGTGATGGAGTCCAGCTGCTGCAGGGTGCGGGCTGCATTGGCGCGCAGCTCGTCCAGCCCGGTGGCGCTGAATTCGAAGGCCAGCCCGGCCTGGTCGGCCTGCTCCTGCAGGGCGCGCAGCACGCGTTCCTTCTCGCTCAGCGCCTTGCGGGCGGAGTCCGCCTCGCGCTCCAGCAGCATCAACGAGGCAGATCCGGCCGCATCGTGCGCGGCCTCCAGCGACTGCAGCTGGTCATCGAGCTTGGCCTTGCGTTCGCCCAGCGCGGCCTGCTTGGCCGTGAGTTCCGCATGCTCGGCGCGGTGCGCCGCCAGGTCGTTGCGCAGCACCAGCTGGCGCACCTGCGTTTCGAGCTGCGCCAGCTCGGTCTCCAGCAGCTGGCGGGTGCCATCGATCTGCCCGGCCAGCGACCGGTAGGCGCGGTCCTGCTCCGGCACGGCGGCCAGCACGTCGCGCTGGGCGCGGGCGGTGTCCAGCTGCCGGTAGATGCCGCGCAGGTGGGCGAAGTCCTCCACCGCGGCGGCGGCGGCCTTGAGCGTGGCCGGCTCTTCCAGCACTTCGTGGCGGAAGAACTGGTTCACCCCCTTGGCCAGGCCCTTGCCGTTCTGCAGGGTGCGCAGCAGGGCGAAGGCCTTGTCGCTTTCCACGCCCAGCCGGCGGCGCAGCCGGTCGATGAACGCCTTGTGGGTGTCGAAGGCTTCGGTCGGGGCCAGCGCCTTGGACAGCGAGGAGACCGTGAAGCGGCGCGGGCCGTGGTTCTCCAGCTGCGCGATGTCCAGCGCGCCCTCGCACAAGAGGTAGTGCTTGGACACCTGGCCTTCCAGCCCGGCATCCGGCAGGTCGAAGACCGCGCCGGCGCTGACGGTGTTGCCCATGCCGTCCTGGTAGCTGAGCAGCACGGCGCTCCAGGTGGCCCCGGGGCGCTGGAACACGGTGCCGGCGCTGGTCTTGAACTTGCGTCCGCGCATGTACGAATAGGTGGTGCGGCGGTCCTCGCGGGTGGCCGCGTCGTTGGCGGACTCGTTCAGCCGCGGGCTGGCGAAGAACACGTGGCCCATGGCGTCGAAGAGCGTGGACTTGCCCACGCCGGGGTGGCCGGTGACCAGCGTTCCGGCGCGGTCCACCGCCAGGTCGTGCAGCCCGTGGAAGGTTCCCCAGTTCACCAGCTGGACACGCGAGAGCCGGTGCTGGCCGGGGTTGATCTCGCCGCCCAGCGGCAGCGTCATTTCAATGCTCATCGGCTACTCCTGCACCAGTGCGTCGGTCTGTTCGGATGCGTCGGACTCGTCGGGCTCCGCCCCGGAGAGGTTCAGCACGCTCTCATTGGCGTCGATGGCCGCGATGTAGCGCGGGATGTCCTGGATGGAGGACAGCGGCAGGGCCATGGCCAGCGCCGGGGAAATGCGGAATTCGTCGGCCAGCTCGGTATTGGTCAGCAGCCGCAGCGAGCCCAGTCGGGCGATGGCCGCGTCGCAGGACTCGGCGAAGCGCTTGTCGTCGCGGTCGGCGGCGGCGCGGTGCTCGGCCAGGATCTCGTGCATGCCGGCACGGGATATCACCGCGTCGGCCCCGGTGCCGGACTGCTGCTCCAGCAGCAGGCGCAGGCGCAGCGCCAGCAGGGTCTCGTCGCGCTTGAGCGGGCGGCGCGGGGCGATCGGCGCGGTGTGCGCCTGCTCGATGTCCACCGGGGCCAGCATGGCGATCTTGCGGTCCATGTCCAGGCTCAGGGCCAGGAAGATTTCCGAGAAGTACGCGGTGAGCGTGTCCTGCGAATCCAGCAGCAGCTGCCAGGCCGCGGCGTCCATGGAGCCGTCCAGGTACGGGCCGCGCAGCAGCCGCACCAGCAGCTGGCGCAGCGGGAGCGGGAAGCTGCCGGCGTCCCCGTCGAACAGGGGATCGGTGATCGGTGCGGCATATGAGTCGGTGTAGGTCATAGCGGCTCCTTCGTGAAGCTCAGGGCGGGCAGGTAGGCGGTGCGCGGGGAACCGTCGAGCTGGGCGAATTCAATGCACAGAAGTTCGCCCTCGTGCAGGGTTTCGCCGTTGGTGCGCCCGATTTCGATCAGCGCGCGGATGGTGTTCAGGTGCTGGTGCTCGGCCGGCAGCGCGGCGAACATCTCATCCAGCGGCACCGGGGCGTCCGGGGCGCGGCGCAGCCGTTGCGCGATGGCGCTGCGCAGCGCGGGCATGTCCGCCTCCGGGGTGCTGGGGGTGCGCACGATGTCCTCGGCGCTGAACTCCGGCGCGTGGGCCAGCGGCGGCGGGGCCACGTGCTCGGACGGGTCGTAGATGCCCAGCCCGTGCAGGGTGACGAACTGCGGGGCGAACAGTTCCAGCGGGGCCAGCCCGCTGCGCGGCTTCAGGGCCGCGGACTTGCTGATCGCAGCCTCCGCCTCGCGCACTGCCCGGCGCAGCAGCTCGGCCTGCTTGTAGTCCTCGGACTGCACGAAGGCGTGCAGGGATTCGGAGAGCTTGCCGTAGGAGGTGTGCACCTCGGCGGCCTGGCGGCGCAGCTCGCGCAGCAGGTTGGTGAGGATCTGGCGTTCGGGGGTGTCCAGGTCGTCCACGAAGTCGCGCTCCAGCACCTCGGCCAGCGCCGCACGGAAACGCTGCTGGGCATCGGGGGAGTTCAGGAACTCGGTGAAGCCGCGGAAGGTCTCGCCCTCGGCGGTCGAGCGCAGCTGCCGGTCGGCTTCCAGCACCTGGCCCACCGCCACGCCCTTGGCGGTGGAGGCATCGAGGATTCCCTCGCGCAGCGAATGCAGCATCTCCTGCACGCCGTCGCGCATGCGGCGGAAGTCCGCCGGGAGGCTCGCGGCCAGATCCAGCACGGAGCGCGCCGCGGACAGCGCGGTGGTGCGCGAAAGCACCGCCGGATCGGTGCCGGCGCGCAGCTGGTCGATCTGCGCCTGGCGCAGGGCGATCTGGGATTCCAGCGCGCGGATGCGGGCCTCGGGATCCGGGTCGGTCTCGTGGGCCAGGGACTCCAGCGAGGACAGCAGGGTATTCAGGCGCGAGGAGTTCAGGTGCGAGTCGTCGGTGGAGAAATCCGCCAGGAAACGCAGGGTGCGCAGGGTCTGGGCGCTGGGTTCGTAGACGAAGCGCCCGTCGATCAGCGGCCGGGCCAGCAGTCCCTGCTTGACCCATGTCTCGGCGAAGTCCTGGGCGCTGTAGGACTGCGGGATCTGCTCGTCGCCGCGGCGGGCGGTTTTCAGGAAGGAATCCAGCGAGGCGTGGAAAAGTTCCAGGGCGATGCGCGGGCGGTCGGCGGTGAACTCCGCGCGGATGAAGGCGACCGCCCAGGGCTGGGCCGTTAAGAGCCGGTACGCCGCCGAGCTTCTGAACTGCTGGGACTGAATCCACAGGCTATTCGCGCGGTGCGAGGGCTGCATGAATTTCCTTGATCTTCTCGACGCCTAACCTCCTAATTCTAGGGCATCGGGCTGCGCGCCAAGTGTGCGCTTCCTGCGCGGCGGATTCCAGTTCTGTATCGATTGGAGTAATGAACCGGCATTCGGTGTTCTTGGGCGGGCGGCCTGTGTAGTGTCGGAAGCAGACGATGACAACGCCGTATCTGCTGGTTTTCGGCGCGTTTCGGGCATGGAGGTCGAAGATGATGAAGTTCGCACGGTTGCTGGCAGCGGGGATCCTGGTGGCGGCGCTCGCCGGATGCAGTAGTGAGCAACCCAACCCGCAGGACGCGGGGAACGGACCCTCCGCCACCCCGGATGCCTCGGCCCAGGCGGCCCAGGAGCAGGCCCGCGTGGCCGAGGCGAAGGCGGAGATCAATCGGCTGGCCGACGGCTACGACTACTCCGCCGCCATCAAGCTGGCCTCCAAGGATTCCAGCGAAGAGCTGCAGAAGCTGGTCCCGGGGCTGGAAGAGGAAAAGTCCCAGACCGTCGCCTGGGAGAGGCCGGATGCGATCCCGCACCTGTTCTTCCACTCGCTGGTCATCGACACGGACCGCGCCTTCGACGGGGACGGGGAAGCCCAGGGCTACAAGGACTACATGGTGACCCAAAAGGAGTTCACCGCGATCATCAAGGAGCTCTACGCCAGGGACTTCGTGCTGGTGAACCCGGCGGACTTCGCCGCCCCGGACAAGAAGGGGAACATGGCCTATCGCAAGATCATGCTTCCCAAGGGCAAGCAGCCGCTGGTGCTGTCGGTGGACGACGTGAGCTACTACGAGTACATGGACGGCGACGGCTTTGCGAGCAAGCTGCTGGTGGACGACGACGGCAAGGTCCGCAACGAATACACCGATGCCAAGGGCGCAACGCATGTGGGCGCCTACGACGTGACCACCATGCTCGACGACTTCATCGAGGAGCACCCCGACTTCTCCTACCGCGACGCCCGCGGCATCGTGGCCATGACCGGGTACAACGGCGAGTTCGGCTACCGCACCTCGGCCAGCCAGTACCCGGATAACAAGAACCTGGAAAAGGACCAGAAGGCGGCGACCGCGGTCGCGGACGCCATGAAGGAGGAAGGCTGGGTCTTCGCCTCGCACTCCTGGGGCCACATCTCCACCGGCACCGTGGACATGGCGCGCTTCAAGCGCGACATGAAGCTGTGGAAGGAAGAAGTCGAGCCGATCGTGGGCAAGACCGAGCACCTGATCTACCCGTTCGGCTCGGACATCGCCCGCACCGCCAAGTACTCCGGAAGCCGCTACGAATACCTCTGGATGCAGCAGACCGACGACTACCAGCGCCAGATGCGCATCAACATCGACGGGCTGCAGTTCGCCAAGGAGCTGCGCGGGGACCGGCCGGTGCTCTCCGAGTTCTTCGACGTCCAGAAGGTCATCGATCCGGCGCGCTGAGCGCGCACCGGATCGGCCGGGCGGAGGATTCCGCCCGGCTACAGCCCCATGAAGGCGCCCAGCTGGGACAGGGCGGCCGGGCTGGACGGCAGGTAGTCGGTCAGCCGGTCGCTGCGCACGATGACCGCCTTCCACTGGCCCCGGGAAATCGCCACGTTGATGCGGTTGCGGTTGAGCAGGAAGTCGATGCCGCGGGCCGCGTCATCCGCGCTGGAACAGGCCAAGGTCACCAGCACCACCGGGGCTTCCTGCCCCTGGAACTTGTCCACGGTGCCGACCCGCACCTCTGCGAGCCCCTCGGATTCCAGGACCTCGCGCACCATGTTGACCTGCGCGTTGTAGGCCGCGACCACCAGGATGTCTTCGGCGGCCAGCCTGCGGGCGGCGGCATCCTGCGCCGGGGTCCACTCCAACCCCAGGTGTTCGCGCACCAGCCGGACGATTTCCCCGGCTTCCTCCGCGCTGCTGACCGTGTTGCCGCGGTGCTCCACCAGCCGGGTTTCCACCCCGGCGGCGCTGCCGGCCAGGCTGCGCTGCCCGGCGGCCTGCGCGGAGAACAGCTGGTGGTCGTAGCTCAACGCGGACACCTTGGCGCACAGGGCCGGGTGCATGCGCCACGAGGCGGCCAGGAAGTAGCCCAGCTCCCCGGGCAGCACCGGCCGGCCGTTGGACAGCCAGCCGAGCGCCGACTCGTCCACCGGCTGCGGATGCGACCCCTGGGTCACCTGCGGCAGCTGCTGCGGATCCCCGAGCAGCAGCAGGTTGCGGGCCGCCCTGGACACCGCCAGGGTGTTGGCCAGCGAAAACTGCCCGGCTTCGTCGATGACCAGCAGGTCCAGGCTGCCCGCGGGCACCTTGGAACCGGTCATGGTCCAGGCGGTGCCGCCGATCAGCGCGCCGCCCGAACCCGACAGCACGCTGGACAGGTCCTCCTTGGTGGTGCCGTGCCATGGCACCGGGTTCTTGTGCTTGACCTCCTTGGCCACGGCCTCCGGGTCCACGCCGGCGGCGATGGCCTTGTGCAGCACGTTCTCCACCACCGCATGGGACTGCGCCACGACGCCGACCTTCCAGCCGGCCTCCACCAGTTCGCGGATCACATGGGAGGCGACAAAGGTCTTGCCCGTGCCCGGAGGCCCCTGCACCGCCAAATAGGAGTTGTCCAGGTCGCGCAGCGTCTGCGCCACCGCCTGGTAGACCTGTGCGCTGCCGTCCACCACGACCGGCTGGACCGGCGCCTCCAGGGTCTTCAGGCGCGGCGGGATGCGACGCAGGATGTCGATGCCCGGCTGCTGCGGCAGCACCGGCACCGTGGCTCCCACCTGGATGGCGATGTGCGCCAGGGACTCGTCGATGCTCTTGGTGGCTATGGGTTTGTCAGGGGTGAGCGCGACCGGGAAGGCCCCGTATTCGGGGACCTTGCCGCTGGTCTTCTCGGCGATGGTGATCCAGCCGTCGCCGACCTCCACCACCGTTGCATTGAACGCGCCGCCGCGCAGCGCCTCGGAGTCGACCTCCATGCCCTCGGGCAGGGGAGCTGCGAACATGGCGAACACCCCGGAGCCGGGGGAGAGCAGCGAACCTTCGGCCAGGGTGCCGTGCAGCTTGGAAATACGCGTCACGGTCCGCGCGCGCGGCGTGGGCTTGTGCCAGTCTTCGAGCACCTGCGCCGAATCCACCATGAAGACCCCGCGCACGTCCGACCACTGGTCCATGGGCTTGCTGAGCCGGTCGAAGTGGTCCCACCAGTACTGCTTCTTCTCGCGCCGGTTGTAGCCGGTCGCGGCGGCGACCATCGCAATGGCGCGGTCGTCGGCGCTGAGCGCTTCCCCCTCGGGCAGCGCCGCCAGGTAGTCCTGCAGGCGGAGCTCCTCGGGGGAGGGCTCGTACTCCTCGACGGCTTCTGGGACTGCGGATTCCGGAAGCAGCGTGTGCGGCTGGAAATCGCCGACGGACAGCAGCCAGTCCCGCAGGCGCAGGGTCGACAGGCAGTCGTACTCGTTGTAGTCCGCAATCGACTCCAGGACCTGCCGCGCCTTCGCGTCGTCTCCGGCATCGCGGGCTTCCATGTACTGGGCATAGGCGACCACGGAGGCGCCGGCATCGGTGACGTCCCCCGAACGCAGGTGCTCGCCCATGTACAGCGGCTCGAGCTTCTTGATCGAGTAGGAGCGGGTGGAAACGACCAGCGAATTGCGCACGGTGTCGTACAGGTCGATCAGCAGGTTCTCGCGCAGCCACTGGTCCACTTCGTCTTCCCCGGCGATATGCACCTGGGAGAGCTTGCGCAGGGCGCTCTTCTCATAGGCCGCGTAGTGGTAGATCTTCATGTTCGGGAAGCGGCGGCGGCGTGCCTCGACGTACTCGATGAATTCCAGGAAGGCCTGGCGCTCGCCGGCCCTGCTGTGGGCCCAGAAGGGGCGGAACACCGGTTCTCCGGTGTCGTTCTCGATCACGCCGAACAGGTACTCCAGGCCCCAGGAGTCATCCAGCGGCTCCTGGTAGAGCGGGTCGCCTTCGAAGTCGAAGAAGATGTCGCCCTGGTCCGGGTTGGGAAGCTTGGTGATGGTCTGCGAGGACTTCACCCGGTAGGAGACGCCCTGGATGGACTGCGCCAAGGGGTCGAGGCCGACCTGCATCCTTGCCTGTTCCACTGCGCGTCCCAGCGCGGTATTCCACTCCGGTTCCAGCGCGGCGAGCTGGTCGATGGTGACAATGCCCTGGCGGCGGAGCTTTTCGCGCTGCGCCATGGACATCCCTGCAACCAGCAGGACGTCCCGGGTCTGTTCAACCTGCTCGGCGCACAGGGCGCACCGTCCGCACAGGCGCAGCCGGTCAGAATCCCAGGCCACCGGTGCGTCGGAAGCGGTATGCGTGTGCACGTTGGCCAGGAAGCGCTCGCGCTGCGCGCGGAAGACCGGCAGGATCTCGTCGATGCGATGGGTTGAATGGGTGCCGTCGCCCAGCACCAGGGTCGTATGGCGGTTGACCTCGATGCCTTCGGCGATCATCTGGTCCGCGTAGGCCGCGACCTGGAGCAGGGCGCTCACGCGGGCATGGCGGGCCAGCTTCGTATCCCAGACCGCCCAGGACCCGTCGTCCTGGCGGACCAGGAAGTCGGCAAAGCCCACGAAGGACCCGTCGAAGAAGGTCGCCTGGAAAATCACGTCGGCGCCGCTGCGCAGCACGGCCATTGTCTGTTCGTGGGCCTGGCGCAGGGATTCCTCGGTCTTCTGCGGCCGGTCGGTGAACTGCTTGACCCCGGTGCCGGTCTGCGGATCGTATTCGCCGTAGGTCCGCACCAGCTGCTCCAGGACCCGATGCTCATGCTCGTCACCGAGCAGGGCGGTGCGGTGCAGCATCTCGTCGGTGACGGCCTCCGGCTTCTCGCGGCGCTTGAGCGCGACGTCCAGCACGAAGAGCGACTGGTACTGGCAATCGACGGCGATCGACAGGTCGCTGGCCGAGAATACGAATTTGTTGTTCAAAAAGAACACGGGGCCGGTGCCTTTCGCCGACTGGATATGTATCTAGTCAACGTAGCACCCGGCCCCGACAAAAGGATTATTGCGGTTCTTACTGGTCAGCGGCCTTCTTCTTGCCGCCGAGAAGCAATGAGAGCACGCCGACGCCTGCGGTGACCGCGTTGACCGCAGGCCATGCGCCCATCTTCTTGGCCAGCGGGTGGGACGCACCGAAGCCCCCGAGGTAGGCCGAGAGCAGGGTGACGGCCCTGGCGGTTCCTGCATCCTTCTTCCAGACCAGGAATGCGCCCACGCCTGCGGCACCCAGGACCACTGCCGCCAGCGGCCGCTTCTTGGTCGCGCGACCGGTGGCGTAGCCGCCAGCCAAACCGGTGACTGCCAGTGCAGTTGATGCCAAACGGGACACGATGAACCTCCAGTTAGAAATATTCACTTGCTGCACCAATCTTATGGTTGGCAGCTGTGACTTTTCATAGAACTTGGACGGGCACGTGTCGTGCTGCGCGGCTCGCCGGCAGGGGCTTGGAAGAATGGAGGCGAACACGGGCCAGGGCTCGTGCAGCCCGAGCGGAAGAGCGGCAAATGAACCTGAACATCGGCGAAGCATGGGCTCGCCTGGCCGAACCGGTTGCGGTCGACCTGCTGGGGTGGCAGTGGCTTGCCTTGGCCGCCGTAGCGGGGCTGCTGGTCTTTCCGCGACGCATCTGGCGGATCACCGGGCTGTATTCGACGCTCGTCCACGAGATGGGGCACATCGTCGCCGCGATGCTCACCGGGCGATTCGTCATGGGGCTGCGACTGGGATGGGACCATTCCGGCGAGGTCGTCAGCCGGGGCCGGGGAAAATTCTCGGTGATTTTCTCGGGCCTCTTCGGTTATCCGGCGCCGTTGTGGGTTTCTGCCGTGATGCTGTGGGCGATTTCCGGGGGCTATGCCGGCCGCGCCTTGGGTGTTTATGCGCTGTTCTTCCTGCTGGCCCTGTTCTTCGCGCGGAATTGGCCGGCGGTGGTGGTTTGCCTGATCACCTCGGCGGTGGCGCTGGCCGTGGTGTTCTTCGCCCCGGCAGGCACCTATGTTTATCTGTCCCTGCTGGTGGCCGGGTTCCTGCTGCTGGCAGGAGTGAAGGACTTCATCAAGGTCCTCGGGGTGCACACCTGGAGGAGGCGTGATCTGGGGCAGTCAGATGCCTACCTGATTGCCCAGGCGACAGGCACCTTCGCCACCCTGTGGCTTGCGGTGATGCTGGTCTTGGGGGCGGCGGCGCTCCTGTGGGCGGTGAACAGCCTAGTCAGTCTTTTCTGAGGCCTGGTTCTGCAGTGATTTTTTGGTTGCCCACCGGGAGGCGGCCCAGGCTGCGGCGGCGACCAGGACGATGGGTGCGAGTTTGGCCTTGCGCTTGGTTTTTCCTTCCGGGTCCACTCCCATGTCCTGCAGTGGATCACCGCCGTGCTGGATGCGGATTTCCTGGGCCTGGACCAGATCGCGGTAGTTGGACAGGGATTTTTTGGCCACCAGCGTTGAGTCGCGCAGCGGCAGCTGGACCTCTTCGGCCGATGGCATTCCCGTGCGCAGCTGCCGGAGCCGGATGAACTCGATGTCGACCAGGGCGCCGAGGATCAAGGCGATATTGCTGACCCAGCAGGCGATGATCAGCACGATCACGCCGCCGATGGCGCCGTAGGTGGCCGAGTAATTGGCGAAATTGCTCAGGTAGATGCTGAAGCCGGCCATGGAAAGTCCGAGGATGATCATCGCTGTGATGGTGCCCGGCGAGAACCACTGGAACCGCGGGCGCTTTACATTGGGGGTGTAGTAGTACAGCAGCGCTAGCACCAGCAGGAAAACCACCAGCAGCGCCGGAGGCTTGGCCAAGTTGAAGATGGTGACGAAGCTGTCGCCCAGCCCGAAGACGTTCCCCAGCGCTTGCGCGACGGAGCCCGAGGCAACCAGCAAAACCATGGTGATGACCGCCAAGAACATGATCAGCAGGGTGATCAGGAACATCTGCGGACGGCGTTTCCACTGGGGCCGTCCTTCCACTGCCCCGTACAACCGGTTCATCGACCGGCCAAAAGCCCCGACATAGGCGGAGGTACTCCACAAGGCACCGAGGGAACCGGCGATGATCGCCAGCGTTGTTCCGGCGGCGTGCTCTGCCAGGGTGTCGAGCAATTGTTCTGCGGTCTCCAACAGCTGTTTTGATTCACCGCTCAGCGTTTCGCCGTTGGGGGCCAATGCAAGGTGCAGCACTTCCAGCATCCACTCGGTGCCGCTTTCGCTGGTCCCCGTCAGCGTCAGCAGGGAGATCAGCGCCAGCAGTCCGGGGAACATGGCGAGCACCATGTAGAAGGAGAGGGAAGCGCCGCCGTCAAGGCCATCGTTCCTGAAGAACTCGCGCACTGCCCTCGGATAGCAGCGGTAGGCTTCCCGCAGCTTGTCCTTCGCAGGCTTTTTCATCATGGGCATGAGCTTCCTCTGCTGCCCAATGCCGGGCTCCGGGCTTTGCATCTTAGGCTTCAGACTACAGAAGATCGATTCCGTTCGTGCTAAAACCGCGTCTGACCGCAGAACTATCGTCAGATGGGATGGAGAAGGGCACGAGCCGCCGGCTGGATTCGTGGTGCACTGTGGATCCGACATATCGTGTGCAGAAGACACCCGGCTCCCTTCGCTTCTTGGAAGGAATAGCTCAGTCGAAATGAATGGTTCCATATCACATCTGCAGGTTGGGAATCCATTTCGAAACCATAACGGTCTGTACCTCTGGGAGCCCATTTTTCGGCTGCACAGGGAAGTTTTCTTAAAGTTTTTTTCCGGCGTTGACATGACGTTATGTTCTCTCTGAGAATTCACTGAGTTGCCAAGGGCCCGGGGAGGTGCGCTATCGTCTTTCATAACGTTTCGATAACACTCGCGGTGTTATGGGGAAACAGGTACTGCCGGAACTTCCGAACCGCTCGTCAGGGCAGTGCTTAATCAATGTCGAAATGCGACGCTGAGCGGTGCACAAGGATGGTCTTGGACGACCTGAGTGTGGGAAGAGCACTGGAGAATCATGATCCAGCAGAAGACCAAGAAGATCATCCGCCGCGGCGGAGCCACCATCGCGGCTTTCGCAGTAGCTGGCGGCGCCATGGTTGCTACGACCGCACCTGCCTCAGCGGCAAGCACCTGGGACAAACTGGCCCAGTGCGAGTCCGGCGGCAACTGGAACATCAACACCGGCAACGGCTACTCCGGCGGCCTGCAGTTCTCGCCGTCGACCTGGAAGGCCTACGGCGGCAAGGGCTCGGCCCACAACGCATCGAAGGCCGAGCAGATCCGCGTGGCCACTAAGGTCCAGCAGGGCCAGGGCTGGGGCGCATGGCCGGCATGTACCGCGAAGCTGGGCATCAACGGCTCGCCTAAGGGCACCGCCTCCAAGCAGTCGACCGCGACCGCCAAGAAGTCGAGCACCCAGAGCTCGCAGAAGGCCAAGTCGTACAAGTCGTACAAGTCGACCTCGAACAACTACGAGCGCACGGCTTCGCGCAGCGCAGCTCCGACCCAGTCGTACAAGTCGGTCAAGTCGACCAAGTCGGTGGCACCGGCAACGTCGGGCAAGCGCGTCGCGGCAGCTCCTGCTCCGGTGAGCTTCAACATCAATGTCACCGACTCGGGCAAGAACTACACCGTGAAGTCCGGCGACACCCTGGCAAAGATTGCCAAGAAGCTGGATATCAAGGACTGGCGCGGACTGTTCGTGCTGAACAACGACCAGCTGAGCAACCCGGACCTGATCATGGTCGGGCAGACCCTGAACGTTCCAACGAAGTAATTTCGCAGAACGTTTCACGAGTCCCACGATTGGCCTGCGGCCGATCGTGGGACTCGTGGTTTAACCCCTCTGCATCCCTTGCGGAGGCATACCCGTTTTGTACCTATATATAGAGGTATAAAAGTGGCGTAGGGTGGCGCCATGAACAGCGATTCCGTCGACCGGCCGCCGGAGGCGCAATGGGACATCCTGGGCGCGGGATTCCATGAATCCGGGCTGCTTGAAAGACACGCACCGAAGTACTGCGATTCCGGCACCTGGTGGGGCGGCGCCCTGGACGTGGAAGGGCTGGCGCGCCACAGCGCGGGACTGGTCGGCCAATCCGTTGCCGAACTGACCGCCGGACGATGCCGGCTGCGCAGCACGCCGGCCCAATTGGCGGCCGGCTTCGAATCCTTCCGGCACCTGCGGGTTGCCGGACGCAAGGTGCAGGCCTTTGCTCCGCTGTCCGGATTCTTCCCGACCGCCGACGGGTGGATTCGAACCCACGCAAACTATCCGCACCACGAGCGCGCGCTGCTGGATGCGATGAGGGCGCGCACCCCCGAACAGCTGCCCGGCCTGCTGGCGCAGGCGGGATCCCTCGAAGCCCAGGAACGCATCGTGTCCGCCGGGGGCGTCGCCGCAGCGGTGCGCAGCCGGCGGCAATGGCTGCAGTCGCCTGAAGGGCAAGCGGCCGCTGCAGGGCCCTGGGCGCAGTTCGAGCTGCATGGAATCCGCGAGGCGGGCGCTTGGCAGTTCCGGCCGGAGGCCAAGCTGCCCCTGGCGGGGCTGAAAATCCTGGACTTCACCCGGGTCATCGCCGGCCCCACCGCCTCGCGGACGCTGGCCGCGCTGGGCGCCCAGGTGCTGCGCGTCGACGGACCGCGGCATGCGGAACTTCACGACCAGCACATCGACACCGGCTTCGGGAAACGCAGCACGAGACTGGATCTTGCCGCGGTACGGGGCCTCGCCGCGGCCCACGGGCTGCTCGCGCAGGCCGACGCAGTGATCCTCGGGTACCGTCCCGGGGCCTTGGACACGCTGGGCCTGTCCGCCGAGCTTCTGCGCGAGCGCTGCCCAGCTGTGCGCCTGGGGATTCGCCGGGCCGTGGGCCTCGCGCCGCGGGTTCGACAGCATCGTCCAGGCGGCCACCGGCATTGCGGACGCGTACCGGTCTCCGGAGGGGAATCCCGGGGCGCTGCCGGTTCAGGGGCTGGATTATGCCGCGGGTTACGGCATCGCTGCCGCGGTGATCGCCCTGCTCCGTGCACGTCGAGAGCTGCATTCGACCGGAACCGTGCGGATTTCGCTGGCCAGGACCGCCCAGGCCCTGTTTGAATTCGGCGGGCCGAGCGCCCCGGAGCTGGCGCTGGGTATCCCGCGGGTCTCCCGCTGCACCAGCGGCTACGGGATGCTCGACTATGCGCTGCCGCCCTTCGAGCTCAACGGGGTGCAGCTGGACTACCCGCATTCGCCGACGCGCTACGGCGCGGACGAGCCGGTGTGGACCTAGCCGCCGAGCAGATCCCTGGCGAATTGCCGTGCCGCGGGTTCGTAGGTGCGTGAGAGGGCGAGGAAGCGTTCGCGGCTCAGCCGGCCGGGCCAGGTGCCGGGCAGCATGGAATCCGGCAAGCCCGGGTCGAGGTAGGGCAGCGCCCGCCAGGCATCGACCAGGGCCACGTAGCCGCGATAGGCTGCTGCCGGCGACTCGGGCGCGGCGTCCAACGCGGCGGTGCTTGCCAGGAACGTTGAGTGCAGGGATTCCAGCCGGCCCAGATCCCACCATTGCCGGGCCGCCTGCGCGGCGCCCTCCGGGAAGTCCGGGGTCTGCGTGGTGAAGACGGTGGCATAGGACCGGACTTCCAGCGCACCGAGGACCTGGAGCACTTCCTCGCGCAGGTAGGCGGGGAAGATCCACAGCCCGGCGGAAACCAGGCCGCCGCCGAGCTGGAGGAAATGCTTGCGCACCTGGTGCCGCAGCGGCCTCATGGTCTCCGGCAGCGAGTAGGCCACCAGGCACCACAGCTCCTGGTCCGCCATCTGGCGGGGTGTGAAGATCCGCCGGTCGCCGCGGGCGAACATCGCCTGCGCCTCGGCGGTGACCTGCAGGCTGGAAGCCCCGGCGGCCTCCAGCACGCCGCGGTCAGCCAGCCGCGAGATCGCCGTCTGCGCGGTCGGGGCCGAGACGCCGGCGGCCGTGGCCAGGGCGAGGATCCTGGTGCGGGCTACCGGAGCGTGCTCATGGCGGAGGTACAAGCCCGCGATGGTCCGGATGATGGAGGCGGCGCTGCCGGTGCGCGCCTCGAAGTCATCCAGGGTAAAGGCGACGAGCTGCGTGCTAGCTGCCAATTTCGGTGCGCACCGCGAACAGTTCGGGGAAGAACGTCAGGTCCAGGGCCCGCTTGAGGAAGTCGACGCCGGATGAGCCGCCGGTGCCGCGCTTGAATCCGATGGTGCGCTGCACCACGCGCAAATGGCGGAAGCGCCAGGCCTGGAAATTGTCCTCGACGTCCACCAGATCCTCGCAGGCCTGGTACAGGCTCCACAGGGTGTCCTCGGATTCGTAGATGTCCTTGTAGACCGGGATCAGCGATTCCTGGAACGTCCACGGCTTGGTGACGTCGCGTTCGAGAACCTCTGCCGGGATGTCGTAGCCGTGGCGGGCCAATGCGGCCAGGAACACGTCGTAGAGGGTCGGCTCGTTCAGCAGGTTGCTGAGCAGCTCGTGCGCCTTGGGGTCCGCCTCATGGACCTTGAGCATTCCGGCATGCTTGTTGCCGAGGATGAACTCCACCGCACGGTACTGGAAGGACTGGAAGCCCGAGGAGGAACCGAGGAAGCCGCGGAACTGCGCGTATTCGCGCGGGGTGAGTGTTGCCAGCACGGACCACTGCTCGGTCAGCGTCTTCTGGATGTGCTTGACGCGGGCCAGGCACTTCAGGGCCTTGCCGATGTCGTCCGTGCCCAGCAGGCGGCGCGCCTCGACGAGCTCGTGGAGCATGAGCTTGAGCCACAGTTCGGAGGTCTGGTGCTGGATGATGAACAGCATTTCGTCGTGGTGCTCCGGCACGCTGACCGGATGCTGTGCGGAGAGGATGCGCTCCAGGTCGAGGTAGCTGCCGTAGGACATCGTGTTGTGGAAGTCGGTGCGGACCCCTGACTCGATGTCGCGCTGATTCGTTCCATGCTGGTCTTTGCTCATGAAGCCAAGCGTATCAATATCGTTCCGCTCGTCACAATAGTGAAATTGCAGGCTGGTGCGGGCCGCTGGCAAGGCTCGCCGGCCCTGGGAATAGAATCCCGGTGCCAGGGGTTATTACATGCGTACGCATCTAAATCTCGGGAAAGGCGTGGGCATGAGCAAGTCCGTTGTGGTGATCAGTGGTGGGCTGGGAAGCCCGTCGAGTTCCTCGCTGCTGGGGCGCCAGCTGGGCGAATCCATCGCCGGGCAGCTGGCGCTCGCCGGCGTGCAGGCCGATCTGACCACTGTCGAGCTGCGCGAGCATGCCAGCGACATCACCAACAACATGCTCAGCGGGTTCGCCGCGCCGTCCCTGCAGCGGGTTATTGACGCGGTGGTCGGCGCCGACGTGCTGGTGGCCGTGACCCCGGTCTTCACCGCATCGGTCTCGGGTCTGTTCAAGTCCTTCCTGGACATCCTGGACCCCAAGTCGCTCAGCGGGAAGCCGGTGGTGCTCGCGGCCACCGCAGGCACCCAGCGGCATCAGCTGGCCATCGACTACGCCATGCGGCCGATCTTCGCCTACCTGCGTGCGCAGATCATGCCCACCACGGTCTTCGCCGCCTCGGAGGACTTCGGCGGCCACGGCATTTCCGGCACCCTGTCCGACCGGGCGCAGCGTGTGGCCCGCGAGGTGGCCGCAGCCCTGGCTGCGGCCGAAGGCGAGCTGGGGCCCGATACCGGCCTGGGCGATACCCGGTCGATCGCTCCTTCGGTCAGCGAGACCGCCGACCCCAACGACGAGATGACCTCCCTGCCCTTCGAGGCGCTGCTGGCCAACGTCCGCGCCGGGGCCAACTAGGCAAGCCCCGCCGCCGGCAGCTCCCGCCGGTTCGCGAGCCGGGAGCCCGGACGGCCGGCGGGAATTTCCCTGCCCGCCGGCGGAGCATCCGGGTTCGTCGAGGGCAGGGAAAAAATGTTAGTACGATGTGCCATGCCTGCTGAACCTCGATACCATCAAAGACTGTGGGCCGAGCCGCGACGCGACGGCGTTCTGCGGCGCCCGCACAGCTTTGAACTACCAGTGAAAGGTGTAGCAGTCGATGCTATCCGAGGAAACAATCACGGCAATCGCCGATGAACTGGTCCAAGCCGGAGTCACGCGTACCCCGGTGCCCCGCCTGACTGCGCGCTACCCGGACATGACGGTTGAGGACTCCTACCGGGTGCAGAACCTGTGGCGCCAGCGCTCCGAGGCCAACGGCCGCGTGCTGGCCGGCCGGAAGATCGGGCTGACCTCCCGCGCCATGCAGATGGCCACCGGCATCACCGAACCGGACTACGGCATCATCTTCGACGACATGGTCCTTGACTCCGGGTGCACCGTGAAGTGGGACCAGTACACGCATCCGCGCATCGAAATGGAACTGGCGTTCAAGCTCAAGAAGGACATCCAGGGTCCGAACGCGAACATCTTCGACGTGCTGGAAGCCACCGAATACGTCATCCCCGCCCTGGAGATCCTCGATTCGCGCATCGAGATGGAAGGCCGCACCATCGTGGACACCATCTCCGACAACGCGGCGATGGGCGCCATGGTCATCGGCGGCAACCCGGTGCGCCCGGAAGCCGTGGACCTGCGCTGGGTCTCGGGCATCCTGTTCAAGAACCAGACCGTGGAGGAAACCGGCGTCGCCGCCGGCGTGCTGAACCACCCGGCCGCCGGCGTGTACTGGCTGGCCAACAAGATCGCCGCCCACGGCGACAAGCTCAACGCCGGCGAGATCATCCTGGCCGGATCCTTCACCCGTCCGATGTGGGTCTACGAAAACGACACCGTCTTCGCCGACTACGGACCGCTGGGAACCGTGACATGCCATTTCGAGTAGAACCCGATCCCTCGCTGAAGGACGCGCTCAAGGACGCCGACCATGCCCTGTCAGGGGTGTGGGTCTGCTCGGGGTCGCCGCTGGTGGCCGAGATCTGCGCCGGCGCAGGCTTCGACTGGCTGTTCATCGACGGCGAGCATTCGCCCAATGACCTGGGCAGCATCCTGGCCCAGCTGCAGGCGGTGCGCGGCTACCCGGTGGTTCCCGTGGTGCGCCCGCCGGTGAACGATCCGGTGATCATCAAGCAGTTCCTCGACCTGGGGGTGCAGTCGCTGATCATCCCGATGGTCAACGACGCGCAGCAGGCGGCCAACGCGGTCGCCGCCTGCC
>SMEN01000083.1_pt1 | contig 31820 bp, 27 predicted proteins | sample 2456271 | NCBI WGS metagenome assembly SMEN01 (sample SAMN10132593, study PRJNA489261) | soil metagenome | isolation source: day1 control-loamy sand soil ammended with raw manure from dairy cow... | place: USA | collected 2015-04-01 | reverse complement strand
GAGCAAGGGGAGCAAAATGAATATCGGTGAAGCCTCCAAGGCATCCAACGTGTCGGCCAAGATGATCCGCTACTACGAGCAGATTGGCCTTATTCCGGAGACCGAGCGTACCGCCTCGGGTTACCGAACTTATAGTGTGAAAGATGTGGATCGCTTGCGCTTCGTGCGGCGGGCCCGTGATCTTGGTTTTTCGATGCTTGCTATTGGCGACTTGCTAAGCCTGTGGCATGACCAAGCGCGTCAGAGCGCCGATGTGAAGCGGGTAGCTCAACAGCATCTGGCTGAACTGAACAGCCGCATTCAAAACATGCAGCAAATGGCCAAGGCGCTGGACGCCTCGATCGGCGGCTGTGCCGGGGACGAGCAACCGAATTGCTCAATTTTAAGCACCTTGGCGCAGTTCGAAGATCGTGAAACAGAGGCCGAATTGCGCACTGGAGCGGTATTGCGTCGTCCTGTTCGCTCCTCGGAGCGCAAAGGCCGTCATTGATCATTTTCTTTGCATCAAATGGGCTGTTTTTGGCTTTGAAGAGCAGGCAGACGAGTCTTTTTGTGAGACTGCAACAGCGCTAGCGCAGTGGCGCGCGGGTTAATGACACTCGCGCTACTGCGCTAGTGGTTTGAGCAAGCATAAGGATGTGCGCCTATAATCGGGCGCGTTCAAACAAGCCACGGTATACCTACCTGGGCATATTTTTTGTTTGAATTCTTGGGCTTATTTGGCCTGCTGCAAACCCGAACTACTTCACACGAATTCCCATGCCCTCTTTACCCTCCGGCCTGACACTGCGCCCTTTACAAGAAACTGAATTGAACTTGCTGTGGTCAATTGATCGTAGCGAACGTATTGATGGTTTGTACGAGCTGCGCGACGGCGTGTTGCACAGGCAGACGGTGGATATTGATTTGCGTGGATGGCCCGAAGGGGATCCGGAAAAATACCACCCAGAACACGAGCAGGCCTTGCATCGAGGTGCATGGTTCATGGGGGTGTTTGATGGCGATACGCTGCTGGCCGCCGCAGGTTTGGATCGCCTGCCCTTGGGCCCGCGGGGGGACTGGCGACAACTGTTCTTCCTGCATGTCAGCCAGTCCTTGCGCGGCAAGGGAATAGGCATCTATCTGCTGGAGCAGGCCAAGCAGCAGACTTTGGCTTGGGGCGCTAAAGCGGTGTATGCCTCCGCAACGCCTTCGCTAAATACCGTGGATTTTTATAGGGCACATGGCTTTGTGATTGCCCCTGAACCTGATCCCCGCCTGTTCGAATTGGACCCGGAAGATATTCACTTGCTGTGTGTTCTAGCTTGAGAACCCTGGCCTGGCCATAGGCCAGGAACCGTAATGGGCCACTAGAGGATTTGGGGATATAGGAAGTTCAGTTTTCGGTGTTTGAACTCTTGTTCACGCTTTCCGATAGCCTGACGGCACGCGAAACACCTACAGCCAGGCCGGTGAAGTGGGGCTTGGTCCAGCCGGCCTTGCCCGCTGGGTCAGTGGGCGGGCAAGTGATTGGCGATCAGGGTCAGCTAGGCATCACACACCGTTATGCAAATCAGTGGCGGCAATGCGCCAGCCTTTGGCAGTTTGTCGTTGGTTCAGAAAGTGGGCGTAGCGTCCCTGGCTGTCACGCAGTTGATCTGGTGGGCCTTGTTCAATGATCTGGCCGTTTTCCAGCACCACAATGTGGTCAGCCATGGCCACAGTAGAGAGTTGGTGGGCAATCACAATCAGAGTCCGTTTGCCACGCAGGCGAGCCAGGGCCTGGGCAATGGCGGCCTGGTTTTCTGCATCCAGGGCGGCAGTGGCCTCGTCCACTAACAAAATGGGGGCGTTTTTGATCAAGGCGCGGGCAATGGCGATGCGCTGGCGTTCACCCCCGGACAGGCGGGCCCCACCTTCGCCTACCGTTGTATTGAGTCCGTCGGGCAGGCGGGCAATGATTTCACTGACCCCCGCTTGTTCCACCGCGGCCATCAGTTCGGCATCGCTGGCATGGGCCTTGCCAATACGAATGTTCTCGGCAATGCTGCCTGCGAACAAGTAATCGTCCTGGAAAATCTGGCTGATCTGGCTGGCCAACTGCGTGCTGCCGATCTGGCGTACATCGACTCCGCCTATAGCCACACTGCCTTGGTTGACATCGAAAAAGCGGGCAATTAGGCGGGCCAATGTGGTCTTTCCTGAGCCAGATTCGCCTATCAAGGCGACCATGCTGCCGGCGGGAATGTCCAAGGTGATGCCCTTCAGTACCTCGGGTTTGTCCGCGTCATAACGGAAATGCACATTGTTCAGGGAAAGAGAGCCGTCGCGTGGGGTTTGAGGCTGGTCGGGTTCGGCTAACGGCTGGACGGCAAAGAGTTCTTTGATGGCATCAAGCTGACCCCGTGCACCGCGCAGCACTTCTCCATAGCTGGCCACTTCCAGCAGGGAATCGATATAGCGTGCGGCCAGCAATAAGGAGACGATGATGGCAATGATTTCTGCGCTGTTCATGCCGGTGCTCATCTGGGTATTCAGCCAAAGGGTGGCTGCGATCAGCAAGGCTGCAAAGGCTGCCTGGACTGCCCAGGCATTCAGGACGGCAGAGGCGGTGGACTGCCAGATCAGTTTTTTGCCAGCCTGGTGCTGGCGTTCAATCGCCTCTTCCAGCAAGCGTGTACCGCCGCCTTCACCATTGAAGGCGCGCAATACGGACTGGGCTTGGGCGAACTCCACCACACGCTGGCTGGCGTGGGCGAAGTGTTCTTGAAAAGCATCGTCAGCTTTACGGCCCAGATGGGCAGTCAGGGCCAGGACGCCGGCCAGCAAGGGCAGCACAATCAGGGCGATCAGTCCCAGCGGCCAATGCAGTGCGAACAGCGCAATAACCAGAACCAGAGGCGTCACCATGCCCGCGATCAGCGGCGTGAACACGTGGGCGGGTAACTGGGCGACAGACATCATGCCCTGGGTGACGATATGTCCCAGCCGGGCCGTGTTCTGAGCAGAGAACCAGCCCACAGGCAATTGGGCAATGTGCTCGCCAACACGGTGACGGCCGCCTTGCAAAATAGCAGCGCCAACGCGGACACCGGCCTGCTCAACATGGCGACGCCACAGCCAGCAAATGGCAACGCCCAGAACTAGCAGGGCCAGCCAACTGGCCGCCTGTTTGGGATTGCCATTGAGCAAGTGGGTCAAGACGGGCACCAGGGTGGTGATGGTCAAGCCGCACAGCAGTCCGTACAGAGTCGCCATCCACACATAGCGGCGGAAAATGTTTGCTTCCTTGCCCAGCAACTGGATCAGGGTCTTTAGCATGATGTGTCCTTGCTGGGTTTGTTGTCCTCGTAGCCACCCAGTGCCCAGAGCCGTGCATAGCGGGTTTGTTGGGCCAGCAGGCTGGCGTGATTGCCTTGTTCCACAATGCAGCCGTCTTCCAGCACCAGAATGTGATCCGCGTGCATGATGGTGTCCAGTCGGTGAGCAATCACCAGCAAGGTGCGGCCTTGGGCAAAGCGAGACAGCGCATCCTGAATGGCTACTTCGTTGCTGGCATCGGCGGCGGCGGTGGCTTCATCCAGTACCAGAATGGGTGGGTTTAACAAGACGGCGCGTGCAATGCTGACGCGCTGGCGCTCGCCACCGGATAGCTGGGCGTCTTCACCGACTACTGAGTCGTAGCCGCGTGGCAGGCTCAAAATGCGATCGTGGATATTGGCCGCTTTTGCAGCGTCCTCAATCTCTTGCTGGCTGGCCGAGGGGCGGCCCAACGCAATGTTCTCGCGCACACTGGCATTGATCAGTCGCACCTCTTGCAGAACAAAGCCAATGCGGCGATACAGTTCGGTGGATTCAATCTGGCGCAGGTCCGCGCCGCCCAGGGTGATTCGGCCTTCACTGGGGTCAAAAAAGCGCAGCAAGAGGCGTGCAATCGTGGATTTTCCTGAACCGGAGGAACCCACAATCGCGGTGACTGTGCCCGGTTCCAGTGTGAAGTTCAGGTTTTTTAAGGCCTGATGGCCTTCAGCGTAGGCGTAGCTGACGTTTTCAATACGCACTTGCTGATTGGCCGGTATCTGCTGTTCATCAGCCTGTAAAGGCTCCAGTACCGGGGTTTTCAGTAACGCCTGGACGCGTTGTGCCGCGCCTGTGGCTCCGCCAAGATCGTGCAGCAAGGTGTGCAGCAGTAGCAGGGGAGCGCATATGCCGGGGGCGACCAGGGCAAAGGGCAGGATGTCGACGGGGCTCATCCAATCCAGATGGCTGAACAGAGCGCCAAAGATCAACACGATGCCCAGTACGGTGACAGGGGCAATCATGGCGTGTGCATGTGCCATGCGGGAGACCAGGGGGCGGGCAAAATTCAGAAACGCATCCGCAAAGCCATCAACCGCTTTGCTGTAGCCGCCGTGAGCTTGGCCGTTGGAGCCAAAGGCTTTGACGACGGGAATGCCGCTGACAAACTCCACCGTGGCACTATTTAAGCGGCCCAGTTTTTCCACAAAGCCCTGCATATTGGCCTTGCTCGATTGCATGGCATGGCGCAGAAACAGGAAAAAGCCGGGGAAGGGCAGCAGTGCCACAATCGCCATGCGCCAGTCCATCACAAACAGGTACAGGACGGAGATCACAATAGCGCCCAGCGCACGGCCAACCGAGGTATAGAAGTGGGCCGTCAGGCTGTGCAAGGTGGCGATGTCATCCTGCATGGCTTGTTTGACCTCGCCCGAGGCCTGGCTGGTGAACCAGCCCAAGGGGACGTTGGCCAGTCTTTGGGCGGCACTCAAACGCAAACCACGAGTCAGGCGGTTGTCGGCCAGGTGGGATACCAGCTCCCCGATCGAGATCAGGGCCAGCCCGGCAAACATGCTCACAACGCTGAGCAAGACGGCCCAGCCTATTTCACCTTGTACCTCTCCGGCTAGAGAGCCGTTGAGGGGCGTGCCGCCTAATGCCAGTTGCGCAATGTAGGCGATGCCCGCTAGCGGCACCAGGGTGAGCATGGAGCCCAGGGCAGCCAGGGTGGCAGCAACAATCAAGCGCGTGCGTATCGAGCTCAGTATCTGGCTGATGGGGCCAGGTTCCTTGCGCACGTCAGTAGTGGTTTCACGAGAGGTCATGAGTGGTAAATACCCAGAAATTCAAAGAGAAAGGCATGATTTCTGCAGGGTGTGGACGCGTATCTGGGGCGGGTGAAAAGTGCGATTCGGCCCCTTTGTGGCTATCCAAAAGCCGTAGAAACTGGCTTCTTAATATACGATATTGAGAATCATTATCGATAATGTAATCGAAATATTGAATTAGTGGAGCCTATTAAACAAAATAGATTTGGCACTGAAATACTTCTGTCGCTTAGGTGTCACACAGCCTGAAAGCGGGCTGAAACGGGCGGTGAAGAGTGGGGCTGAGTGGCTGCTAAAGCCTGGGGAACAGCTACAGGAAAGCGCTGCCTTGGCTGGGTACAAGCGCAGTGGCGGGGATCAAGCGTAGGGGATCAGGTGCAGGGCAATTGATTGCAGCCCTTCCGTCTTTGGGCGGGCAGAAACGCTGGGGCCAGTTCGCGCTGGCAGTTTTTCTTGTATCAGCGTGATGCGCTGCCAGGCATCACAAGGGATGGCAGGCAGCGTGTGGTGTGGTCAGAACAAGGCTGTTTGGTTTAGTGGTCGCAGCCGCAAGCGTGCCACCATTTTTTACGTGAAGTGTGGCCTATGCCGGGATTGAACGTGTTGGTGGGGTCCAGCTCGCGGTAAAAACCGGCTAGCGCGGGCTTGGCGATGTAGAGATGACCCACATTATGCTCGGCCGGGTATTCCGCTTGGCGGGCGTCCAGCAGCTTCCACATGCGATGCTCCATATCCAGGGGAACAACGCCTTTTTTGACGATGTAGTCCTGATGAAAGACGTGGCAAAAGAAGTGGCCGTAATACAGCTTGTGGACAATGTCTTTTTCCATATCGGCGGGTAATTGTTCCACCCACTCTTTATCGTTGCGGCGCAGTGCAATATCCAGGGCAACAATATCTTCCACGCTGTCGGGGTGGGACTCGCGGTAACGAATCGCAGCGCCCGCAATGGCAAAACGGTGCAGAAACGCTTTGCGTCCTTCTTCGGCATCGCACTCAAAGTACGCACCCTGCTTGCTGTCACCAAACTGCTGGCTTAAATAGTCGCGGGTGATTTGGGCGGTATCGTTCGAGACACGCAGTAGAAGGTGATGCTCAAAACGGTCACGCCATTCCCGCATCCGTTTTGGCAGATGGCTGGGCAAGCGGTTCATAACGCTTTGGATCACGCGGTCAGTGACCCCGCGCCAGCCCAAACGCTCGAAAAAACCATCTACACGGCTTTTCATGGCAAAAGCGGCAGGGACTTTGGCCGTACCAAAACGGTCAATCAGCAAGAAGGTATCTTTGCCGTATTGCTCACCAATATCGTAGGCCGTGCGATGAATGTATTCACCCGCAATAGGTAGGCTGGGCAGTGCGGTCAGCAGATGGCGACGCACGGCAGTCAGCTCATCCGGGTCGTTGGTGCCGATGTAAAAGACCGTGCTGGCCTCTTTGGGGAAGGTGTCCAGACGCACGGCGAAGATGCACAGCTTGCCAGCGGAACCGGAGGCCTCATACAGGCGGGACGGGTCAGCGTTGTAGCGAGCAGGCGTTTGCGCATCCACATCCCGAATATCTTGGGCGTAACGCGGGTCGCTGGCTTTGCGTGCAGGGTCGTTGATGATGTCGGCGGGGCTGTATTTGCCCTGCTCAAGACGGGTCAGAATTTCTTCCGGCGTGTCACCCAAGGCGATGCCCAGGTGATTGATCAAGTGCAGCGAACCATCGTCATACACCTGCGCGTACAGCGTCAATTCTGTATAAGCGGGGCCACGGCGTACCAGAGCACCGCCCGAGTTATTGCACACACCACCCAGCACGGAGGCCCCAATGCAGGAAGACCCAATGACCGAGTGGGGTTCGCGCTGCAAGGGCGCCAGAGTTTGTTCTAGGCGATCCAGAGTGGCACCGGGCAGGCAGACAACTTGCTCGCCTTCATTGATGACTTGAATACCTTGCAGGCGCATGGTGTTCATCAGGACGATATCGCGGTCGTAGTCGTCGCCATCAGGGGTGGAGCCCCCGGTCAAACCGGTATTGGCCGCCTGCATGATAACGATGCAATCTGCAGCAACCACGGCTTGCAAGATACGCCATTGTTCCAGCAAGGAGCCCGGCCGCACCACCGCCAGCACTTTGCCCTCGCCAGTGCGGTGGCCTTTGCGGTAGGGGCGCGTGCTGCGGTCGTCCGTCAGAACATGGGGCTTGCCCACAATAGAGCGCAACTGCTGCAACAAGTCCGCAGGGTGGGTGGAAACTGACATGATCAGGACTCCTGTACAAGCAGGTCAGAGGTGATCTGGGAAATGCTGCTGACACTGGTCAGCGTCATGGCGACGCGGATTTCTTTTTCAATCAGCGTCAGCAAGTGATCTACACCGGACTGGCCTGCGGCAGCCAGTGCATAAATATAGGCGCGCCCCAACATGGCGGCATCAGCGCCCAACGCAATCATGCGCACGACATCCAGGCCGCTACGAATTCCCGAATCCGCCAAAATCTTGATCTGGCCTTTGACGGCGTCCGCAATGGCGGGCAAAGCGCGGGCCGATGACAAGACGCCATCCAGTTGGCGACCGCCGTGGTTGGAGACGATGATGCCGTCGGCTCCAAAGCGCACGGCATCGCGCGCGTCGTCCGGGTCCAGAATGCCTTTGATCAGCATCGGGCCTTTCCAGAATTCGCGTATCCACTCCAGGTCTTTCCAGGAGATTGAAGGGTCAAAGTTGGCGCCCAAATAGCCCATATAGTCTTCCAGGCCCGTTGGCTTACCCAAGTAACGCGAGATATTGCCCAGGTCATGGGGACGACCCAGCAGGCCCACATCCCAGGCCCAGCGCGGGTGCGTGATGGCCTGGGCATAGCGGCGCAGTGCAGCGTTCGGGCCGCTCATGCCGGAATGGGCATCGCGGTAGCGCGCACCAGGGACGGGCATGTCAACCGTAAAGACCAGTGCGCTGCAGCCTGCGGCCTGAGCGCGTTCCAAGGCATTGCGCATGAAGCCACGGTCTTTTAACACGTAGAGCTGGAACCACATGGGGCGGCCAAGACGCGGGGCTACTTCTTCGATCGGGCAGACCGACACGCTGGACATGGTGAAGGGAATACCGTGTGCGTCGGCCGCGCGGGCCGCTTGCACTTCACCACGACGGGCGTACATGCCTGTCAGCCCCACAGGGGATAGCGCGACGGGAATGGAGAGCTTTTCACCGAACAGATCAATGCTGGTGTCCAGCTGGCTCATATCCTTGAGCACGCGCTGGCGCAGAGCGACGTTGGCCAGGTCGTCCACATTGCGGCGCAGGGTGTGCTCGGCATAGGCACCGCCGTCGATGTAGTGGAACAGGAAAGGCGGCAGTCGTTTTTCAGCAGCGCGCCGGTAGTCGGTCGAGGAGGAAATAATCATGGCTGGGCAGATTCAGGGAAGGCGGGAGGAGGCGATTGCAAACGCGCAGAGCGTTCACGACGAGCAAGATCTTCGTCCGCCTGAATGAGGGTATTGCGTACGTATCCCAGGTGTTCGTTCACCACGCTACGGGCACGAGCTGGATCACCGTCAATAATGGCTTTGACCAGGTCTTCATGTTGCGCGGTCAGCTGGGTCAGCGTTTCCGGCGAATCGTGCACAAACATGATGATGTCCCGGTTCTGCGTGACGCTGCTGAGCACCAGATCAAACAGTCCGCGCATGACCTGGACCAAAACCAGGTTGTGCGAGGCCTCGGCAATAGCCAGGTGGAACTGGGCATCTGCACGGGCAGATTGTTCGGTGTCACCACTTTGCTGGTGACGAATCATTTGCTCAAAGCACTGCAGGATCTTGCTTTTATCGTCAGGGGAGGCACGCAGGGCAGCGTGCCAGGTCGTACTGCTCTCTAAGGCAATGCGCGCTTCCAGTACGTCGTAACGGTACTGGGGGTCGGACAGCATCAAGGCGGCCAGTGGATCAACAGAACGCTGGGTCCACTGTGGCGTCTGGGAGGTCAGGTACGTACTTGAGCCGACCTGGCTGCGCAAAATGCCCTGGCTGGTCAGTTGCTGAATTGCTTCGCGCAGTGAAGCGCGGGACACATTCAATTGAGCGGCCAGCGCTCGTTCAGCGGGAAGACGCTGCCCCGGCTGAAAGTCGCTGGATTGAATGAGCGCCAGCAATTGTTGGGCAACATGATCAGAGAGGCGCATAGTGTTCGGCAATACTGAAAAGATAAATCTGCAAGGCGCGAGTCTACGCGCCTTGCAGATGAAGGAAGGGGTGGGCTGCTAGGGAATCATCCAAGGTAGCACATAGGCTTGCAGGGTGGTTAGCACGCCGATCATAGCAGCGAAGATCAGGCTGTGTTTGACCGTAAAGCGGAACAGATCGGACTCTTTGCCCGCTAGGCCCACTGCGGCGCAGGCAATGGCAATGGACTGCGGCGAGATCATCTTGCCAGTCACGCCACCGGTTGTATTGGCTGCCACCATCAAGACTTCAGGCAAGCCCAGTTGCTGGGCGGTAGTGGCTTGCAAAGCGCCAAACAGGGCGTTGGCCGAGGTGTCGGAACCGGTCAGAAATACCCCGATCCAGCCCAGGAATGGCGAGAAGAAGGTGAAGGCTTTGCCCGTGTGGGCCAAGGCCAGTGCCAGGGTGGCCGACAGACCGGAGTAGTTGGCGATAAAGGCAAAGGCCAGCACCATACCGATCGAATAGATAGGGACAGCCAGTTCCTTGAAGGTTTCGCCCAAGGTTTCGATCGCTTTGGCCGGTTTCATGCGCAAATAGAAGATCGTGATCAAGGCGGCAATCAGAATGGCGGTGCCAGTGGCAGAGAGCCAGTTAAAGGAGTACACCGCGCCGTAAGGCGTAGCGGCAGACACCACAGGCGGGGCTTTTTCCACCAGGTTATGCAGGAAAGGAACCGGAATGTTGAGAATGGTCGAGGCCAGGGGGCCGTCGGAGGCAAACAGCGCTTTGAAGGGCTGAATACTCCAGACCGTCACCATAACTGTCAGGATGATGAAGGGCGACCAGGCTTTCACAATACTGCCTGTGGTCAGGACAGCAGGAGCCTTCTCGATAGCATTGTTCTGGGCAGGAGCCGCGTCTTCGGTGTCAAAGCGAAAGATGCTCTTGGGCTGCCAGACTTTCAGGAACAAGGTCAGCGCCACCAGGGAAACCAGGGCGGAGGTGATGTCCGGCAACTCAGGGCCAATGTAGTTGGCGGTCAGGAACTGAACCAGGGCAAAGGAGCCACCACCCACCACCACGGCAGGCCAGGTTTCTTTAATACCGCGCCAGCCGTCCATGATGGCCATCAGCCAGAACAGCACAATAATCGTCATGAAAGGCAGTTGGCGACCGGCCATCTGGCCAATCACAAAGGGGTCAATACCCGACACTTGCCCGGCAACAATGATTGGAATGCCCATGGCACCAAAGGCAACCGGGGCGGTATTGGCGATCAGGCACAGACCGGCAGCGTACAAGGGGCGAAAGCCCAAACCTGCCAACAGGGCGGCCGTGATGGCGACCGGTGCGCCAAAGCCAGCAGCGCCTTCCAGAAATGCACCAAAGCAGAAACCAACCAGAATCAGTTGCAGGCGCTGGTCAGGCGTTACTGACAGGATGGAGGCCCGAATGATATCGAACTGGCCAGTCTTGACCGACACCTTGTACAGAAAAACCGCGGCAACAATGATCCAGGCGATGGGCCACAGACCATAGAAAAAACCGTAGACCACCGAAGCCAACGCCGTAGAGACCGGCATGCGATAAAAAATCAGGGCGACACCAAGTGCCAGCAGCACGGTAATCGTGCCTGCCATATAGCCCTTCATGCGCAACTTGGTCAGAGCCAGGAAAAAAAAGATGATGGGTATGAGGGCAATCAGAGCCGACAGCCAGATATTGCCGGTGGGATCGTATTGCTGCAGCCACGCTTGTTGCATGTTGTTCTATCTCCGCAGGAGCAAAGGAGTGACGCTTGCTGGGTAAGCAAAGCTTAAGATCGTCAAATTGGTCTGACCAATTGGGGATGGCATAAAGAATAGAACGCATTGTATCCACTGGCTAATTCTCTTGAATCCCGGTATTTACCCTAGTCATTAGGGATTTAACTGTTTTCTATTCTTTTAATTGGTCTGACCACTTTTGTTTGTATTTATAAAAACCTGAGTCTTCTAGGCGCGTTGTTTCGGTCGATCCGGCCGGCTAAACCCTGCGCTAAAGCGGTCCACAGCAGGTTTTAATAAGGCGACTTGAGTTACTCTGATGATCGTTTTGCGTGCTGCTTGCTTGGCCTGTAAAGCGTGAAGAATGTCTTGTTGAAAATGATATTGAGAAGCATTATCGTTGATGTAAACTAGACTCCTGATTAGTGGAGTCTCTTAAATTAAATAAGAACAAGCGGTCGGCACGGGTGTGCCGCTGCTGTCAAAAGGGTCAGAGTAGATATGCAAACCCCTCAGGCGTCCGCGCCACGCGGACGTCCTCCCACCATCACCCGGGCACGGATTGCGGACGTTGGCATGCAGATTGGCTTGCCCAACATTACGTTCGTGGGTGTGGCTGGCGCCTTGGGTGTCAGCCAGATGGCGCTGTACAAGCATGTAGGCAATCTGGAGGGCCTCAAACAACTGGTGGCTGAAGAAATTTTCAGCCGCTGGCAAGTGCCTCGGGCAACAAACCCGGTTCAAGGCAGCCTGAAGGACTATCTACTGCTTTTTAGTGCCGCCACGCAGGCGTTTGTTAAAGCCAACCCAGGAATTACGCCCTACGTAATTCGCAGGCTTGTGGCCACGCCCGCCATGCTGGACAAGATTCGGGAGCATCAAGAGCACATTGCGCAGGCCTATGGCGTGTCCTTTGAGCGCTCGCGCTACTTGATGGCAACCGTGGCGTTTCACTGTCTGGCGGTTGCCGACACGGTATATGCCGTGGCAGGCCGTGAACCGCACCTGGCCGTGGAACGTGTGGTGGAGGAGCTTGAGATGGAACAGATATTGCAGTCAGGTATGACTGCTCTCATTCAAGGAGCCTTATCAATGAACGAACAAGACATTTCTTCAAACCTGTCCACCCGCTTTCTGGATATTTCTGCATTGCCCATCGCGCGCCTGCACGAATTTCCCCTGACGCTGGAATTAGCCACGCAATGGCTGGACGATATGCAAACCCTGATCGAGGCGGAAAAAGAATTTGTGCTGGTCTATGAAAGCCTGCCAGATCCTTCTACCCCCGGTGATCCGGAAGGACGCAAGAAAGCGGTGCTGTGGTTGAAAGCACACCGTGAAGGCTTTGGCCGCTATTGCCGGGGCATTGTGATGATGTGCGAAGACCCGGCTCAGTTGGCCAGCATGCAGGAGATGGTTGGACCGCTGGAAAAGGTCTACCGCGTCCCCGGCGGTGTTGCGTCCAACGCGGACGAGCTGCGCGCCTTCATTCAGAAATGGGTGACCACACCGTAAAAACTGCTGTTTTAGAAGTCCAGTCCGGCGGCTCTTGACGCTGGGCTCACCAAACCGCTGCCTGTCCTGCGTGACAGCCGGCGGTTTTTTTGTAGTGTTCAGGTGGGTGCTATGGCCGGGTTGGGGCAGCTGTGGGGCTATCCGTGTTTTCCCGTGTGGCAGTGATCCGCACTTGGCAGGACAATGATCGACATTGTTATAACAATGAATGTTGGTCACAGGAGCCTACACGTGAAAGATCCCCATTGCCATTCCAGCAGCATCCTGGTTGAACGCCCCGCACAAGCGGCCTTCGAGATCATGTCCGATGGCATCCAGCAAGGCCAATGGGCCTGGGGAAGCGCGAACCGTAGTGAAGTTGAGCCGGGCCTATTCAAAGGGGTTTCTGTGTTCAGCGGACAGGAGACCTATGTGCGCTTGAACGTGGACACCGCCCGTTTACAGGTGGATTACGACGTGGGCACCAGCAAGGACACCATGCAGTTTCGCAATATGTCGCGTGTCATTCCGGGCGATGTACTCCAGTTGGGGGCAGACAAGTGCGTGGTTACCTTACTCACCTGGCGATTAGCCTCGCAAAGTGATGCGGCCTGGGAACAGATTTCTTGTGTCCATGAGGCCGAGATGTTTCTCATCAAAGGCTTGTTGGAACGACAATAAAGGGATTGCTCACTGGCGGGGAAAGCCGACTCAATAAACTGCTAAACACGGGATATAGGGCAAGCCAGCAGCACAGTACACATCATCAATAGCGAGATTGCAGCGTGAATAAAAAACCGCTATACGAACAGCTTGCCGATAAATTGACCCGCTACATTCAGGACGGTCGCCTGCAGCCGGGCGACCGTTTGCCTACTGAAGCTGAACTGGGGGAAATGTTTGGCGTCAGCCGCATTACGGTGCGCCAGGGGCTGGCCATTTTGACGCGCAATGGCCTGATCGAGCGTTTTCCCAGCCGGGGCTCTTTTGTACTGGAGCGCAAGAGCACGGGCTCGTGGGAGCTGGGTTCAATTAATGACTTGGTGCAGTTGGGCAAGGACACCAGCACCAAGATTGCCAGTTGGGAACTGGTACAGCCACCCGCCGACATCGCCGAGTTCTTTGCATCCGCCGAGCCGGTCTACAAGCTGCAAGCCGTGCGCTATAAGTCTGCCGTTCCGCTGTATTTTGCGGAGAACTATTTGTTGCGCTCTATCGGGGAGCGTATTCAGGCCCAAGATTTGGAAACGCGCACCATGGTGGAGATGCTGACCACGGTGCTGGGGGTGCCTATACAGCACGCTCAAGAAGAGATCAGCATGGCTAACGCCACGGCCGAGATGGCCAAGCAACTGTGGATTAAAGAAAACCAGGCGGTGATTGTGCAGCGTATCGACTTGTTCGACACCGATGGCAAGCCGGTTCAAAGTGGCAGGGGTTGGTGGCGCAGCGAGCATTTCAAGCGGCGCTTCACACTGAACTATGTGTAGCTGTGACTTCCAACAAGGGTGCAGGTTTTGTAGGTTACGGGGAGAGCCGAAGTTTTAAACGGTGATTTTTTTACCTTGTTTAGGACTGCCGTCTCTCCTGAGCTTGTCTCGGTTTCTACCAGCGTTTCGTGCACAGTTCAGTAAATTGCTGCATTTCATCCTTGTCTGCAGTTTTTATGATTTCTTCTAGAGCACGGTACGACTCGTTGAACTCGTCCTCTGTCGTATGGCCAATTTTAGGTGCTATGTTTTTGGCCTCAGCCAGTGCCAAAGTGGCTTTTTTCTTGTTTTCATCGCCACCAATCTTGTTGAGTAGTGCCGCGCAAAACTGAGAGTCGTTGTACTCCTGGTTGAGTCGCTCCATTTCGGCTTGCGAGTCCTTGGCCTGTACCGGCGCTGCAGCTATTACCAGGCTGGCCATGAGTGTAAATGCCGAGATTGAGAGGGTGTTCATTGCTAGTTCCTTTCTTGGAAGGTGGGGGAATTACTTTTTCGGACATTGTGTCGCGCTATAGCTCAACTTGAATTGGCGCGGGCCCACAAAGCCCTCTGGAAAGGGGATGGTGGTCAGCGACACATCGACGAAGCATTGGCCCGCGTGGATTCTGTAAAGGTCTGTGCTGACGTACTCAACGCGCTCAATGAGCTGCCAATAGGGGAAAGCCTTGTCCAGATCCAGGTTTTCGATCACAGCCTTGAATTCGACTTTTCTTTGGCCGTCCCCTCGTAAGGCGGCGTGAGAAGAAAAAAATGGCAACGCCAGCAAGAGAAAACAGACAATATTTTTTTTCATGAACTCTTCCATCCTCGGCGAAAACAGTTATGGGTACGCTGCTCACAGCAGTCAGAATTTTGAGGGGGGAGGGGGGCGCATGGAATCACTGAAAACCGTGATTTTTCATACAAGCGCGGTTTTTGTGGGTGACCCATGAGTAATCCCGGTTCTTCATCGCTGGCGATGACGTTTTGAGACTGATCGGTGGATACGACCGGATCGATAGACGTTCTTGGGGGGGCAGGCCTGTAGATCCCCGTTTCCGGTGATTGTCGGTGGGATGCTCTACTCATAGAATGAGCAATTTACAGGGCTAAGCGCAATGGTTAAGGACTTCTGTGCAACGGGTGCGGGCCCCGGACCTGATGCCATTTTGATCGTTGAAGACGACGAGCTGATGCAAGCTCGGTTAGCACGTATTCTGAAGGGAATGGACTTGCCTACGCAGGCGGTAAGCATTGCCGGCTCTTTAGCGCAAGCCCGTGAATTCGTCAAAACCGGCTCGTTTTCCTTGGTTCTAGTGGATATCGGTTTGCCCGATGGTAGCGGGATTGAGCTGATTGCCGAATTACGTGCCAAAGGAGTCGATGTACCGCTTGTTGTCCTGTCGGCCTGGAGCAAGCCCGATCTGATTGTTGAGGCCGTACGTGCAGGCGCAACGGGATACTTGCTCAAAGAGCGTGAGGATATAGAGCTGTCTTTATCGATCAGTATTGTGTTTCGTGGGGGCTCGCCAATAGATCCATTTGTCGCTCAGTACATCATGGAAGAGTTGGCTGGACGTCTTCCGCGTCCGTCACAGGCACCTTCGGTGATGCTCAGTCCGCGAGAGACCGAGGTACTGGGCCTGATTGCAAACGGGCTGTCCAATCAGGCTATTGCCGATCAACTGTATATATCGCGCAATACCGTGGAGTGCCATATAAAAAGCATCTATCGCAAGCTGGAGGTTCCATCCCGTACCAATGCGATAAATAAGGCGCGCAAGCACGGATTGATTTGAGGAAAAAGTGCCCCTAGCATTATTGATTTTGGGGTTAATCTACTTCCCCGTTTATCTTGCTTAGCCAAGCCGAAATTAATAAAAACGATAAAGCATGCTTTGGAAAATCGTGTCATGTGTGGTGCTGTTGACCCTGTCGCTTTTTGCACGGCAGGTAATGGCCTTGGAGCAGACGGACTGCGGCGAGCCACCTATTTCTGTGCAAGCTTCGCGCACGGGTTCAAGCTTGATAGAAGTGCAAGATCCAGACCTGGCTTGGACGGAGGTACAGCTTCCTGACCATTGGACCACTCGCTGGCCTGGCTATAACGGTAGTGTCTGGTATCGAATCCAGTGGCACAGTGATTGCCCGTCGGAGTATTGGGCGCGTGCGCCTTTGGCCTTGGCGATCGACTCGATCAATATGGCAGGGCGCGTCTTTGTGAATGGTGATCTGCTGTGGCAGGACACGAATCTGTTTGAGCCCTTCTCTCGCAGTTGGAATATGCCGCGTTTGTGGACCTTACCGGGAGCCGCGATCAAGCAGGGGGCCAACGTTATTTTGGTCGAGGTGCGCGGGGTCGCCATGACAATGCCCGGCTTGGGAAAGGTGCATTTGGGTGATCCCCAGGTATTGCTCGAACATCAGCGCCGACTGAGTTGGGATTACCGAGGGATGTTCACGGTGAACATCATGGGTGCGCTGTCGATTGCCTTTCTATTTCTGGGGATGTGGCTTTTCTATCGCAAGAGCACCCTGTATATCTGGTTTGTGCTGCTGAATCTGTTTTGGGTGGCGTTCTTGTATAACGTCATAGCAGTGGAGGCTTGGCCGTTTTCCTCAACGGTGGCCGTTCAGCGGGCAAATGCCATTGCTTTCATGTCGTTCTGCCTGTGCTTTACGAATTTCATCTTTCAGTTGGCGCGTCGGCCGCTGTCACGCAAGATGGCAACCGCATTGACTGCATTCACAGCCATTATGTCTGTGGTGATTGCACTGTCTTCGGATCAGAATTTGGGCCTGGCCTTGAAAATTGGTATTCGAGGACATCTGCTGATATTTGCCATTACGTGCATGGCACTGGCCTTGATAGCCTGGCGCAGTAAAAAAGCGGAAGACTGCTTGTACGGCAGTGTCGGTATTGTCTATGTCGGGATCGCGTTCCATGACTGGCGAATTTTTTACTTTCAGCTAGAGACAGCCCCCTTAACCCCTTACGCCAATCTGCTCACGATGACGGGTATTTCTATCATCATGGGCTTGCGAATCGCGCACTCTATGCGGCGAATTGAGCAATTTAATGAGGAACTGCGGGTAACCGTACAGACGGCTTGCGAACAGTTAGAGCAATCGCTGCACAAAAAGCATGAGCTGGCCCTGACCACGACTAAGCTGCAAGAACGTGTTGAGCTGATCCAGGATATTCATGACGGGTTTGGCAGTGCTTTGGTCAGGGCGATTGCTCAGGCCGAATCCACAACAGAAAGCCACCATCAGAACAGTCGACATATCTCTACCTTGAAGTCGTTGCGTGATGATCTGCGCCTGGTCATTGATAGTGGTCGCAGTTTTGTCCAGAGCCCGCCGCAGTCTCCACAAGCGTGGATGGCACCGACGCGCTATCAATTTTCATCCTTGTTCGACAATATCGGCATGAAAAGCCAGTGGCATCTGCCCTCTGCGTGGCCTAGCTCGCCCTGCGCCATGACGTGTTTGACGATGACGCGCTTTTTGGAGGAGGCGCTGTCAAATGTACTCAAGCATAGTCAGGCCAGGGAAGTGAACGTCAGCATGGCGTATCCCGTCCCAGAGCGCATCGTGTTAGAGGTGTGTGATGACGGGCTAGGGTTTGATGTGGATGCCGCGCGCAACGCTGCAACCGGAGTAGGCCTGGAGTCCATGCGCGCCCGAATGGAGAAGCTGGGCGGGAGCGTTGAGATTCACTCCAGTGGTGGCTGCACCTTGGTCAGGGGAGTCCTGCCTGCACACGCGGAGCACGAGGGCAGGCAAGCGGATCAATCGTCGCCTAAGTGAGTCGCGGGAAGACCACGACGCAAACAAATTATCTGTTCACGCGAATCAGCGCCCCATCACGATTTTCGATATTGGTCAGTTCGATTGCGGCTTCCCGCTCTGAGCCGTTGCGAGTCAAACACACGGCCCGGATTCTGACAGACTCCGAATTCCACGAGATTCTTCGATTGCTGCAGCTTTTTTGGTAAGAGGTTTGTGCGCCTGCCTGGCTTTGTATCCGCCCATCGTTATTGACCAGGCCTCGCAGGGGCAGCGTTGTAGGATTGTACTGACCATTGTGCCGTTGGCATTCAGCCGAAATCCAGGCCTCGGTGTCATTGGAGTGCAGCTTGATATTGCGACATGAGTTCTGGAATGAGGAACTGGCGGCAGAGGCAGACACTGACACCGCAGTCAACAATACCGCTGCCAATGGCACCGCCACTGTTTTTGTGAGTTTTTTCACAAGCTATCCCTATAAAGTTGATGACGATGACCAGTGCGTCATGGTGTGACTGGTCATATGGGATCAATTTTCGGGGATGGGGCAGGCAGCGGGAATCACTGATAACTGGTATTTGCAGCCGACCTTGCTTACAAGGTCTTACTGGATTCCGCGCTGCAGCTTTTTACCTTGAGTGCATCGTAGTCAGACGGGCAAACGCCGTCCCTTGGCCTTGATGCTGGACAGCACAATCTGCGAATGAATCTTGGTGACGCCCCGCAAGGTATTGAGCTTGTGGACCACGAAATTGGAAAAAGTCTCGAAGTTGCGCGTGCGTATGTGCAGCAGGTAGTTCGCTTGCCCAGTGACGATATAGGCGTGCAGGACCTCGTCCATGGTGGCCAGTGCCTTGCTCAGGTACTGATGTTCGGTCTCGTTGAGCTGCGCGATATTCACTTCTACAAAAGCCTCAATCGCAAAGCCCAGTTTGCCGGCGCTCAGGTTGGCGCTGTAGTTTTCGATCAGGCCTTCCTGCTCCAGAATTTTGACCCGCCGGTGGCAGGAGGAGGGGGATAAGGCCACCAGGTCAGCCAGTTCCTGGTTGCTGAGCCTGCCGTTGTCCTGCAAAAGGCGCAGGATTTTCAGGTCTGTCTCGTCTAGTCTCATATTTTAGAATTATCTACGAAAAGGGTTTCAGAAACCGAATTTCCTTCCAAATTTAATCATAATATTCATCGCTTTGGAATAACTCGCCAATGGCTCGATGCTAGACTAAATGTCGTTAAAAGCAGAATCGAGGAGCATGAATATGATTACTTTGCAGCAATGCGAGCAGTGGGATCAGGCCGATGAGCTGGCTGCCTTCAAAGCCAAGTTCGACCTGCCCCCCAATACGATTTATCTGGATGGCAATTCCCTGGGTGCCATGCCACGCCATGCAATGGAGCGTGCCCAGGAAGTGATTTCTCAGGAATGGCGTACAGACCTGATCAATAGTTGGAACAAAGCAGGCTGGTGGACCTTGCCCGTGCGTCTGGGCGACCAGATGTCCCCACTGCTTGGCGCCGGTCAAGGCGAAACCATTGTCAGCGACAGCACCTCGGTCAATCTGTTCAAAGTGCTGGCCGCCGCCGTGAATCTGCAAAAAGAACGCCACCCGGAAAAGAAAGTGATTCTGGCCGAGCGTGATTCCTTCCCCACGGATCTGTACATCATTGAAGGGTTTAACGCCTTCTTTGGCAAAGACTATAGGTTGGAGTTGATTGATGACCCGGCTGATTTGCAAACAGCAGTCAATCAGGACACGGCGGTCGTGGTCTTATCGCACGTCAATTACCGTACAGGTTACTTGCACGATATGCAGGCGACCAACCGTCTGGTGCATGAGCACGGCGGTTTGTTGATCTGGGATTTGTGCCACTCTGTGGGCGCCTTGCCGATCGAATTGAAAGATAGCGATGCAGACTTTGCTATCGGTTGTACCTACAAATATTTGAATGCTGGCCCCGGTGCGCCCGCCTTGCTGTGGGTGAACCCTAAGCTGATGAATCAGATCAGCCAGCCTTTGTCCGGCTGGTGGGGTCATAAGCATCCCTTTGCCATGAGCGCCTCTTACGAAGCGGCCAACGGTATTGAACGCTTCTTGTGTGGCACACAGCCTATTGTGTCCTTGAGTCTGGTGGCTTGTGGCGTGGACGTGTTCTTGCAAACAGATCTGCAGGCTGTGCGTCGTAAATCCCTGGCGTTGACGGATTTGTTCATCGCTCTGGTGGAACAAGAGTGTGCGGAATTTGGTCTGCGCCTGGCGACGCCACGCGATCACCACTTCCGTGGCAGCCATGTCAGCTTTGCTCATGAGCAAGGTTATGCGGTAGTTCAAGCCTTGATTGCCCGTGGCGTGATTGGTGATTACCGCGAGCCCGAGGTGATGCGCTTTGGTGTCACGCCTTTGTATCTGTCCTTTGTGGATATCTGGCAGGCCGTGCAACACATTAAAGCGGTGCTGAATGATAAGGAATGGGATAAGCCTGCTTACAAAACACGCTCCAAAGTGACCTGATCACAGAGACATAAAAAATAAGCATTAGGAGGAGACATGAGCCGATTTGAGCAAATTCAATCGCGCGAAGCCGGGCTGCATAAAAAACTGAGCGCCCGCCAGATGAGCATGATTGCGATTGGGGGGGCCATCGGTACCGGCTTGTTCCTGGGCAGCAAATTTGCCATTGGTTTTGCGGGTCCCGGCGTGGTGCTGAGCTACGTGATTGGCGGCTTCATCGCCCTGGTGCTGATGGGTTGCCTGGCCGAGATGACGGTGGAACATCCCACATCGGGCTCCTTTGGGGCCTATGCGGAGTTCTACCTTCACCCCTTGGCCGGGTTCCTGGTGCGATACAGTTATTGGGCCTGCATTGTGCTGGCGGTAGGCACGGAGGTGACGGCGGTCGCGGACTATATGAAGTTCTGGTTCCCGGACGTGTCGCCCTGGATATGGATTGCGTTTTTCTCTGCGGTACTGGTGGCGGTGAACGCGTACAGCGTCAAGGCCTTCGGTTCGGTGGAGTATTGGTTTGCCTTGATCAAAGTGTTCGCCATCATTGCCTTTATCGTGTTGGCGGTGGGTATTTTGACGGGCTATTACAAGCCGGCTCAGGTGCAGGAGAACCTCTTTGGCCAAGGCGGATTTTTGCCGAATGGCTGGTATGGGGTGTGGGTGGGCGTGATTATTTCCATCTTCAGTTACCTGAGTATCGAGATGATTGCCGTGGCAGCAGGGGAAGCGGAAGATCCGGAACGAGCGGTGCGTCAGGCTTTTAAAGCCACGATCTGGCGCTTGATCATTTTCTATCTGCTGTCTTTGTCCCTGATTGTGATGCTGGTGCCTTGGCAAGTGCTGGTGGCTGACGGCACGACCAGCCCCTTTATCACTGTGATGCAGACGGTAGGTATCCCCTACGCTGACAGTATCTTGAACTTCATTGTGATCATTGCGGCCCTGTCGGCTATGAACAGCATGCTCTATATCTCCACGCGTATGATGTTCAGCCTGTCTCGAGCGGGTGATGCACCGGCGGCTTTGGGCAAAGTGGCTAAAAACGGCGTGCCTTTGAATGCGCTGGCTTTATCGGCCAGTGGCGTAGCCGTGGCAGCGGTGGTCTATGCCTTCAATCCGGAAACGGCCTTTCCGGTCATGATTGCCTTGTCCATGTTTGGGGCGCTGTTTACCTGGGGCATGATCTTCCTGACGCATTTGTTTTTCCGTCGTCGGGTGGCTCAGGACGGCGTGCAATTGCGTTTTCGTATGCCTGCTTACCCCATCGGAACCTTGTTGGGGCTGATTGGTATTGTGGCGATTTTGGTGACCACTTGGTTCATTAATATCTTTCACTACACCTTGTTGTTCGGTGTGCCGTTCCTGTTGACGCTGGTTTTGATCTACGTGTTGCGTGCTCGTCGCGCCAAAGCCTAGCCAGTTCACTAAACGCTTCAGCGTTTAACCAGCCCCCGCCTGTGCGGGGGCTTTTTTGTGGTCGGTCGCCTAAGTACTGTGCTGGACCAGTAACTATGGGCCTCTCAAGATGTGTTTGATTTTGATCAGCGCAACAGGCGAAAGATGGCCTGAATGTGTACAGTGCCGTACAAAATAATTCAATTTGAGACTAATATGTCTCATTTGAGCTTTTCTAAATAAAAATAAACGGGGCACGATCAGATACTTAAACGGCCGCTAGGGAATTTGAGTGTCTGTGCTTTTTTTCATGAATATTCAATCTTGCTACATACCTGGAAAAGGGCTTGAGTCCTTATGGAGGCCTTATGGTTCGGCACATCGAACAGCACTCTGTCTCTAGCAAAGGCTTGCTGGGGCCTGGTGCGGATGAGGCATTTGGCTCCTTGGCGTCTCCCGAAATTCGACGCCGTGTCTTGTTGGCGCACTGGGTGGCCCGCAGCCGGGACAGAACCCAGCAGTACCTGGGTTTTCCTATCGGGCGCATGATGCTGCAACGCTGGATGCACAGCAAAGCAGGCAGTCGTCGCATTGAAGCCTTTGGCCTGCCGCGCCACATTGTTCACGAGACACTGGGCCGCAAGGCGCTGACCTTGCAGGTCGATCCGCGTGCCCTGATCCGTATGGCCATTCACGCGCCCCGCACCGCAGAAAAGCGCCCCTCTTCACTAGCCTTTATCTGGGAGGGTTCCTGGGATTTGCGACGTGAGGACTTGCGTGTCGGCACCCGCTATAGCTTGATTAGCGATCTGGATGAAAACCGCCATCAGCTGGAGCAGACGGCGCGTTTTAAAAAGCTGATGAAACGCATTGAGCAAGGGCGGCCCTGGGAGTCCTATCAGCAAGGAGTGTTTCTGGACACGCCGGAGAAAATCATCGAGTACCTGCGTATCTACTTGGGTTTTCTGGATGATATGGAACAGCACGGCTTTGATCCGGCCCGTGGCAAGGACGCGCTGGGCGTAGTGATTTCGCGTGAAGGGCGGATCTTGAAAATTAATCGTGGCCTGCATCGGTTGGCGATGGCGCAGCGCCTGGGTCTGCCCAGCGTACCGGTGGAGGTGCGCCATGTGCATCGGGGCTGGTGGGAGCAGGTTACACAGGGCAGCACAGGTGAAAGAGCCTTGCACAAAATGCAGCTGGCTCTGACTAAATGCCGTCCTGAAACGGAGCCCGGCCCCTTGGATGAAGATCCGGACACGCAACTGAGCGACAGCTTCTGGCCCGCTGCGCGCTAGGGCCCGGCCTTGTCTGGGCTCCCCGCATAATGTTTATGAGGGAGCCGACATGTGGGGAAAGATATAAAAAAGCTACACTAGCCGCTGCTTGAAGGACCAGTAATCAAAGTAGGGGAAAGAGCTATGACAGCAAGCAAGCCTCGACTACGCGAGGAGTTGCTTTTACGTCTGGTCAATGCCTTATCGGATCAGCCACGGGCGACGATGGGGCAGTTGGCGTCACAGGTGGGCCTGAGCCGGGCCACCTTGTGCCGTTACTTTGCCTCGCGCGAGGCCATGATGTTGGAGATTTTCCAGGAAGGCGTCACGTGTGCCGAACTGGCTATCGAACGGGCGCGCTTGCAAGACGGCCCTGCCGAGCAAGCCATCATGCGCTTGATCCAGGAGCTCTTGCCGATTGTGGAGCACTATGTCTACGTCGAGCGTCAGATTCAGCTTGAAGACTTCTCCAATCCCCGTACTGAAGCCGTGCGCCTGAGTTTGATTGACCAGTTTCAGCAATGGCAGGAAAGTGGCGAACTGCGCCTGGATCTGTCGGCCATGTGGCTGTGCGAATCCCTGTTTACTTTACTGAACAAGGCGGCAACGTCCATACGAATAGGCCGTCTGGCCCGCCACGATGCACCGCGCAATGTGTTTGCCGTCCTTTGGGGTGGGATTGCTCATCCCTGAACGCAGTGCTTGTGTGCAGGCGCGGTAGCGGATTACGCTGTTTGCTGGTGCAGCGCACACATACGGAGGCATTGGCATGAAACAGACAATCGCAGCGTTTTCTTTGGGCTTGTCCTTATTGGCGGGAACCACGGGCGCACAGGCCGCCCTGGCAGTGGGAAGCCCCGCGCCGGACTTTACGGTGCAAGCTGCTCTAGCCGGTGAAACCTTTAAGTTTTCTTTGTATGAAGCCCTGAAAAACGGGCCCGTGGTGCTGTACTTTTACCCTGCTGCATTTACCCAGGGCTGCACGGTTGAAGCCCATACCTTTGCCGAAGCCGTGGATGAGTACAGCGTATTTGGGGCCACGGTAATTGGCCTGTCCTCCGACACTATCGATATCCTGAAAGACTTTTCCACCGGACCTTGCGGCAGCAAATTTGCCGTCGGGGCGGATACTGGCAGTCAGGTGATCAAGTCCTATGACGCCGGGCTGGGTGCGCATACAGAACGTGCCTCGCGCATTTCTTATGTGATCTCCCCCGAGCGCAAAATCATTTATGAATACACGGCGATGGAGCCGGATGAACACGTCAGCAATACCTTGGGCGCGGTGCGCGACTGGGCGGCGCAGCAGGGCAGCAAGTAGGCACCTGCTGCGAATAGTCTGACCTCAATCCACCCGTATTGAAGGCCGTACCGCCGAAGCAATGGCATCGGACAGCCACAACAGGCTGGCACGTCCCCACCCGTGCAATTGAGCCTGGTGAAGGCGATACAGCATTACATGGCTGAGTTGTGCAAAGCGCCCACGAATAAACAGATTGCTGAACAAGCCGTGTCGCCCCAAGGTGCCAAAGGCGTTATAGCCGCTTAAGGACACCAGCGCGCCCAGGTCGCGTAGTTCAAAGTCAGGGATCTCTACTTGCTTGTCCAGCCAGGCCGGAAAATGCCGCGTCAGGTGCAGGGCTTGCTGCCGTGCCACTTGTGCGCTTGGCGGCAATGGGCGTTCTGCCCCCTTTGGGGTGTAGCTGGAGCAGTCTCCCAAGGCAAAAACCCGCTTGTCAGTTTTTGATTGCAGGCGTGCGTTCACCGTGATTTGACCAACGGGCGTCAGCTCAAAACCGTCTAGTGCAGCCACCGCTTCCGGTGCTCGAACGCCTGCCGCCCACACCCGTAAATTGGCATTCAAGCGGCTGCCGTCGCGCAGTTGAAACCCGGTCTCATCCGCTCCCATGACGCGAACGCCGGTACGGATCTCTATGCCCAGTGCTTTCAGTTGTTGAGCGGCGGCGGCAGAAACCTGCTCCGGAAAGGCGGCCAGAATGCGGGGACTGCTTTCAATCAGGCTCAGACGCAGGCGGGGGCGTAGATCACCGGCGCCATAGTTGGAGGCAATATCAAGCAACTGGCTGATTTCTGCGGCTAATTCAACCCCGGTAGCACCGCCTCCCACAATGCTGATGCTGAGCGCTTGCCCCAGCTCTGCCGTGCGCAGTAACTCTGCGTAGAGGCGTTCATTAAAGGCTTCGGCCTGGTTCAGGTCATCAATGAAGTGACAATGCTCAGCGATGCCGGGCGTGCCAAAGTCATTCGCTTTGCTGCCACAGGTCAGAAAGAGATAGTCATAGCTTAAGCGGCGTTCCGCCAGAATTTGTTCGCCGTCAGGGGACTTGATGGCTTCCACTGTCAGCTCCTGCCTTTCCCTATCCAGGGACTTCATGGCGCCGGGCAGAAAACGGAATCCGCAGCGGCTGGCTTGGGCCGCAAACGGGATTTTCTGTCGATGAGCATTCGCAGTCCCGGCGGCAAACGTGTGCAGCATGGGTTTCCAGACGTGCGCACCTTGCTTGTCCAGCAGGGTGACTTCAGCCTTGCCGCTTTTACCTAGACGCTGACCAAATTGAGTCGCCAGTGTCAGTCCGGCGATACCGCCGCCTACGATCAAAATTCGCTGTTTTTGTGTCATTGCTTCCAGCCTTGTATTCAATAAATGGCAGTTGATTGCCGGGTTGCTGCGTTTTAGCCAGGGGGCTTAGGAAATGGGCAGGGCCGACTGCCCGGCAGCAATTTCCAATACGCCGTTGATCACAAATTGCACGGCCATGCAGATCATCAAGAACCCCATGATTCGAGACAGCGCTTCAATACCTTGAAGCCCCACAATGGCGACGATCTTTTGCGCTGAACGCAAACAGATCCAGAACAGCAAGCTAAGCAGCAGGAACACCAGAACCGGAGTGATGCCGAGCACCCACGGGGCGTAGGTGGCTTTCATTTGAGGGGAGACGGAGGCTGCTGCACTGACAATCATGGCGATGGTGCCGGGGCCAGCGGTGCCGGGCAGGGCAAGGGGAACAAAGGCGATATTGGTTGGTTTGCGCCGGGCTAGGTCTTCGGACACGGCTTCGGCCTCGACCATCTCATCCATGGCGGAGGTAGGGAAAAGCATGCTAAAGCCGATGACCAGCACAATCAGCCCGCCCGCAATCCGCATGCCCGGAATGGATATGCCAAAGGTTTCCATAATCCAGGCCCCGGCATAAAAAGTGACCGCCATGATGCAAAACACATAGAAGGTGGCTTGCTTGATTTGTTTTTGCCGCTCTTGATACGGCAGTTTGCCGCCCAGAGAAAGCAAGAGCGCCATGGATGTTAGCGGGTTGGCCATGGGCAGCAGCAAAGCCACCCCCAGCCCGACTGCCTGTATCAGTTGGAGAAAGTCGTGTCCCATCTATGTTTTTTCCTTGTCTAACCAGTGAAGCCTTGCCAGCCTTTGATCTGTGTTTTTCTGGAATCGGGAGCTTGTACTGGGTTGGCACTTCATCTTGCGGTGGTATGGGTCTGCGGGATGCTGATCACAGGGTTTTGAACGCCCTGTACTGCCCGGCTTTTAGTTTGGTTTGAGCGTTTGGCTCGGGATGGGGATATGTTTTTAAAAATACGACCAATTAGTCGTATTGTGCATGATAAAACCAAATGGTCGCTTCGTAAATGAAGATGCGAAACTTTTACAAGAAGAGCGGTGGGGAAGTAGGGGCTGGGCCGCTAGATGGTAGCGGCGTGATCCAAGGAACGGCATCCACGCGCCTTTTTAAAGGGGCAGGATGCGTCGTATTGATGGGTAAGGACGCTGGGCAGATGAGAAGTTGTCTGCCCAGCGCATTCAGGCTCATATCAAAGCGGGCTAGCCGTTATTTTTGCAGGCGTTTGAGCATATACGGCACGCTCAGGAACAGGATGGCCGCAATGTAAAAACCGACGGCAATCGGGCTTTCCAGTAAGACCAGGAAGTTACCTTGACCCGCTGCCAGTGCGGTACGAAGCTGGTTTTCTGTTAGCGGCACCAGAATCAGACCAATCAGCAAAGGGGCAATGGGAAAACCATAGACCCGCATGACGTAGCTGACCACCCCCAGACCCGCCATCATGGCCAGTTCAAAGGTAGAGCCGGATACCCCCCAAATGCCGATCATGGCAAAGACCAGAATTCCGGCATACAACTGGGGTTTGGGTATGTACAGCAAACGCACCCACAGGCCCACCAAAGGCAGATTCAGCACCAGCAGCATGGTATTGCCCACATACAGCGAGGCAATCAGTCCCCAGACCAACTCTGGATTGCTGGTGAACAAAAAAGGCCCCGGCTGCAGGCCATAGTTTTGAAAGGCGACCAGCAAAATGGCCGCAGTGGCAGAGGTTGGTAAACCTAGCGTCAGCAAGGGCACCAAAATACCTGCGGCAGCAGCGTTATTGGCCGCTTCAGGTCCGGCCACTCCCTCGATAGCTCCGTGTCCAAACTCTTCCTTGTTTTTGGACAGGTTCTTTTCCAGTGAGTAGGACAGCATGGTGGGCAGCTCCGAGCCACCACCGGGGATCGCCCCCATGGGAAAACCGATAACTGTCCCGCGTAGCCAAGGTTTCCAGGAACGAGCCCATTCGTTTTTGGTCATGAAGGCTTTGCCGCGAATGGGGATGATTTCCTCGTTGTTATGCCGGAAGCGGCTGGCTACGTACAGAATTTCTCCAATCGCGAACACGGACACCAGCACGACTGTCAGTTCTACGCCATCCAGCAGGTCTGGCAGGCCAAACGTCATGCGGGCCTGGCCCGTCATGGCATCAATCCCTATGACCCCCAGGGCCAGGCCCAGGAACAAAGAGATAAAGCCGCGCACGCGGGAGGCTCCCATCACCACGGCAACAGAGGTAAACGCCATGATGGTCAGGGCGAAGTAATCGGCTGGCGTGAAAATGAAGGCGAGTTCAGCCACCAAAGGCGCAGCAAAGGTCAGGGCCAGCGTGGCAATGGTGCCGGCAATAAAGGAACCAATGGCAGCGGTTGCCAAGGCAGCCGCCCCCCGCCCACGGCGAGCCATTTTATTGCCTTCCAATGCCGTCATCATGGAGCCGGCCTCGCCGGGCGTGTTGATCAAAATGGCGGTAGTGGAGCCGCCATACATGGCTCCGTAAAGCACCCCTGCAAACATAATGAAGGCTGACACCGGCCCTACAGAAACGGTCACTGGCAGCAGCAAGGCGATGGTCAGGGCCGGGCCAATACCGGGCAGGATGCCGATGGCGGTACCCAGTACAGAGCCAATCAGCGCCCACATCAGATTCATGGGTTGCAGGGCCACTTCAAAACCGTGCAAGAGCAAAGACAGGGTATCCATTACAGCCCCGCAACAGGAAGAAAGCCGCCCAACTGCAAGCCCAGACGGCCAAACAGGAACCAGCAGGCGCTGCCCAGCAGCAGCCCCCAGAGCAGATCAAGCAGCATCCGGCGCGAGCCCAGGGCACGGGCCACCAGCATGAAGCACACGGAGGCCGTGATGGGCAGCCCCACAGTTTCCATCATCAGGCTGGGCAAAACAGCGGCCAGCAGGACGGTTAGAAAAGGTCCTTTGTCCATGCCAGGGTCCTGGGCCCGTTCTTCCTGGTCAAAGGCGGTGCCACGGTGCATTTGCAGCAGGAGCACAATGCCCAGAAGCACCAGCCCGGCTCCCACCAAGGCTACAAACAGACCGGGGCCAATGGCCGCGTATTGGGCGCTAAGCGTGAGGGACGTAGAAGCGTAAAGGCAGATGGCACCGGCCAGGATGACCGCCAGCCCCAGCCACCAGGGTTGGCGTGAAGTCGCACTCATGTGGGTTCTCCGGTCAGGCTTACTGGGTCAGACCGGCGTCGTGCAAGATGGTCGTGGTGCGTTCGGTTTCCGCTTTGATGAAGTCCCCGAATTCGTCACCCGCCAGAAAGTAGGGCTCCCAACCCAGGCGTTCTTGAGTGGCTTTCCACTGCGGGGCTTGGCTCAGCTGGGTAAAGCGATCAATCCACAGTTTGTAGTTTTCTTCAGGCATATCGATGGAACCCAAAATGCCGCGCCAGTTGGCAATTTCCACGTCATAGCCTGCTTCCTTGAACGTGGGAACTTGCTCCAGCCCCTTCATGCGTTTGTCCGAGGACACGGCCAGAATGCGGATGCGCCCGCTGTCGGCAAATTGCTGGAATTCAGACGCGCCAGAAATACCGGCCTTCAAGGTGCCATTGACGATGCCCGTGACGGTATCCGCCCCGCCTGCTTGCGGGATGTAGTTCAAGGTTTTCACCGGGATTTGGCCTTGCTGGGCCAGTAAGGCCAGCGCAATGTGATCTGTGCCCCCGGCTGATCCGCCGCCTACCGGCATCGCTCCGGGGGTGGTTTTCAGCGCTTGAACAAAATCGTCCAGGGTTTTGTAGGGGGAGTCCGCCTTGACGGCCAGAACCACATATTCTGCGGTCAAGCGTGCCACCGGTCGGAACTTGCTCAAATCAATGGGGGATTTGTTCATGACGATCGAGCCCACCGTGATCGCACCAAAGACAGCCAGTGCATCGGCCTTACCTTTTTGCGAACGCTGGAAGTCGGCCAGGCCAATGGTGCCACCGGCACCGCCTTTATTGCTGAAGCTGACAGTTCCTGTATAGATCCCTGCCTCTTTCATGGCCTGCATGGATTGGCGGCCGGTGGAGTCCCAGCCGCCACCGGGGTTGGCGGGCAGCATCATGCTGACTTGGGCTTGGGCGGCAACCGCGCCACCGATCAGGGCAGCGGCCAGCAAGGGACGCAGAAAACGATGGATTTTCATCTGATGTCTCCGAAAAGGATATGCACTTGGGCATTTGATTTTTTTAGTTCTTCGTGGTCGATATTACCTCAAGGGGTTGGCTTTCACGCTCTGGGGCCTTGTGCTTGAAAGAACAGGCAGCCAAGACGCTTTCTGCCGCACTCTGGCAGGCGAGGAAAGTGAAACCTGGAAATGGTGTGCGTGAATGTTCATATGAACATTTAAGCGTCATAAAACTTTCATCTGAGCGTCACCGAGCCGTAACGTCGCGTTCCTACACTGCCAGGTATTCAAACGAAACCTATACGCCGTGTTATGAACCTATCCGTCAGGCAAAGCATTATTGTGGATTTGCTGGCCGCCCAAGGGGTGGTGTCCGTGGATGGTCTGGCCTCGCATTTCGGGGTGACGCCGCAGACCATACGCCGTGACCTGAATCATTTGTACGAGGCTGATCTAGTGCGCCGTCGCCATGGTGGTGCCGAGCTGAATGTGGTCGAGCGCAATATCCCCTTCCAGACACGCCGCATTACCCATTTGCAGGCCAAAGCCCGGATCGGACGCGCAGTAGCCAAGTTGATTCCCCCCGGTGCCAGTGTGCTGCTGGGCTTTGGAACCACGCCTGAACAGGTGGCACTGGCTCTGGCGGACCACCGCGATTTAACCGTGGTTACCAACAACATCAGCGCGGCGCTGGCCCTGTCTCACAATATGAGCCATCGCGTGGTCCTGACGGGGGGCGAACTGCGCCAGCCTAATCCTGAAATTCTCGGCCCCGGTGCGGAACGCCTGTTCAACAGTTTCAAAGCTGACTTCGGGGTGTCCGGGGTGGGGGGCTTTGATTCGGACGGTGCCTTGCTGGACTTTGACATGGCCGAGTCCGATTGCCACAAAGCCTTGCGGGGCAATTGCCGCGTGCGAATTCTGGTGCTGGATCACACCAAGTTTGGGCGACGCGCCCCGGTGCGTAGTGGCTCTCTGGACGATGTAGATATTCTGGTCACCGATCAGGCTATCCCCGAGCCTTATCGTGAGCAAATCCCGGATCGTATTCAGCTTGTGATTGCGGACGAGGTGCAGTCGTGAGTCGTGCTGCCATCGAACTGCAGGGCATTGGTAAATCCTGGGGTGAACAAGCCGTTCTCAAGCACATAGACCTGTCTATTCAGGAAGGGCAATTCACTGCTTTATTGGGGCCATCAGGCTGTGGGAAATCCACCTTGCTGCGCATTATTGCGGGACTGGAAACCCCTAATCAGGGCCGCTTGCTGATCAATGGGCAGGACGCCACGTATCTGGAGCCTGCCAAGCGTGGCTTGAGCATGGTGTTTCAGTCCTACGCCTTGTTCCCGCATTTGAATGTGGCCGACAACATCTTGTTTGGCCTGCAAGTGCGCCGAGCCAATCGCCAGCAGCAAAAAGAGCGTCTGCGCGAAGCCTTGGCCCTGACCAATCTGGAAGGGCTGGAGGAGCGCAAACCCGGCCAGTTGTCCGGTGGGCAGCGCCAGCGAGTGGCTCTGGCACGCAGCATTGTGTCCGGTCACCGCATCTGTTTAATGGATGAGCCGCTATCCAATCTGGACGCCAAATTGCGTCATACCGTGCGCCACGAAATTCGTGCTCTGCAACAGCGTCTGGGCTTGACGGTGGTGTATGTCACCCACGATCAGACCGAAGCGATGGGCATGGCCGACCACGTGGTGCTGCTCAACGCCGGAGATATTGAGCAGCAAGGTAGCGCCCAGGATTTATACGGCCAGCCCAATAGCGTTTTTACTGCCGGCTTTATTGGCAGCCCACCCATGATGATGATTCACAGCGACCACATCCCCCTTGATCTGTGGCCCTCGCGCCGTCAGTACGACCAGCCGCATCGCGTACTGGTGGGTGTGCGCCCCGAAAACCTGGTTTTAAGTGAGCCGGGAGAGCAGCAGGTGTTGGCCACCGTGGTGCATCAAGAATTTCAAGGGGCAGATGCCTATGTGTATGTGCAGCTGGATGACGGCCATACCTTGATTGTGCGCGCACCGCACAGTCGCAGCGTCGAGGCGGGCGCTCGTTGCGGCTTGAGTTGGGACCCCGTTCACGCCTTTTA
>SMEN01000220.1_pt1 | contig 32022 bp, 22 predicted proteins | sample 2456271 | NCBI WGS metagenome assembly SMEN01 (sample SAMN10132593, study PRJNA489261) | soil metagenome | isolation source: day1 control-loamy sand soil ammended with raw manure from dairy cow... | place: USA | collected 2015-04-01 | reverse complement strand
ATCATCCAGGCGTTCCATATCCCGATGGGGATAGACACGCAAGCGCGCACCGGACAGTCGGCTGGCGTCAATCAGGCTGGCATGGTTGAGCCTGTCGCAAAAGATGGTGTCACCGGAGCCCACCAGCGCAGGAATCACCCCTAGGCTGGCTTGATAACCGCTGACAAACAGGCGGCTTTCCTCAAAACCGCTCCATTCCGCCAGTTCTTGCTCCAGTGCGTGGGCCTGTGGGTGATGACCGCAAATCAAGGGAGAGGCCGTTGCTCCGGCGACGCTTTGTGGTTCCAGTTTTTGTAGATTTGGGTGGTGGCTTAGGCCCAGATAATCATTGCCAGCAAAGTTCAATAGGACCCGAGCATTGCGCTCTATATGTGCATCCGCCAATGGGCGGCTAATCACACGCTGACGCCAGAGCTTCTTTTCTTTCAAGGCAGCTAGTTGCTGATCGAAATGAGCAAGAAAGACACTCATGACGGTACTGCCTGCCATTGAACGGGCAAGCTGTTCCAGCCGCGATAGGCGGGCAACTGGATGCGCTGTCCCTGCCCCAATTGCAGGTGGGGCAGTAAAGGGAGGAGTTGTTCAATAGTGAGCCGCGCTTCCAGATGCACCAAACCGGCCCCCAGGCAATGGTGAATACCGTAGCCCATAGAGAGTTCCGACTGATTGTTGCGATTGAAATCCAATTCATCAGGCTGAGTAAAAACCTCGGGATCCCGGTTGGCTGCGCCCAGCAGCAACAGCAGCAATTGCCCTTTGCGCAAGTGCTGGCCGTGCCATTGCTGATCGCGCATCAAGCGTCTGGCGGTGTATTGAATCGGGCTGTCATGGCGCAGTACTTCTTTGATGGCAGCGGGGATGTTTGTTGGGATTTGTTGCAGTGCTTGGCGCTTGTCTGGGTTGCTGAGCAAAGTCTGGAGCAAGGTGCTGAGCAAATGCCGGGATGTTTCATAACCCGCAAAGAGCAACATACAGGACTGTGCCAGACGTTCGCGTCTGCCTTGCAGGGAGAGTTGTTCATCATGCAAGAGCCGCCAAGCCAGACCACCTTCGCGCAGATTGGCGGGCTTACCCAGAAAATCCGCCATATCCAGCAAGGCGTCCTGGGTGCCCATCAATAAGGGAATGTCAGGCGTAGCTTGCCCAATAAAACGGGCCAATTGCTCCGACCATGCCTGGAAAATAGCTAAAGGTAATTGCTCTAAACCTAGCAAGTCCATCATGACCCAGGCAGGTAAAGGGCGGCAGATCTCATCCACCAGATCGCTCGGGCCGTGTTGCAGCTTATGTTTCAGACCCAGGCAGGTTTGCGTCACACGTTTTTCTATGGTGTCGTGCAGTGTTTCTAGTGCCTTGGGGCTAAAAGCAGCATTGATGACACGTCGCACGCGGGTATGGCGTGGGCGATCCAGGAACACCAGTGTCCTGGCTATCAAGCTCTTAAAAGCTTGCTGGCGGGAAGAGGGGGCAGCCCCTGCCTGAGACACCCATCCTCCCACACGCCGCACACTGAAATCAGGATGGCGTAACGCAGCTTGTACATCGTGGTGCCGATGAACCAGCCAGGCACCGCCGCAGAAATCGGTATCCCACACCAAAGCCGGGCCCTGGCGGAGGCGGGCATAAGCGGCATAAGGATGAGCAAGATTGAAATCGCCAAACATGTCACTGTCTCCTGAGAACCAAAGCCAGCGCAGGCTAGCACTTGGCTTGCAAAGAGGCAGTCAGGAGATTGTGTCTATTAGTTCTTTCAGTTTATTTTGATTGAATTAGAAGGGGGAAGGTAGCTTATGGGGGGCGTTAGCTGACTTCATGTAATTTTTTTTACAATAAAATCGATGGATGGACGCTTTGTTTTTTATAAAACTAGGAAGCGCCCCTTTATCGTTTTTCTTAAAGAAGAGGTCTGGTTTTCTGCTGTACAGAGATCTTGGTTCAATAAATCCTTAACCTGCGGGGTATATCGTGAGGTAGATTCTCGAGAACAGTGAGCAATAAAAATAATGACATAAAATAGATTTTTATGACACATTTCGGATTGCTTGCTTTGGTGCAGATCACGATTAATTTCCGAAATTAACAGCCGAACATTGTCTGCTTCAGTCATGAAGCAGACAATGTTCGGCTGATTAAAATAAAATATCACTAACTAATAACCTGAAAAAAAGTTGGTAATAAGAATGAATTGATCATTAGTATTACTCAAAAATACGAGTTAGGTAGCTAGGTTATTTATAATAAAAGTCTACTAATAATCCAGCGTTAAATGGCCCTGCTTTTGCTGTGGATGTAGCCCAGATTAATTGGGCTTGGAATTTACGAGTAATGATGGACTCCATATCGGAAGCGGGTTTAAATTCATAAGCTGAATTCAACTTAATAGGCATATCATGCATGGTATCCCAAATTCGAATGCCGACAGAATCATTATCATTTGGTATAAGCATGCTTTTGTCAGCGGAAGCTGTACCAGTCGGGGAAGGGCTGAAACTAATATTTAAGCCATATGGTGCGGTATTTTCGCATTGTTTTATACCTTTTACGTAAAAAGGTTGTTCTTCTATTTTTTTATTAGCCTGTGCTTTATGGGCAAATGCAGTTCTAAAATTAATCTGGGATGGATAAATTTCCATAGTGGTTGCGCAGTTGACGTAACGAAAGTTATCTAATCCAGTTAGCCACATTTGGAAGTTTTTTCCATTTGCTGAGTTCATGCCATTCACACCATCAATCTGAAAAGCAATCAATCTAGGTGGGACATCAGCCAATGGACCCTCTGGTGGAGTACCAGGTGCTAAAGGAGGCACCTTTTTAGAGACAAAGTAGTTGGAATTAAGTGTAAAACTTTTTTTAACATTTGGGCATCCAGCGTCTTTACTGCAACCAGTGAATTTTAATTCATTAATCACAATACGCCCTTTTGCTACTTGAGAGTGACGGTAATCGATTCCATTTACGTTGACACCTAACTCAACATTTTCCCCTAAATTATTATAGGGATTTAGATAAAAATATGCGTTTTCCGAGCCATTTCTTACGTCTTGATAGCACGTAATTGTCATTGTTCGAGTCTCGGATCGCCAAAGTATACTATTGATGGGTAGATCCAATGGAACTGCAATGGTTTGAGGAATGTAGTCATCAAATGAGGTTCCGTACTCATCACTTTGACATGCTAATGCGTGGCTTGTTATATGTACCGTTGATAGCAATATAAGCCCTATTAGACGCTCTACTATTTTTTTCATATTTATTCACCTTTTATTTGTTAAGCATCCTTGAATCAATTTGATTTCAGAACGACTTTATAAGGCAGCTCATAGCCTGAATCAGTTACATAATGGTAATTAATTGCCGATAATGCTGTTCCACACATTGGCAATAATTGCTCTTTCTTTGAGTACGGAGCAAGCATCATGTGACTTATCACTTCGTCACATTGCTCCCCACTACTATTCTGTCCAGTGAGGCTGACTAGCGTTACAAAGTACGGTGATGGATTGTCAAACAGCACGGAGCCTTTGTGTCCGTCATCTGCCAAACGTAATTGGAGCATTTCACGCGCCGCCTCAGGTCTAACAGTAAGGGTTGGACGGTAGAACAGCTTGAAACGGTGTCGTGCGGCAATACGTACGACTGTTCCGGTATCAGCCTCATTGTTTGGGGGAACATCCAGGATATTCAACAAAAAAAAGCTCTCCCTGTCTTGGGGCAAGCCTACCCCCTGGTAGAAAACCTCCAGTACCTGATTCTGTTGTGCGGGGATAACTAGCAGAGGCTTGGACACGGCAAGGGGTAAGTCCCCATTTTGTTGTTGTGGTTCTCCCCAGTCCAACGACACCTGTGCCAGGGCTTCCTCCTTGCTGAGGTTATTGATTTGCACAGCAACTTTGTGTTTGCTCTCTTCCAGAATGTAACGGTTTTCATCTACTGTCAGTGTTGATGAAAATGCGAAGCTACACCCTGCGCAATAGACTGGCAGGCACCAGAGTAGTCGCCACAAACGCAGCTTATGCCATATAGCAACAATCGGTTTTATCAGTTTTTGCATACTGCGCTCAGTTTGTCGTAATAGCGTGTGGGATCTCGTTTTGGTAATGCATAGGATGCACGACAGGATTGCTTGGCGTTATCCCATTGAACTTCGACGATGCCGTGATCTTCAGTTACCAGCATTAGGGCTTGTCCGTTCTGATCCACAATACTTAGATTTCGACCAGATTTATCCGTTATTTTTGCCCCCATCGGTAACGCTGATCCTGAGTCATCAAGTAGTTGAAGTTGCAGACGCCGACCGGTAACTCCATGGAACTCAGCCCGGACAATTGCACCGCGATGGGGCACGACAGATTTACTTAATACATCTAGTTCCACATCGGCACCTAAGGAACCAGAGTCCAGGCGGATAGTGTTGAAGCGATAGGGCTGTATATTGGGATAAACGGTATAGCCATTAGCTGCCGTTGTGGGCAGGTTTTCACCAATCCCTACACCTTCTATACCCTTCACATGCACCAGAGCAAAACCGTCTCCGACATTGCGTGAGAAATTCAGACCATCGGCATGTGCCACGATGGCACCTGATGCATTAATGCTATAAGAAGAAGAGTTTTTACCTTTTCCATAAGATGCACCGAGGTTAACTGCAGGTAAAGTTGTGCTGACGCCTAGGGATCCGGAAGTGTCACGATTGCGATTATTACGTATTAACTGCGCAGAGTAATTCGTATTGGCTGCACCAGGGACATAGCCATATAGTGATGTCGATAGGTTGCTACCACCATCAGAATAGTCGTAGCTACTGGATAGGCTAGGTGCATAACCGCCTTGTCCTAATGGAATAGAAACCGAAAACATAACTAAATTATCATTTCTATTTCTTTGCCCACCATAAGACTCATGGGATTTCGAGTAGCTCAGGTTGTATGAAACACCTTTGTAAGTATGGCCATATCCAGCACTGATAGAATCCATAGTTCTGGCATTCCAGAAGGCTTCGCGTTGGGCATTAATATAAAAATTCCCATATTTACTATTTTTACCAATGGTTTGATTCACTGTGATATCAAACCGCGAACGAGAGCGGGTGTCGTTCGGCTGTCTGTAGCTCTGCTGGGCGGTATATAAATCATTGACGTGGTTGTCAAATGTACGATATTCGTATGTTGAATAGCGATAGGCTGCCAGAGTTACGGTTGTGTTAGTGCGCGGCAGAGTTTTTGCATATAGCGCACGTATACTACGTCCGGATCGTGATTGACCTTGCACCCGGCTGTTGGATTGTGTGAGGTCCAGCGATAATGCGCCAATTGGCGTATTACCACCCAGGCCGACACTGAATGCGCTGAATTGGTTAGCTACTTGCATACCTGCAGATAACGATAAGTTATCAAATAGGCCGTAGGTGCCGGCAAGCGAAGCGAACATGGGAGTATCAAGATTATTGCTATTCGACTTGTATTGCCCCATTTCTACGCTGTAGCGCAAATACCCTTGTCTAACCATTAAGGGTAAAGAGGAAAACGGTTGGATAAAGACTCGATGTCTGCCATCTGCCTCAATCACGGTAACTTCCAGATCGCCATTAGAGCCACTGGGGTAAATATCATTTAACGCAAATGGCCCTGGCGGCACTTGCGTTGAAGATAGCAAAAAACCATTCTGACGCACTTCAATTGTGGCATTGCTTTCGGCTACACCACGAATAATGGGGGCATAGCCACGCTCACTGTCGGCTAACATTCCTTCATCTGAAGACAGCTGTATGCCACGGAAACGAATACTGTTAAAAAGGTTGGCATTGCTATAGAGTTCGCCCAGTGAAGCCTGGCTTTTCAGGCGGACTATGTCTCGTTGTAAGAATGTGCGGTTACTTTTAATGCGAGTGCCATTCCTCTGGGTCCGCGTAAGATTTGATTCATTCCGTAGGCGCCAAGTGCCCAGGTTTATACCGCTATTCATACCCACAAATAGGCTGTCTGATCGGTGGTCATAATTTATGTCGCGGCGCAGGTTGGCTTGATAGTTAGCAAAACCAGCAGTGACACCGTAATCCCAATAACTTGGGTCTACAAACCCACGCTTGGTCTGCTCCAGATAGGCTTGTGGTAACAACATCTCCAGACTCAAACGACCAAGGTCAAGTTGTGTGGCGGCCTGTTCCCCGAATATTTCCAAGTTCACACAAGTCGTATTTTGTGACTCTAAGGTATCAAGGTAAAACTTAGCTACTCTCATGCGCTCAAGCATTGCTACGGTGATGCACGGTATCAATGCTTGCTGGCCAAACACTTTGTGCAACAGTACATCCTGCTTTCCTAGCGCATCACCGTTAACCAGTAGGTCCATGGGATATGTCCCAGGAGCTATCCTGTCGCTTGACTCTGCAATATGGCTCAAATCCACATTGCCTGATCCACGGATAAGGCTACTGTCGTAAGCCCTTGCTAATTGCTGTGAAATCAACGGGGCTTCACCTGCCAACGCTAACGGTGTGGCCATAGGCAGAGACACAGAAAATGTCATCCTAACCAGGAGGACCAACAACCTTATGCGAAGATTTGAACCGTTCATAGTGTTTTCCAAAAGCCACCCACAAAACCACTATGACGCGAGTTCTATTCGGCCATTATTGCGGAGCTAATATGATTTTCAATCAGTGATGTTGAAATGCAAGCAGCATTAACGTTGTTGACCTTTAACAGCTTGGTCACCAATTAAAGGTACGTAGTACTTGTCATGAGCACCATAATCATTAACGGTGGAATAGCTAATCTCCGCTTTGCCTTCTTTATGCAAAACGTTAAGCTCATCACTAATTAAGATTTCTTTTTTTTGGCCTGGTGCGAGTACAAATGCACTTTTTAGTTTTGCAGTAGTGCTGGCTAAATTAATAACAGTGACGTGAAATCGACTGGGGTTATTAACTTTCAATTTTCCGTTGGCAATACGCCATTCAATATTTGAATTTGCTGTTATCGAGCTGCCCTCAATACTTTTGGGGCGATAAAATACCTTGATGCGCTGTAATACGGCTACCTGCAGACCTGATTCCATTTCATCACGTTTTGGAATTTCTTGAACATTAAGCCAAAACATAGTTTCATTATCTTGTGATGCCCCGACTCCCTCATACAATATACGTACTGACTGCTCCGCATTTGGCACGACCCGTACCAGTTGCGGTGTTAATGAAAAATTTTCAACAGTCCCATCACCCTCCATTGGGGTTAGCCAGGATTGAGCTAAAAATTCGCTATGTGAACTTAGGTTCCGGATACCGTATGTGGTTTCATTCCTGCCATTGTCAAGAATAATACGTGTTGTGTTTAGCACCATCGCAGCTTGGGCCGTAGATGCCGCACACATTAAAAAAATCATAAGCAGTCTGACCATGACTGAGCGCATTACCTTTCTCCTATTCCTGTTTTTCCACTGTGCATACCATTACGGTATGCACGGTGTCTATCCCCTCAAACGTGCTTAGAGGGGTTTAGTCATAAGAAAATTAATTCATTTCTAGAATGAAAGGCAAAGTAGCATTTGCTTGACCAGCGGTCGGCTCGTCTGCTCCATTCTTTACGTATGCTGCACTGAACTTAACAAAAACAGATTCGTTAGCAGCAATTTGTACATTGTCCAGCAGCTTGCTAGTTTTTAGGTCGTAAGCGGACGATGAGTTGATGCTGGGGTAAAGGGCAACACCAACGTTTTGTGCGTAACCAGCGCTGGTTACACCATTGTTAACACGCAAAATTGAATTAGTGGCATCTAATTCAGAAGCCGAGCCATTGAGCGTCATATTGACCATGGCGTCATTTTTACAAACAACTTGGAACTCGGTGTAACCCGTGCTGCCTGGTGTGAAAATTGGTGCGGAAACCGAACCGATTTGGGTGGTGTTGACGGTGCCCATTGGGACTTGGATGATGATTGCATCGCCCAAAGGTGATTCCACATGGCAGCTTTCTGCACTGATGCTACCGGTAAATTTAATGCTGCCTGTCGAAGTAGCGGCAGTTGCAACATTAACCATAGCAATGCTGGAAACCAAAGCAATTGCCAAGGTTGTAGTAATAGTTTTCATATTTCCTCTTGATAATAGGTGTAATTCCACTAAAGGGCAGTAACTTAGCTATGAGAATAGCTAGGTGACCACCAACTTCAGTATGGAAATTTATCATTCCTACCCTCTCAAAGAGTTAGGACGATTCCTATTTTCAAATTTTTGAAATATTTGACTTACTGGTTATTATTGATTTTATTTATAGTTTGGCTTTTCATTAATTAACATTTCCATGTTGATTAATTAAAAAATATTTGTTTTTAATTTAAGAATGGATTTGGCAATATATGATGAGTCAAATTGAAACGATAGTGTTGGGTATAGCAAGGGAAACGTGCCTTGCATGGTTGGCTAGAGGGGGCTCGTGAACAATATGAACGCCAATTCAAGGATGGAAATCCGAGAGGCCTGCAGGAGAAGTCGGTTCTTGCGCTTACCGATGTATAAAATTGGCAAGTACCCATGAGGGATTTCTACCATAAGGCTGGTAGAGTTTTTTCTTAGTTCAGGAAGGTGCCGTTATGTACGCAGAAAGCAATTAAATCCTGATTGCTTTGCACATCCAGCTTACGCATGGCAGCTGTTTTTTGTGTACTAACGGTTTTGATGCTGCGGTTCAGCTGTTCTGCAATTTCACCTATGGTCTGCCCCTGGGCAAATCGGCGTAGTACTTCAAACTCGCGTGGTGTCAGACTGGCTAAGCGTTCTTCTATAGGTCCGCCTTTTTCAGCCTGTTTTTTTTCAGTATATCCAGGAGGGTAGTATTTGACCCCCAGGCGTGTCATGTGCAGGGCTTTAAGGATTTCAGTCAGTTTATGCTGTTTCAGGACTACGCCTTGTACACCGGCATCATACAGCGACGAAATAATCATTGGGTTGGACAACATGGTCAGAATGATGACCTTAAGCCCATCGAACCGGCGCAGTAGATAACTGATGAACTGTATACCGTCCCCATACTGTTTATCGTCAGGCATGTTGTAGTCAGTAATGACAACGTCAGGAAGTGTGCGTTCCAGTTGTTTAACAAGCTCAGAAGGGGAAAGCACGGCGGCTTCGACACTAGTGTGGATATCCTGTTCGAGAAGTTCACGGATACCCATAATGACTAGAGGGTGGTCGTCTGCAATAACTACACGGATTTTAAGCATAGCGCTTTATGTTTTTAATGTGTGATGCCAGGTCTGCATTAAGTGTCACCAACCATTTTTTTCAGGATGGTGTATACCAGGAGCAGGTTTTTCTGTGTATTGTCTGTCCAGCCATTTTCGACGAGCTGATCATGCATGGTTCCTAGCCGTTCAGAAAGAGCAAGGTTTTCAATAACCGCCAAGGCGCCACGCATGCGGTGCAGCTTCTGGGTAAGCAACAGGGTGTTTCTTTCATCCAGACCTTGTTTGAACTCTTCGAGGTCTTTACGCATGGTTTTTTGGAAAATCTGGCGATATCTTTCCGGGACGGGGGTGATGGCTAGTCCACTTTGTGCCGAGAGGGAGGCGATGCTTTGAGCGGTGACTATAGCATCTGGGCGTAACGTACTAAGCAGCGTATAAAGTTTGTGCAGATCTATAGGTTTGACCAACCACGCATCCATGCCGCTTTGCATGCAACGTTGCTTTTCGTCCAGCATGGCATTGGCTGTAACGCCAATAATAGGGCTGCTAACTTCAAGTGTGCGCAGCGCCTGCGTAAGTTCATAACCATTCATATGGGGCATATTGACATCAGTCAGCACAATGTCGTAGGGCGAAATGCCCCATAGCATAAGGGCTTCCTTGCCATCTTGTGCGACGCTTACCCGGCAACCCAGTTGCTCCAGTTGATCCGAAAGCGTGGCCTGATTGATTGGATTGTCTTCTGCAATCAGTACTTTCAAGTTCAGCTGATGAGTCTCTGAAAGGAGTGGCGTAGGTAAGAGGGGGGGCTTGCCCGCTGCATGCTGCAGGCCTCGGGCGATGCTGTCTACGCTATGCCCATCAATCTCTGGGTGAAAAGAGATGCCATCTTGTGGCGACACGTTTACATATTGTTTGCTCCAACCTGGTGGGCAGTCACCGCTAGGCATCAGGATATCAACTAGCCAGTGGTCCCCCCCGGGTGTAGGCAATATGGCTGTCGCAGGCTGGGCATCTGCGCCCCAACTACTCAGCCAGCGACAAATATGCTGTGACAGCTCTGGGTGAGGCGAGCGTACTCGTACCTGTAATCCGCCCAGGTCTGGCGTCTGGTTCAGCTTGGGCAGAGTATGCGCCAGTTCCAGCTTCAAGGAAAAGCTGCTGCCTAGGCCGGGCTCGCTAATGACGTCTATCTGGCTACTCATTAATTGTGCCAGGCGGTCGCAGATGGACAGGCCTAGCCCAGCGCCACGTATGGTGTGTTTGCTCGGCTCTATCAGATAAAATGGGGCGAACAAATCCGCCATTTTGTCATGGGCAATGCCTATGCCGCTGTCTGTAACCTGAAATATCAAGGTAGATAGCTGGTCTGTTTTTTGTTCCACATGTAAACGTACGATGACTTGGCCGGCCTCGGTAAATTTGATGGCGTTACTGATCAAATTCATTAAAATTTGCTGTATGTGGACGGCATCGCCTTGTACGTTTTCTGATATATCAGTGTCAATAGTGCAGAACAACAGTAATTTTTTTTGCTCTGCCATCGCGGCATAAATACTAGTGCAATGCTGAACCAGTTCACGTGGGCTAAATGTCGTAATTTCCAACTGCAACTGGCCTGCTTCAATTTTGCTGACATCAAGAATGTCACTGATCTGCTGCAGGAGTAACTCCGAGGCGTGCTGTATGCGCTTTACATGCTGTTGCTGCTGCTCGTCCAGCCGTGTCAGCGATAGCAGTTCCAGCGTACCAAGTACGCCATATAGCGGCGTACGGATTTCATGGCTCATGGTGGCCAGAAAACTGGTTTTAGCCTTGTTGGCCTCGTCCGCGGCAGCTTTAGCACGCTCTAGTGCGTGTTGCTCTTGGACGCGTACGGTTACGTCGGTGAAAGCGCACAGTACAACATCTTGTTTGTTGTAGCGTGTCGGTGCGTAAGCCACATGCAGGTTAAGGTGATTTCCCCAATCTAGTTGTTTAATAACGCCGGGTGACTGTGCATCCAGAATTTGGCGACGCTGGGTGTCAGCGTCACGCAACGGGGGAAAGCGGCTGTCGGGGCGTAGACCTAGCCAGTCTTGGGCCAGATGGGAAGCGAACACAATATGACCGTGCTGTCGTGTCAGTAGACAGAGCGCAACCGGAGCGGTTGCTATCAGCGTTCGGTTAAACATTTCGCTTTCTAGAATTTCATCCTGTGCTTTCTGGGCTGGTTCTATGACGCTGTTTTTATACCAGCGAGCATAATTAATGCCGCCCAGTACGCTTAATATGAACAGGACTAGGCCGCTGATGGGCATCCAGATATTGTCTTCAAAAACCTTGTTGTAGCCTACCTGGTAATAGCCCGTCCATTTGTCGGGTTGGCTGTGTAAACGTAGCACTAACCCATTGGTTGTAAACGTGTAGCCATCGCTGTCTACAACGGGTAATGGGCCTTGCCCCATGAGCAGCCCCTGGTCGGCATGGGTTAACCAAAATCGGTGCTCAAGCAATGGTGAGGAATTTCCTGGTGCACTTAGCCGACGCTTATTCATCAACATCGCCAGGTATAGGCCTGAGGACTGAAGTGTCATTTCTGGTGATATGCCAGCAGGAAAACCAGCTGGGACTATGCTCAGCATTCTCTGGGGATGATTATCCAGCGGCAGCCAGCGCACGGTCACTTTAGGCACATACGGATTACCTGGTACGGGTTTGGCGGCTGGAACGGTGGTGCGCAGGATTTTGTTCTGGCGTACTTCGTTGATAGCCTGTTGCTGTACTGCCCTATCGATGGACTCCGATAGGTTGTTGGGGTCTATGGCAGGTATGCGCAGGCTGATATTGTTGTTTTTGTTGACTAGCAGCAGAAATGATGCGGGGTAATACGAGACTGCCCAGAAGGAGGCATAGACCTCTGCCATGTGGTGGCCAATAGCAGAGTAGGCCTGCTGCAATGACTGGGCAACCAAGGACTCTCCAGAGTGCATGGTAAACGAGACCGCTTCATTTTCATTGCGAGTGGAGCTGTGCTCGGTAGTTGCAAGGTGGAAGCGTCCATTTTGCGTGTGGAGCTGTTGTAAAAACCGTTCCTGCTCGCGAATATAGGCAACGGTAGTTTGGAAATCGACAGTTAATCTGCGGCGCTCTTGTTCTATGACCCGCTGGGCGCCTACGACCAACAGGCCGCTGAGTACCAGCACTAATGCAAGACTGCCGAAGATAGCGATGCTTTGGCGATGCAAGTGCCGTGATATGGTTTGAAAAGAGGTGTTTTGCATGCCTTGGGCGGGAGAGGGCGTATTCCTGTTACCGATGAGTGCACTGCAATTGATTTTGCAACAGCTGCCCAAATCGTGTCGCATTAATCGCCGCTGAGAACAAAAAACCCTGTGCGCAGTCATAGCCCAGCTGTTTAAGCAAGTCCATATCCTCTTGGGTTTCGACACCTTCAGCGGTGACGGTCAAATTGAGCTTATGTCCCAGTGTGACGGCTGATCTCAGTGCAGCTATACGTATTTCATCGTTTGATGCGTCAGTAACAAAGGACTTGTCAACTTTCAACTCAGTGTATGGCGTAGCAAGCAGGTTGTACATTGAACTGTAGCCGCAGCCGAAATCATCCTGTGACAAGCCAAAGCCTTTTAGGCGCATGCGGCTGGCACCCATCTGGTATAGGCCGGGTGTACTAAGCGTTTCGTCTTCTAGTAGTTCAAAACTGATGGAGCCAGGAGCAATACCTTTTTGCGTGACGATGGCATGCAGCCTGTCGGGCAAGTCTGCAATTTGCAGCAACGACACCGGAAGATTGATGCTAATGGGTATTGTGTAGCCAAGATTGTGCCATGTTGCATGCGCTTTAAGGCCGTCATCCAGCATTTTGAACAATAGGTTCTGCTCTAGGCCGTGTTGCTTGATGGAGGGTAGAAACAGGTTGGGTTGGACCAGACCATGCATTGGCCGTTGCCAGCGCGTTAGCACCTCGGCACCGACGATCTGCTGAGTATGCAAGGATAGCTTGGGCTGAAACCAGCCTTGTATCTCGTTGTTGTCCAGAGCCCGGTTTAATAGGTTCGCATCAAGTTCGGTGATCTGTGGGACCGTATGCGGACTGCTGTGGTTGTCCTTTGCCGGCGAGAGTAGCTGATTAATCACTTGCTGTGCTTGCTCGGCTGAGAAGGGTTTAGGGAAGGCTCCTATGACTGAGAATCCTTGCTCTTTGGCCATCGTGCTGACGCTATTCAGGATGCGTGTTGAATAAGAGCTGGAAATGACCAACGTGGGTTTGAGATTCTGTAATGCCAGTTGGTTGATGAATTGAATACCGTCGATGTCAGGCATATCCAGATCCAGAATCACCAGTTGATGGTGGTGGCGATGCAGCTGTCTAAGGGCATCGTGTGCTGTATAGGCTTGCGTTATGTTTTGTAGGCCTGCGTCTTGCAGCAGGTGCTCTATGTGCGTGCACTGCAGGATGTCATCGTCTAGAGTCAGAATACGGCATTGTGTAAGCATGGTGTTCAAGTCTCTTTGCAGGCTATGGGTTTAAGCTGTTCTTGCAGCATGGACAGGGAGAGTGGTTTGATCAGTAGGCAGTCCATGCCTGCGTGATGCCATTTCTTTTCGGTATCGGGGAAGGCGTCGGCAGTCATTCCAAGGATGGAACCGGAATAGCCTAGCTTGCGTAATCCCTGGGCCAGCTCATAGCCGGATAACAGTGGCATGTTTAGGTCTGTCAATACAGCATCAAAGGTATGCAGATTGGCGTTTTTCAGAACTTGACGACCATCGTGGAAACACGCCACATCACAACCCAGAGTTTGAAGTTGTTCTTTTAGGATTAAGTGATTGATCGGGTTGTCATCCACGACCAACAAACGCAGCCCCAGTTGGGGCTGCGTTCTTATTGGGACTGATGGGGCGGCACCCAGGCTGTGGCCTCGTTGTACCTTTTGTATGGTCACTCCCATCCCCAATACTGAATGGGCTGGAGCAAAATAGACGTTTGTTTTGTGGTTCAGCTCATGCTGGCCAGTTTTAGGGCTGGCGAGTATATGCGGACCTTGCCAGTGTGCCTGATCGTTGACCGGGGGCCATGCCTGCACCATGATGCCCTCTGGATGGAGGATATCTTTATGTCCGTTATACGGTACTGCAAGGCCACCCCAGTGGCGTAGCCACGCGCAAAGATTGGATACCGTCTCTGGAAGCAGGCCGCTGACATAAATTGGGCGGGGGTAAAGCTCGGGATAGACCTGTGGCGGCTGCTCATGGGTAACAGGCAGTGATAGTTCAAAAGAAATGCTTGTGCCCAGGCCAGGTTTGCTGACGACATGCAGTGAACCCTGCATTAACCTGGATAACTGATGACAGATGGCCAGGCCCAGACCCGTGCCTGGCGCTTGTCTGACTGGGCTGGTATCAGGTCGGAAGTACGGGTCAAAAATGCGAGGGATGAATTCTTCTGCTATCCCTATGCCTGTGTCACTGACTTGAAAGATGATGTGTACTTTAGCCCCTTGGGTTTTCAGGAGCTTGACCCTTAGTACGACATGCCCTGCATCTGTGAACTTGATGGCGTTGCTGACCAGGTTGTCCAGAATCTGACGTATATGTTCTGGATCACCTATGACAGTGGCCGTTAGTTGGGGATCAACTACGGAGTAAATGCATAGGCCTTTACTTTCGGCACGCGCGGCAAAAGCGGATATTACTTCGTCAGCCAGTTCCAGCAGGTAAAAAGGGGCTGAGTTCAGTTTGACATGGCCTGCCTCTATGCGTGATAAGTCCAGGGTGTCGTTGACCGTGCCAAATAGCGCTGTTGCAGAGCGGTGCAGAGTATCTAAGTAGTGTTTCTGCTGCATAGTCATTTCAGTGAGATTCAGCAGTTCTAGGGTTCCCGTGATGCCGTACAGTGGGGTACGAATTTCATGGCTCATGGTGGCTAAAAAACGGGTTTTGGCCTGACTGGTATCTTCAGCGAACTTTCTTGCCTTGTTCAATGAGGCTTCTATTTCTTTCTGCGCTGTAATATCCGAGGCAACGCACAGGGAAACCGACAGGCCGCGATAAGACAACGGCACCGATGTGATGTGTACGATGCTGCCGTTATCAAGCAAGGCGTCACTATGGACAGTCGTATCGTTAGACTTGGCCAGGCGGTTGCGCCAGAAAGGGTCGTGCAGTCTCCATAGATGTGCTTGTTCATTCTCACGCAGTACCGTTTCGCTATCGTTGACGATTAACGCCAAACCGATAGGGGCGATGGCAATGAGCTTCTGGTTAAGCGTCACGCTGTCTATCAGCGCTTCGTGTTGGCGCTGCGCGGGCATAATCAGTTGGCGCTGGATTGTTCGCATGCCCAGTAAAACGCAAAGGATAAACAGCAACTCAGCAATGGCTGCTTGGTACAACGTACCCATGATGTCTTTCCATAATTGGCACATGGGTATGGAGTAGACAATGCGTAAACCTCCCGTACCTATCGTCTTGCTCAGCACAATATCCTGAGGTATCCAGCCCTTGCTTTCGAACCCGAAATGATCGCCCGGCAGCGTATTGATCTGTTTGGGTGCTCCTTGACTGTGCAGGACTATGCTGCCATGACTGTCCAGCAGGGCATATGAGGTCTCCGGGGGTTCCTCAAGTTGAAGGGTGTGATGCAGGTCCTGTAACTCCAGGCCTATCCAGCCATAGCTGTCGTCGGTCCTGTCGACTGGCGCATAAACAATCAGCCGTTCGCCATCACCGTCAGGTTGGCGTAGCCAGATAACGGGGGGGCTCCTGCTGGGGAAACCATTAATTGTGCGGGGGCCGGAAATTGAGCCTTGCTCAAGTGGCGTCCATTGGTAGCTGTTATCTGCTTTTTGCTCAAGCGCAAAGGCTGGTAAAGGAGAAGGGGGGCTGTAGATCAGGCGTTTGCCGGATCGCTTAATAGCCTTGAAATATCGTTGCGTCAGCAGCAATTCCCATGATGTGGCTTTGCCTAGGTGAGGCAAAGGCAAGCGCGTAAGCTGAGGGCCATTAGTCGTAGCGCGTAGCGGCGGCAGGCTGTTGGTATGGATTGCTGTCGCGGCAATAGAGCGCAGCAAAGCTTCACGCTGATCCAGAAAAAACTGCGCCTTATAGGCGCCCATATTCAGGTGGCTACGATATACAGATATACGGTTCGTCGTGACTGAGTAAATATAGGTAAAGGCCGCGAACAACGAACAACCGATAAGCGCAATGGCGAACAAGTGCAACAGCATATTGAGCATGTGTGGCGGCTTGTCTGGATGCAGCAAAGGTGTGGGGTTGTTCTTCAGCATCCTGAGATGCTATGGGATGCCTCGTCCCGATCTTTTAAGATGTTTCCGAAAAGGAAAACCGGAACTTGTTGCTTAGGCGCTATCCCCGGAACTCAGGGTATGCCGAAGGCTACTGTTGTTCGTAAAACACAATCGTTGTTAGATTCAGGTGACTCAACAAGCAATGTAAGAATGGGATTTCACGATACTTATGGTGCCTTGGCCGGCGCGCTGAGCGAGGCCTACCATTACGACGGACCCAAGCTAGGTGCCCAACTATCTGCGATCGCCCGTCGTAATTTCGGGATTGTGTATCGGTACGGCAGTCAGGATCATGCGCGATTTTAGCGTGGTTGAATGCATACAATTAACGTGTTGGAAGCATGGCGGCGGGGTGTTATTCCGCGCGCCCCGCAGGCAGTTTCCCATTCAAAATAAAGTACGCCAGTAGGCCAATCACCAGCCCCCAGAAGGCCCCGCCAATCCCAAATAGGGTGATATTGGCTGCCGAGGCCAGGAAGGTGATCAAAGCGGCTTCACGCGATTTGGGTTCCGCCATGGCACCTGCCAAGCTGCCTCCAATCGTGCCCAGCAAGGCCAAGCCAGCCAGGGTAGTAATAAAGGTCGCGGGGAAGGCCATGAAGACGGCTGCCAGCGTCAAACCAAAAATACCGACCAGAATGTAGAACACACCTGCCGCAATCCCGGCGATCCAGCGCTTGGAGGGATCTTGGTGCGCTTCGGGGCCCGTGCAAATGGCGGCGGTAATGGCGGCGACGTTCATGGCATGAGAGCCAAAGGGGGCCATGATGAGCGAGCCCAGTCCTGTTACCCACACAATGGGGTTGGCGCTGGTACGAAAACCGTCGTTACGTAGCACCAGCATGCCGGGCATGTATTGGCCAGTCAGAGTGATCAGAAACAAGGGCAAGGCCACGCTGAGCAAGGCATTGAGAGTGAACACGGGCATGGTGAAAACAGGGGCTGCCAGTTCTAGTTTCAGGCCGCTTAGGTCGACGCGGTGCTCCAAGAGCAGGAATGCCAAGCCCAAAATCAGAATGCCCACGACGGCGTAGCGTGCGGAAAACCGTTTGATGATCAGGTAGGCCAGAATCAGCAAACCGGCTAGCGTCGGGTCCAGCGTCATGCTGCCAAAGGCACCAATGCCGAATTGCAGCAAAATCCCGGCCAGCAAGCCAGCGGCAATGCCGTTGGGAATCAGGCGGATCAGGCGCTCGAAGTAAGACGACAGACCCAGCACAACGAACGCTGCGGCCGATATTAAATAGGCGCCAATAGCTTGTTCGTAGGGAGTGCTGGCCAGGGCGGTAACTAAAAAAGCCGCTGCAGGGGTGGACCACGCTGTGATGATAGGCTCTCGCGACACCCAGCTTAAAAGCAGGCCGGTCACGCCGACGCCAATAGAAATCGACCAGACCCAGGAGGCTGTCAGCTCAGGGCTGAGGCCGGCGACTTTGGCCGCCTGGAAAACCAGAATAAAAGTGCCGCCGTAATTAACGATGACTGAGATAAGACCAGCCACAACAGGCGGGATCAGATCGCTGGCCAAATGGGATAAGGATGATCGAGAGGTAGACATAGTGCTCAGCGCTTTCCAAAAGGAGAGATGACAAACAAGCACTATTTATAGCGATTAAATGGACTGGCTAGATAGGACGCTTTTGGTATGTTGGGCAGACCACTTTTAAGGTGGGCAGGTGCCTGACTGAATTTTTTTGGGTGGCTACGTGAATGCTGAATGTGGCCAAAGGTCGATTTGGGATGCGTAGCAAAGCCGCTGAGGGTGGGCCTTGTGACGAATAGCTCATCTTGCCAGCTGCATTATCAGATTTGTGTGGCTTGAAGTCTCGTTGCCTAATAATACAGGTTTCCAGCTGTTGCTCGCTCGCCTTGAAAAGGGAATGGCTCAGTGCCTGAAGCGGGTTTGTGCATAGTGGAAGGCGAAGTTCACAATGGTATTTATTCGCGCTGCGTGCTGTGAATAATACAGTGGATGTTCAGAGAAAAGGCGGGACAGCGTGCACGCTGTCCCGCCTTTTCTCTGAACCTGCCTGGTCATCCAGCCAAGCATTTAGCATTTCGCGTTCGTCTTCATCCAGTTCTGCAAAAACATTGCCCGGAATCTGGATCTCGCGCTGATCGGCCAGTTGCTTCAGGGCCGGACTGGCAGGGCAAGAGGCGACCTCGCCGTTGATGTACAGCTCATCGCTGCGATACATCATGCGCGAGCAGCGATCCAGCACCAGACGACCAGCGGGCAGATCAGGCTCGTGCAGATCAACAGGTTCGTCGGCAATGTCGAACCAGCTATTGCTAGGCAGTTCGGTCAACCAGACACCCAGAAAGCGCGAAGCCAGGGACTCATCAAAACGGACAGCATTCAGCGCTTCCAGCGACTTTTGAATCAGATTTTCCGGTAAAGCGGCCGGTGTACTGCTGGCAATGGCACCTGGGTCGGTGTAGCGGTTTTGCATGGTCTCGGGCATGGCGATCGGTGGGTCGGCATACAAACCAAAGCCTTCACCACTGGCAGCGGCCAGTTGGTCTGAAACAGCGTCCATCAGGCCGCGAACCAGGGTGGCCTGAGTCGGTGAACGAAAGCCGATGGAAATCGTCATGCAGTCGCCCATGGCGATTCCGTCATGCGCGACGTGAGGAGGCAAATACAGCATATCGCCGGGTTCCAGCACGTATTCTTCTTCGGCCTGGAAATGGCGCAGAACTTTCAAGGGCAGGTCGGGCACCAGACTCAGATCTTTTTGCTGGCTGATACGCCAGTGACGCTTGCCGTGGGCTTGCAGCAAGAACACATCGTAGCTGTCGAAATGCGGACCTACGCCTCCGCCATCGGAGGCGATGCTGATCATGGCATCGTCCAGGCGGGCATCGCCAATGAAGCGGAACTGGCGCATCAGGGCAGCAGTATTGTCGTCGTGCAGATCCACGCTTTGAGCCAAGACAGTCCAGTTGGGCTGGGAGGCGGGTGGTAGCTCGTCAAAAGGCCCGGTTTCCATCTCCCAGTCTTCACCGTCATGAGTGATCAGGCGCGACTCGACCTCTTCACGCGTTACCAGTTCGCGGATATTGTCTATGCTCAGCGAGTGCTTGAAATTAGGGATGGCACCGCGTATCAACAACGGTTTGCGTTGCCAGTAGGTTTGCATGAACTCATGCGCGCTGATGCCGCCCAACAGGGTCAATGGCTGGTCGATATTCATGAACTGCCCGAACAAGAGTTAGATGAGTCCGTAGCTTAACTGATCCGGCCTGTCGCGACGTATGGGTAGCAAAATTGAGAGCCAGGAGATAAGTCGGAACGAAGATTTAAAAAGGGGGCCTCTGGGGCCCCCTTTGGACTGTTTAGCCAGTCGTCTTCAGCTCTTTTTTCCAGCGATACAGCAGATCTAGCGCTTCACGCGCGCTTAGCTCATCGACATCGAGCCGCTTGAACTGATCCAGCAACTCCAGTGCTTGATCTGTGGTGGGATCAGGTTCTGCCACCGAGGCGTCGGGGGCGCTGCCTGCGTTGAATAAATCCAGCTGTGCGCTGGGATCATTCTGCGCTTCCAGACGGCTCAGCTCACGGCTGGCCTGACGAATGACAGCAGAGGGGATACCGGCGCGTTGCGCGACCTGAATCCCGTAGCTGCGGCTGGCTGGGCCTTCTTGTACTTCATGTAGAAACACAATGCCGGACGCCGATTCGGCTGCGGCTAAATGCACGTTAGCGGCAGCAGGCAATTCGTTAGGCAGACGGGTGATCTCGAAGTAATGCGTGGCAAACAGCGTCAGCGCCTGATTGTGACTGAGCAGGCGATGTGCAATCGACCAGGCCAAGGCCAGGCCATCATAGGTAGAGGTGCCACGGCCGATTTCATCCATCAGCACCAGGCTGTAAGGGGTGGCACCTGACAAAATGGCAGCGGCTTCGGTCATTTCCATCATGAAGGTGGAACGGCCACCGGCCAGATCATCGGCTGCACCGATACGGGTGAAGATGCGATCAATCTGCCCAATACGGGCACGGCTGGCCGGCACAAAACTGCCGATGCGTGCCAACAGGGCGATCAGGGCAACCTGACGCATATAGGTGGATTTACCGCCCATATTGGGGCCGGTAATCAGGAGCATGCGGCGCTGGGCATGCATCTCGCAGTGGTTCGGTGTGAAGCGCTCGATGCTGTGTTCCACCACGGGGTGGCGGCCTGCCTCAATCCAGATACCCGCCTGTTCAGTCAGCTCCGGTGCAGTCCAGTTATTATCCAGCGCGTGCAGGGCCAAGGAAGACAAGGTATCCAGCTCGGCCAGAGCGCTGGAGCACAGTGCCAAGGGGCCAGCATAGCTTTTCAGCTTGTCCAGCAATTCCTCGAACAGGAACTTCTCGCGGTTCAGGCTGCGGTCCTTGGCGGACAGGACTTTGTCTTCCCATTCTTTCAGTTCGGGCGTGATGAAGCGTTCGGCATTTTTCAGGGTCTGGCGGCGGCGGTAGTCGTCGGGGACTTTATCGGCCTGACCACGGCTAACCTCAATAAAGAAACCGTGTACGCGGTTGTATTCGACACGTAGAGTCGCAATACCGGTGCGCTCGCGCTCGCGGGCTTCGATTTTGACTAATACATCGCCGCTGTCACTGGCCAGACTACGCAGTTCATCCAGGTCGGCGTCGTAGCCGTCTGCAATCACCCCCCCATCGCGTATCAGCAAGGCGGGTTCGGGGCTGATGGCAGCGTGCAGCAAAGTAGCGAGTTCAGGGTCCAAAGCTAGGTTCAGCAAGTGAGCCTGCAGGTGTTCGGAGTGACTAAAGCTCTGCTCCAGTTCATGACGCAAGTGGGGCAGGGTAGCGAGCGCATCGCGCAGGCTGGCCAGTTCCCGAGGGCGCACACTGCGCAGCGAAATACGCGTTGCAATACGCTCCAGATCCGGGAAACGGCGCAAAGCTTGGCGCAGTATCCCTAATGGGTCGCCCGCATTCAAGCTGGCTGTTTGCTGGGTCTGGAAGAACAGGGAAACCACATCCTGGCGCTGTTGCACCGCTTGATTCAAACGCAGTGGATGATGCAGCCAGCGGCGCAGCAAACGGCTGCCCATCGGAGTCTGGCAATGATCCAGGGTGGAGAACAGTGTCGGGCTGGTTTCACCGCTAATGGTTTCGGTGATTTCCAGATTCTTGCGGGTGACCGCGTCCAGCACCAGAAAGTCTGAGCTGTGTTGTACCCGTATATGGCTAATGTGCACCAGCGATTGCGATTGCGTGCTGCCCACATAGCGCAGCAAGGCTCCTGCAGCGGCGGTGGCGGCGGGCAGATCGTCCAGGCCAAAGCTTGCCAAGGAATCCAGGTCAAAGTGGTCCAGCAAAGTTTCTCGCGAACCGTCTTGGGCGAAGTGCCAGTCCGGCAAGGTATGGCAGCTGGCTTGCGGCAGTACCGGGGCAGGGCGCAGGGACTCGGGGTAGAGCAGCTCTACCGGGCCGATGCGGTTCAGCTCTGTGTCCAGCATGTCCGGCTCACACTGGCTGACCAGAAATTCGCCACTGGCCAGGTTCATCCAGGCCAGCCCCACCATGTCCTGGCGTTGCACTTTAATCTGCGTGCAGGCCGCGATCAGGCGGTCTGCTTTTGGGGGTAGCAAGGCGTCATCGGTCAGCGTGCCGGGAGTAACGACACGCATGATCTTGCGCTCGACCGGGCCTTTGCTGGTGGCGGGGTCACCGATCTGCTCACAGATAGCGACGGACTCGCCCAAGGCAACCAACCGTGCCAGGTAGCCTTCCATAGCATGGAAGGGTACGCCTGCCATAGGAATGGGCTCGCCATTGGAGGAACCGCGCTTGGTCAGCGTCAGGTTCAGCAGGCGCGCACCGCGCTCGGCATCGGTATAGAACATCTCATAGAAGTCTCCCATCCGATAGAACAGCAGATGCGAGCCAGCCTCAGCTTTGAGCTGTAGATATTGACGCATCATGGGCGTGTGGGTGGACAGATCGGCAGCAGAAGTCATAGCGCAGTACAGGTAGGGAATTCAACAACAAGGCCGCCCAAAAGGCGGCTGAGTGGATATTGTAGCGAGCGCCGTCAAGTGGGGGATAGGGAAGTGGCTTATTTAGTCTTGCGCACTTGTGCGTATAGCGGGGAAGTATCCCGATTTTGAGCATGGAAGTTCTTAGTGCAATAATACAAATGATTATCACTTCTATTTCTATAAACAGGATAACGCCATGTTTACACGCCGCCTTGCCTTGTCTGTCTTGTCTGCTGCTCTGCTGAGTGCAGCCTCGCTGGCTCACGCTCAGTCCTCTGAGGCTGTTTCGCTGCCCTTGACGCCCGAGCTGGCGCAAAAAACCTCCATTACGGCAGAAGGAGCCTTGCGCAAGGATCTGGCCTATGGGGTTTATCAAACCGCTTATAGCGCTTTCGATCAGTCCTTATACGTCGCCTCGGCAGAGAGAGTGCCGTCGGTTCGCGGTGGTGTGATCTACAAGCTAGACCCTGTGACTCTGGATGTGAAAGGGACGATTTACACTGATGAGAGCAATTTTGGTCTGGCTACTAATGCCTCGGGCGACACCTTGTACGTCACCAATAGTCTGGCCGCCGCTGTTTCCAAAGTGGAACTGAAAGAAGACGGGAAGATAGAGCGAGTGCGCTTTAGCAATACCAGCTTTGATGACACCAAAATGGGCCCGCGCACGATTCGTCATGACCCGCAGCAGGGCCGTGTCTATGTAGGGGCTGTGGGTGCACCTGCCGTGATCTGGGTGCTGGATGATCGCACTTTGGAATTGGTCGATACCATTGAGAATGCCGGCAAGTGGGTCACTGGCTTGTTGGTGGATTCGGCCTCGCACCGTCTCTATGCCGCCAACGGCGATGGCGAGGTCATGGTGATAAATACCCAGACCAACAAGATCGAGCAGCGTTGGAAGCCAGCGGGCGTCAAACCGGCTTTGCTCTTGAACTTTGCGCTGGACTCCAGCCGTCATCGCTTGTACGTGACAGAGACCAAAGAACAGAAAACCATGTATGTGCTGGATGCCCGCAACGGCACGCTGCTGCAGGAGTTGCCGGTGGGCGATGCGCTCGACATCCTGTATAACGCAGATCGAGACGAGTTGTATTTGACGCATCGTGAGCAGGGCAAGGTGTCGGTACTGGATGGCGCAAACTATGCGGTCAAAGCGCAATACAACTTGCCCGATAATCCCAACAGCTTGGAATTGGGCCCGGACAGTCAGCTGTATGTAACGGTTAAAGCTCCTTTCACGCCGCAATATAAAGCCAGCAAGCGGGAAAGCGTGGTGCGTATTGACCTGAAGAATATCAAAGGTTGATAGGTGCTCATGATGCCAAGTCTCTTCAAACCTTGCCTGGGACGTTCAATTGTCTTGTCCCTGTTTGCTATCCACCTTCAGGCCGTTGCGCAGGATCATCCAGAGGCGGCTGGCCCTCGGGAACTGTCGACCATTACGGTGAATGCCAGTGCTGATGCGTCGCGCCAGGGTTTGCTGCCCGAGTATGCGGGTGGACAGCTTGCCAGCGGGGGGCGGGTAGGGATACTCGGCTCTCTGGGAAATATGGACTCGCCGTTTAGCGTCAATAGTTATACCAGCCGTTATATCGAACAGTTGCAGGCCTCGACAGTAGCGGATGTGGTGCGCCATGATCCTTCTGTGCGGGTGGCGCGTGGTTTTGGTAATTTCCAGGAAAGCTTCTTTATTCGGGGCTTTTTGACCGCTTCGGATGATATTGCCTACAACGGCCTGTTTGGCTTGCTGCCTAGACAAGCGACAGCAGCTGAACTGGCCGAACGCATTGAAGTGCTGCGGGGAGCAGGCGGCTTTCTGTACGGTGCTGCGCCATCCGGGGGCGGCATTGGCGGCACGATCAATGTATTGCCCAAACGAGCGGGTGAAGATCCCTTAACCAAGGTGGGCGTGGGCTATGGCAGTGGTGGCCAGAGCCAGATCAAGGCGGACATCTCACGCCGTTTTGCCGATGATGCTGCGGGTATCCGCCTGAATGCCATCAAGCGTAGTGGCAATACCGCTGTCGATAATGAGCACACCAAGCTGGATATGTACACCGTCGGGATGGATTGGCGTGGCGAGCGCGTGCGCTTGTCGGCTGACCTAGGTTATCAGGAGCACAAACTGCGTGAAGTTCGGCCCAATGTCACCTTGCAGGCAGGCTTGTCGGCCTTGCCGGAGTTGCCTTCGAACAAGCGCAACTTTGCCCAGCCCTGGACTTACTCCAATGAAAGAACCACTTTTGGGACGGTGCGCGGCGAGTATGACCTGAATGACTCCATCACGCTGTGGGCCGCCTATGGCATGAAACATGGCAAGGAAGAAAACCAGCTAGCGGGTTTGACGGTGACGGATGCGGTATCGGGCCAGTCCACTTTCTCGCGCTTTGACAACTCCCGGCGCGATGAAGTGAAAACGGGCGAGCTAGGTTTGCGGGCCAATTTTGAAACCGGGCCTGTGCTGCATGAGCTGGTTGCGGCTGCTTCTTTGTATGAGCACAAAGAGAAAAATGCCTGGGCCATGGGCAGTGTGCAGGACAGCAATCTGTATGAACCGGTGAACTACGCTCCTGCCACCATCACTTTCTCGGGGGGCGATCTAGGGTCGCCTGCTTTGGTCGGACGAACCAAGTTAAGCAGCTATACCCTGGGTGACTTGATGTACCTCTGGGATGACAGGCTGGAAGTCATGCTGGGTGTGCGCCATCAAATTATGGAAACGCGTAGCTATGACTATGGCACCCAGGCTTTGCAGCGCAAGGATCGCCAGCAACATACCAGCCCTGCTGTGGGTCTGGTGTTCAAGCTGAATGAGGAATGGGCTTTGTACGGTAATTACACCGAAAGTCTGGCGCAAGGGGCTTTGGCTCCTACCCGCTTTGACAATCAGCCTGTTCAAAATGGCGGAGAGCGCTTGTCGGCGTTTGTAGCCAAACAAAAAGAGCTGGGGATTAAGTATGACAATGGCTCCATGGGCGGGGGGCTGAGCTTTTTCACCACGACCAAGCCGCGAGGTGTCGTGAATAATGATCTGCGCTTTGTGGAGTCGGGCAAGGATCGTCATGACGGGGTGGAGCTGAGCTTTTACGGTCAGTTGAGCGATACGCTGCGGGTTCTGGGTGGCGTGACGGCTCTGGATGCCAAGCAGAAAAATACCGGCGATCCGCTTAGCGATGGTCAGCGCGTTATTGGTGTCCCGCGTTGGCAAGGTAGCCTGGGCTTGACTTGGGATGTCGCGCAGGTGACAGGCTTGTCTCTGGATACGCAATTGCTGGCAACCGGTGCACGCTATGCCGATGCGGGTAATGCGATCCGGGTGCCCGGCTGGGTACGTTGGGATCTGGGGGCCAGCTATCAGCGCAAGGTCTCCGGTGTGCCTATGACGTTCAGGGCCAGTGTGGAGAATGTGGCCGATACGGCTTACTGGGCTTCGGTAGGCGGTTATCCCAATAATGGCTACTTGGTTTTATCGCAACCCCGTACCTTCATGCTGAGTGTTTCTGCCGAGTTTTAAGGGTATGGCAGGGGTTAGCCCCTGCCTGTTTGCTGACGCCTTTTTAAGCTTGCGTTTTGTTACTGGCCGATAATAGAATTCATTCTCATTTAAAGAGCCTGTTCCAGCCTTGCCGATGTTACTTCAAGCCCATAGCTATCACTTTTACAAAATAAATGTCCGGAAAGTGGGCGCTCAAACGTCTCTATAAGGAAGGCCTGAAAAGGGTCGCTTGCCCTGTCTGCTTGACTGCACCGTTTTGGTGATGACCCTCGCTGTTTGTGTGGAGTGTTGAACCAGTTTCAGTGTGAGCAAGCGTCTGCCTTTTTGACCACTATTACTTTTTTGATCACTTGCCACGCATGATTCGGGCGGGTGTAGCGCTACGGTTTTAACGGGATGATTTATGAAGTCCAAAGCAGTAAAGCGCCGCTGGGCGTTGGCCATTGTGGCGGTGCTGGTGCTGGGAGCCTTGGCCGCGCAGGCCGGACGCTCGACAGAGCAGTTTGAAACGGTGGTGGTAGAACAAAGTGATATTCGTGCCACCGTTGCAGCGGTAGGCACCTTGAAACCCAGCAACTATGTGGATGTGGGCGCGCAGGTGTCGGGGCAGATTACGGCCTTGCCGGTCGCGCCGGGTGATCAGGTCCAGCAGGGGCAGTTGCTGGTCGAAATTGATCCCAGTGTGCAACAGGCCACGGTCGATGCCGGACGTGCTTCTTTGGCGGCGTATCGTGCTCAACTGGCCGAGCAGCAGGCGCAGTTGTTGCTGGCTCGTCAGCAACTGACCCGTCAGCGCCACTTGGAGCGTCAGCAGGCCAGCCGCCAGGAAGATATACAGATCGCCCAGGCTAATCTGGCCTCGGCTCACGCTCGGGTGGCGCATGTCCAAGCGCAGATGGAGCAGACCCAGGCTACGCTGAAAGCGGATGAGGCCCGCTTGGGTTATACGCGTATCTACGCCCCCATGAGCGGTACGGTCATTGGTGTGCAGGCGCGTGAAGGTCAAACACTGAACGCCACCTATCAAACACCGAATATCTTGCGCATTGCGGATCTGAGCACCATGACCGTCTGGACCAGCGTGTCCGAGGCCGATATCCGACGCATCAAACCCGGTATGACCGTCACCTTCACGACCTTGGGCGAACAGGGTGAAACCCAGGCGCGTCAATGGCAGGCCAAGGTGCGTCAAATCATGCCTGCGCCAGAAGGCTATACGGTGCTGTTTGATGTGGATAATGAGGATGGCGAACTCATGCCGCAGATGACCGCTCAAGTGCTGTTTGAAATTGATCGTGCCGACCAGGCCTTGATTGTGCCTTTGGTGACTTTGCGCGCCGATCCACAGCGTGGTCCGGATGCCTACACCGTGCCGGTGCTGGTGCAGGGGAAGTTGCAGGAAAAGTCGGTTAGCCTGGGCGTGCGTAATCGTCATCAGGTACAGATTGTGGATGGCCTTAGCAAAGGTGAACAGGTTGTGCTGGCGGTGGTCATGCCTGAACGTGGTTGGCGGTGGTTGCAATGGTAGGGGCAGCGCCGCCTTTGATTGAGCTGCGCGACATTAACCGTATCTACGGCGGCCCGCCTACCACTAAGCCCGCTGTGCAAGTTCTGTTCGATGTCAGTTTGAGTATTGAACCCGGCGAGTTTGTGGCGATTGTCGGGGCGTCGGGTTCGGGTAAATCGACGTTGATGAATCTGCTGGGCTGCCTGGATAAACCCAGCAGCGGCACTTATCTATTTCAAGGTCGGGATGTCGCACAGCTCAGTCCAGACGAGCTGGCCCAGTTGCGCCGTGAAACCTTTGGTTTTGTGTTTCAGGGCTATCACCTGATTCCGACTGAAAGCGCCAGTGAAAATGTCCAGATGCCCGCCATTTATGCGGGAATGGATGAGGACGTGCGTGCTGCGCGTGCCGCAGAATTGCTCAGTAGTCTGGGACTGTCGGATAAGCTGGATAACCGGCCGAATCAGTTGTCCGGCGGCCAGCAGCAGCGGGTGTCCATTGCCCGTGCCTTGATGAACGGTGGCCGGGTCATTTTGGCCGACGAGCCGACCGGGGCACTGGATTCGCGCAGTGGCGCAGAAGTGATGGCCTTGCTGCGCAAGCTCTCGGACTCCGGGCACACCATTATCCTGATTACGCACGACCATGAGGTCGCAGCCATGGCAGACCGGATTATTGAAATCCGTGACGGCTGCATCCTCTCGGATAGCCGCTCTGAGATAGCCCCGGAGAGTAAACCCAAGCAGCCTTTGCCGCAGCCCGAGCACCGCCGTTCACCCTGGTTTTCGGAAATCAAGGATGCCGCCCGCAGCGCCTTGCGCAGCATGTTCATCAACCGTCATCGCACGGCCTTGACTTTGTTAGGTGTGATTGTCGGGGTGGCCTCGGTCATCGTGATGCTGGCGGTAGGTGAAGGTGCCCGCCAACGGGTGATGGATCAGATGGGCACGATGGGTACCACCATTATTTACTTAAGCAGTTCTTCGCCACCCAATGGGGTTGCCAAGGGACAGCTGACCGAAGAGGATCTGGAGGCGATTGGCGAGCTGCCATTGATACGGCGAGTGATGCCGGTTATTGGTGACCCCATCACCGTGCGGCGGGGTAGTGTGGACCGCCAAGTGTATGTGTTTGCGGCTAATGAAAGCATGCCGGATATTCACCGCTGGCAGATGGCCCAAGGGCGTTATTACACTGATGCCGAGGACCGGGATCTGGCTCCTTTGGTGGTCTTGGGCTATCGCGCCGCTAAGCATTTCTTCCCGGATATGGAGGTGCCCTTGGGCCAGCAGCTGCTGATCGGCAATTCCCCCTTTGAGGTGATCGGTGTGATGCAAGAGCGTGGTGCAGACTCTGGTGCACAAGACTACGACGATATGGTGTTTGCGCCGTATCACGCAGCGCGTGCCCGTGTGTATCAGGCGCAGACGCAGCCCGATTACGTGGTGATTGATGCCCAGGACAGCTCCACGGTGCTGGAAGCCGAGCAGGACATGCGCCAATTGCTGACTCAGCGCCATGGTGGTCGGGAAGACTTTTCCATTGGTAATGCGGCTGCCCGTTTGCAGGCCGAAGCGTCCACCCGTCAGGCCATGAGCATGATGCTGGGCTTGATTGCGGCCGTGTCGTTGGTCGTGGGGGGGATTGGCGTCATGAACGTCATGCTGATGACGGTGCGTGAACGCACACGGGAAATTGGCATACGCATGGCAACGGGCGCACGACAAAGCGACATCATGCGCCAGTTCCTGACTGAGGCGGTCTTGTTGACGATTACAGGCGGATGCCTGGGTATTCTGGCGGGAGCCATTGTGGGCATTGGTTTGATTGTTGGTGGGGTGGATGTGGTGTTTTCCTTGCGGGCAGCCTTGGGCGCCTTTGGCTGCGCTGTTGTGACGGGCATGGTTTTTGGCTATATGCCAGCACGTACGGCGGCCGCTCTGGACCCCGTTCAAGCCTTGGCAGGAGAGTAAGCATGGCTCATTACCGATGGATGTTGGGGACCGTAAGCTGCCTCTTGCTGCAAGCCTGCACGTCCTTGTCCTCTGATCTGGAAAAGACCGCGCCCACCTTGCCGCAGGCGTATCAACAGCAAGGCAAGGCAGCTCCCAGCCCGGTGCTTGCCAAGGTGGAACCAGAGTGGTGGCGTGCCTATAACAGTCCGGCTTTGAATATCTTGATGCAGGAAGCGTTGGAGGATGTGGCTGTGCTGCGTCAGGCCCAGGCTCGTATCTTGCAGGCCCAGGCCCAAGCGCGGATTGCCGGTGCCAGCTTATTGCCCGAATTGCAGGGCAATCTGTCTGCCCAGCGAGACGCGCCGTTTTCTTCTAGTCATGGTGATAGCCGTTCGCAGTATGTGGCCGGTGTTTTCATGAGCTACGAGCTGGACCTGTGGGGACGTAATAGTGCCCAGGCCAATAGCGCTTTGTTCCAGGCCCAGGCGGCGGCATACGAGTTGGATGTGCTGCGTGTCAGCGTACAGGCTCAGGTGGTGCATTTAAGTCTGCAAGCCTTGGGTGATAAACAGCGCGCGGCTATTGCTCGTCAGAATCTGGCCGTTGCACAACGTTTGTTGAGTTTGCTTGAAGCACGTTTGCAGGCTGGGGCCGCGTCGCCCTTGGAACTGGCCCAACAGCGTCAGTTGCTGGCGTCACAGCAACGTAAATTATTTGTGCTGGAAGAGCAGGCCATACGCACGCGGGTGGATCTGACGACCTTATTGGGTCGTACCGAAATCATGCCCGAGCCACAGGAAGATATTGCCACGTTGCAGGTACCAGTGCTGGATGCAGGGCTGCCTTCGCAACTCTTGTCTCAGCGTCCGGATATTGCTCGTATTGAATCCCAACTGTCAGCCGCCCATGCGGATGTCCATGTGGCCCGCGCTGCCCTGTATCCCAGCCTGACCTTGGACGTTCGGGCAGGAGCTTCAGGTAATCATTGGGAAGACAGTTTGCGCCATCCCGTTTACAGCCTGATCAGTGGTCTGGTTGCGCCTATTTTCAATGCAGGCCGTCTGGAAGCAGGCAAAGACTTAAGCGATGCCCGTCTGCAGGAATGGCTGGCGCAGTATCGCCAGACCATTGTGCAGGCGTATATGGACGTGGAAGGTGTGCTGGCGCGGTTGCATAGCCTGGATGCACAGGCGCAAACCATGGAGCAGGAGTGGGAGCAGGCGCAACTGGCGTTTCAACTGGCCGAAGCGCGTTATCGCTCCGGCTCGGAAACGCTGCTGTCCTTATTGGATGCACAGCGCACCTTGTATGCGGCTCAGGACTTGCGTGTCAGTTTGATGCAGTCCCGGCTACAGTCCCGCGCAGCGCTCTTTCGGGCGCTGGGCGGGGGCTGGCAAGCCGGTTCAGGCAGCCTGGCTGATCAGGGGACGGTGGCAGAGGTTGGGGTCTAGCAGGCTGGCAGCTGCCTCGTCCAGCAGGATGTGGGCGTTGGCGTGTTGCTTCAATGCCGTGAAAGGCAGTTCTGGGGTGACGCCGCCTTCCTGGTAGTTAAGCATGGTGCGGGCCTTGTGCTCGCCCGTTACAACCAGGGCAATTTCACGCGCACTCAAAATATCCGCGATACCCATGGTGATGGCCGAGGCGGGCACTTCATCCATAGAATCAAAAAAGCGGCTGTTATCGATGCGGGTACGCTCGGACAGGGCAACGACGTGCGTGCAGCTGTCAAAAGGCGTACCGGGCTCGTTAAAGCCGATATGGCCATTGGTGCCTACGCCTAACAATTGCAGGGCCACGCCACCGCTGGCCGCAATCGCTGCCGAATACTCCAGACAGTGTTGCTCCAGCTCTGTGGTCAGGCCATTGGGCAGGTGCAAGTGTGCGGCCTCAAAAGGCAACTGGCTGAACAAGTGCTGCTGCATGTAGTGCGCATAACTTTGTTCGTGCTGGCCGGACAGGCCTACATACTCATCCAGATTGAAGCTGTTGATCTTGGACACATCCAGTCCATTCGCACGTACGTCCTGTACGAAACGGGCGTAAATGGGTTCCATGGTCCCCCCCGTTGCCAGACCCAGTGTTGCTTGTGGGTCCTGACGAATAATGTCCTGGAGACGGGTGCTCAGGTGGGCAGCAATGGCGGTGGAATCGGGAAAGACTAAAAACATAATCTTATTGTTCGCATGGACTGAAATGAGTTGAAAAAAAACTTCGCCGCGAACACGGCGAAGTTTGATCTTTCGAAATTCTAATGGGACAAAGAGGTAACGTCAGTTTTTTTTTGCAAGCAAGTGACACCTATTCATCACTTTGCTTGCCGGTTTCACCCAGGAACCCGCCACTTTGACGCGCCCACAGACGCGCATACAGACCACCTTGCTCCAGCAGTTCCTGGTGGCTGCCCTGCTCGATAACGCGGCCCTGATCCAGCACAATCAAGCGATCCAGTGCCGCAATGGTAGACAGGCGGTGGGCAATGGCAATAACGGTTTTGCCGTGCATCAAGGTGTTCAGGCTTTCCTGAATAGCAGCTTCCACTTCGGAATCCAGGGCGCTGGTGGCTTCATCCAG
>SMEN01000081.1_pt1 | contig 32287 bp, 29 predicted proteins | sample 2456271 | NCBI WGS metagenome assembly SMEN01 (sample SAMN10132593, study PRJNA489261) | soil metagenome | isolation source: day1 control-loamy sand soil ammended with raw manure from dairy cow... | place: USA | collected 2015-04-01 | reverse complement strand
CGTCAAGTTTTTCACTTATTTTAGTCTTCAGGAGGTCTTCTCATGGCCCTAGTTTCCATGCGCCAGCTGCTCGATCACGCGGCCGAGCACGGTTATGGTATTCCAGCGTTCAACGTCAATAACCTGGAGCAGGTCCAGGCGATTATGGAAGCCGCCTCGGAGACGGACAGCCCCGTCATCATGCAGGCCTCGGCCGGTGCTCGTAAGTACGCTGGTGAAGCTTTCTTGCGTCACCTGATCGAAGCTGCCGTTGAGTCCTACCCCAACATTCCCGTCGTGATGCACCAGGATCACGGCCAGTCCCCCGAAATTTGCAAAGGCGCCATCGAACTGGGCTTCTCCAGCGTCATGATGGACGGCTCCTTGCTGCCCGACGGCAAAACCATTGCCGACTTCGAATACAACGTCGAAGTGACGCGCAAAGTGGTTGATATGGCTCACAAGCTGGGCGTGACCGTGGAAGGCGAGTTAGGCTGCCTGGGTTCCTTGGAAACCATGCAAGGCGACAAGGAAGACGGCCACGGTGCAGACGGTGTTCTGACCCTGGATCAACTGCTGACCGACCCCGAGCAAGCAGCTGAATTTGTGACTCGCACTCAACTGGACGCTCTGGCTATTGCCATCGGTACCAGCCACGGCGCGTACAAGTTCACTCGCAAGCCCACTGGCGACATTCTGTCCATCGAGCGCGTGAAAGAAATTCACCGCCGCTTGCCCAATACACACCTGGTCATGCACGGCAGCTCCAGCGTGCCTCAGGATCTGTTGGCAGAAATCCGCCAGTTCGGTGGCGATATGAAAGAAACCTACGGCGTGCCCGTAGAAGAAATTCAGGAAGCCATCAAATACGGCGTGCGCAAGGTCAATATCGACACCGATATCCGTTTGGCCATGACCGCTGCCATCCGTCGTTTCCTGTTCGAAAACCCAGAGAAATTTGACCCACGCGAATATCTGAAACCTGCTCGCGAAGCCGCCAAGAAAGTATGTGTGGCCCGCTATCAGCAGTTCGGCGCCGCCGGTCAAGCTTCCAAGATCAAGGCGATCCCTCTGGACGAAATCGCTCGCCAGTACAGCACCGGCGAACTGTCCCAGATCGTTCAGTAATTGTCAGGCGGAGTAGGGGTGGGCAGCACAACTGCCTGCCTGGGCTCCGCGCCTTTGCCCGGCACCGGTGGTGTCGGGATTGTCGTCCCGCCTGCAATTATCGTCAGCGGGATGTTTTCGTTTTAAGGATGAAATCGTGCAAGAGCCCTTACATCAATCCAGCCTGAGCTCCTTGCCGCTACTCGCGCGCGGCAAAGTTCGGGATATGTATGCGGTGGGTGAGGATAAGTTGTTGATTGTGGCCAGTGATCGCATTTCGGCATTTGATGTGATTCTGGACGACCCCATTCCCGGCAAGGGCGCTGTCTTGACTCAGATGACTGAGTTCTGGCTGAACAAGCTGGCACACATCATCCCTAATCACACGACGGGTGTGAACCCAGAGGACGTAGTGGCTCCTGAAGAGCGCGATCAGGTTGTTGGCCGCTCCATGGTGGTGAAACGCTTGAAGCCCATCATGGTCGAGGCCGTGGCTCGTGGCTACTTGATCGGTTCGGGCTGGAAAGACTACCAGACCACAGGCGCAGTTTGCGGCATCACTTTGCCGGCTGGCCTGAAGCAAGCAGCCAAGCTTCCACACGTGTTGTTCACGCCTGCCGCCAAGGCAGAGATGGGTTCGCACGACGAGAACGTGGATTTCGCGCACGTGGTCAAGGAAGTGGGCCAGGAATTGGCAGAACAGATTCGTGACGTGACCTTGCGCTTGTACACCGAAGCGGCGGATTACGCTGCCAGCCGTGGCATCCTGATCGCCGACACCAAGTTCGAGTTCGGTTTGGACGATCAAGGCCAACTGCATTTGATGGACGAAGTGCTGACCCCGGATTCTTCGCGTTTCTGGCCTGCTGACAGCTACGCTGAAGGCATCAGCCCTCCTTCCTACGACAAGCAATTTGTGCGCGATTGGCTGGAAACCCAGGTTTGGGACAAAACGCCACCTGCACCACGCTTGCCCGCCGAAGTGGCTGAGCGTACCGCTGCTAAATACCGCGAAGCCCTGGAACGCCTGACGGCGTAATGGGTGTGATGGCTCTTTGGACCTTATCGCTCTTGGGTGGCATGTTGATGCAGCCCTTGGGCGCAGGCCCGGGCCGCGTGGGGGCTATCCCCATTTTTTGAATACCAAGGCGCCTGGCAGCATGGCGCCTTCTTCCTTTTAGGGCGTATCTCTAATGAGCGTACAAACACAAGCTCCTGCGACCCAGACTGCTCCTGTTGTGGGCATTGTGATGGGTTCCTCCAGTGACTGGGATGTCATGAGCCAGGCAGTAGCCATTCTGGACGAATTTGGTGTGTCCTATGAGTGCCGTGTGGTCTCTGCCCACCGTATGCCGATTGATATGGTGGACTACGGTGCCCAGGCACCTGCCCGCGGTTTGAAGGCCATTATTGCCGGTGCGGGCGGGGCGGCTCACTTGCCCGGCATGCTGGCTGCCTTGACCCATTTACCTGTCTTTGGCGTGCCTGTTCCTTCGCGCTACCTGCGTGGTGAAGACTCTTTGCTGTCCATTGTGCAAATGCCCAAGGGCGTGCCGGTTGCCACCTTTGCCATTGGCGAAGCTGGTGCGGCCAATGCTGCCCTGCACGTGATTGCCAATCTGGCCGTCAACGATACCGTGCTGACTGAAAAACTGATTGCGTACCGTGCCCGCCAGACTGAGGTCGCCCGAGCCATGCGTGTTCCTCCTGCTTCTGCCTGATCTTATTTCGTGATGATGACCCCCATGACTGATGCTGCCCTTCTTGTACCTGGCTCTTGGCTGGGCATGATTGGAGGCGGCCAACTGGGCCGCATGTTCTGCCATAGTGCCCAAAGCCTGGGCTACAAAGTGGCGGTGCTGGACCCGGACACCGCTAGCCCTGCCGGAGCAGTGGCGGATCTGCATATCTGTGCGGCCTACGACGATGCGCAAGCGCTTGCCCGTCTGGGGGAGCTGTGTCAGGCCGTCAGTACCGAATTTGAAAATGTGCCAGCCCAGTCTTTGCTGACGTTGGCGCAATACACACGGGTCACGCCTTCGGGCGATGCCGTGGGCATTGTGCAGGACCGTATCCGTGAAAAAGCCTTTATCTCGCAGGCGGGGGTGCCAGTGGCACCTTATGCTGCGATTGAAAGCCAGGCTGACTTGCAAGCGGCTGACGGTGCCTTGTTTCCCGGTATTTTGAAAACGGCTCGTTTTGGCTACGACGGCAAAGGCCAGGCCCGGGTTGCTGACCGTGACCAGGCCTTGGCTGCTTTTGCCCAGTTTGGTTCTCAAGGCTGTGTGCTTGAAGCCTTGCAGCCCTTGAAGTCCGAAATTTCGGTTGTCTTGGCACGTAGCCTGGATGATCAGGTCAAGACCTTCCCTTGCGCTCGTAATGAGCACCGGGATGGCATTTTGGCGGTATCCACCATCAGTGCCCAGTTCCAGGATGATGCTTTGTCCGAACAGGCGCGTCAGGCTGCTGCTGCAATCGCTCGCACGCTGGATTACGTGGGTGTCATGTGTGTGGAGTTCTTCATTCTGGATGATGGCCGTTTGCTGGCTAACGAGGTTGCCCCTCGTCCGCACAATAGCGGCCACTACACCATGAATGCCTGCGTCACTAGTCAGTTTGAACAGCAAGCCCGCGTAATGGCGGCCTTGCCATTGGGCGATACGCAGGCGCTGTGTCCTTCCATGATGCTCAATATCCTGGGCGATATCTGGTTCGACGAACAAGGCCAGATGCGTGAGCCGGATTGGGCGGTCTTGTTGTCGGTTCCAGGCGTGTCCCTGCATCTGTACGGTAAAACCGAAGCGCGCATGGGCCGCAAGATGGGGCATGTCAATATCGTGGGCGAGTCGGATCAGCAAGTGCGCGATCGTACAGCCCGTGCCGCTGCAGCTTTGCATATCGCCTTTGATCATGTCTGATACCCACCCAGGCCCTTCGGAACAACAGATTGGGCAAGCTGCTTGTGTGCTGGCACAAGGGGGGCTGGTGGCCTTCCCGACCGAGACGGTTTACGGTTTGGGTGCCGATGCAGAAAACCCCGCTGCCGTGCAGTTGATCTACAAGGCCAAGGGTCGCCCAGCCAATCATCCTTTGATTGTGCATGTGGCTCCTGGAGCGGATCTGCGCTATTGGGTAACAGAGATCCCGCCCGTAGCGCAGCAATTGATTGACGCTTTCTGGCCCGGTCCATTGACCCTGATTTTGCCGCGTAATCCCGCTATCCCCGATACGGTCAGTGGGGGGCAGAGCAGTATTGGCATTCGTTGTCCTTCCCATCCTGTGGCCCAAGCCTTGCTTAACCGTATGGCGGAACTTAAGCCTAGCGGGCAGGCGGGAGTGGCTGCGCCATCGGCGAATAAATTTGGTCAGGTTTCGCCTACCGCGGCTAGCCACGTTCGGGATGAGTTTGCAGACATGGGTGCAGACGAGTTGCTGATTGTGGAGGCCGGCCCTTCAGAGGTAGGCATCGAGTCCACTATCGTGGACGTGTCGCGTACCCATCAAGGCGTCGGCGCTGTGCTTTTGCGGCCCGGCCATATCACGGCGGCCATGATTGCTGGGGTCATCGGTTACGAGCCTGCCAGCCCGGATCAGCAAGCTCCACAAGTATCGGGTAGCTTGAAAGCGCATTACGCGCCCCGTACCCCTTTGTCTTTATTTGATAAGGGCAGTGCGCCTGCGGTGCAGGCCGCCTTGGCTGAAGGGGGCAAGCAGGCCGTGGTGGCTTTTGCGGCCTTGCCGCCATTTTCGGCGGATGTGCACGATTGGTATGTGTGCAGTCCCGATGCGCAGGTCTATGCCCAGGACTTGTACGCTATGTTGCGTCGCCTGGATCAAGGGCAGTACGAACATATTTGGGTGCAGCGTTGCCCGGATACGCCAGACTGGCAGGCTGTCAATGACCGCCTGGGTCGAGCAGCCGCCGCCTTTGAGTAAATCTGCCGCTTAGTGGTGTGTACTGCCCTAGGAGTTAAGCGAGTTTTTCGCTTAGCGGGCGGTACGGGTCAGAAAGTCCACAATCGCCTGGTTCACCTGCGCTTCCTTATCCCGGTAGGGCAGGTGTCCGCACTGCTCCAGCTCCAGCAGCTCTGTGTGTGGCACCAATTCCTTGATTCGGCGGATCTGCTCCAGTGTGCCGTACTCATCATCCACACCCTGAATCGCCAGAACCGGGCAGGTGATGCGTTTGACGTCTTCTTCAATATTCCAGTCGCGAAACCGGGGATCTGTCCAGGTAGCGTTCCAGCCCCAGAAAGCCGATTCCACATCATCGTGATAACGGCCCAGACGTTCACGTAGAAAGCCTTGTTCGTAGGCTTCGCGGGCGACCAGAATACCGCGTAGGGAAATATCTTCCACAAACAGGTGCGGGGCCATCACCACAATGCCTTGCAGCTTGTCGCTAAAGCCGCTGGCCGCCAGCAGGGCAATTGATCCGCCATCGCTATGACCGACCAGCACAATCGGGCGTTTCTTCCCATCTTCCCCCAACTGTTCCAGCAATTGCGGCAGCACTTCTAGCGACTGTTCGTGCAGATAGTCCGGCTCTTTCGGGCTATTGTCCGGGCGCGGGGTGCTGCGGCCATAGCCGTAGCGTGAATAAACCAGGCCACTACAGCCGGCTTGCGCACACAGCTGGGCAGGCCAATCCTTCCACATGGCAATCGAACCCAGGCCTTCATGCAGAAACACCAGCAGGGGGGCGGTCTCGCGTTCAGGGGCGATCCGTTGATACTCCAGTTCGATGGCCTGCTTGCCTTGGGTCAGGCTTGCAAATTGCAAAGATGAATCCAGTGTTGTCATAGCCGTTTTGTGTCAAAAAGCCCCGACAGATTCGGCGCTCAAGTGAGTGGGAAACCTTCTTTATGCCATAGATTGCTACAAGACGCACAGGCGTCCTGTTCGCTATCCTTGATGTGGACGTTTTGCGGCTGTTTAGTGCCTTATAGGGGAGCTTGCTGCAAATTCTGGCAGAGATGGTAGAGTGGCGCTCTCGATCTTTTTTTTGTTGCACCACAACATGAAATTTGCTGATTTTGAAGTGGGTATGGTTATCACCCATCCACTCGTTCCTGTGACTCGCGAAGAAATGCTGGAATTTGCCCAGAAATACGATCCGCAGTCCTTTCACATTGATGACAAGCAGGCTGAAGAAGGCCATTGGGGCGGTTTGATCGCCAGCGGCTGGTTAACGTGCGGCAAGACCATGCGCATGGCGGTGGACTCTGCCTTGCATGACTCCGAGTCCTTTGGCTCGCCAGGCCTGGAGCGTTTGCGCTGGGTGCTGCCAGTGCGGGCAGGAGACTCTATCCGACTAGAAGCCACAGTAGCTTCCAAGCGTGTGTCCAGCAGCCGTTCAGACCTGGGCATCGTGCGTTGGAACTGGAATGTTTTTAACCAGCGTGATGAATTGGTGCTGGAGCTGGAAGCCACCAGCATGTTTGAACTGAAGCCAGAACAAGAATAAAAAGACACCACGCTATCTCTTGGGCCTGCCAGTTTTCCAGGGGCCGTTTTTGTCTTGAAAACGGCCCTGTGACTGGAAAGAATCCCCACACTATGCTTGTTGCCCGCTGCTTCTGAAGGGATGTTTTTCCTTGGGGAATCCCGACGGTAAAAAACTACGGACGCAGACGGGGCCTGTATCCCCACAACAGGCAATGCACAAGTTTGATCAGGCTCTGAACGGACAAGGGGCAAAACCTCTTGCTTTGCCCCTTGTTGGGTCTGCTTTAGAAGAAAGCCTGAATCCCGGTTTGTGCACGGCCCAGAATCAAGGCGTGTACATCATGGGTGCCTTCATAGGTATTGACCACTTCCAGGTTCACCAGATGGCGGGCAACACCGAACTCGTCAGAGATCCCGTTTCCACCCAGCATGTCGCGTGCCAAACGGGCAACATCCAGGGCCTTGCCGCAGGAATTGCGCTTCATGATGGAGGTGATCTCCACCGCCGCTGTGCCTTCATCTTTCATGCGTCCCAAACGCAGGCAGCCTTGCAGCGCCAGTGTGATCTCGGTTTGCATATCGGCCAGCTTTTTCTGGATTAGCTGGTTAGCAGCCAGCGGGCGACCAAACTGCTTGCGATCCAGGGTGTACTGACGGGCGGTATGCCAGCAAGACTCAGCCGCCCCCAGGGCACCCCAGGCAATTCCAAAACGAGCGGAGTTCAGGCAGGTGAAAGGACCACGCAGGCCGCTGACCTTGGGCAGGACTTGGCTGTCCGCAATATCCACATCCGCCATGACGATCTCGCCAGTCAATGAGGCACGCAGGCCCACTTTGCCGTGAATGGCGGGCGTGGACAGGCCCTTCATGCCTTTTTCCAGAATGAAGCCGCGGATCTTGCCATCGTCCTCACCACCTACAACTTTCGCCCACACCACAAACACGTCGGCAATCGGGGAGTTGGTAATCCAGGTCTTGTTGCCGCTCAGGCGGTAGCCACCATCCACTTTCACCGCCCGGCTTTCCATGGCGCCAGGGTCGGAGCCGTGATTGGGTTCCGTCAGGCCAAAGCAGCCAATCCATTCACCGCTGGCCAGCTTGGGCAGATATTTATGTTTCTGCTCTTCGCTGCCAAACTCAAAAATTGGCACCATGACCAGGGAGGACTGCACGCTCATCATGGAGCGGTAGCCTGAGTCCACGCGCTCCACTTCACGGGCGATCAAACCATAGCTAACGTAGTTCAGCCCAGCACCACCATAGGTGTCGGGAATGGTGGCCCCCAGTAATCCCAAGGCCCCCATTTCGGCAAAGATGGCGGGGTCCGTTTGTTCATGGCGGAACGCTTCCAGCACACGCGGCAGCAGTTTTTCTTGGGCGTAGGCATGGGCGGCATCGCGCACCATACGTTCTTCATCGCTCAACTGCTGGTTCAACAGCAGCGGGTCGTCCCAATGGAACGAGGGATTGGCAGACATAGTGCTACTCCGGGAAGATCAAATACAGTCAGCCTGACAGCCCTAAAGAGGCAAGGTCAGGCCGGAAAATTGAAAAGAGCAGGATGAGTATCGCTGACTGTGGCGTGTTGAGGGGCGGCAAGCGCGCTACAACAGCAGGCAGGAACGTCATAATGTCTCAGGATAGTGTGCATAAAGCGCACAAGGCAATGGATAAAATTGCACAATGTCGTGTGCTGACGTAACGATGTCGCTTGAGGCCGACCAGCCCAGGGTTCAGAAAAGGGGATGTGAATGAGACAAGGCGTGCCTAGTTTGGGTGCATTGCAGGCGTTTGAGGCAACGGCCCGTTTGGGGACGTTTTCACGTGCCGCTGAGGAACTGTCCCTGACTCATAGTGCGATCTACCGTCAGGTCAGCGGCCTGGAGCAGCGCCTGGGTGTGAGCCTGCTAACCCGCGTGCGTCGCCGTCTTGTCTTGACGCCAGCGGGCCGGGACTATGCGGCTCGTATCCGACATCATCTGGAGCAGATTGGCAAAGACACCTTCAGCCTGATCGCACGTGCCGGTGTTGGGCGTAGCGTGCATTTGGCCGTTCTGCCTACTTTGTCTACGGTATGGTTGATGCCGCGTCTGGCAGGCTTTGCCCAGCGCTATCCCGATATCACCGTCAGCCTGTCTGTACGGACGACGCCTTTTCAGTTTGGTGACCACCCCTTTGATGCTGCTATTTATCATGGTCGGCAGCTATGGCCGCAGACAGAGGGCATCAAGCTATTTGATGAAGGGGAGTTGGTTCCAGTCTGTTCCCCCAGGCTGGCGACCCAGGACGACTGGCAAAAGCTGGTTCATCTGCACATGTCTACGCGGCCAGATAGCTGGTCGGACTGGTATCGTTCGGCGGGTTTGGAGCCAGATCTGCGCGTTAGCTCCGGCCCGCGCTACGAGCTGTTCAGCCTGGTCATGGCTGCCTTGCAGGCCGATATGGGCATGGCGCTGATGCCGCGTTTTTTAGTGCAACAAGCGCTGAATCAAGGGGACTTGATCATGCCCGCGCAGCACGCCATGCCAGTGAGCGAAGCCTATTTTTTTAGTTATCCCACCGCCAATGAGCCTAGCGAAGCCGTGCTGCTGCTGGAACAATGGCTGCTTGAGCAAGAAAAGGAGAATCTATGAGATCGCACTGGAAACCGGCTGTATTAGCGGGGGCGTTGGCGTTAGCCCTGACACTGCCCGTTCAGGCTCAGACAGTGGCTGCTCAGCATCTGAATCCCGAAGCGGCCAGCGGACTGGTGCAGCGGGACAAAGTCCTTACCCAGAAAAGCATGGTGGTGACGGCACATTCTTTAGCCACGCGTGCGGGGCTGCGTATTTTGGATCAAGGCGGCAGTGCAGTTGACGCGGCGATTGCCGCCCAGTTGGTGCTGGGCTTGGTGGAGCCTCAATCGTCGGGGGTCGGTGGCGGTGGCTTTTTATTGATGTTTCAGCCCAAGATCGGCCTGATCAGCTATGACGGCCGCGAAACAGTGCCCGCCGCCAGCAGCCTGGACCGGTTCGAGCTGGATGGCAAAACCATGTCGTTCAAGCAAGCCGTCAATAGTGGTCGCTCCGTGGGCGTGCCGGGATTGATGCGCGCTCTGGAGCTGATGCATAAAGACGGTGGCGTCTTGCCTTGGGCTAATTTGTTTGATCCTGCCATTGAGCTGGCCGAGGCCGGCTTTGAAGTCAGCCCGCGTCTGCACACCTTGATTAGCGATAATCCTGAACTGGCCGATAAAGCCGCGACCCGGGCCTATTTTTTGGACGCGCAGGGCAAGCCCTTGCCAGTGGGCCATCGTTTGCGGAATACGGAATATGCCCAAGTGTTGCGTCTGCTGGCCAAGCAGGGGGCTCAGGCCTTTTACGAAGGGGAACTGGCCCGCGAGATGGTAGCGGCCGTTGCTCATGATCCCATTGCAGGGGATCTGGCGGAATCAGATTTGAAGCAGTATCGCGCCTTGCGTCGTGTGCCGCTCTGTATGGAATGGCAACAAGTGGCCTTGTGCGGCATGGCTGCGCCCAGTTCGGGGGCGATCAGCGTGATGCAGATGCTGGGCATCTTGCAGCACACGCCTATTGCCAGCTTGCCGCCCCAGTCGGCACAGGCCATTCATTATTTCTCCGAGGCCGGGCGTCTGGCCTTTGCAGACAGGGACGCCTGGGTGGCGGACCCAGCGTTTGTGACAGTGCCCCAGCAAGCGCTGCTGTCACCGGATTATTTGAAATCACGTGCCGCCTTGATCCAGGCGGATCGTTCCATGGGCCATGCTCAAGCCGGTCAACCTTTGGCGGATTCACAGGCCCCCAAGGACACCACGCTGGAGCTGCCATCCACCACCCATTTATCTGTTGCGGATGCCAAAGGGCAGGTGGTATCCATGACCACCTCGGTGGAATCCGCCTTTGGCAGCAAGATCATGGTGCGCGGATTCTTGCTGAACAACCAATTGACGGATTTTGCTCTGAGCCCTAAAGATGATCTGGGCCGCTTGTCCGTTAATCGGGTAGAGCCGGGCAAGCGGCCCCGAAGCTCGATGGCACCCATGATGGTGCTGGAAAACGGGCGTCCCGTGATTGCACTGGGCTCGCCCGGTGGCAGCGCCATTATTCCTTATGTGGCTCAGGCACTGACGGGCATGTTGATGTGGGATTTGGATGCGCAAGAGGCGGTCAGTTTGCCGCATTACGGTAGCCGTAACTGGGCAACCGAGCTTGAAGCCGGAACAACTGTGACCGAACAGGCTCAAGCTTTACGCGCTATGGGGCATGAAGTCCGTGAGCAGCCCTTTCCCAGTGGCACACATGTGATCCGTTGGACAAAAGACGGCCTGGAGGCCGGGGTAGATCCGCGGCGTGAAGGTTTGGCCTTGGGGCATTAAGTGTTGGTTTGACGAAACCTGATAGAGCCATGGGCTAGCAGCAGCCAAGACGATAAAGCAGCGGGCACTAAAAAGCCCTGTCTGCGTAGATTCTGATCTACGCAGACAGGGCTTTTTGTTCGATTGAGCCGGTTCGCTTAAAAGCGGTGCTTAGCGGAACACGACAGTGCGCTGATCGTTCAACAAGATACGGTGCTCAACGTGGGCACGTACAGCACGAGCCAGAACCAGGGATTCCACATCGCTACCGATCTGGGTCAACTCGTCCGGGCTGACGGCGTGGGTTACGTGTTCCACGTCTTGCTCAATGATGGGGCCTTCGTCCAGATCAGCGGTGACGTAGTGAGCCGTGGCGCCAATAATCTTCACACCTCGGGCGTGAGCCTGGTGGTAGGGGCGCGCACCCTTGAAACTGGGCAGGAAGCTGTGGTGAATATTGATGGCACGGCCAGACAGGGCACCACACAGATTGGTGGACAAAATCTGCATGTAGCGGGCCAGCACGACCAGATCAATTTTCAGGTCGCGAGCCAGATCGATGATCTGCTGCTCTTGAGCAGGGCGTGTTTCAGGCGTGACAGGCAGGTGATGGAAAGGAATGCCGTAGGACGATGCCAGACCTGCGTGGTCGGTGTGGTTGGAGGCCACGGCAGCAATTTCCACCGGCAACTGACCGCTATGGGCACGGAACAGCAGATCGTTCAGGCAGTGACCTTGGCGGCTGACCAAAATCAGCAGGCGGGCTTTGCGCTGCGCATCATAAATATTGGCTTCCATGCCAAATTTTTCAGCGATGGGGGCGAAACCGGCTTGCAGCTGGCTCACTTCCTGTTTTTCTGGCAAAGAAAACTGGATGCGCAGGAAAAAACGGTTGGTGGCGGCGTCGCCAAACTGTTGGGCTTCAACAATGTTGCCATTCTGTTCAAGCAACCAGCCCGATACGTTGTGGACAATGCCGGTGCGATCCGGGCAGGATAGGGTCAAGATGTAATCGTTCATCGACAGTATTGTAAAGATTTCAGAAAAGTTTTTAATCTGCCTGGAGCAGGGCCTGTTGGCTGTGTTGTGCAATGGCTAAGCAAGCAGTCAGGCCGGGGGATTCAATCCCGAACAGATTGAGCAGTCCGGGGATACCGTGAGCCGCGGGACCTGAAAAGACGAAGTCGGCGGCAGCATGGCCTGCGGGCACAATTTTAGGCCGAATACCGCTGTAGGCCGGGTTCAGGCTGTGATCGGGCAGGGCAGGCCAATATTCACGCACAGCAGCGTAAAAAGACTGGCCGCGCTGCGGGTCCATATCGTAGTTTTCATCCAGGACCCATTCGGTGTCCGGACCAAACCGGGCCTGGCCCGCCAGATCCAGCGTCAGATGCACACCCAGGCCCGCTTTATTGGGCATGGGGTAGATCAAATGCTTGAAAGGCGAGCGGCCTGCCAGGGAAAAATAGCTGCCTTTGCAAAGGTAAGCAGCAGGGATGTGATCGGGGCTCAGCCCTTCGATATGTCGGGCGGCGGCTACCGCTCCCAGGCCAGCGGCATTGATCAGGTGAGTGCAGCTCAGGCTGAAGGCTTCCGCGCCACCCACCTGGACTTCAAAGCCTTGACCCGGCAGAACGCGCGCGCTGACAAATGGGGTATTGAATACGAGCTGTGCGCCGTGGTTTTCCGCATCGCCTTGCAAGGCCAGCATCAAGGCGTGGCTGTCCACAATGCCGGTTGAAGGAGAGAGCAGGGCGGCCGTACAGTGCAAGGCCGGCTCCAGGCTTTTGGCTTGGGCCGCGCTAAGCCACTGTAAATCGTCTACACCACAAGCCCGCGCCTGGGCCTGCAAGCTGAGCAGGTCGGTTTCTTGTTCAGGGCTAGTGGCCACAATCAGCTTGCCGCAACGGGCGTGATCAATATGGTGTTGCTGGCAGTAGTCATAGAGCAGGGCTTTACCTTCTACGCACAGCTTCGCTTTTAGGCTACCGGGTGTGTAGTAGATACCTGCGTGGATGACTTCCGAATTACGTGAACTGACGCCATTGCCAATGCTGGCGGTCTGCTCGATAAGCAGTACCTCCATGCCTTGCTGAGCCAGTTGCCGAGCGCAGGCCAAGCCTACCACTCCAGCTCCCAGCACAATGCAATCGACGTCGTTTGCCATGATCAAGACCTTATGGGCGCGTTGGAGCAAAAGGCGTAGTGTACTCCCGGCTTGCGGCCACGGTCAGGTGCTGTTTGAAACACCCCATCACACTAGGGACGGTGTCAGGTCAAAGTCGCCTGCATGATAGATCAGGGGCTGGTGCGCGCTGCGTTCGCAGTGGGTGACTTCACCAATAAAGATGAGGTGGTCGCCCGCTTCGTGCACGGCGTAGGGTTTGCATTCAAACCAGGCGCTGCAGCGATCGTCATCCAGCATGGGGAGCCCCCGCGGCGAATACGTGATGGGATGGTCGCGAAAGCGATCCGCTTGCTCCCCCCAGGCAAAACGCTTGGCAACCGATAACTGGCTGGCTCCCAGGACATGAATCACATAACCGGCCCCTTCAACAAAATGGGCCAGCGACTGGGAGCGCTTGGCCAAAGACCAGAGCACCAGAGGTGGATTCAGGGAGACCGAGTTAAAGGAACTGACGGTCAGGCCCAGGGCCTGATCCGCCTGATCTTTATTCGGGCCGGTGACGACCGTCACGCCGGTGGCGAAACGGCCTAGCGCCGAGCGGAAAAAATCGCTATCGAAAGAAGAAGAAAAAGCAGTCATTGCATCGTGTCTGAGGCAGGGGGCGATACCAAGAACACGCCTTTAAGGAGCCAGTCGGCTCACCTGCCAGTCAGATTGGTCCTTGCGGTCGAACACCAGCCTATCGTGCAGGCGCGAAGCGCGGCCCTGCCAAAATTCGATATGGTCCGGTGTCAGTCGAAAGCCGCCCCAGTGTTCAGGGCGGGCGGGATGTTCACCTAGGCTGTCAGTGTACTGCTTGGCGCGTGCATCCAGTTCTTCGCGGGTGATGGGCTGGCTTTGTGGCGAAGCCCAGGCACCAATACGCGAGCCCAAAGGACGGCTGTGAAAGTATTCGTCGGATTCTGCGGCGCTGATACGGCTGATGCGGCCTTCAAAGCGTACCTGACGCTCCATGGAGGCCCAAAAGAAAGACAGGCTGGCCCACGGATTGTGATCCAGATCAGCGCCTTTGCGGGACTGGTAATTGGTAAAAAACACCAAGCCTTGCTCGTCATACGCTTTGAGCAGCACGATACGGGCTGAAGGGCGGCCTTGCTCATTCACTGTGGCCAGTGTCATGGCGGTCGGCTCGACTTCCTTCAATTCCATTGCTTGATCCATCCAGCGGTGAAACTGCTGGCGGGGATCGGCGCAAAGTTCGTTTTCGCTCAGGGAAAAACGTTCGTATTCATTACGAAAATCAGCAAGGGACATGGGGCGCTCTTAGGCTTGTTGAGGAATAAGCTGTGCAGTTTGGTTCTGTAGTAATTGAACCACTGATTGCAGGCGTTTATCCAGAATTTTAGAGCGTTGCAGCGCCGAGGCGGTTTCCATGACGTATTCAATGCAGGGGCCATTGGTCCCCTGGGCTGAATACACCACTTGCCGCAGCTGTTCGTCCGGCATACGGGGTACGTACGCATCGGTCTTGCGGTTCATCGTAAAGACCAGTGCGCGAATATCGCCCTGGCTGGTGCGGCAACGCAACCAGCGGGGAATGTACGCGCCACTGGGCATCTCGCGCAGCCACAAGGCGTCAAACACCTTGGGTACGCTGTCGGCGGGAATACGGAAGGCCATACCTCGGCAGGAACCACCCACGTCCAGCCCGAACACCAGACCGGGCTGCTCAGGTGTGCCACGATTGATGCGTGACCACAGGCACAGCGCCCGGTGATAGCCGCGCAGCAAGGCTTGACGCTGCTCCGCGAATTCAAAATCGGGACGCCAGATCAAAGAACCGTAGCCATAGACCCAAAGGTCTTGTTTCTCACACCACTGCACCTCTTCCAGAGACTGGCGCAAAGAAGCGTTGCGCTCCTCGTCAGACAAGACTCGAAAGCTGCAGGGTGTGGGTACGGCAGAAGGCTGGGCGGAAATAGGATCGATGTTCACGGCAAAAAGGGGTGGTAAGCCAAAATCACAGATGCTTGAAACCTATGAAGATTGTAGAGCAATGAAAGCCCACTGTAGCGGGCTTTCTCGCTGATAACTAAGGAAAAATACTAATTTGCTTATACGAGTGTTGCTATTTGGCAGAGCAGTGTCAAGCAAGCAGGGCATAAGAGGCTGTTCAAGGGCTGGGGCAGCGAAATTAGACGTAAAATTGACGGGTTTGGCCGTACGGGCCGGTGATGGACGGATTGCATGACAGAGCAGCACAACATGGATGCCGAGCGCCGCTTCGGTGGATTGGATCGTTTATATGGAGCCGGTGCACGCGAGCGTCTGGCGGCCGCCCATGTGATGGTGGCGGGGATAGGCGGTGTCGGGACCTGGGCCGTTGAAGCTCTGGCGCGTTCTGCGGTGGGCCGGATTACCTTGATTGATCTGGATAATATTGCCGAGTCCAATATCAACCGCCAGTTGCCTGCGTTGGACAGTACCTTGGGCATGGCCAAAATTGAGGCGATGGCGCAGCGCATCGCCCAGATCAACCCGCAGTGCCAGGTGCAGTTGCTGGAAGACTTTGTGACCGAGGACAATGCCGCCAGCTTGATGGAGCAAAGCCCTGACGTCTTTCTGGACTGTACCGATCAGGCCAGCGCCAAGATTGCGCTGATTTTGCAGGCCAAGCGTTGCAAAGTCTCTTTACTGAGCTGCGGTGGGGCGGGCGGTAAAACAGATCCCTTGAGCTTGCGTCGGGGAGACTTGTCGGTGGCACGCCATGATGCGCTGTTGGGCAAACTGCGTCAGATCTTGCGTAAGCAACATGGCTTTGCCCGTGGCAGCGACGCTCAGGGCCGTGCCTTAAAGCGGGTGCCGCGCATGGGCGTGGATTGTTTGTGGTTTGAACAGGAAACCCGCCTGCCTCAGAACTGGACTCAAGCTGAAGATGGTGCTTTGCAAGGTCTGGCGTGTGCTGGCTACGGCTCCGGTGTCACCGTGACCGCCAGCATGGGTATGCAGGCGGCTGATTACGCCTTAAACCGCATCCTTAACCAGTAAGGCATCTTGCCACCCGCGCAGGGCATTCGAGACCCGGATGGCCCGCGCATTGTGCAAGGCTTCCAGCGAAATCTCCGCTTCACGGGCCAAGCCGCTATTTAATAGGGCTTGTCGTTGTACGCCGGGCAAGAGCCAGCCATGAGCGGGCGGCGTCCACCATTGGCCTTGTTCGTCCTGAACATAAATATTGCTGCGGCTGCCTTCACACACCCGGTCTTGCGCATCCAGAAAGATCACGTCAAATAAGTGAGGGTTCTGTTCCAGCAGCGTGCTGGCCTCCTGATACCAAGGGCGATGCGTGGTCTTGTGAGACAGCAGCGGGTCCAGCGCGGGCAAGGGCGTTTTGGACAGGCTCAATTGCAAAGGTCCTTCCAGTACCGGCAAGGCATGGGCTTGAGCCTGGGCGCTGGTGTCAGCCCCCCACAAAATACGCAAGCGCAATGGGGTATTGATAGGGGCCTGGCCTAGCGCATTGTGCATGGCCTGCAACCAGATGTTGGCATCCCATTCGTAGCCCAAGACCGCACAACTGCGTGCCACGCGTTCCAGATGCAGCTCCAGCAGGGGTATCTGGCCGTCTGCGTCTACCCGCAAGGTTTCTATCAACTGAGGTTTGCTTTGGCTCATGATGCTGCCTTTAAGTCAGTGTTACAGGGGCCTGCAAGACACGCGCTTTCCACAGACACTCCAACCATTCCTGGTCGGGGTCTGAGTCCAGCACAATGCCGCCGCCTACGCCAAATGTGCCTTGCCCCTGGCTGTCCAGCTCCAGACTGCGGATGCTGACATTCAGGGACAGATCACCATTGGGATTAAGAAAGCCGACCGAACCGCAGTAAATGCCGCGTCTATGGTGCTCCAGGCGACGTATGCACTGCATGGCGGCCAGCTTGGGCGCGCCGGTAATTGAACCACAGGGGAACAGGGCGCGCAGCAGCGTTTCCAGGCTGCAGTCCGAGTCTACGTCGGCCTGCACGCTGGAGGTCATTGTCCAGACCGAGGCATATTGCTCTACATCGAACAAACTGGTGGTTTGTACGCTGCCGGTGCGCGCTACCTGGCCCAAATCATTGCGCAGCAGGTCCACAATCATCAGGTTTTCGGCCCGGTCTTTCAGGCTGTTTTGCAGTTCCTGTGCATTTTTTAGATCGCGTGCGGGGTCGGTATCACGCGGGCGGGTGCCTTTCATGGGGCGAGTACGTACACAGTTGCCGCGCTTTTCCAGAAACAGCTCGGGGGACAGGGACAGAATGTGGCGTTCGCCCAGATCCAGATAGGCACCGTAGGCCACGGGGTGGCGGCTTGCCAGTGCAGTGTATAAATCACGCGGTTGCATATCCGACTGGATATGCAGGGGCATGGTGTAGTTGATCTGGTAAAAATCTCCGGCCTGTAGTCCTGCCCGGACCTGCTCCAGGGCGTCCCGATAGTCTTTCTGGCTAGTTTTCAGGGTAACGCGTAGTTGTGGGGCGGCGGCCTCGCTCCACAATGGCACTTGCGTGGCTGTTTTGAAAATCAGCGCATTCAAAGGGGCGTGAGCGGCAGGTTCGCGGGCGGGTAGACGGGGCTCAAACAGCTCGGCCAGTTCGTAATCCAGGGCCAGGGCGACCCAGTGACCTGCTTGCCGAGCGTGTTCAATTTGAGCAAAAGCAGTTTCTAACTCTTCAGGGCTACGGGCCTGTACATGGCCCAGGTAGCCCTGCATTTCCAACGCATAGCCTTTTATTCTGTCTTCAAATCGGCCATACATGCGCCGTGTTCCTTTAAAAATTCCGCCAAAGCCATGCCGGTGTGCGAGGCATGATTGGCTTGTACCTGATCTGGAGTGCCTTGCACAACCAGCCTGCCACCGCCCGAGCCGCCCTCGGGGCCCAGATCAACAATCCAATCTGCTTCGGCAATCAAATCCAGATTATGTTCAATCACTAGCACCGTATGGCCTGCATCGACCAGGCGGTGCAGCACCACAATCAGCTTTTCCACATCGGCCATGGACAGGCCCACACTGGGCTCGTCCAGCACGTAGAGGGTGTGCGGAGCCTTGTAGGCGCGGCCAGTGCGGGTAATGCCCTCATCCAGACGTGCTTTGACCAGTTCGCTGACCAGCTTGACGCGCTGTGCCTCGCCACCGGACAAGGTGGGGGAAGGTTGGCCCAGAGTTAGATAACCCAGTCCGACGCTCTGCATTAATTGCAGAGGGCGCAATATTTTAGGATGAGCAGCAAAGTATTCAACCGCTTCGTCCACATCCATTTGCAGCAACTGACCTGCCGATACATCGCGCCAAGTGACGGCCAGGGTTTCGGGGTTGAAGCGTTTGCCATGGCAGGCATCACACGGCACTTTTACATCGGGCAGAAAGCTCATTTCCAGCGTGCGCATGCCTTGGCCTTCGCACAAGGGACAGCGGCCGTCGCCAGTATTGAACGAAAAGCGCGATGCACTCCAGCCGCGCAGACGGGCATCATTGGTATTGGCAAAGAGCTTGCGCACTTCGTCCCAGAAGCCGATATAGGTGGCGGGGCAGGAGCGGGGCGTTTTGCCGATCGGGGTCTGATCCACTTCCAGCACCCGGTCCAGGCTTTCCCAGCCGCTGATGCTGGAGCAACCCTGCCAAACGGGCGGGTCTTTGCGGCCCACCACACGCTGCAGATTGTCCAGCAGCACATCACGCGCGAATGTGGACTTGCCGGAGCCGGATACGCCGGTCACCAGGCTGAGCTTGCCCAGCGGGATACTGGCCTGCACCTTGCTCAGATTGTGCAGGCTAGCTTCGTGGACGGTCAGCATGGGGGCGTCAGCCTGTACGGGGCGACGAGCCTGCATGGGGTGTTTGAGCGGTTCGCGCAGGTAACGGCCTGTCAGCGAATTTGGGTTGGCAATGATTTCGGCCAGCGTGCCTTGGGCAATGACCTCGCCCCCGCGCTTGCCGGCACCCGGGCCCATATCAATAATGTGCTGGGCGCGGCGGATTGTATCTTCGTCGTGTTCAACCACCACCAGGGTGTTGCCATTGCGTTCCAGACGCGCCATGGCATTGAGCAAAATCTGGTTGTCGCGTGGGTGCAGGCCGATTGTGGGTTCGTCCAGCACATAGCAAACGCCCTGCAGGTTCGATCCTAGCTGAGCCGCCAAACGGATACGCTGGGCTTCTCCACCCGACAAGGTGGGGGCCGCACGGTCCAGGGCCAGATAGCCCAGGCCCACTTCGTGCATGAAATCCAGACGGCTACGGATTTCATTCAGAATATCGCGCGCAATCTCGGCTTCCCGGCCACTCATGTTCAGGCCGCCAAAAAAGGTTTGTGCCTGATCGACAGGCAGGCCCGCCAGTTTGGCAATGGACTGGTCGCGCCATTCAAAGGCCAGTGATACCGGATTCAAGCGTTGTCCGTGGCAGCTTGGGCATTCCACGGCCTCGCCATCGTAACCAGCGTTCCAGCTGTTTTCTTCGCCTGTCTGAGCTTGGTCAAAGCCGGTCAATTTCAAGCCGGTTCCAAAGCAGTCTGTACACCAGCCATGTTTTGAGTTGTAGGAAAACATGCGTGGGTCCGGCTCAGGGAAGCTGGTGCCACAACACGGGCATGCACGTTTGACCGAGAAATGCTGCTGGCTGGCAGTGGACAACGGTGTGCCTTGGCGGCGTTGTTCCAGCGACTGGGAGCCAGCGGGAGTCAAAGGCGACAACACGCTAAAGGAGCCATGGCCCAACTCCAGCGCTTCACGGATGGCTTGGCGCAATTGCAATTCGTGGCGGGGGTCAATAATCAGGTCAGCCACCGGCAGCTCCAGCGTGTGTTCGCTGTAGCGGTCCAGGCGTGGCCAAGGATTGACGGGGATGAATTCGCCATCCACACGCAGGTGGGTGTAGCCCTTGCCCTGCGCCCATTTGGCCAAGTCGGTGTAATAGCCTTTACGGGCCGTCACCAAGGGAGCTAGCAAACCAATATGTTCGCCTTTGTGATCGCGCAACAATTGGGCGGCGATCTGTTCGGCAGTTTGCGGGGCCACCGGCACATGGCAGTCCGGGCAGTACTGAGTCGCCAGCTTTACATACAGCAGGCGCAAGAAATGATGGATTTCCGTCATCGTGGCGACGGTGGACTTGCGCCCGCCGCGGCTGGTGCGCTGTTCAATGGCAACCGTAGGGGGAATACCGTAAATTGCGTCCACATCCGGTTGACCGGCCGGCTGCACAATGGCCCGGGCGTAGGCGTTCAGCGATTCCAGATAGCGACGCTGACCTTCGTTAAACAGGATGTCGAACGCCAGAGTGGACTTGCCAGAACCCGACACCCCAGTCACCACCGTAAAGGTGTTGTGCGGAATATGGACCGAGATATTTTTCAGGTTGTGCTCTCGGGCATTCAGAATGGCGATGTGGCCCTGATTGGTATCGCCGGAGCTGGCCTTGTAGTCCACAGCTGGCTCTTGGAACAGAGCCGAGCCTTTACCTATGGTGGCGGCTTCGTATTCTTTCAGAGCATGGCCTGTATGGGACTGCTCCAACGCCATGATGTCAGCAGGCGTGCCAGCACCCAGCAGCAAGCCGCCATGTTCGCCGCCTTCAGGGCCCAGATCGATGATCCAGTCTGCCGCACGGATCAAATCCAGATTGTGCTCAATAATCAGCAAGCTGTGACCGGCGGCCAGCAGTTTGCGGAAGGCTCGCATCAGGCGCGCAATATCGTCAAAGTGCAGGCCGGTTGTAGGTTCGTCGAACAGGAACAGATTGCCTTTCTTGGCGACTTTGACCTGGCTTAGACGTGTGCGTGAAGCCTGTGCCAGATAGGCAGCCAGTTTCAGACGCTGGGCCTCACCACCCGACAGCGTAGGCACAGGTTGGCCCAGCTTCAGGTAGTCCAGGCCCACATCGGCCAGCGGAGCCAGACCAGTCTGCACATCGCGCAGGCCTTCAAAAAACTCCATGGCCTGGTGCACGGTCATGTCCAGCACCTCGTCAATCGAGGCGCTGCGACCAAAGTGTTCGATACGTACTTCCAACACCTCAGGGCGGAAGCGCTTGCCATCACAGTCCGGGCAGCGCAGGTACACATCAGATAGAAACTGCATCTCGATATGTTCAAAACCTGTGCCACCGCAGGTGGGGCAGCGGCCATCACCACTATTGAAGCTGAAGGTGCCGGGCGTGTAGCTGCGCTCTTTAGAGAGCGGAGCCTGAGCAAAGAGCTTGCGAATCGGGTCGAAAGCGCCTACATAGCTAGCGGGGTTGGAGCGGGCGGTTTTGCCGATGGGCGTCTGGTCCACCATCACCACTTCAGCCAATTGCTCGGCACCTAACAAAGCGCCATAAGGGCCGGGGGATTCGGTGGGTTTGCCTTGCTGCTTCAAGATGGCGGGGTAGAGCACATCCTGAATCAGCGTGGATTTACCAGAACCCGAGACACCGGTGACGCAGACCAAACGGCCCAAAGGAATAGAGACAGAGATGTGGCGCAGATTGTGGGCGCTGACATCTTCCAGCAATAGGCGTGGGGTGTTCTCAGCCACCGGCATGGGGCGGGGCGACTCAATACTAAGTTCGCCGCTCAGATAACGCCCTGTCAGGGTCTCGGCACTACGCAAGGATTGGGGTGTGCCGTCAAACAGGATTTGGCCGCCACGCTCACCGGGGCCAGGGCCCATATCCAAAATGCGGTCAGCGGCCACCATGACTTGAGGATCGTGCTCGACCACGACCAGCGTGTTGCCGTTGCCGCGCAGTCGGTGCATGACCTCGATAATGCGATGCATATCGCGTGGGTGCAGGCCGATCGAGGGCTCATCCAGGACGAACAAGGTGTTGACCAGCGAGGTGCCCAGCGCCGTGGTCAGGTTGATTCGTTGGACTTCGCCGCCTGATAGCGTGCGACTTTGGCGGTCCAAAGACAAATAGGACAGGCCCACATCACACAAATAGTCCAGGCGGGACAGGGTTTCTTTCAGCAGCAGATCAATGGCTGCATCACGCGCATCGCCAAAGTGCAGACCACGGAAGAAAGTGCGCACATGTTCAATAGGCAGGCGCATCAGGTCCGGTACGCTCAAACCCGGCATGGCGTCCAACTGCTCGCGCAGCCACTGTGAATGCACAGGCATGAAACGGGGGTAACGGGAGTCAGCGGGTGCTGCCTGATCGCCCACTCGCCACAGGCTGGCTTCAGGCTTCAGTCGTGAGCCGGCGCAAGAAGGGCAGGTGTTATAGCTGCGGTATTTAGACAGCAGGACACGTACGTGCATTTTGTAGGCACGTGATTCCAGCCAGTCAAAAAAGCGTTGGGCGCCATACCACTGGGTTTTCCAGGCTTGGTTGCCCCCTTTCCAATCGGGAGTGCCGTTGATGACCCAGTCTCGCTCTTCCTGACTCAAGTCTTTCCACGGCACAGCCAAGCGCACACCCGCAGCCGGTGCGTAGCGTTCCATCTCTACCTGACACTCTTTATAGCTGGCCGTTTGCCAAGGGCGGATGGCCCCTTCCAGCAGGCTCTTGCTGGGGTCTGGAACGACCAGACCGTAATCAATACCCATGACCCGGCCAAAGCCACGGCAGGTTTCGCACGCGCCCAAAGGCGAGTTAAACGAGAAGGTGCTGGCAACTGGGGTGCTGTATTCAATATCGCACTGCGCACAGTGCAGCCCCTGGCTGAAGCGCCAGGCGGTTTCCGGGTCATCGGCGCTGGCCGAGGCATAGACAGTCAGCTTGCCCGCACCGTGGCGCAAAGCGGCTTCAATCGCTTCCATGAAGCGCTCAGGCTCGACTGTGCTGGAGCGAAAGCGGTCCTGTACCACATACAGGGTCTTTTGCTCTACAGGGGCTGCCTTGCTGGTTTTACCCTTTTTGGTACTGCTGGCCGTGACGGTATGCGTCTCTTCATGGTGCAGGCGGGTATAGCCTTGCTGATGCAGCAAGGTTTCGATTTCCTGCTGCGTGAAGTTGGCCGGAACTTTGACGGGAAAGGTCAGTACCAGACGCGGGTCATCGTGATCGGTGGCCAGTTGGCGAATCTGTCTGGCAATGGTGTCAGCATTGTCGCGGCGCACCGGCTGGGCGCACTGGCGGCAATAGAGCTCGCCCAAGCGGGCGTACAGCAGTTTGATGTAATCATTAAGCTCAGTCATGGTGCCCACGGTGCTGCGCGAGTTGCGCACCGGGTTCACCTGGTCAATGGCAATGGCGGGCAAAATGCCTTCAATGCGATCGACCTGGGGCTTGTCCATGCGGTCCAAAAATTGACGCGCATAGGGCGAGAAGGTCTCTACGTAGCGGCGCTGGCCTTCTGCATACAGGGTGTCAAAGGCCAGCGAACTTTTGCCTGATCCGGAAACGCCGGTTATCACCAACAATTCGCCTGTTTTGATACGGACATTCAGGTTTTTCAGGGTATTTTGGCGGGCGCCAAAAATGCGAATTTCTGAGCTCATGGCAAGGTCGGCTTTTTGGAGATTGCAGAGTAAGAGGAGGCAGGCAAAGACCTGGTTAAACAGGCCCGATGCGCCAGTGCGAGCGGCACATGCCAGCGGGGTGTTGCCGGGCATGCACACTCTAGCCTTTGTATCTTAACGCGGATTACGGTAGAATTTCTGGTTAGCTATTGCGCTTTTGTCGGGATCATCCGGCAGGGCTTACATTAAGATCGGAGATCACCATGGCGGAAATCAAACGCACGAGCCGCAACACGCTGGAGCGTCGTTGCCTGGGTAAAGCTTTCAAACGTCTGTTTGTTCGCTCCCCTAAGGGCGTGTTCAAAATGCTGGAAAAAGTTAAGCGCGTATAAGTGCTTTCTTGAGCGGTGTTCGGCCAGAAATCTGATTTCTCCGCCTGACAGCACGCCCAGCAGCAAAAAAACCACAGGCAAGCCTGTGGTTTTTTTGTGCGCGTTTGATTTTAATTCGGGGTCGGGAATCTCTCTATAGATAGTGCGCAGCGCTAGTCTATGCTTGGCATATGATGGTGTCATTCTCATGCAAATGTAAGTCATTCCTGTCGCAATAATTCAAGCAACTAGGCTTAGGGATTCTCCATGATGCCGTGGCGCCATTTATTTACCGTCCTGACCCCGACTTATAACCGTGCTCATACCCTGGAGCGCGTGTACCAATCCTTATGCGAGCAAACCTATCAGGACTTTGAATGGGTGGTGGTGGACGACGGTTCCACCGACGACACCAGGGATTTGGTCCAGACTTGGCAACAGCAAGCCCCATTCCCCATCCATTACGCCTGGCAAGAAAACGCCCACAAAAAAGCAGCTTTCAATCACGGCGTGGCCTTGGCACAGGGTGAACTGCTGGTCGCGCTGGACAGTGACGATACTTTGATGGTGAATGCGCTCTACGATATGGCGCAGATCTGGGCAGACATCCCGCTTGAGGAGCGTGGCCGCTATGCCGGTATTACGGGCCTGTGTGTCCGTCCCGATGGCCATGTGGTGGGGGATATGTTTCCTGCTGATGTGTTTGATGCCAGCGCGCTGGACATGAGCTTTCGCTACCATGTGCGCGGCGAAAAATTTGGTTGCCTCAGCACAGCCGTCTTGCGCAAATTCCCCTTTCCCGATCAGATCGAGGGCTTTGTTCCTGAAAGTCTGGTGTGGCGCGCGATTGCGCGGGCAGGCTACAAAAACCGTTTTGTGAATACGGTATTTCGGGTCTATCACGACAGCCCGGATTCTTTATCTGTGCAGGGCAAGACGAGCCAGCAACATGCACTGGGTTTGTGGCTGCTGGCGCAGGATACGGTGGTGAAGTGTTTGCCTTGGTTTCGTTATGAACCCAAGGCCTTTTTAATGGCGGCAGCCCGGTACACGCGCTTTGGCCTGCATCTGCGGGCCAGTGGACGCCAGCCACCAGCAGCGTATGGCCTGCAAGGCTTAGCTTCGTACTTGCTGGTTGGCCTGATGTGGCCGGCGGGGGTAGCCATGTACCTGCGAGACAGGTTGCGGGCTTAAGGGATGAAGGGGCTCGCATCTCCGTTAAAAGGATGCGAGCTGAGCCTGATGCCTAATTGCCGGGATTAATGCAGGGTGTGTCCCTGTGCGCCCGCCTGCGGAGTGTCATCATCTTCGTCTGCGCTGTCTTCCTCGTCTTCATCGTCATCGGGGGCGAAGGCGTCTTCGCCCAAGGCAAAGGGCAGCAGCTCTTCCAGCGTTTCGGTCCAGGCGACTTCCTCGCCTTCTTCGTCGACTTTAATAAAGCGTACTGGCTCGGCATCGCTTAATTGAATGGCCCACAGGTAACGGCAGGCGTAGACAGCGGTGTCCTTGGGGTCCAGGCCGCCGCGGTTACCCACGATTCGGGCTTGCTCGCCACCAACTTGAACGACGGTAAATTCGCTTTCGTCTTCGTTTTTGTCCAGGGGCATGGCAAAGATGACCCATTCAAAACCTGTTTCTTCCGCACCCACAATTTCGGCCAGCACAGCACGGCCCAAGTAGGCGCTCAGTGCATCGGCGGTGCGGCCCAGGGTTTCAAGTTCTGCGGCGGTAAAGACAAGATCAGGGGCTTGGGGTGTGGACATGGTGTTTTTGGATTGTCAGCATAAAGTGAGTATATTACCTGAGGACAGGCCTGCACTCAGGCCCGGCGTTAGCCTCTGGACCAGACAGAAGCGCGCCTTTTGGGCGCCAAACGCCTACAATCCCAGTTTTCCGAACACGACCTGTTTTTCCTTTTTAGGTTTATATGGCTCAATACGTTTATTCGATGAACCGCGTGGGCAAAATCGTGCCGCCCAAGCGGCAGATTCTGCGCAATATCTCCTTGTCTTTCTTTCCGGGTGCCAAGATTGGTGTGCTGGGCCTGAATGGCTCGGGCAAATCCACCCTGCTCAAGATCATGGCTGGGGTAGATACCGAGATCGAGGGCGAAGCCGTCCCGATGGCGGGAATCAAAATTGGGTACCTGCCTCAAGAACCTCAGTTGAACCCCGAGCACACTGTACGCGAAGCTGTACAGGCTGGCCTGGGTAAAGTGTTCGAGGCGCGTCAGCGTCTGGATCAGGTCTACTCTGAATATGCTGAGCCCGATGCTGATTTTGATGCCTTGGCCGCTGAGCAGGCCGAGTTGGAGTCCATCATTGCCGCCGCTGCTACCAGTGGTGCGGACGATATTGAAACCCAGATGGAAATTGCCGCTGACGCCCTGCGCTTGCCGCCATGGGATGCGTCTATCGGGAATTTGTCGGGTGGTGAAAAGCGCCGCGTCGCGCTGTGTCAGTTGCTGCTGTCCAAGCCAGATATGCTGCTGCTGGACGAGCCGACTAACCACTTGGACGCCGAAAGTGTGGACTGGCTGGAAGTGTTTCTGCGCCAGTTCCCCGGTACTGTCGTAGCGGTCACTCACGATCGTTACTTCCTGGATAACGCCGCTGAATGGATTCTGGAACTGGACCGTGGACATGGTATCCCTTGGAAGGGTAACTATAGCTCCTGGCTGGAACAGAAAGACGACCGCCTGAAGCAGGAAGAAGCTTCTGAAAGTGCCCGTCAACGCACTATCAAGAAAGAGCTGGAGTGGGTTCGTCAGAACCCCAAGGGTCGTCAAGCCAAGGCCAAAGCCCGTCTGGCCCGCTTTGAGGAACTGTCTTCGCACGAATACCAGAAGCGCAACGAGACTCAGGAAATCTTTATTCCTGTGGCCGAGCGTCTGGGTAATGAAGTGATCGAATTTGAAAACGTCAGCAAAGGCTATGGCGATCGCCTCTTGATCGACAACCTGAGCTTTAAAGTGCCTCCAGGCGCGATTGTCGGCATTATCGGCCCTAACGGCGCGGGTAAATCTACTCTGTTCCGCATGCTGGCCGGCAAAGAGCAGCCGGATTCGGGCACTGTCACGCTGGGGCAAACCGTCAAACTGGCGTATGTGGACCAGTCGCGTGATGCGCTGGCCAATGAAAAAACGGTTTTTGACGCCATCGCAGATGGCGCAGACTTGTTGACGGTCGGCCGCTTTGAAATGCCATCGCGTGCTTATCTGGGCCGTTTCAACTTCAAGGGCGCCGATCAGAACAAGATCGTGGGCAATCTGTCCGGTGGTGAACGTGGCCGTCTGCATTTGGCCAAAACACTGATCGCGGGCGGCAACGTGTTGCTGCTGGACGAACCGTCCAACGATCTGGACGTGGAAACCCTGCGCGCGCTGGAAGATGCCTTGCTGGAATTTGCGGGCTCGGTCATGGTCATCAGTCACGATCGGTGGTTCCTGGACCGTATTGCCACTCATATTCTGGCTTTTGAAGGTGATTCACAAGCCGTATTCTTCGATGGCAACTATCAGGAATACGAGGCAGACAAGAAGCGCCGCCTGGGCGAAGATGCTGCCAAACCACGTCGTATCCGCTACAAATCCCTGAAATAAGGAAAGTGTCATGCCTGTGCTCAATGCTCACCAGTCCTTCGTCTTGATTGTTGATATGCAAACGGGACTTTTGCCCGCCATTGCAGACCATCAAGCTTTAGTCGAACGTTCCGGAAAGTTGGCACAGGCAGCACGCTTATTGGGAGTGCCGGTACTGGCTACCGAGCACTGGGCCGAGAAAATCGGCCCGACCGATCCCGCTTTACTGCCGCATGTGGACAAAGTCCTGCATAAAAAGCACTTTGATGCCACGCGGGAAATGGATTTTCTGCCAGCTTTGCCTGTAGGTCGCACCCGGGTTTTGTTACTGGGTACAGAGTCTCACGTGTGCGTGTTACAAACTGGCCTGGGTTTGAAGGAGCATGGCTACGAGCCTGTGCTGGTGGGCGACTGTGTCGGCTCGCGTCATCCCGAGTCCCGTCAGGCGGCCTGGGATCGTTGGGCTATGCATGGGCTGGAGCGCGTTAGCGCCGAAATGGCCATGTTTGAATGGCTGGAGACACCGGCCAACCCAGTATTCAAGCAGGTTTTAGCTTTAATCAAGTAAGTTCATCAGTCAGCTAATTACATATGTTGCGTTGATTAACAATAGAGTCTGGACTAATTGGCAACATAGGGTGAAGATAGGTCTTGTTGCCGTGTTGAGCACGGATACTTCACGGAGATTTGCAGATGAAAATGACTACTATCACTAAAGTGGGCTTGGCTACAGTACTGGCCGTCGTGATGGCGGGCTGCTCGTCCTGGGATGGAATGAATAAACGCCAGAAGGGTGCTGTTACCGGTGCCGGTCTGGGCGGTGTTGCCGGTGCGGTCATTACCGACGGCGGCATTTTGGGCACGGTCGGTGGAGCTGCTATTGGCGGCGTCATTGGCGACCAGGTTGGCAAGAACCGTTAAACCGTATTGTCCTGTTTGAGCGCTGTGCGCTCAACGGGGAAAGCCTCAAAGCGCAGGGATTTCGATTCCGGCTTTGGGGCTTTTTTATGGGTGCTGCTTTTAGCTCGCTGCAGGCTCAGTCATGCGCGGGTAGGCAGTAGGGCCACCAGTGCTATCAAGAGAGCTGTGAGCGGCCTGGTGGGCCTGATCTGGTACACACCTAGCATCTGGGCCTGGGGGTGCTGGTAGGCGTTTAGCAGTCTTTTGGGCAGTGCTGTTGGTAAAGCTTGAGACCAAAGAAAATGGCCATCCTTGGTGGATGGCCATAGCAGTCAAACAAGTTTGCTGATGCTGTGCGCTTTACTTCTTGTCCAGCGCGCTGGCATCGATCTGAGGCATTTCGATTTTGACTTCCAGCACTTCCAGCGAGTCCTGACGATCCAGGTTCACCTTGATGTCATCAGGATTGATTTTCACGTAGCGTGAAATCACTTCAACCAACTCTTTTTGCAAGCGAGGCAGGTAGTCAGGGGCAACGCCCCCTTGACCACGTTCGTTAATAAGGATCAGCTGCAAACGGTCTTTGGCAACCGTTGCCGATGTTTTTTTATGACCCAGCAGAAAGGACAGGAAAGACATATTACTTTCCTCCGAACAGGCGCTTGAAGATGCCTGGTTTTTCGTAATCCACAAAGCGCAATGGTTTGTCGCCACCCAGGTAGCGATCTACGATGTCGTGATAGGCCTGGGCTACGTCACTTTCTTTGATATGGATAACGGGTACTCCTTGGTTAGAAGCTTGCAACACGGTTTCGGATTCGGGAGTGACCCCAATCAGTTTGATGCGCAAGATGTCCTCGACGTCTTGCAAGGACAGCATCTCGCCGTCGGACACGCGCTTGGGACTGTAGCGGGTCAGCAGCAGATATTCTTTGATCGGTTCCTGGTTCTGTTCAGCACGGCGCGATTTGGCGGCCAGAATGCCCAGGATGCGGTCCGAGTCACGTACCGAAGACACTTCGGGGTTGGTCACCACCAGCGCATCGTCAGCAAAGTAAGAGGCCATCAAGGCACCAGTTTCGATACCAGCGGGCGAATCGCACACAATGTATTCAAAACCCATGCCTTTCAGTTCTTCCAGAACCTTTTCCACCCCTTCACGGGTTAGCGCGTCTTTGTCGCGCGTCTGAGAAGCAGGCAGGATGTACAGGTTTTCAATCTGTTTGTCACGGATCAGAGCTTGATTGAGCGTTGCTTCGCCTTGAATCACGTTGACGAAGTCGTACACCACGCGTCGCTCGCAACCCATGATCAGGTCCAGGTTGCGCAAACCGACGTCAAAGTCGATGACCACGGTCTTGTGACCGCGCATCGCCAGCCCAGATGCAAAACTGGCACTGGTGGTGGTTTTGCCCACGCCACCCTTGCCTGAGGTCACTACAACTATACGCGCCATGACAATCGGATTCCTTTGTTTTTCAAGTCACATAATCGTAAAGCATAACGGGCCTAATTTTGACATCCGTTCTGCCACTTAGCCTACTGCTTAGAAACAAAACATATCAATTGCTTTGTTCAGTGTCAGCTTACACGTTTGCTTTCGCGCTTTGTTGCATCGCCGAATCTATTTCAAACGTGCAGCTATATACATAGGTCTGTATAAAAAGCGCCGGCATGAGCCGGCGCGGTGTACTGCTAGGAGCTTAGGGGATCAAATCTAAGCGTATCCTCTTCCAGCGTCACGACCGCTGGCTTGTTGCGCAGTTGCTCATCCAGCCGGGTTTCAATAATACGGTAAACCCCGGCAATGGCGATCAGCTCCGGATCCAGCTCGGTGGTGAAGATGCGCGCCTTGGTATCACCGCGAGCACCGGCCATGGCTTTGCCGCGCAGTGGGCCGTAGACATGGATATTGCCATCGGCCACGACTTCAGCACCTTGGCTGACGGCACCAATCACAATCAAATCCGTGTGGCGAGCGTAGATACGCTGGCCGGAACGAAGCTGACGGTTAATGATGAGAGCTGCCGGGGCAATGGCCGGTGGTGGTGGGGCAGTAGCGGCAGGAGTCTCTGGCGCCGATTGCGACAGCACGGGCACTTCTTTGTCAGGAGCCGCCTGTGTTTGCGGACGGGCAGGCGGGTTGGACAGCTCAACATGAGGCAGGCCACTGTCGATTGCACCATCTGCATGATCGGGGTGAGCAATGATGCCCACCGGATGCAGCTTGTGCTGGCGCAAAGCATCGGTCAGCGCGGCCCAATCAATGGCTGCGTCAATCGCGCTGGCGTCAATGACAACGGGTTCGTCTTCAAAAAACGAACCGGCATCTTTCATGCGTTGGGCCAGTGCGGCCAACTGCTCCGCGGTATCGGCAGAGCGCAGCACCACCCGTACGGCGTATAGAGTGGCACTTTTGAAATCCAGGGCCTGGGGCCCTTTGACATGAGTCTGATCGTTCACGTTAATAGCCTTAAACCCAAGTGTCTTTCAGGGTCGTGGTGCGGTTAAGAACGGGTTTTTCAGCGGTGGAATCCACGCGGTCAGCCACAAAGTAGCCCAGGCGCTCAAACTGCCAGCGAGCATCGGGGGTAGCTTGGGTGCCTGGCTCCAACCAACCTTGAATCACGCGCAGCGAGTTCGGGTTGATGTGCTCCAGGAAATCCTGATCGGCGGCGTCTGGCTGCGGATGCGCAAAAAGTCGATCGTAAAGACGAATCTCTGCGGCAATAGCGTGTTCGGCGCTGATCCAGGTGATGTTGCCTTTGACTTTGACGGAGTCTGCACCGGGGGTGCCGCTCTTGGTGTCAGGCAGGTATTCAGCCAGTACCTGGGTAACATTACCTTGTTCGTCTTTGACGCAGCCGGTGCAACGCACCACATAGCCGTACTTCAAACGCACGGTATTGCCGGGGAACAGGCGGAAGTACTTCTTGGGTGGTTCTTCCTTGAAGTCCTCGCGCTCAATGTACAGGCGACCGGAAAACGGAAATTCGCGCTGACCAGCCTCAGGATTGTGCGGGTTGCGAGGTGCATGGCACAGCTCGCTTTGGCCTTCAGGGTAATTGGTGATGATCAGCTCGATCGGGTCCAGGATAGCGACGCTACGGTCAGCCACCGGGTCCAGATCGTCGCGCAAGGCCTGTTCCAACAAGCTGTAATCGACGTGCTGAGCCGCTTTAGATACACCCAGGCGATCCGTGAACAGACGGATGGCGCCCGCGCTGTAGCCACGGCGGCGCAGACCAGCCAGCGTAGGCATGCGGGGATCGTCCCAGCCCGATACATGGTTTTCCTGAACCAGTTGGCGCAACTTGCGCTTGCTGGTGACCACGTAGGACAGATTCAGGCGAGAGAACTCGTATTGCTTGGGCAAAGGATCGGACAACTGACCCAGTTCAACCAAGCGCTCCAGAATCCAGTTGTAGAACGGACGCTGGTCCTCAAATTCCAAGGTGCACAGGCTGTGGGTGATGCGCTCCAGCGCGTCTTCCACTGGGTGAGCCCAGCTGTACATGGGGTAGATGCACCATTTATTGCCAGTGCGATGGTGTTCAGCATGGCGGATACGGTACATGACCGGGTCACGCATATTGATATTGGGCGATGTCATATCAATCTTGGCGCGCAGGGCCATGCTGCCATCCGGATGCTTGCCGTCGCGCATCTCGCGCAGCAGGTTCAGCGATTCGTCGGCCGGGCGGTCGCGCCAAGGCGAGTTCACGCCTTTTTCAGTCAGGGTGCCACGGTTGGCACGCATCTGCTCTGCGCTTTGCTCGTCGACATAGGCATAGCCCGCATGTACCAGTGCCTCGGCAAACTGGTACATATAGTCAAAGTAGTCGCTGGCAAAGTACAGGTTGTCTTCGTTTTTGAAGGTCCAGTCAAAACCCAACCACTTGACCATGTCGATAATGGCGTCCACGTACTCCTGTTCTTCTTTCTCAGGATTGGTGTCGTCAAAACGCAGGTGGCAGGCGCCCAGATAG
>SMEN01000080.1_pt1 | contig 32394 bp, 30 predicted proteins | sample 2456271 | NCBI WGS metagenome assembly SMEN01 (sample SAMN10132593, study PRJNA489261) | soil metagenome | isolation source: day1 control-loamy sand soil ammended with raw manure from dairy cow... | place: USA | collected 2015-04-01 | reverse complement strand
CCTGCCGTACGCCAACGGCTCGTTTCACATCGGCCACATCATGGAATATATCCAGGCCGACATCTGGGTTCGGTCCATGCGAATGTCGGGACATACTGTTCATTTTGTGTGCGCGGATGACGCCCACGGTGCCCCCATCATGCTCAAGGCTGAAAGCGCAGGCATCACGCCCGCTCAGCTGGTGGACAAGATTGCGGCCGAGCGCCCGACGTACCTGAATGGCTTTAACGTCAAGTTTGACCACTGGCACCGCACAGACTCGCCCGATAACGTGGCCCTGGCGCAAGATATCTACCGCACCTTAAAAACGGCGGGCTTTATCGACACACGCACCATCGAGCAGTTTTACGATCCGGTCAAAGGCATGTTCCTGCCCGATCGTTACATCAAGGGTGAGTGCCCCAAGTGTCATGCCAAAGACCAGTACGGCGACAGCTGCGAAGTCTGTAGCGCTGTCTATGCCCCCACTGAACTGATCGAGCCCTACTCGACGCTGACTAATGCGCGTCCCGTACTGAAAAGCTCGGAACACTTTTTCTTCCGTCTGTCGGACCCACGTTGCGTTGCCTTCCTGCAAGAATGGACCACGGGCAAAAATGCCTTGGGCAAACCACGTCTGCAATCGGAAGTGCTGGGCAAGACCCGCGAATGGCTGGGTACGGGCGATGGCGCCGAAGCGTCCTTGAACGACTGGGACATTTCCCGCGACGAGCCTTACTACGGCATCCCGATTCCCGACGCTCCCGGCAAATACTTCTATGTATGGCTGGATGCGCCAGTGGGCTACCTGGCTTCTCTGAAATCCTACTGCGCCAAAGTGGGCCTGGATTTTGATGCGCTGCTGGACCCAGCCGGCGACACCGAGCAAGTTCACTTCATCGGCAAGGACATCGTGTACTTTCACGCCCTGTTCTGGCCTGCCATGCTGAAATTCTCCGGCCGCAAAGTGCCTGACTCCCTGAACGTGCATGGCTTCATCACCATGAGCGGCGAAAAAATGTCCAAGAGCCGCGGCACGGGTATTTCTCCCCTGCGCTACCTGGAACTGGGCATGGATGCAGAGTGGATGCGCTACTACATGGCCGCCAAGCTCAACTCGCACGTTGAAGACATGGATTTCAATCCTGATGACTTCATTGCCCGCGTCAACAGCGACCTGATCGGCAAGTACGTCAATATCGCCAGCCGCGCAGCCAATTTCATCAGCAAGCATTTTGACGGCAAGCTCGCCTTCCAAGGCGACACCACCGAGATGCAAAACCAGTTGAAAGACGTGGCTGAAAAAGTCCGTGCTGATCTGGAAAACCGCGAGTACGGCCGTGCCGTGCGCCAGATCATGGCTCAGGCTGACATCATCAACCAGGCTTTTGACACGGCCCAACCCTGGGTAATGGCCAAAGGCATTGCTACGGCTGAGCAAGCCCAGAAAGATGCACTGCAAGACATTTGCTCACGCACACTGGCTGGCTTCAAGGGCTTGTCGGTCATGCTGACCGCCATCTTGCCTGTGCTGACCGACCGCGTTGCTCGTGAACTGTTTGGCCTGGATCGCAGCTTTGTTTGGGATGATGTGGCGGTTCTGCCAACAAGCATTGCCCCCTTCAAGCACCTGATGCAGCGTGTGGACAGTGCCCAAGTAGACGAGCTGCTGACTCCCCCGCCCGCTCCTGTCGTGTTGCCCGGTGGTGAAGCCATTGCCGACACCATCGACATCAAGGACTTCATCAAAGTTGATCTGCGCATTGCCAAGATCGTGAGCTGCGAAGAGGTTGAAGGTTCGGACAAGCTCTTGCGTCTGAGCCTGGATGCAGGCGAAGGCCGCTTGCGCCAAGTGTTTTCCGGCATTAAATCGGCTTACCAGCCAGATGATCTGGTTGGCAAACTGACTGTGCTGGTGGCTAACCTGGCACCTCGCAAAATGCGTTTCGGTGTCTCTGAGGGCATGGTCTTGGCAGCCAGCCATGCCGATGACGCAGTGGACCAAGGTATCTACATTCTGGAGCCCTTCCCCGGCGCACAGCCTGGCATGCGTATCAATTAAGATGTATTCCTGATCGCATCGAAAGCCCCGCAGTTACTGCGGGGCTTTTTTGTATCTATATACCAAAGAACCCTGTGTAGGCCGGATCGAAACCTCCACACAACACCCTGCTCAGCGGGAAAGCCGATACACTCTTTATCTTGAATCTGCTGTATTGATGCACAGTCTGCCGCCACCAACGCAAGGACTTTTGACATGGAAAAGCTCACCCCCTCTGAATTGGATCGGCACGTAGGTGCCCGGCGCTCTACTTGGGTCAGTGTCATCGTCAATATAGGTTTGAGCCTGCTTCAGATTGCGGTGGGGATATTTGCCCATTCGCAGGCCTTGATTGCCGATGCCATTCACTCGCTATCGGACCTGCTATCGGACTTTGTGGTCTTGTTTGCCAACCGCCACAGCCGTCGCGCGCCCGACGCCGATCACCCCTATGGGCATTTGCGCTACGAGACCGCCGCCACCCTGGCAATAGGCGGGATTTTGCTGGCGGTAGGCATAGGCATGTTGTGGAATGCGGTCAGCTCGCTCCGAGACCCCAGCAGCATCGAAGCCGTGCATCCCATCGCCCTGGGCATTGCCTTCGTGGCGCTCTGTAGTAAAGAGCTTTTGTTCCGCTACATGCTTCGTGTCGCCAAGCGGTTACGCTCCACCATGTTGGTCGCCAATGCCTGGCATGCCCGCTCGGACGCGGCATCGTCGCTGGTCGTCAGTGTCGGGGTCATGGCCAACTTGGCAGGTTTGCCTTTGGGCGATCCTCTGGCCGCCAGCATTGTGGGCCTCATGATTTTCCGCATGGGCTGGAAGTTTTCCATCGGCGCTTTTCATGATCTGACAGACCGCGCCGTCGATCAGGAAACAGAAGAGCGCATTGCCACGTTATTGCGCGACACTCCCGGCGTGGAAGGCATACATCAGCTACGCACACGCAAACTGGGCGACATGATTTGGGTAGAGGTGGACCTGGAGATGGACGAGGCGCTCAGCATCAAAGAAGGCCACGCCATTGCCGTGCTGGCCCGGGATCGCGTCATGGCCCAAGAGCCTGTCCTGGATGTCATGACCCACTTTGATCCCGTCACACCCAAAGGTGCCAGCAGTTAGCCCCTCACCCCTGACGGTGGCTTTCAGAGGCCAACATATCGACCAGTACACGGGATAGCGCCGTCACCATCTCATTAGCATGAGGCCGGTACAGCACGACAAGTTCAAAGGCGTCGATACGGGGCAGGCCCTGTGCTTGCCCCAGCACCACATGATCATCCCGAACGGCGCGACGCGGCAGCAGACTGATGCCCATTCCGTCGGCAACTGCACCTTGAATACCGCTCAAACTGGAACTGGTGAAACTGATACGCCAGCGACGCCCCAACGATTCCACTGCGCTGATGATTTCTTCCCGATACACACCACGGCGTGGAAAGGTCACTAAAGGAATAGGGTCCAGATGAAAGACCGGATCGGTGGCACTGTCCACCCAGGCCGTTTGTTCTGGCAAACAAGCCACGGCCTCGCGGGCGTTATGACGCTGTTTGACCAGCACCAGATCCAGTTCCCCCTGATCGTAAGCCGCCAGCAAATCACTGCTCAAACCACTACTGACTTCCAGCCGTACTTGCGGAAAACGGCGGTTAAAGCCAGCCAAGGCGCGCATGGTCTGGCCATTGGTAAAGTCCTCGGGCACACCCAGCCGCACCGATATTGTCACCAGCGAGCCTGACAAAGCCTCCGACAATTGGTGATTCAAGGCCAGCATCTGCCGGGCGTAGCCTAATAGGGTCTGGCCAGCCTCGGTCGTGGTGACACCACGGCTAGCTCTGTCCAGCAAACGCAGTCCCGCCAATTCTTCCAGTCGGCGTACTTTTTGGCTGATCGTAGATTGAGTGGAATGCAAACGCGTTGCCGCCGCTGTGAAACTGCCGCAATCCACTACCGTCAATAAAGCCAGCAACAAGTCCAGATCGTACAAAGGCCGATGCAAGCTGGGGCTGGTCGAGAGTTGATGATCCATATTTTTAAACCCCTTATAAGCTGCAGCCTAAAAACAAAGCGTCGATAGCCGCCAAACTGACTGCCCAAGCGCCACCGGATGGTGCAAGCACAGGCGCTGTCGCTAGACAGCAGGGCCATTTCAGCAAGCTATTCAAAAAACAAATACTAATGATTTATACATTTAATTTGTAAATATCACCAGCACTCGTTAAGGTGTATTGGTCCCGCGCATTGAAACGACGCCCCGCCTGTGCTTTGGCCCAGATGCCGGGGGCACGCCGTGCCGCACGACAGGTTTTCCTTACTGAATTTCATTGGGAATCTAAATGTCCAAAGTCAATTACTACGCACCTCCCGGTGGCCATCCCCCGCAGACTCAACTGCTGACGGACCGCGCCATGTTCACCGAAGCCTATGCCGTACTGCCTAAAGGCGTGCTGCAAGACATCGTGACCAGCTTCCTGCCCGGTTGGGACAATACCCGTCTATGGGTATTGGCACGTCCTTTGTCCGGCTTTGCCGAGACGTTCTCCCAATACATTATGGAAGTGGGTCCTCAGGGCGGCAGCAACAACCCTGAGTCCGACCCCGAAGCCGAAGGCGTGATTTTTGTCGTCAAGGGCCAGCTGGAGCTGGTTCTGGAAGGCACTAAACACGTGATGGAAGAAGGTGGCTATGCCTTTATTCCTCCTTCCACCAACTGGACCTTGCACAACCGCACGGGCGAACTGGCCAATTTCCACTGGATCCGCAAGCGCTACCAGCGTGTTGAAGGCCTGGAAGCACCTGAAGCCTTTGTCACCAACGAAAAAGACGTCAAGCCGGGCGTCATGCCTGATACCGAAGGCCGTTGGAGCACCACCCGTTTCACCGACATGTCCGACCTGCGTCACGACATGCACGTGAACATCGTGAACTTTGAACCCGGTGGCGTGATCCAATTTGCAGAAACGCACGTGATGGAACACGGCCTGTACGTTCTGGAAGGCAAGGCGGTTTACCGTTTGAATCAGGACTGGGTTGAAGTGGAAGCCGGTGACTTCATGTGGCTGCGCGCCTTCTGCCCGCAAGCTTGCTACGCAGGTGGCCCAAGCCGTTTCCGCTACTTGCTGTACAAAGACGTTAACCGTCATGCCAACCTGACCATTGGCGGCACTCGCTAAAATGGACTGAAACAAAACAGCCGCTGCGCGTCAGCGGCTGTTTTGCTTTGCAGGTGACCAGTACGAATGACCGCTGGCCACCGCCAGCAAACCCTGAACATGCAGGGCTCATACAAACCTTTGATCTCTCAAGGAGAAAAACATGAACGATAAACACTATCTGCTGCGCTCCATCCAGATTGCAGAAGAAAACGTCGCCCGTGGCGGCCAGCCATTTGGCGCGGTGTTAGTCCGTGATGGCCAGGTGCTGGCTGAAGGCGTCAATGAGACCTACATTGCGCATGACCCCACCGCCCATGCAGAAATCCAGGCCCTGCGCACTGCCAGCCAGACCGAGCAAAGCAGCAGCCATCCTGGCACCACCATGTATGCCAGCGGCATTCCGTGCCCCATGTGCATGGCTGCCATGATTGCTGCCGGAGTAGATCGCGTGGTCTATTGTGCTGATGATGCAGAAGGCGGCCCCTTTGGGTGGTCTACACAGGCCTTCTACCAACAGATGCAGCAGGACTTTGGCCACCAAGGGGTGAAGATGGACCATATGCCGCTGCCAGAAAAGCGCGCAGTCTACCAAGCCTGGCAAGAACGCTTTGGACAAGGCCCCAGCAAAGCCTGAAAAAGGTGAATTCAAAACCCTGCCCTAAAGCGGGGTTTTTGCTTTTTACATAGACAGATGCGGCAGAAAAGTTTATAAAACAGAGCAGTTATAGTAACGATTCTCATTTATTGTCTCGTGCTCAATCTCAAAGGAAATACATGATTGCGTCCCGCCCTGCCTCTTTAAAAATGATTGTCGCTTCCGTGATGGGCGCTTTGCTGCTCAGCGCTTGCCAGACTGCGCCGCAATCGCAGCAAGCGGGTCAAAATCCGGCCTATAGCGCAACAGCTCCTCAGAACCAGATTACGTTCCGCCAGGACACACTGGATGGCGCCTACGAAATTCTGGCTGCCAAAGACAGCAAACAACTGTTCGTTGCCGCTACTCCTTTGTTTGAAGACCGTTCTGCTGGCTTTTTGCACGTTCTGGATCAGGACACTCTGCGTGAATCGCAGCTGATCCAACTGCCCCGCCGTGCTTTTGCACTGGGCCTGAACCAGAAAACACATACGCTGTATGTGGGTAACACCCTGGATGGCTCCCTGCTGGCCATCAACAGCCTGAACGGCACCGTCAAGCAACTGATTCAGCTGGGTGCTAAAGAAGGCAAGGACGGCTGGGAACACACCCGCAAAGTCGTGATTGACGAGCAGGACAACCGCATCTTCGTGACCAACCCTTCCCAAGGTGGTCGCGTCTGGATTGTGGACGGTGCTGATGGCCGCATTCTGCACAATATCGACAACGTAGGCCTGTGGCCTGCGGGCGCAGCTTACGACGCCAACACCAAGCGTCTGTTTGTGGGTCACGGCGGTAAAGATGAGATTGCCGTAATCAATCCAGCTACCGGCGCCATCGAACAGCGCTTTACCACGGGCGACGCCCTGAGCGACAAGCGTGAAGACTCGCGTCACTTCTTTGTGAACGTGGCACTGAGCGCTGATGGCAAAAAACTGTTTGGCGCGGATGCCAACACCGGCAAGATCTACGTCTTTGACACCACCTCGGGCAAAGTCGAGAAAACAGCTGACATCGGTCTGGGCTTGCTGGATGTGGTCTACAACGAGGCTCGTAAAGAACTGATCGCCACCAACCGTGGGGTAGATCGTGATACTCCAGCCGGTACCGGTTCGGTCACCATTCTGGATGCCGAAACCATGGCGGTGAAACACCGTCTGAGCGCGCCAGTGCATCCTAACAGCATCACGCTGAGCGCTGACGGCCAAACCGCTTTCATCACCGTCAAAGTTCCGCACGGCGATAAAAGCCCGCATTACTTGAAAGGTGCCAAAGACAGCGTTCTGCGCCTGAACCTGGCCAAGCTGTAAGCCTGCACTTACCGCCTGCTGGAAAGCCGAACTGCCTGATGGTAGTTCGGCTTTTTTTATACCTGCCACTTCGGTCTGCCGCAGGCTCATCCACAGAGCCGAAATCAAACAGACCACTCCCCCCACTGTGCTGCTTTCGCTGACGTTCAAGCCTGGAGCACCAGTCCATCAAGCCCTGCCCTAGCCCGTTTCAAAGTGCATAAGCAAATGCGGTCTGGAAAGCATACCTAAAGCGGATTGCTGCAACCGGCCACTTGATCAATAGAATCAATTAGTGGCCTACAGCACTTTCTTCCTGCCAAGTCCCAACTATCCTTTTCACCGCCTCCATAAATGCCACCGCGTGGCCGCGCTGGAGCCTTCTCTTTTGCAGATATTTCATGGTTCAGTTGAACGAATACCTCCAGCCTATTGGCCCTGCCATACCTCATTGGCAAGCTCGCCCTCAGCCTGCACGCTGCGTCCTGCACGGCAAGTACTGCCGCCTGGAAGCCGTAACCCCGCAGCAGCACGGCGACAGCCTCTATGAGGCGTACAGCAGTGCCAGCGACGGTCGTGACTGGACCTATTTATCAGTAGGGCCGTTCAGCAACCGGGCACAATTCGACCAGCATCTGCAACATATCAGCCAAGCCAGCAACGCGGTGCACTACGCTGTGGTGGAACAAGCCACGGGCCGGGCTCTAGGCACACTGTCCCTGATGCGTATTGATCCGCAGAACGGCACGATCGAAGTGGGATTCGTGGCCTGGTCCCCTGCCCTAAAGCAAACCCGCATGGCCACCGAGGCGCATTATCTGCTCATGGCCTACGCTATTGATGGGCTGGGGTACCGGCGCTATGAATGGAAGTGCGATACCAACAACGCGGCATCGCAATCAGCAGCGCGTCGCCTGGGCTTTCGCTACGAAGGCATTTTTCGCCAAGCCGTCATCTACAAAGGGCGATCACGCGATACCGCCTGGTTCTCCATCACCGATCAGGAATGGCCTGAATGCAAAGCCCGTCTTCAAGCTTGGCTGGCTCCCGAGAATTTTGATGAGCAAGGTCGCCAAAAGCGACACCTGGGGCAGGAAGGTCCGGACTCGACGGGCCACGGAGCCCACCGTCTGGAACAGATGCTGGCTTTGCAGACTGAGCTGAATCACTTGATTGACCCGAACTGGCACACCGCCAAGCAGGACTATTACCGGGCCATCTGGGTGGAGTGCGCCGAACTGGCTAACTACTTGGATTGGAAATGGTGGCAGCAAAACAAGCGCCAAGTGCCGCAATTGCAGCTGGAATTAATCGACATTCTGCATTTCGGTTTGTGCGATCTGCTGCGCACTGCCAATCCGCGCCAGCAACGGGAAGCCGCCACCGCGCTAGAGCAACTACAACACGCCCCCGCCGCTATCAGCGAATCTGCCGCCATCATGACCGCGCTGGAAGCCTTTACCTTGCGTGTTCTGGAAAGCCGCCAATTTGATTTTGCCAGCTTTGCCCATCTGGCCAGTCTGTGCGGATTGACGCTAGAGACCCTCTACCACTCCTATGCAGGTAAAAACGCCTTGAACCGTCTGCGCCAACTGCGCGGCGCCCAGCAAGGCCACTATCAAAAGTACTGGGATGGGCAACAGGATAACGACCATCTGGCCCAGCTACAGGCCAAAGTAAGCACTCAAGAAAAAAACTATCCCGAACTGATCTTGCACGCACTGCAAGACAGCTACGACGCATTTTTTCCGGGAGGCACACCGGCCCAGACTGGCTCGGGCAACGGACTCCAGCCACCTCCCCTTTCTTTACGCTGACAAAGGATTGTCCATGTACCTCGATTGCGCTTGTTCCATTGATGTCTTTCTGGAATCGACCAAACCGGACTCCAATCCCGTGGAAAATACAGATGGACGTATTCCACCCGATCCCCGGCCCCAGCCGCATAAGGTGCAACATCCTTGGTCTCGTTCGCGCCGCCGTGAGCGCTCTCGCTGGCGCCAAGCCTGAGCTCTGCCCCCCCTGACTGTCTCCCAGCCCGGCTGCACTCCGGGCTCGACCGCCTGATACCGTCCGCCGCAAATGGAATAGGAGCTATGAGCCAGCGATCATAGCTCCTATTGATCTAAATCAAGACAATGGTGGCATCGTCGGCATACGGATCGACGAAGCATGCTAAAGGAGACAAATCGCATGGATACCCTACTCAGAGACAAATCCTACTTCGATGAACGCGCCACCAAAGAGATGGCCACTCATCTACAGCAAGTTCAGCGCGACACCCGAGAAACCATGGCCTTTGCCTGTCGCATTCTGGCCATGACCGAACAAGAAGCAGGGCTGGCCGGGCAGATCAGTGTCCGTTCCGAGCGCCCCGACGCTTACTGGACGCTACGCTTTGGCCTGGGCTTTGACGAGGCCACCCCCGACGACTTCATCGAAGTCGACCGCGACCTCAACACCCTGAGCGGTGAAGGCATGGCCAACCCAGCCACCCGCTTTCACTTATGGGTCTATGAGGCTCGCCCGGATGTGCACTCCATCATCCACACGCATTCACCCTGGGCCACCGTGCTGGCTACCGCCAGACAGCCTCTGGTGATCTCGCAAATGGACATGACCCCCTTGCACAACGACTGTGCCTTCCTGGGTGAATGGCCCGGAGTACCCATTGCCGATCAGGAAGGCGTCGTCATTTCCAAAGCGCTGGGGGACAAACGCGCCATTATTCTGGCTCACCACGGCTACCTGACCGCAGGAAAAACCTGCCAGGAAGCCACCTACTTGTCGGTTTATCTGGAACGAGCCGCTCGCCTGCAAGTACGCGCCCAAGCCGCTTTTGGCCCGCTTACCCCCGTCGATGACGTCTTGGCCGCCGAGGCGCACGACTACCTGCTCAAGCCCTCTATCGTTAACGCCACCTTTGACTACTGGTCCCGTCAGACCCAAGGCATTGCGCCTTTAAGCAAGACACGCTGACGCCCGCACTCAAACACCGTTAGACCAGGAGGTCGCTATGACGATGCCTAGCACCGGACAGGCGCGCTCGTCGCGCCAGTACGTTACGGCTGGCTTGGCCAGCATGATGGGAACCACTATCGAGTGGTATGACTTTTTTCTGTATGGCACGGCCGCCGCACTGATTTTCAACAAAATATTCTTCCCCGCCTTTGACCCGATTACGGGCACACTGGCGGCCTTTGCCACCTATTCCGTCGGTTTTTTCGCCCGTCCCTTGGGCGGCTTTATTTTTGGCCACTTCGGTGACAAGCTAGGCCGAAAATCCATGTTGTTGATCACGCTGTTTTTGATGGGTATTCCCACCATCTTGATTGGCCTGATCCCCTCTTACGACAGCATTGGCTATTGGGCCGCCGTATTACTGGTCCTGATGCGTTTTCTTCAAGGCATTGCGGTGGGAGGTGAATGGGGCGGTGCCGTCCTGATGGCGGTTGAACACGCCCCGGAGGGTAAAAAAGGCTTCTTTGGTAGCCTGCCGCAAACAGGCGTCGCGCCGGGCCTGATTCTGTCTTCGCTTGCTATGGGAGCGGTTGCCGCCCTGCCGGAAGAGGACATGTTGTCCTGGGGCTGGCGTCTGCCCTTTCTGGCCAGCGTCGCCTTGCTGCTGGTGGGCTGGTGGATACGCGCCAAAGTGGCCGAATCCCCGGACTTTGAACAGATGAGCAAAAAGGGCAAGCAAGTCGCCATTCCCGCTTTGGAAGTCTTGCGCCACTATCCCCGTGAAGTGCTGCTGGTAGTAGGAGGCCGCTTGGCCGAAGTGACCTGGTTCTACACCGTCGTGACTTTTGCCCTGGCCTACTCCACCACTACTTTGGGCGTAGAGCGCAGCGTGATGCTGGACGCTACCGTGTGGGGCGCATTTGCGGCCTTGTTCACCATGCCCTTATTCGGCGTTTTGGGCGACAAGATAGGCTTCAAATGGGTGTTCATGGCAGGCACCGTGCTAATGCTGGCCTTTTCATCCACCTTCTTTTCCATGTTGGGGAGCCTGGACAGCAAAACTATTACTCTGGCTTTGGTGATTGCCATTGGTCTGGTGTATGCCGCTTTGTATGGGCCTCAAGGTGGTCTGTTCTCCACCCAGTTTCCGCCTGAAGTTCGCTATAGCGGGATCTCGATTGCCGTGCAGGTATCCGGGGCCATTGGCGGTGGACTGGCGCCCCTGGTCGCCACTTCCTTGCTGGCCTATGGCGATGGCCAGCCCCACTACATCGTGTGGTATCTCAGCGCGCTGGGCCTGATTGCTTTTGCCAGCACTTGGTTCATGCATGGGCCCACGCATTTTTCCCTACCCAGCCTGGCCACCCAGAAAAAGGTGCGCACATGAATGCCCCCGGTATCCATTACTACTTTTGGATGAACTCCGACTGGGCCTACCTGGGTGCGGATCGTCTGGAAGACATTGCCCAAAAGCACGGGCTGCAGATTCATTACAAACCGGTGGACCTGCCTGAAGTCTATGCCCGGACAGGCGGTATCTTGCTGGGCCAGCGGTCCCCCGAACGTCAGGCCTATCGTATTGCCGAGTTGCAACGCTGGTGCAAGAAGCTGGATATACATGTCAACCCAACGCCCCGCTTCATGTGCCCCGACGCCACCTTGGCATCTACTCTTGTGATTGCGGTCGATCAAGCCGGATTGCCGGTGCTGGAGCTGTATAAAGCCATCCTGCGCGCGCAGTGGTGCGAGGAACAGGATATTTCTGACCCCGCCCAACTGGCGCAGATTTTGCAGGCGCACAAGCTGGATGCGGACTACTGGTTCCAACAGGCCAGCAAGGCGAGCAGGCAATACCAGGAAAATACTAAAGAGGCGATTGCCGTTGGCGTGTTTGGCTCGCCTTCTTATGTATATCAAGGGGAGCTGTTTTGGGGCCAGGACCGTTTGGAAATGCTGAACGACGCCATCGCGCTGCATACTGAAACGATCTAAACCCGGCTACACAACAGCGAACACGCTGTATCCAAGACAAAGGCGAGACAAGGACTATCAACCTTGTCTCGCCTTTGTCTTTTTGCGATCTGATCAATTTCAAACACCAGCTAGATACAGAGCTAGAAATAATTGCAAAGCTTGCTCATGAAACCGTTATAAATCCCATAACAATGGTTTCATTTACAGCGCAAGGCATGGTCAAAACCCAACAAAAAAGCCCCCAACAAATCCTTTGCTTCCCGCCCTTGCCCCTGAGTTGATAAATCGTCACTAAACAGGGCGGCCAATCTGCGCAGAATTGGCCCTGATAGGTGCACACTCAATACGGCTAAACCACTGCTGGCCAGGCCCGGACTTACCCCTTTTTTCAGGGTTAAAAGCCGTAAAAATACGCCTTTTCCTATCAGGAAAATTCACTCATACGCCAGCGTAGCATTCCTAAAGATGGGCTTTTAGGTCCCGCTTAAGGCCTGGGTTTTAGGCTTTGCGCATAGCGCCTGCCGAAAATGAAATGCAATGAGCAATTTTGAAAATTTACTTTTTCCATTGATACAGAATGTTATGTCTGCCGTACGAATCATATCGATAGATTTTATCTATTCATTGAGTCTGTATTCTGAAGAAATTGGCTACTTGCGCAATGCCAGTAAAGGTAGCCATCTTCATCGGAAGAAGGGCGCGGGGCTTTATATTGAACAACTACGCCACTATAAAGTATCAGCCAGATCAAAAAATCAGGATTCTGCTGATCTCCAATAACACTCGACAGCACGAACAACTTCTTCAATCCCTGCTTGCTGGTGCATTTCGAGTTTCTGTCGCCGCCGATGGCGTGCAAGGATATACCAAGGCTCAGCTGACGCTGCCGGAACTTGTCCTGATGGACAAGCAATTGGCGGGAATTGACGCCTTGTCCTTGACCCACATGCTGCAAGGACTGAAAGCTACAGCGCATATCCCCATCATCATTCTGGATTCGCGCATGGATGGCAGCAGCGACGAATGCGTAAGCTTTTTAAAAGCCGGAGCGGTGGACTATATCGGCAACCCTTACGCGGTCGACGAGGTTAAAGAACGCATCAACGTTCCGCTGCGCTTTCCCAAGCTGGGCGTACCTGCCCCAGCTCCCGGCAAGGCACCCAACCAGCGGCTAAACAGAACCGCCGAAACCAGCATGCTGATCCATGCTATTCAAAAAACAATTGACGCTAATCTGGGAACCCCGCCCAGCCAGAAAGAACTGTGCGATATGTTCAAGATCTCGCGCCGCAAAATCATGAATATCTTTCAACGCAATTTTGGATTGAGCGTCAGCAGTTATATCCGGCTGCAACGCATGTATAGGGCGGAATATTTGCTTCGCACCACGGCCTTAAAAATTGATGTCATCGCCACGGATTTAGGTTTTTCAAGCCCAGCTAATTTTTCTACTGCTTTTAAAACCTATTCCGGGATAGCACCCGGGAAATTCAGGCAGGCCATGGAAAAAAACAGACCCTATACAGAAAGCACACCCTGTCTGCGCCCGTCAGGACCACCCCTTTTTGCCGCAGGCTGGTGCCCGCCGTAATTCGGGGAAAAAATATAAAGACATCCATACCAAGCCCTCCCAAGGAGGCGGAACACCACACTTTCAAGGATTTCAAACCGGCCGGACTTGCCGCTCAAGGCCAAGGTGATAAAATCGTCAGCACGTGAATAGTTCAATTCAAAACAGATCCAGGACGGCCTGGATCTGTCCTTTCAGTTCAGGGACGGCCCTACCTCCAGGCGGAGCATCATCATGGCCTACCCTGCCACACTCCTACGTGTCCTAATATCCACACGGGCTTGCCCATCTACCTTTTTCTTAGCGCACGACAAACTTGCTCGTTTGCCTTTCTTTGCCCTTGCTCTCAGGAAATAAGAATCATGGAACACGCAGGACTTAAAAAACTTATTCCTCCCGTCACCTGGCTGCGATTGCTGGGTTCCTGGTCCATTGTTGTGCTGTTCATGGTGTTCGGCGGGCAATGGCTGGGAGACACCCTGAACGGCACAACCGCCACTCTGGTCTTTGTACTGTTATTTGTGACGATTCTGGCAGCCTCATTTGGGGTAGTACGAGAGGCTGACCATTTAGCACACCAACTAGGCGAGCCTTACGGCACCTTAATTCTGACCCTGTCCATTGTTTTGATCGAAGTCATCCTGATTGCCTCCGTGCTCTTGGGGCCGGGCGACTTCCCCACCATTGGACGGGACTCGATCTATGCGGTGATGATGATCATCCTGAACTTGATCACCGGGCTGTGTCTGATTGCCGGAGCGGCGCGCAATGGCGACCAGGAGTTCAACCGCCAAGGCACGAATACTTACCTGTCTATGATCGTGCTCTTGACCGGGGTAGGTTTAATTTTGCCAAACTTCACCAGCGGTGCCGGAGAGTTCTCCACAACCCAGGCCATTGGCATCTCCATTCTGACCGGCCTGCTGTACGGCATCTTTCTATACCTGCAAATGGGCAGCCACCGTCAGGACTATATGCAGCCCACACAAGCAGCATCTGGCCCTGTAGAGAACGAGCCCAGCCCCAAAGTGCATGACGCCCAAGCCATCCGCGCCATGGTGATTCGCAGCTGCGTGTTGGTGGCCCTGATCCTGCCCATTGTCTTACTGGCCCACGACCTGGCCATTGTGACTGACTACGGGATTGCGGCCTCGGGGGCTCCAGTGGCAGTGGGCGGTGTGCTGATCGCCATTATCGTCTTCACGCCTGAGTCCATTACCGCTATCAAAGCGGCCATGAACAATGAAATGCAACGGGCTATCAACCTGTGTCTGGGGGCATTTGTCTCCACCGTAGGCCTGACGGTGCCGGTGGTGCTGATGATTGGTTTGGTAACCGGCAAGCAGGTCATCATGGGCATCAGCAATACTGAAATTGCGCTGTTCTTGATCACCCTGATCGTTAGCATCATGAGCTTTAGCGGCAAGCGGACTTCACCCATTCAGGGCTATATGCACCTGATGATTTTTGTAGTGTTTGGACTCTTGCTGTTCTACCCCTGATAGGCAATTCATAAAAAAAGGCCGGTGCAATACCGGCCTTTTTTTGTGTCTTTCAAAGACAGCTTGCTGAATCATCCATAAGCCTGGATCTACAAGCTCGTGGGTAGCTTGAATTCGTACTCATTCATCTGATCTACTAAGGCCACATGGGCCCAGCCTAGGCTCTCAAAAAAGTGGCAAGCGCGTGTGTTTTCGGGGAATACAAAAGCCACCCACCTTCGAGCTGGTGGATGCCCCGGCCAAGCCAATACCGCCTGCACAATTGCTTTGGCCTGTCCTGTTCCGCGCAAGGCCGGATCTACCGCAATGTCAGTAATAGCATGGGGCAGATCCCCACCATCTCCCCAAACGCAGCCAATCAAAGCCACAGGCCGTTTATCCTGCTCAGCCACCAGCTGTATGCTGTCAGCAGCGCTTAACACATGATCCAGCCATTCTTGATCCAAAGGGCCCAATTCCCGATTCAGATCCTCATCCAAAAACCACTGCTGTATCCAGTCCCAATCGGCAGCGCGTATTTTTCTTAATTCCATTCCGATCCCCGTTCACCTTATCAATATGCTGCTCAGAGCCAGCTCCAAAAAGCGTCGATCATCATACTCGCCACAAGCCAGACGCTGGCCACTTGCTTCCCTTTCTACCTGCAAAAAATCGTGGATGGCTGTTCGCGGCTGACAAGGAAAAAACCCCAAATCGCCAAGGCTCTGAATCAGCCAGCATCCGACTGATGCGGGTTCTCGAATATCTCTTCCACGGTTTGCTTGAACAAGGTACTGATCCGGAATGCCAAGTCCAGGGAGGGGGCATGCTTGCCAGTTTCCAAGGCATTGACGGCTTGCCGGGATACCCCCAAGCACTCCGCCAGATCAGCCTGCGTCCAGTTTGCCTCGGCCCGTAATACTCGCAATCGATTTTTCATTTAATCGCTAGTCCGGACAAAGGGGGAGACCATGGCAAACACGGCCCAAAAGAAGGGATAGATCAGCCACGCAGGAATATGAGGCGCAGCAGCGTAGGTTTCGCCAAATCCCCAGGCCGTCCACAGCGTCAAGGTGGTGCCGGCAGCCAAGACAAAGCACTTGGCCACAATCACCCGCACAAACTCATCGCTCTGCGCCATCAAACCTAGGGTGGCCCACATTTGCCCGGCAACCGGCAAGGCTACGGCGATAGCAATCAACCAACCTGTGGCTTGCCCAAGCAGGCTGTCAAACAAGCCCAAAATGGTCAACAGATTGATCAGGATATAGATCCCCATGAAGAGCAAGGTGAGCACCAGATAGCGTCGACCAGCTGAAGAGGCACTGTGTTTAACAAACATAATGGAGCACCGAAATGTAAAGTAAACCTGACTTTACATAAGTCACGAAAACCTGTCAATAAGTCAGGTTAACTTTACAAAAAATAATTAACTGATGGCATCTATTCAGAAAAACAGGGAGAGGCCCACAATCCTGAACCCCCATGCCTCAAGGCATCCGCAGCAGAAACATGCTTTTTTAGAGAGCAGCCCCGGCCTTGCTTCACTCTGAAAGCTGGGGTTCAACATGCCTGATTTCCAGCGTAGAAAATGTGGTCAGAATCCCTCAAACCGCTCTGTCCAAGAGGCTGTATCAGCCGGTTCAGGCAGGAAAGCATGGACAAGAGGGGGTAAACATCTTATAAAATGAAACCAATATAATAACGATTCTCATTTATAAATCATCCATGTCTGATCGGCCTCCCCTGCGAAACAGCTGGCTCGCACACTACACCGAACTGATTTCGACCTGGACTCGGCGCTACGGCAATCGGCAGGATGCAGAAGATGCCACACACGATGCCATCGCCAATATGCTGGAGCAAGGCTCCGACGCTATCGTCAATCCCCGCGCATTTCTTCACCGCAGCATCCACAATGGCCTGGTCAGTTTGAGCCGCCGTGCCCATCGCCAGGCGCATACGGCCTGGCAAGATTTGAGCGATGAAGACCACCCTCTGGATCACTCCCACGAGCAAGAACTGCGCGCCACCCAACTGCGTCACGCCTTGCAAAAGGCCCTTGCCGAACTGCCCGTGAAAAGCCAGCAAGTCTTTGCCTGGCACCGGCTGGAGGGATACACTCTGCCCGAGATCGCACGCAAAATGAATCTGTCCCAAAGCATGGTCGAAAAGCATATGGCTCGCACTCTGGATCACCTGCATAAACGCCTGGGCCAATTCCAGCAGCCCAAGTGAATCCGCACGCCTTCTTTCCCATGACAAGCAGCACGCCGCTTCCCCTTCCCTTGAATCCTGATGAGCTGAGCTTATGGCTGGTGCGCGAGCAGGCAGCCAGCTTGAGCGAGGCGGAGTGCCAGGAGCTGAGCCGCTGGCGGCAGTCCTCCCCGGACAACGAAACGTATTACCAGCAGTTGCTGCTGACCTGGCAGGCAACCCAAGCCATACCCGATCAGCACTGGCAAGCAATTTTGGATCAGGCCCCCAGCCAGCCTGCTCGCCGTCGCTGGCTTCGTACCAGCCTGGTACTTGGCGCCCCCGCCTTGGCAGCAGGCGCAGCCTTTATCGCCCTTCCCGGTCTACGGGCAGCATGGCTGCCTACGGCCGAATTCACAGCTCGATACCACAGCGCACGCGGCCAACAGCAGCGCATTGTCCTGCCCGATGAGTCCATCATTCACCTGAACACGGACACACTGGTGGACGTAGCCTACTATGCGGACCGCCGTGAAATTACCTTGCACCAAGGTGAAGCACTGTTTGATGTACGCAAGCACGCCGAACGGCCCTTTCAGGTCATAGGCGGACTGGCCGATATTCTGGTCACAGGAACAGTTTTCAATGTGCGCCGTGATCCGCAAGCCTTAAGTGTCGTCGTGCAAGAGGGGCAGGTTCAAGTCAGCAGTGGGCGCTGGTGGTCACCCAACCGCATCTCCTTGAAACCGAATCAAAAAGTCAGCCTGGAAGCAGGCAATAACCGCTCCCTTATCGAGCCGGTGGTAGCCCAGACCACGACCGCCTGGCATACCGGCCAGCTGGTTTTCAGCAATACACCGTTGCAAGAGGTGGTTAAAGAGCTCAACCGGTATCGCCCTGCCGAGCAAGCCATCCGCATCATGGATGCCAGCTTGGCTCCCCGTCGTATCGCCGCCGTGTTTGAACTGCGCGAAAGCGCCGACATGCTTCAAGCCCTGCCTGAGCTTTTACCTTTGCGTGTGGATATTCAGCCATCGGGGCAAGTCCAACTGCACGCACGATAAGTCCTGTTTCTGATCTGCCTGTATCCGGCCAGTTAGTCCCCTCCCTACCCCTTGGGCACGAAAGATTTTTCAAGCGGCATTACGGGTTTTGAGCTGCTCATGCGTCTCACAGCAGAACCGCCTGGCCAGGCTTTGATCCATGACTCGACATTCCCCTATCGCTTGCTTTCCAACATGACCTCTTTGCCTTCCATTCCACTGCCCGTACGGCGTCTTCGCCTGGGCCGCTCTTTTGTGCATGCCACGGCCCTGACTCTGTCGCTGAGCACTCTGCCCTTTTACGCTGCAGCACAAAGCACAGCCCCCAGCACCATCACCTTGCCAGCCCAAAACTTGTCGCAGGCTTTGCTTTCCTTGGGTCAACAAGCTCGCGTGCAACTGTATTTTGATCCCGACATCGTGCAAGGTTTGCAAGCACCCGCCATACAGCAGGCAGACTCAGTAGAAGCAGCCCTGCGACAGCTGCTGGCAGGCACCGGGATTGAGTACACGCGCAAGGGAAATCGCTACACCTTAAGCAAGGCACTGAACAGCGACAGCACCCAGTTGGCCCCCATCACCGTGCAAGCCAGCCGAGACACGCTAAGCACGGAAAACACCGGCTCTTACACGGCAACACACAGCACCAGTGCCACCCGCCTGAACCTGAGCCTGCGCGAGACGCCCCAGTCAGTCAGCGTGATTACCCGTCAACAGATGGACGATCAAGGCATTCAGAACATATCGGACGCGCTGCAGCAAACGCCGGGCGTAATCGTGAACCGGGATAACTCCGAGTCCTTCAGCTTTTATTCGCGCGGCTTCAATCTGGAGAACTTCCAGTTTGACGGCCTGCCTAGCCTTTCTTCAGACGGCGGCGCGGTGCGCGACAACTACAGCATTAGTAACTCGGCCATCTACGACCGCATCGAAATCCTGAAAGGGGCAACCGGTCTGGTCAATGGCGCAGGCTATCCTTCCGGCGTGATCAATATGGTGCGAAAACGTCCGACCGCTCAATTCCAGGGCCATGCCCAAATCGGGGCGGGCAGTTGGGACACCTACACGACCGAGCTAGACCTGTCCGGTCCCCTGTCTGCGGAAGGCACACTACGTGGCCGAGTGGTCGGTGCGACTCAAAACAACCGTAGCTTCATGGACTATGCCAAGGGCCAACAGAATATCTTTTACGGGATTCTGGAAGCAGACATAGGCGAGCGCACCACGGTGGCATTAGGACTGGATTATCAACGCAACCGTAACGACGCCACCACCAACGAACACTTGCCCGCTTTTTACAGCGATGGGCGCCCATTCTCCATCGACCGCCACGTCAATCCAGCCGACCGCTGGGCCTGGCGCAACCAAGACACCCAGCGCGTCTTTGCCGACTTGAATCATCGGTTTGACTCCGGCTGGACGCTCAAGCTGGCTGCTTCCCAGCGTGACTACCGCACGCGTCAAGTCATGTCCGGTATTTCTGCCGATTTCGTCAACGCGCAGACCCATGAAATCAGTCATGGCTTTTACCCAGGTGGGGCCTCGCGCTTTGACAGCGACTCTAAGGAAAAAACGCTGGACTTGCACGCAAGCGGCCCCTTCAATTTGCTGGGTCGGGAGCATGAGCTAGTCGTAGGGGCCAACTACGCCAAGACGCACGCGCTATCTAGCCGTTGGGATGGGGATACCGACATGACGGTGCCAGACATTTTCCAATGGAACAACAACGCCACTGAACCCACTGAATACGAATGGTGGTTGCAACATGACGTTAATGTGAAGCAGCACATGGTGTACGGAGCTGCTGTGCTTAAACCCCATGAGCGCGTAAATCTGATTCTGGGCGCTCGCCAAGTGCGCTACGACTGGTCACTGGAAAGCCTGAATGCCTTGAACACGCTGCAGCGACACGAGACCCAGGTCAGCGGAAAAATCATTCCCTATCTGGGTCTGAGCGTAGATCTGGACGACTCTCACACTGCTTACGCCAGCTACACCGACGTGTTCAAACCGCAGGCCTATAACTTCAAGGCAAACGGCGAGCAACTTGAGCCCTTGACGGGCAAAAGCATGGAAATTGGCTTGAAGGGCGAGTACCTGGACGGCAAGCTCAATGCCAGCGTGGCTCTGTTCCAAATCAAGCAAGACAATGTGGCCGAGCCCGACCCCTTGAATCCGCAAACGCCCATGGGCGGAGTGGCCTATATTGCCGTGCCGGGTGTCAAAACCCGAGGTCTGGAACTGGAAGTATCCGGGGAGATTTTGCCTGACTGGCAACTGCACGCAGGCTATACCTACGCCCGCTCCCGCGATGCAGACGGTGTACGAGCCAGCTCCCGGCAACCGGAACATTTATTCAAGCTGGCAACTTACTACCGCCTGCCTGTGGCCGGTCAGCGTCTGACCGTAGGCGGCAATATCCAGTGGCAAAGCGGCAGCTACTTCACGCAGCTGGTTGATGGCCAGACTCGCCGTTTCGAGCGCAAGCCCTATGCCGTTGTGGGCTTGAGCGGTGCCTACGATGTCAACAAAGCCACGCGCTTGTCAGTCAATATCAATAACCTGTTCGACAAGCACTACTACGCGGGCATAGGTAACTACAACACCGTTTTCTGGGGAGCTCCTCGAAACGTCATGGCGTCCTTGCGCTATCAGTTCTAAGCGTCCATCAGCCCGCCGCACCTAAGGGGGTAAAGCGGGCTGAAAGCCCCCGTTTCTGTACAAAACCAAAGTGATAGTGGGCACGCCTTTACAGGTGTGCCGCTCAACGTTTCCCTAAGGATGAGGCCGATACACCAAAGCGGGACCTGAACACCCGGCTGAAATGGGAGACATCCTTAAAACCGCAGGCCAGAGCAACATCTGTCACCCGCCCCCCACTCCCCTCATCCAGGAGCCGATAACTGGCTATCAAACGCTGCTCCCATAACCACTGCATGGGCGTTATCGCTTCACGCGCAAACAAACGATATAGGCTGCGAAGCGACATAGAAGCGGCCTGAGCAAGCGTTTCTACATCCAGCTCACAGTTTTGCAAATGGGCCAGCATATAGGCTTTGATTTCTTCCAAGCGTTGTTCGCGACGCATCGCTAAAGAAGGCAAGGCAAGCTCGGAATCGAACACCGTGGACAGGAGATCCAGCACCGATGTGCTCAAACGCTTTTCCAGCCTGTCATCCCGGCTTTGCTCCATGCTGAACACTTCTTGTATCAGTGCACCGGCCAGCGGTCCCATACTGGACTGCGCATCAATCCGGCGGGCCGCCATGCGGTCTACTGCGGTCAAACGCGTCAGCAACAAAGGGCGTGGAATGGCCAGCATGAGCGCATGCGACAGCGGCCCAAATTCCAAATCAAAAGGACGCGACTGGTCTTGCAACACCAGATCCCCTCGGGCCAGGCGGACATGGCGTCCATCTTGATAAAGCTGCGTGCTTCCATCCAACATCAGCCACAGCATGAAGCAGTCTCGCTGATCCTTGCGAATATCGGCGGAACGCCGGCTGACGCGAATAGCCTCGCCCTGCTGGGTGGAGGACCAGATACGACTTAGCGCCAATCCTCCCAAGGATTTAATCGTGACCCGCGCCTGAAAATTGCGCTGAGCAATAGGGCTGCACTCGGTATGAGAAAACTGCCGACAAGTAACGTCGTGCCAGTGTTCAAAGCTGTCTCCGGGCTTGACCGCTATGATCGCTGTCATAGGTTCAACCTCCATGGCCGGTGTTTGCTACACCGATGAATGAATCATTATTCTGGCAGCTTACGTCCTACCCTATGATGCCGACAAGCCCCGCCCTTTTTGACCTTGTGAACCGTTCAACCCAGCGTCTAAATAAACTACGCCGCCGCATCCTGCAGAAACAATATTTCCTGCAGGACGAGGCGGCGTGTTGGAACAAAGTCTTAAGTGACTTTCTGAACGGCCGGAATTGCCCAAGTGCCGTTAAGGATTGTTGGGTCGGACTGGCGCGGCCAGTAGGTTCTAAACATCAAGATAAAGTCCTTGGAAGGAGCGGGCAACCAATTGGATTCCTTGTCCTTGCCCGGTGACTCGTTCTGGATGTAAAGATCAGTCGATCCGTCCGGATTGACCTGCAGATTTTGGCGTGGGCTGATCGAGTAACGGTTCAGCGGATTATCCACAAAGAAGTAGTCTGCGTCATACATCGTCAACGACCAAAACCCGTCTACCGGCGGCAACTGCCCTTTCGGGAAACGCAGGACGTACTTGTTAGCGCCTGAGAAGGGCTGACCATCCGCATCACCTTTGGAGATCGGATAAATGGCGTCCTGGGGACGATTAGCGCCCAAGCCGATCGCGGTAATGAACGCCCGCATCAAGTAGTCCGTGCCGTAAATCCCGGTATCGGTCGTAAATGACCAGCCGTTTTTCAGCGTCAGCGCTCCGTAATGCTGCATGATTTTCTCAACAGCAAGCTTGGGGGTGCGACCAGCAAAATCTGCTTTGAGCTTGCCAGGTTCAAAGTCTTTACCCGGCACAATACCAAGGCGCTCAAACTTGGCTACATGAGCCGTATCCGCAATAGTGGGCGGGTTACGCTTCATCAATTCACAAAACAGCGTGAAATACGAAACGGCGTCCATATTGTGAACCTGATCGCGCACGGCGGTCACCATATCCAACGATGGATCAACCTTACCCGCAGGCGGCGTGTACGGCTTGCCATAGGCACTTAGGGGAACCAGTTGGAACTGGTCCTGCAACTTATGAACCGCTGCGTAGTCCTCTGGAGTGCCTGTGCAATAGATGCGGCCAAGCAGCCAGACAAGACTGGTTGAAGATTTGTACTCCGTCACGCCTTCCGGCAAGGTTCCCTTCCAGCCCGGACCCGTAATAGCGTAGGTTTGCGCTTTCGTCCCGGTGGTGCGTTTGCCGGGAACCTGAAACACCGTCGTCCAGCCATCGAGCATGGGCATCAAAGCGTAACGGTCCTGCATATCGGGAATACTCAATACCCAAGGCTCATTACCGACATCAAAGAACGCGTTGGTGTAGAGCGTGTCAGCATTAGGTGCAGTCACATCGCGAAACGAGGCATCGGGATAACTGCGTGCCTTGATGATATGTCCCATAGGGCCGCGCACACCGCTTACCTCTGCCACATTGGTGATGATGCGGCGAGTCATTTCCATCGTCACCAATGGATAAGCAAAGATATAGGCATCAATCGCCAAGGCCAGATCTTCAGAGCCTGGCCCCAAATCCTGCAAAGCTCCTTGTTGAGCAAAGACAGAGCGGGCCATCGCCATACTGGCAATCAGGCCCGGTCCGGCTAGTAATAAGGAACGTCGACTAATTTTCATGTGCTCTTCCCCTAGTTGCAATCAAGCTGGCGCGCTGCTGACATCAACAACGCACTGTAAGGCGTAGAACAGGCCCGGTTTAACTCTATAGCCTGTCCGCTCTGGGCAATTCATCCTGCTTGCCCTGCTTGTTTGGATTGTAGGAAGACCTTCGCGCTTAGCGCTTGCCATCTGACGCCAGACCACCGGCGCAAGTTGCGCTGCCATCGACAAATGGCACTGTCAGCCAAGTGAAGAAGCTTTATTGGCATGCAAGGCAAAGCTGTTTATAGCCCCCTGTCCTACTCTGGATGTGTCTATGAGACCGGGCCAAGGCAATACCAAATACACAGCCGCCCGATATTTAAGCAAACCAAAGGAAAATGATATGGCTATCCAGATTGATCAGGTCAACCCTGCCAGCACTGCTGTCATCGTGATCGATATGCAAAACGACTTCATCGCTCCCGGTGCCCCGATGGAGACTCCGATGGGGATGGAGCTAATGCCTAGACTGCAAAAGCTGATGGCCCACGCTCGTCAAACAGGCATGCAAGTCATCTTCACCGCGCACGTGCACCGCCGCAGTCGCTGCGACATGGGCCTGTTTGGGGAGATTTACCCGCCTATTGAAGATCAGGTTGGACTGGTGGATGACACCCCAGGGGCCGACATCTACCCCGACGTGGCTCCACAAGGCGACGAAATCGTGGTCAAGAAACACCGCTATAGCGCCTTTTTTGGCACCGATCTGGATATTATCCTGCGCACCAGGAAAATCGAGACTGTCGTGATCGCTGGCGTCACCACAGAAAACTGCTGCCATGCGACGGCACGCGACGCCATGTTCCATGGCTACCGGGTGGCCTTTATCTCCGATGCCACAGGAACCTACGACTACCCGGATGCGGGCTTTGGGGCCATACCTGCGCAAGAAGTGCACCGCGTGACCCTGGGCGTGCTGGCCGTATCCACTGCTCACGTCATGACAACGGATGAGCTGATCAAAAAGACCCGCTCCGCAGCGGCATAAGGCACTATTTTTCATTGGGTTGGCTAGCCTGTTCTAGCAAGTCAGCCCAACCGCCCCCGCTATTACCCCTTAAGTCACAACGCGGCCAAAGAGCGCTAGCAAGCCTCCCTTGGTGCCGACCCTGCGAATCACAAGCAAGGGGCGTCGGGCTTTCTTTTGAATAGTCGAAAAAAACGGATGCGATGCAGGCTATTTTTCCGTCGCCACAATAGCTTGAGCCAGCTTTTGAATCGATAAAGGCGCGCAGCCTTCGGCATCATTGCTGATCGTCACGTAGGCGTCTTGGCCAGCGCCTGTGATGCCTCGTATTGTGCGGGCCAACACGGTACGCGTATGCACGTCCTCGCTGAGAATCGCATCAAACGGCGTATGTTTTTTTTGGGCATCCGCATAGCCGTATGCGCCAAACTCCCGGTTCAGGTTCCAGCGACAAACCAGCGGACCCGGCCACAATGCTCTCAACACAGGCAGTTGCTCTTCGATGGGTGGCATCTTGCCATGCAATCCCAAACAGAACGTCGCGCCATGTGCCTTGAGCGTATCTACCAAGGACTGCGTTAATAGTTCTGGGTCCCGAACCTCCACGGCAAGCACCACGGAGGAGCTCTCTGGCAAGGCCTGGCGAGCAGCAGCCAGCATTAGCCCCAATTTTTCAAACAGCTCTGCGGGGCGATTCATCCATCCCCACGAGATCGGGCTCAGCTGGAAAACCAGAACGCCCAGCTTCGCCCCCAAACCCTCTACCGCCGGCTGCACAAACTGCTCTACAGTCAGGCGCTCATCCAGAAAATCCGGATTCGACTTAAGCGCCTTGCCCTCCTCATCCCGAACCTGAGCATCGGTAATCATGGAAGGACATTTCACGACAAAACGGAAGTCCGCATCCACCTGCGCCGCATAGGCGCAATATTGCGTCACCGTCAAAGGGCGCCAGAAGGTACGGTCTACACACACAGTTCGCATCAGCGGATGCTGGTGATAGGCCTCCAGCCCATGCTTGGACAAGACGCTGGGATCATACTCACCGTCCCAAACCAAACCCTCCCAGCCCGGATAGGACCAGGTAGACACACCAAAGCGCAGCCTTTTCGGGAGTTGAACAGCCAGATCGCACCAGTCCAGAGCGGAGGGAACCAGGCTTACCTTAGTGATTTTTCGTCGAGTGGATGAAGCGGCCTTTCCCGATGCTGGAGCAGTCGGAGCAGGAAGGGCATCGCCAAAAAGATCTTCTTGCATGGTCGTTATAGTGCCATCGAAATGGACTGAGGCCTACCGTTTGAGCGCCTTTGCGAACCTGATGTCTTGCACTGAAAGTGAAAAATCACTGATACACACAGCAAGATGTAGGCCTTAAGAAAATGCAGACTCAAAATCCACCAAATCCGTGCTACGCATACCCAGCCCTTTCGCCACGCTGCGCCAACTACTGACTGCCAAAGCGACCTCTGCCCAAATCGCTTCAGCCTCTGTTGCATCCAATCTGAAATAAGATGCCCCTGCCATCAAGATGTCCCGGCTATCTATAGGGCCCGAATCTTCAGTCAACCACGTTTTACTCTCACGACGATCACCCGGCATAGGATTCAAATCAAACGCCGGAGCCAGCCGCCACCCATGAGCACGCGCGTCATATAAAAAACCTGTATTTCGCAGATGATCATCCGTATTGCAGATTAAAAAATTAAAGACCAACCTGCGCCATAACTGCTGAATATCCGCGATAGGTTTGGCTCCGCTCTGTAGCAGCACATCAACCAGTTCGGTATACGCATGCGTGGCGTCGCGGCCATCGGACTGCAACATGGTTGCCGCGGATACATACGGAATACGGTTAGCTTCGTCATTGCGATCAAAGCGGCGAATAATGGCCACAGCGGTTCCATTAATCAGTTCAATTCGGGTGGCCGCTACATTAATACCGGCTTTTTCGGCGAGATGCATGGCCAACACCTCCCCACGAATCACATCACGTTGATCTGCCTGACTAGGAAACTTGCCCAAAGCCAAGCGGCCATCCGTGTCACGCACTGTTGACTTGGGACGGGCACCACCCAAGGACGTGCCTTGGCCGAGCAGATAATGCAAATCCTGCGCACTTTCTGTGCCCGCCTCCAAAGCATGCGCAGCACGTAGCACCCTGTCCAGTTCCACTAAAGGAGGCACATGTCGCTGTGTTTCTCCCGAACGCAAATACGTTTTTGATTGGTGGTCAAAAAGACGCAAGGCCCCCATACGCGCCTCATCGTCAACCCACATTAAAAAATCCACGGGTTCCAAGGGCGGCAGTTCACGGTTTTCCTGGCGTTGTTTGGCATGGGCTCGCCGAATCACCCGTTCGCCCCAAGAGTCAGGGGCTGTATCTTCCAATGCCAGGAAAAACACCTGTTGAGGGTATTGGATACCCAAAACTGGCTGCAGATCCGGAGAAAGTGCGAAAAAACCAGGGTCCTGCAACCAATCCTGGCTATAGCTGAATGCGCTGCGTCTGCCGCTACCTAAATGCAAACGCCCTACCAAGCGTCCGTTCGCTCCCAGATGCACTTCAAGATCTTGGCGTTTGGAGGATTTACCAGGCATTAAAATCCCTCCAATTTATCCGGATCAACAGGAGCGGAACGCTCTGGATCAGGGGTCTGAGCGGTATTCCGTGCTTTAGACGGGCGGGAGCCCCTGACTCGCTGCGGCAATTGCTCACGCAGCAAATCCATACCTAGCTCATCATTTTCCATCGCCATTACCTTAGTGACATCACCAAGTCGACCCAGCACGTGTAAAGCACTCAGAAAAGTATGCAAGGCCGTACCTGCGTAACCCGCCTCCATACGTCGGACCGTACTTAGTGAAGTACCAATGCGCTCTGCCAACTCTTCCTGACTTAGGCGACGCATACGACGCGCAATTGAAATGTCCCGTCCAAGACCTTGCAAGGCACGGTCTACAGGACGAGAAACGGCGGTCCGAGAAGTGGTTTGTTTTACAGGTGCCATAACGGAATTAAACCATCAAATATGACTCATATAGATCGTTAAGAACTTATATTTGATCGTACAACATCATCAAACATCAGACGCTTAAAAGTCCATATATGATCCACTATATTAAATAACAGCTCATATTTGAAAAATTTACCATTGAAAAATCTTCCCTGAGGATTTTATGTATCCATGCACGGTTGCATTCTCGGCTGTGAAGCACACAGTGCCTAAGCGGTAAGAACAGTTCCAATAGCTTCAAGTTAGAGCCGGCCAGCAGACAAGAAGTCCGCCAGCAATAGCCAAGCAGGGGAAATAGCGAGGGATCAAGGCAGGCCAGGCGACGGCCAGAGAACTAAAGATTTTGAAAAACTGGGTGGAGCGGGTGATGGGAATCGAACCCACGACGGATGCTTGGGAAGCATCAGTTTTACCATTAAACTACACCCGCCCTGATGGAGAGGTCTGCGTCAAAAGCAGACGGTCCCGCGAATGGGGAAGCGAAAATTATAGCGCGATCTCCTGTGCGTGCGTCATACCACTGCTATCTTTTTCGCAAGCCACTACATGAATTCAGCGGCAAGACTCACTACAATAGAGTTTTCCCGCTTTTAGCTGATACGCGAGCCATTTCTGATGCCCGCGCCCCAACCATGACCTCCAGCAACGAAAAACAATCCCTGTTGTCGCCCAATGTCGCGAACAGCAATTCCGGCGAGACCCATATCCGTAGCTTTGTTCATCGGCGCGCGCACATCACGCCCAGCCAGGAACAAGCCTTGGCGCGCCTGTTGCCTATGTGGTCGATTACGTACCGCGACGGCCTTTTGAAACCAGAAACGGTTTTTGGCAACACCAACCCGCTGATTCTGGAAATCGGCTTCGGCATGGGTGAAACCACTCAGAAGATCGCCCAAGCCCGCCCAGACGACAATTTCCTGGGTGTAGAAGTCTTTAACGCGGGTGTGGGTGCCTTGCTCAAGCGTATCGACGACAACCAGATCAGCAATATTCGCATCATCCAGCACGATGCTGTCGAAGTTGTACGTGACATGATCGCCCCCGGCTCGCTGGCGGGTATTCATATCTACTTCCCCGATCCTTGGCCAAAGAAGCGCCATCACAAGCGTCGCCTGGTGCAATCGCCCTTTATTCAGTTGCTGACCAGCCGCCTTAAACCCGGTGGCTATATTCACTGTGCAACTGACTGGGAAAACTATGCCGAGCAAATGCTGGAAGTGCTGTCTGCCGAGCCTATGCTTAGCAACACACACGAAGGCTACGCTCCGCGTCCTGATTTCCGCCCGCTGACCAAATTCGAAAACCGTGGCTTGCGTCTGGGCCATGGCGTCTGGGATCTGATCTTCACCCGCAACGACACTCCTACCCCTGAACTGAACTGGCCCAAGAAAGAACAATGAGCGCTACCCTGTTCCCGCCTATAGAGCCTTATGCCCAAGGTACGTTGCACACTGATGATGGGCACCATATCTACTGGGAGTGCTGTGGCAACCCGGAAGGTAAACCAGCCATCTTCTTGCATGGTGGGCCGGGATCAGGATGTTCTACCGACCACCGCCGCCTATTCGACCCGCAAAAATACAATGTGCTGCTGTTTGATCAGCGCGGTTGCGGGCGTTCTTACCCCCATGCCAGCCTGGAGAACAACACCACCTGGCATTTGATTGGGGACATGGAGCGGCTACGCAAGGAAAAACTCAAGGCCGACAAAATGCTGGTCTTTGGTGGTTCCTGGGGCTCAACTCTGGCGCTGGCTTATGCCCAGACTCATCCAGATCACGTCAGCGAATTGATTGTGCGCGGTATCTTCATGGCCCGCCCTGAAGAGCTGCACTGGTTCTACCAGGAAGGAGCCTCGCGCCTGTTCCCCGATATCTGGGAAAACTATGTGGCCCCGATCCCCGAAGACGAACGTCACGACCTTATCGGTGCCTATCACCGGCGTCTGACGGGCGATGATCCTGCTGTGCAGCTACGAGCTGCCCATTCGTGGTCGCAATGGGAAAGCAATACCATCACGCTCTTGCCCAGCGACAGTCACCTGAATGCCAAATCCAGTGATAGAGCGGCTTTAGCCTTTGCGCGCATTGAAAACCATTACTTCATGAACAAAGGTTTCTTAGAGCCGGATCAACTGCTTAAAAACGCCCACCGTCTGCATGGCATTAAAGGCGTCATTGTGCAGGGACGCTATGATGTGTGCACCCCTGCGCATACCGCCTGGCAATTGCACCGCGCATGGCCACAAGCGGAATTTCACATGGTTGCGGATGCGGGTCACGCCTACGACGAGCCCGGCATTTTGGCCCAGCTCTTGAACGCCACCCAGAAATTTGCCATCTGAATCACTCGTCCGGCTCTGCCCGGACCAAATCCAGAGACAATTATGAACATTACCCTGAACGGCCAGAGCAAGACTCTGGCAAACACTGATACTGTTGGCTCGCTGATTATTGAGCTGGGCTACGAAAACAAACGTATTGCCGTAGAGCTTAATGGCGACATTGTGCCCAAAAGCCAGCACGCCAGCACCCCCATCAAGGAAGGCGATACCCTGGAAATTGTGGTTGCAGTCGGGGGCGGTTGATACTGGCCTTTTAAAATGCACAATTGCTGACATTCCGCTACGGTCTTGCGGCTAGAAATGAGGTCATAATGGGCCTTGCTTGCCTGCTCTCAGGCAAGTAGCCACAGACCCCTAACTTCAGGAGCAAAGCGATGGGAGTATTCAGTTTCCTTAAAGATGTCGGCGAAAAACTCTTTGGTGCCAACGAGGCCAAAGCAGCCACAGCAGACGAACTTCAGAAAGAATTGGCCAAACACCAACTTTCTGCCGAAGGTCTGAACCTGAGCGTTGATGGCGATAAAGTCACAGTTAGCGGCCAGGCAGCATCCACTGAACAAGCCGAAAAAATTGTGCTGGCCCTGGGCAACACATTGGGCGTCTCTCAAGTAGATAACCAACTGAGCGTTGCGCAGCCTGCCCCCGAAGCCACCATGTACACCGTACAGAAAGGCGATACCTTGTGGAAAATTGCCGAAACCAATTACGGCAAAGCAAACGGCGCAAAATACACCGTTATTTTTGAAGCCAACAAACCTATGCTCAGCCACCCTGACAAGATTTACCCCGGTCAGGTACTGCGTATTCCTGCGTTGTAAAAAACACCGCTCAGGACAGAAAAAAGCCCGCTTCAAGCGGGCTTTTCTTCTTGGGTAAAGCTGCGCGGAACAGCTCAAGCTATTCCGGCAGTGTTTGGCGAACGCTTAGCGAAAGCCTTTAAAGCCTTTACCAGCCAAGCCTTTGAGGGCACCCATACCGCCCAGGCCGCGCATCATTTTGGCCATGCCGCCTTTTTTCATCTGCTTCATCATGCCTTGCATCTGCTCGAACTGATTCAGCAAGCGGTTAACTTCCTGCACAGACACACCCGAACCGGCTGCAATGCGGCGCTTGCGCGAAGCCTTGAGCAGCTCTGGCTTGGAGCGCTCGGTTGGGGTCATGGAGTTCAAGATCCCTTCTGTACGACGCAATTGCTGTTCCGCTTGACCGCCTTGTAGCTGCGATGCGGCTTGCGAGAACTGGGCAGGCAGTTTTTCCAGCAAGGAGCCCATATCGCCCAGCTTCTTGACTTGCTGCAACTGGTCGCGGAAGTCGTTCAAGTCGAACTTGTCACCGGACTTGATCTTGTCGGTGATTTTTTGCGCTTCGGAAATGTCGATATTGCGCTGAGCCTGTTCCACCAGGGACACGATATCGCCCATGCCGAGCACGCGCTGAGCCATACGCTCAGGGTGGAAAGGCTCCAGGCCATCCAACTTTTCCGACATACCCACAAACTTCAGCGGCTTGCCGGTAACGTGACGCACGGACAAGGCCGCACCACCACGGGCATCACCGTCCAGCTTGGTCAGCACCACACCAGTCAGCGGCAAAGCATCCGCAAAGGCCTTGGCCACGTTCACCGCGTCCTGACCCTGCATGGCATCGACCACGAACAAGGTTTCAATCGGGTTCAGCAGGTCGTACAGAGCGCGAATTTCGCGCATCATTTCTTCGTCAATACCCAGGCGACCGGCCGTATCGACAATCAGCACATCAAAGTGATGTCGCTTGGCGTGGTCCAGGGCATTGCGAGCGATATCTTCGGGCTTTTGGCTGGGGTCCGACGGCAAGAAATCCACGCCTACCTGAGAGGCCACCGTTTTCAACTGCTCGATAGCCGCAGGACGGTAAACGTCAGCACTGACCACCAGCACTTTTTTCTTGCCCGTTTTACGGCCATGCTGAACGTGCCCACCTTCGCTCAGCCATTTGGCCAGCTTACCGGTGGTCGTCGTTTTACCCGCCCCTTGCAGACCAGCCATCAGAATGACGGCAGGCGGCTGGGCAGCCAAAGACAGTTCACTGGCGTTCTCGCCCAGGTCGGCGCCCATCAAGTTGGTCAGTTCGCGGTGGACGACACCTACCAGCGCTTGTCCTGGGTTCAGGCTGTCGGCAACCTCCACGCCCAGGGCATTTTCTTTGACCCGTGCCACGAAATCGCGCACAACAGGCAACGCCACGTCCGCCTCAAGCAGAGCCAGACGCACTTCCCTCAACATATCCTGAGTATTGGATTCGGTCAGACGAGCTTGCCCGCGCATGGTTTTCACCACACGCGACATACGCTGGGTCAGATTTTCAAACATAGGACTGGGTTCGCTTAAACTAGGTTATCGTGTGGTCTACGAATAA
>SMEN01000079.1_pt1 | contig 32624 bp, 30 predicted proteins | sample 2456271 | NCBI WGS metagenome assembly SMEN01 (sample SAMN10132593, study PRJNA489261) | soil metagenome | isolation source: day1 control-loamy sand soil ammended with raw manure from dairy cow... | place: USA | collected 2015-04-01 | reverse complement strand
ACTTCCATCAGCACGTCGTCAAACGGACGCGACACTTCTGGGCCACGGGTATAGGGCACGACACAGAAACTGCAGTACTTGCTGCAGCCTTCCATGATGGACACAAACGCGGAGTAGCCTTCAACGCGTGCCGGGGGCAGGGCGTCGAACTTTTCGATTTCAGGAAAGCTGATATCCACTTGCGAGCGGCCGCTATTGCGGCGCTTGACGATCAGTTCGGGCAGGCGGTGCAGGGTCTGTGGTCCAAACACGACATCCACATAAGGAGCACGACGAATGATGGTGTCGCCTTCCTGGCTGGCTACGCAGCCGCCCACACCAATCACCAGGTCGGGGTTGAGCGCTTTCAAGTGCTGTACACGACCCAGGTCCGAGAACACTTTTTCTTGCGCCTTTTCGCGCACCGAACAGGTGTTGAACAGGATGATGTCGGCTTCTTCGGGGTTGCTCGTCAACTCTATGGGGCGGTCCTGGTTCAGGATATCGGCCATTTTTTCGGAGTCGTACTCATTCATCTGACAGCCAAATGTGCGGATGAAGAGCTTGCGGGCAGGCTTGGCGGCAGTATCCGCGCTGGCGGGAGTGATTTGTGTGGTGTCGGTCATATGAGGCGCCGTGACGGGTGTATATCCCGCGGGCTATTGAAATGGTGAATCGAGCATTATAGCGCCGCCCTCAGACAGAGCCACAAAAAGTGCCGGGGGATCTGCTGAAGCTGTTGCCCGCAAGCCGTCGTTGATCCACGTTCCTTTTCGGTGATGGACAGCCTCTGAGTTCAAAATACAACTGGGCCGGGTGCTGATTTTTTTCTTGTTTCAGCTTTCCGAAAAATATATGATCCATATACGAATCATATAAAGGTAGTGAAATGGGTATTGTGAATATTGATGATCAACTGCATGACCAGTTACGCAAGGCGAGCACGGTCTCCTGCCGTTCCATCAATGCGCAGGCGGCTTTCTGGATACGCATGGGCATGTTGTGCGAAATGAACTCCACCTTAAGTTTTAACGACATCGTTGCCCGTGAGCTACGCGCGGCAGGTTTGGGAGAGCCAGTGTTGCCGATTGTTAAGCTGGAGTCTGCATGATCAAAACGGCGGATGAAATCGCCTTGATGGCTGAGTCGGGACGACTGTTGGCACAGGTATTTACACATCTGGATCAGTTGGACCTGATCGGCATGTCCACCATGCAGGTGAATGATCTGGTCGAGCGTTTTATTGTGCAGGACTTGCAGGCTAGACCTGCCAGCAAAGGGCAGTACGGCTATGCCTATGTCTTGAATTCGTCACCCAACCAAGTGGTGTGCCATGGCATGCCTTCGGACACCGATATCTTGAAAGACGGCGATATCGTGAATTTTGATATCACGCTGGAAAAGAATGGCTATATCGCGGACTCCAGCAAGACCTACCTGTTGGGAGATGTGGCTCCAGCTGGCCGCAAGTTGGTGGAGACTTGCTACCAGGCTATGTGGAAAGGGATACAAGCCGTGCGCCCAGGAGCGACGCTAGGAGATATAGGTTTTGCGATTTCCCAGCATGCTCGGAAAAACGGCTATTCGGTGGTGCGTGAATATTGCGGGCACGGCATAGGGCGGGAAATGCACGAAGCACCGGAAGTGCTGCACTGGGGTACGCCGCGTACAGGCTTAAGGCTGAAAGAGGGCATGGTGTTCACAATTGAACCCATGCTGAATCAGAAGGGCCACGCAGTACAGACGGGCAAGGATGGTTGGACGGTGAAGACCTGCGATGGCGGCTTGTCTGCTCAGTTTGAACATACGGTGGCGGTAACGGATAGCGGGGTCAGGGTATTGACCTTGAGGCCGGATGAGGTCGTGCCGCAATAGTCAAAATAGGTGGCCCGCGGTCTTCTTGAGGGGGCAGGGGCTGTTTGGCTGCGCGGGGCGTTCGCCCGTGCTGAGCACGGGTACCCTTGTCAGAATACGATTGCGGGCGGTTCGTGAACTCGGAGCGCTGTTTGTCCCCCGGACAAACAGCAGGCGTGCTCCTCAAACAGCACGACCCTTGCATCCCGCAATCGCATCCTGCCTGCGGCGAATGCCCTGACTCGCTCCGCCAAACAGCCCCTGCCCCCTCAAGAAAACTGAGACCTTTTTCTGATCAGTTTTGGGGATACCCTATTGGGTCAGGCAACTCTGTTGTTGATGTTTTCTGTAGCTGTTGTGAATACTGCTGCTGCTGCTGCTGCTGCTGCTGCTGCTGCTGCGCGTCTGTCTCTACCTTGTTTTTTCTCCGATGTCTTTCCGCGTGGGTATGGTCCTGCTCAAGGCTGCGCTGAGTGAATATTGTCTCAGGAGAGACCGCTTTTGTTGGCAGGGTTAATTTGGCTGGGCTGTTATACAGGCAGGTAGGACCAATGCTTAAGACCGCTCACCGAGCGGGCATAAAAAAGCCCGGCATCAAAACCGGGCTTTTTTGCGAGCAGCTTCAGAAGACCGCTTAGCCTTCTACTACTTCGCTGCCTTCGTCTTTCTTGATCGGCTTGACCAGATCTTCACGCTTCACACCCAGCCACATGGAGATGGCGGCGGCCACGAAAACGGAGGAGTAAATACCGAACCAGATACCGATGGTCAGTGCCAGCGAGAAGTTGTGCAGTGTTGGGCCACCGAAGAAGAAAATCGACAGCACCATCATCTGAGTCGAGCCGTGGGTGATGATGGTACGCGAGATGTTCTGGGTGATGGACAGGTCAATAATGTCCGACACCGACATTTTGCGCTGCTTGCGGAAGTTCTCGCGGATACGATCCATGACCACCACGGATTCGTTCACTGAGTAACCCAGTACGGCCAGCACCCCTGCCAGAACCGACAAAGAGAACTCCCACTGGAAGAACGCGAAAAAGCCCAGAATAATTACCACGTCGTGCAAGTTGGCGATCGCGCAAGCCAGCGCCAGCTTCCATTCGAAGCGAAAACCCAGGTACAGCACGATGCCCGCGACCACGAAGGCCAGGGCCATCAAGCCGTTATGCAGCAACTCCTGCCCCACCTGCGGGCCCACAAACTCCACACGGCGCAGTTCTACGTCCGAATGTTGTTGTTTCAGTGCTTGCAGTACTTGCTCGCTTTGCTGGGTAGAGTCCTGACCGTCCAGCACCGGCAGACGGATCATGATGTCCTGCGAGGTCCCGAAGTTCTGTACCTGAAAGTCGGTATAGCCCAGGGATTGGACCGAGCCGCGCACATCTTCGACCTGCACGGTTTGCTGGTAGTGCACTTCCATGACTGTGCCACCGGTAAATTCGATGGACAGGTGAAAGCCGCGCACAATAATGAAAACGACCGCTGCGACAAAAGTGAGCAGACTGATCAGGTTCAGCACCAACGCATGGCGCATGAACGGGATGGTGCGGTGAATACGAAAAAATTCCATGATGCTTTATGCCTGTAGTTGGGCCAGGCCGGTGATTTGCACCGGCCCCGGCGCTTTACTTCTTGTCCTGTGGCTTCCAGACCTGACCAATGGAAATCCCCTGCAGGCGACGGCGGTTGCCATACCAGAGATTGACCAGGGCACGAACCCCAACCACTGAAGAGAACATGGAGGTCAGAATACCGATCACGTGTACCACCGCAAAACCGCGGATAGGACCGGAACCGAAGGCCAGCAAAGCGACACCCACAATCAAGCTGGTCAAGTTGGAGTCGAAAATGGTGGCCCAGGCACGATCAAAACCCAGGTGAATGGCTTGCTGCGGTGAAGCACCATTGCGCAGTTCTTCTCGAATACGCTCGTTGATCAGCACGTTGGCGTCAATGGCCATACCTAGCGTCAAGGCGATAGCCGCAATACCGGGCAGGGTCAGCGTGGCTTGCAGCATGGACAGCACAGCCAGCAGCAAGAGCACGTTAAAGGTCAGGCCAATAGTGGAGAACAGGCCAATCAGGTGGTAGTACAGCAGGATGAAGATCGCAATTGCAATAAAGCCATACAGCGTGGCATTAAAGCCCTGGCGGATATTGTCAGCACCCAGGCTTGGGCCGATGGTGCGCTCTTCAATGATGCTCATGGGGGCGGCCAGAGAACCGGCGCGCAGCAGCAGGGAAATGTCGGCTGCTTCCTGGGCGTTCATGCTGCCACTGATCTGTACTTGACCGTTAGGAATCTCGCTGCGGATAACCGGAGCGGTAACCACTTCACCTACGCCATTTTCAAACAGCACGATCGCCATGCGTTTGTTGATGTTGTTGCGGGTGATGTCACGGAAAATGCGCGAACCCTTGTTGTCCAACGTCAGGTTGACGGTGGGTTGCTGGGTTTGCGAATCACGGCCAGGCTGGGCGTCTTGCAGGTTTTCACCGGTCAGGATGACCTGACGGCGCAGCAACAAGGGCGAGCCGCCTCGTTCGGTGTAGCGCTCCAGACCGAAAGGTACGGTGCCCGAGTTCAGGGCGGCAACGGCAGCTGGGGAGTCTTCCACCATGCGCAGTTCCAGCGTCGCAGTACGACCCAGAATTTCCTTGGCCTTGGCCACATCTTGCACACCTGGCAACTGCACCACGATACGGTCAGAGCCTTGCTGTTGAATCACAGGCTCGGCCACGCCCAGCTCGTTGATTCGGTTATGCAAGGTGGTGATGTTTTGCTTGAGCGCGTTGGACTGAACCTGGATGGTGGCTGTTTCTGTCAAGCGGGCATTCAGGCCGCTTGGGCCAGCTGGAGTGAATGTCAGGTCCGGCATGGAACGACGCAGCTCGGATTGGGCGCTATCGCGCTCGCTCTCCGAGGCAAAGGCCATGCGCAGGGACTGGCCGTCACGTTCGATGGTGCCCACGGGAAGTTTGGCTTCGCGCAAGACGCTGCGGGCATCCGCCACCATGGAGTCGTAGCGGGAGGTCAGTGCTCCGTGCATATCGACTTGCAGCAGAAAGTGCACGCCACCACGCAGGTCCAGGCCCAGATGCATGGGGTTCGCGCCCAAGGCGGTCAGCCAGGCGGGCGAAGCAGACATCAGGTTCAGGGCGACGGTGTAGTCTGGCGAGCTGGCGTCCTGGTTCAGGTCGCGCTCAATCAGGTCTTTGGCCTTCAACTGAACATCGGTGGATTCAAAACGAAAACGCGCGGTGGCGCTGGGTCCGTTTTGCTCAAAATACGAACCCGTCGTAGGAATATTGTTTTGCTTGAGCAGTTCTTCAACATGGCTGATCAGGCTGGTATCCAGCCGGACCGTGGATTTGGCGCTGGAGACCTGGACAGCAGGGGACTCACCAAACAGATTGGGCAGCGTATAGATCAGGCCGATCGCCAGCGCGACCAATACGATGAGATATTTCCAGATGGGATAACGATTCATGGGGTATCTACGACGGGTGCAGAAATGGCAACCCCGAACCAAGGTCCGGGGTCGGAGGCATTACAGCGACTTGATGGTGCCCTTGGGCAGTACAGTCGTTACGGCCACGCGTTGGACCAGAACTTCGACCGGCTTGTCGGTCAGATTGGCCACTTCAACGGTCAGGTAGTTGTCGTGAACTTTGCTGACTTTGCCCAGCAGGCCGCCGGAAGTGATGATTTCGTCGCCTTTGGCCAGGTTGGACACCAGATTACGGTGTTCTTTCTGACGCTTCATTTGAGGACGAATCATCAAGAAGTACAGCACAACGAACATCAAGATGATAGGCAGCATGCCCATCAAAGCGTTGTCGCCGCCAGCTACCTGGGCGGGGACGAGAGTCAGAATGTCAACTACGGACATGTGGGGCTCCTGAGGATTTTTTTGTGTGGGTTGTCAAAAACTAACGGTGTATTGTAGCGGCACTTTATTGCGGTATCACAAACCGCGTATCAATCAATGCCACGCGCTCGGTCCTGGTGAAATTGTTCGCGCCAGGCGGAAAAACGCTTTTGCTCGATGGCATCGCGCATCTCTTGCATGATCTGCAGATAAAAATGCAGGTTATGCAGGGTATTTAAACGCGATCCGGTAATTTCGTTGGAGCGCTGTAAATGATGCAGATAGCCGCGCGAGAAATTCTGGCAGGTGTGGCACTGGCAGCCAGAGTCCAGCGGGCGGGTATCGTCACGATAACGGGCATTGCGAATCTTGATGTCGCCGTAACGGGTGAACAGCCAGCCATTGCGGGCATTGCGGGTAGGCATGACGCAGTCAAACATATCTACCCCCTGGCTGACACCTTCCACCAAATCTTCCGGTGTGCCAACTCCCATCAAATAGCGTGGGGCATTGGCAGGCAGCTTAGGCGTGGTGTGCGCCAGAATGCGCATCATGTCTTCTTTAGGCTCGCCCACGGACAGGCCACCAATAGCATAGCCTTCAAAACCGATGTCGGTCAGGCCTGCCAGGGACTCGTCGCGCAGATCCTCGTACATGCCGCCTTGCACAATGCCAAACAGGGCATTGGGGTTGGCCAGCTTCTTGAATTCGTCGCGGGAGCGGCGCGCCCAGCGCAGGGACATGCGCATGGATTGGGCCGCTTCGATATGCGTGGCCGGACGATCATCAATCAGATAGGGCGTGCACTCGTCGAACACCATGGAAATATCCGAGTTCAAGGAGTACTGGATGCGCATGGACTCTTCCGGCGTCAAAAACAGACGCTCGCCCGTGATGGGGGAGGCGAATTTCACGCCTTCTTCAGTAATCTTGCGCATGCCTTTCAGGCTGAATACCTGAAAACCGCCGGAGTCCGTCAGGATGGGCTTGTCCCATTGCATAAAGTTATGCAGACCCTGGTACTTGTCCATGACCTCGGTGCCTGGGCGCAGCCACAGGTGAAAGGTATTGCCCAAAATGATCTGAGAACCAATTTCTTTCAACTCGTGCGGCATCATGGCCTTGACGCTGCCATAGGTGCCTACCGGCATGAAAATGGGCGTTTGCACCACACCATGGTTCAGGGTGATCTGGCCACGGCGCGCGGCGCCGTCGGTGCTTAAAAGGTCAAACTTCAGTCCACTCATGGGGTAGGAGGCTCAATGAACATAGCATCGCCATAACTAAAGAAGCGATACCGGGATTGGACGGCGTGCTGGTAAGCACGTTGTATAGGTTCGATCCCAGCCAGGGCCGATACCAGCATCAGCAAGGTGGACTGGGGCAAATGGAAATTGGTGATCAGGGCGTCGACCCACTGATACTGGAAGCCCGGAGTAATGAACAGCCGTGTATCGCCTTCAATGCTGCCATCGGCGCAGCGCTGGCTGATGCCAGGCTCCTGGCTGGCGGCTGATTCCAGGGAACGCACGCTGGTGGTGCCCACGGCAATCACACGCCCACCGGCAGCGCGGGTGGCTTCAATTTTAGCCAGGGTTGCGGCGGGCACATGGTAGCGCTCGGCATGCATGACGTGTTCGCTGATATTGTCCACGCGTACAGGCTGGAACGTACCTGCGCCCACATGCAGGGTGACAAAGGCTTGATCCACGCCTTGCTCACGCAAGGTAGCCAGCATTTCATCAGTAAAGTGCAAGCCAGCGGTTGGAGCGGCTACCGCGCCGGGGTGGCGGGCATAGACGGTCTGATAGCGGGATTCGTCTTCTTGGTCTGCGGCGTGAGTGATATAGGGGGGCAGGGGTGTCGCGCCGTATTGCTCCAGCATATCCAGCACCGGTTCGTGAAAACGCAGTGCAAACAAGGCATCGTCACGCCCCGTGCAGTCGGCCAGAACGCGGCCATCCGCCAGCTCCAGCAGAGTGCCCGGCTTGGGCGACTTGCTGGCACGAATATGGGCCAGAGCGGTATCAGGGCCGGTTACGCGCTCAATCAGAACTTCTACTTTTCCGCCGCTGCTCTTTTGGCCGTGCAGGCGCGCCTTGATGACGCGGGTATCGTTAAAGACCAGCAGGTCACCTTTGCGCAGCAGGCTGGGCAGGTCGGTAAATTGCCGATCATGGAGTTGGCTGCCTGCGTCCAGATGCAGCAAACGGCTGCCCTGGCGCTGCGCAGGCGGGCTTTGAGCGATCAGATCGGGTGGAAGTTCGTAGTCGAACTGGGCGATAGTTAAAGAGGGGTCGATGCTCATGGTTTGTCATAAAGGGCCGCTGGCCAGAAGGCCGGGCCTGATGGGGTAACCGACTATTTTAACGCTTTGCCGCCAGATTGCTGAAACGGCCATATCCGCAGTGTTTTTCTTTCGGTATGCTTGGGTCTTTCCTGAATTGATTTGTTGGAGACGAGGGCATGGGCGTTTTAAAGGCAAAGCCTGTTTTGAGTCATTGCAAGCATCTGGCCTTGGCCGCCTTGCTGATGGTGCAAGGAGCATCGCTGGCACTGGCCCAGGCCTTGCCGCCCGAGCTGGCTTCGGTCTGGAATTCCAGCCGTTTGCCCCAGTCTTCCCTGTCCATCGTGGTGGAAGAAGCCGACGGCTCTCGTCTGATTGGGGTCAATCCCCAGGAACCGCGTAACCCCGCATCGGTGATGAAGCTGGTCAGCACCTGGGCCGGCTTGTCGGCTTTGGGGCCTGAATATACCTGGCGCACCACTTTGATGGCCCAGAATGGCCTGCAGGTGGATGAGCAAGGCACCCTGAAAGGGCCTTTATATATTAAGGCTGGGGGCGATCCGTTTCTGACTGTGCCGCAGTTGTGGGACATGTTGCGCGAGCTCCGCTTGCGTGGGGTGAAAAATCTGACCGAAGTTGTGGTGGATCGTTCCATCTTCGGAAACGTAACGATCAATCCCGGTGATTTTGACAATGCGGGCGACCGTCCCTACAACGCCAGCCCGGACGCCATGATGGTGGGCCTGGGGGCGTCGCGTCTGGTATTCCAGCCGGATACGCAGGCTCGTAAATGGATCGCGATTGTTGACCCGCCTTTGCCCGGTGTTCGCGTGCAAGGGGAAGTGGAGTGGTCCACCGCGACCTGCCCCGGCTCACCCGTGGTCGGTACACAGATCCAGCCAGAAGCCGGCGGCATGGTGATACGCGTCAGCGGCAAAGCGGCCGCGTCCTGCGGGGAATTCAGCGTTTACCGTCTGGTGCACTCCCAGACTGAATACTTCGACAAGTTATTTCGCGGCCTGTGGCGCGACTTGGGCGGCACCCTGGCACGGGATGTCAAGGCAGGCCGTGTTCCTGCTCGCGCTCAAGCCATTACCTGGCATGACTCACAGTCTCTGTCGGACTTGATCCGCATTATTAATAAGCAAAGCAATAACGTGATGGCGCGGACCATCCTGTTGACGGTAGGCGCCGAAATGAATGGCCCCGGTTCAACGGTCGCCAGTGGTGAACGGGCCGTGATGGGAATTCTTGGACGTCAGGGTGTCGATACGGCAGGTTGGACTGTGGATAACGGCTCGGGGCTGTCCCGCAATGCGCGAGTTACCGCAGGCGGCATGGCCGATATGCTGAAAGTTGCCTGGCGCTCGAACTGGATGCCCGAATACATTTCCTCCTTTGCCATCTCCGGTGTCGATGGCACCGTGCGTTCGCGCTTGCGCGACGATGAGGTGCAAGGGCGCGCTCACCTTAAAACAGGCACGCTGCGCGATAGCCGTGCCCTGGCCGGTTACGTGCTGGGAGCGAGCGGAAAGCGGTATATTGTCGTCATGATGGTAAATGACGAACGTTCTGCTTCTGCGCGTCCTTTCTTTGATGCCGTGGTGAAGTGGCTGGCAGTTCGTTAACGATCACGATAGTGTGGACCGCTTTTGGGGCGGTCCTGTTTTAGTTTGTCCCTAATTTGATGAAGCAATCATGCCCATACACGAAATACGCCACCCTTTGATCCGCCATAAACTGGGCTTGATGCGCAAAGCAGATCTCAGCACGAAAAACTTTCGTGAAATGTCCCAGGAAATTGCTTCTTTGCTGACCTACGAGGCCTGCAAGGATCTGCCACTGGAGCCCACCACCATTTCTGGCTGGTGCGGTGATGTGGAAGTGGAAAAGCTGGCAGGCAAAAAAGTAACGGTTGTTCCTATTTTGCGTGCCGGTATTGGCATGCTCGATGGCGTCCTGAACCTGATCCCTGGCGCCAAAGTCAGCGTGATCGGTATTGCGCGCAACGAAGAAACCTTTGAAGCCCAAACTTATCTGGAGCGCCTGGTTGGCGAGCTGGATCAGCGTCTGGCTTTGATTATCGACCCGATGTTGGCGACGGGTGGTTCGATGGTGGCTACCATTGACCTGCTGAAAAAGGCCGGCTGCAAGAATATTCGCGCCCTGGTGCTGGTGGCGGCCCCCGAAGGGATCGCCACTCTTGAAAAACATCACCCTGATGTCCATATCTATACAGCCTCCATTGACCAGCGTCTGGATGAGCATGGTTATATCGTTCCAGGCTTGGGGGACGCGGGTGACCGTATCTTTGGAACACGCCAGAAAGATCCGGAGAGCGGGCTATAAGTCAGGAACTTGTCGTGCTTTTTTACAATCCCTTGCCAGTACGGCAGGGGGGATAGGCATAATAATGAGTCAAACGTGAGTTTCACTGAATCCAGGATGTACATGAAACTGAATGCTTGGATGGCTGCACCGCTATTGGTCATATTAGGCTTGAGCTCGGCTCAGGCCGGTTTGTGTGATGTGCCCTTTATGCGCGATGGCGGGCAGGTGCAGTTAACTGGCTCGGGCTTTTTGGCGCTGGGGGCTGATCTGGCCTTTTCAGACGTAAAAAAGCAGGGTGGTGATCAGTGTCAGGCTCGCGTACAGGGCAAGGCCAGTGTGGCACTGGCAGGCTTGCCTGCCAGCAAACCCAATATTGATTATGTGATGACGGTGCGCGATGGCCGCACACGCTTTCAGCGTGATGATGGCCGTGGCGGACTGGAGGCGGTGCAGGGTTCGTTTGATCTGCGTTTGCTTGGCTTGTTTTCTTACGAGCTTGGCGGTTTGAAGGAAGGGCAGACCTTCCCGCGCCAGGACTTCCAGATCGTGCTGGACAAGCGGGCACAGACAAACGCCAATGTCCTGCGCATTCATACCGGCGACAAGACCGTCGGTGCCCAGCAAACCGTACAGACCGCATTGGGTAATTATCAATGCTGGCCGATTCGTTATCAGCGCGATATTGAGCCCACCCAGGCCAGTTTCAGCGGCATCAGCTTACCGATTCCGGGGATTAATGCCCAGGTTACCGACTGGTACTGCCCGGATGTGCAAATGGTTATGAAGCAAGAGAGTATTCAGAACGGTGTTCCGTCTCAGGTGGACGTGACCCAACTGAAGTAAACCTGTGATTAACTTGTCTCAGGTCCACCGAGCATCTTTATCCTGTACGTGAAAGCAGAAGGTTAAAGAATTTTATGCGGCGCCCTAATGCGCCATTCACTTGGCGATACGTATTTGTCGCGTGTCCCTTTCAACTGCAAGGAGTTGTATATGGCAACCAAGAAAAGTGTGGAAAATAGCGGAGACAAATTCATCGATGAGGTTAAGGCTAGCCTGGATGAAGCCGAAAAACTGATGCGTGAAGCAGCCGAAGCCACAGGCGATAAAGCCGGTGAGCTGCGTGAAAAGGCCATGCGTTCACTGCGTTTGACCCGTGATTCCTTGCACGATGCTCAGGAAGCTGTGGTTGAACAAAGTGTTCGTGCGGCTAAAGCAACCGACAACTACGTCCATGACAAACCCTGGCAAGCCATTGGCGTGGCCGGCGTTGTGGGCCTGATGTTCGGCATGCTGATCAGCCGTCGTTAATCTGTCTGTGCTCTGCGCTGCCAGCCCTGTCCGGGTCTGGCAGTAGCAAAAGTAGCCCTGCCGATCCGGTCTTTACCGTCTGGATCGGCAGTCTCTTGGACATCAGGCTCTTGTCGTTGCAGCAGATGACAGGATGCCGCAGAGCAGGGATAAATCATGGCGCTTAGGCAATCTATCAGTCAGCTTGGTTCTACCTTGATAGCGGCCGTCAGTACTCGGCTTGAGCTGTTCGCTCTGGAAGCCGGTCAGCAAAAGGCCAGCCTGATTACTTTATTCAGTATGGTGTTTGGCGCACTGCTGTTCTCGACGCTGGCGGTGCTGGTTTTCAGTTTGTTATTGGCTTTGTACTTCTGGCCTACTGATTACCGCTATTGGGCGCTGGGAGTCTTGGTGGTGCTCTATGCGGGTTTGGGAATAGGGTTGTTCCTGGCCGTACGCCAACGTCTGACAACGGGACCGATTCCCTTTTCGGCTACCTTGTCCGAGTTGCGCCGCGATGTGGCCTTTATTGATCGTTTGCGCGATTCTGAAGGGGACGGAAAATGAGCACTAAGCAAGAGAGCATGTCCGCCCAGGAGCGGGCCGTGCGTATCGAACTGCTGCGAGTCCGCGCTTCTTTGGAGCGGCAAGCGATGTCATCCCAGGTACATGCCTTGGGACAAGATTTAAGCCCTGGCAATTTGTGGAATAACGTCAAACCCTCCGGCTTTAGCGTTGGGGGCCTGGTCACTAACGCGTTGTCCTGGTCACGCCGTTATCCATTTTTGCTGTCCGGTGCCTCGGCCGTGCTCAGCAGCTTTGGTGGTCGCTGGATGCGAGTGGGTGCCGTGGCCCTAGGGGCATGGAAGCTGTTCAATTCCGCCAAGTCTTCCCGAGAAAAAGCGCGTAGCGTGCTGGTTCCGGTACGGCGAAATTCCGATACCGATTTTTAGTTCGGATATGTTTTGAAAAACCGGCTCAGGCCGGTTTTTCTTTGACCACGGGATTGGGTTGCAGGCTGGTTTTTGACACCCGCTAGGCTTATGCTCCAGATAATAAATAATTCCAGTATTGGAAATACAATCCTCAGGAGACAGCGTTCGTTATGCAGGTGCCATTATTAAATGCCTTAAGAACCTTCACGGTATCGGCCCAAAGGCTGAACTTTACCAAGGCGGCCGAAGACCTGCTGGTGTCTCCGTCGGCAGTCAGTCATCAGGTCAAGGTTTTGGAAGAGTACTTGGGCTGCAAATTGTTTTTGCGTAAGAACCGCTCTTTGGAGCTGACCGACAAGGGTCAGTTCCTGTTCGAGCGTCTGCAAAGACCATTTTATGAAATCAATCAGGCCTTGAGTGAATTGCGCATGCCGCATGGCAAGAGTCGCATTAATCTGTCTTTACGGCCCTTTGTGTCGAGTATGTGGTTCACTCGCCAGTTGCAGGATTTCTGGTTCAAACACCCGGATATTGAAATCAATCTGCTGCACCGCCTGCAAGCACCTGATTTCTTCAGGGACAACATCAACTTTGCCATTGTCTGGGGTAAGCAAGGGGATTGGCCACATTTGAACACCTTGCGAATCATCCCTGGCAACCTGACGCCGGTCTGCTCTCCCTCTTACCTGAAGGCGCATGGCCCGATTCAATCAGCTGCGGACTTGAATCAACATGTTCTGATTCATGAAGAAAACCATGTGTGCTGGCAACAATGGCTGCATAAGGCAGCTTCTTTGGAGCTGACGGCCAAAAAGAGCTTCCATATTGATGACACGAATGTACGCATGAATGCCGTCTTGAATGGGCAAGGGGTGATGCTGGGCTGTCCGGCGCTTTTGCAGCCTTTGATCGAGAAGCAGGAAATTGTGCAGTTGTTTGATGTGTATCTGGATGAGTACGCGTACTTTCTGGCCTACCCCATGCAAGCCAATCTAGGCCCCCAGGAACAAGAGTTCATTGATTGGGTGGCTTCCATCGCTATCCATTAAGCCTGCCAGCGTTCTTGTTTGTGTGTACCAAGCCTGCTTTTGCAGGCTTTTTTTGTGCCCGAACGAAAGTGGGGCCAGCTTGTACAGGTCTGTGCTGGGTAAATGATCTTACTTTTCCCACTTACGCCGGTGATTGCTTTTTGAGGTTCAAGAACCCAGCTACAAAAAAAACTCATCGTTCCGTCAAATCTGCTCAATTTTCAAGGCTAACTCCCTGTCGCATGATGGTCCTGACCTAATAACAAGCCATTCATGGTGCTCATGCAAACCAGAGGAGATACCGAGATGAACACAGCTGTGCGCTCACCGATTGCGATTGAAGAATTCGACCGAAGCTACTTTGAGCAGGAAACCGATGAGGTGTTTGCCTTGCCGCCCGAGTGCTTTACGTCGGAAGCGTTTTTTCAGTTTGAACTGAATGCCGTCTGGAAAACACAGTGGTTCTGTGTCGGCCGTGCGACCGACATCCCCAATGCCGGCGACTTTTTCACTTTTGATGTGGGCAATGATGCGCTGTTTGCCATCCGTAATCGGGAAGGCCAGATCAATGTGCTGTCCAACGTTTGCCGCCATCGCAATATGTTGTTGCTGGAGGGGGCAGGCAATGTGCGCCGCATCAGTTGCCCCTTGCATGCCTGGGTCTACAACATGGAAGGTGAACTGGTGTCGGCGCCGGGCCTGACGGATACGGGTGCCAGTTTTGACCCCAAGAGTGTCTGTCTGCCCAAGATCCGTGCGGAAGTATGGGAAGGTTTTATTTTCATCAATTACGACGCTATGGCACCCGCCTTGCATACCCGTCTGGGCAATCTGGGCAAGCAGTTGTCGAACTACCGCATGGCTGAACTGAAGTCCTCAGAGCCTTTGAAGATGGAAAACTTTGACTGGAACTGGAAAGTTTTCAATGACGAGTGCTACCACTGCAGCTTTTTGCATGCCTCTTCGTGGGGCGCCATGTACGAGACCACACCGGAGCGCGTAGACGAAAGCGCTGTTTTCAATGATGTGCCCAATGGCATCGTTTCGTACAACCTGATCTCCACTCACCGGGATGCTGCGCCCACCAATACCGGATCTATTTTGCAGCCGCCCATGGAGTCTTTGACTGACACCGAGCGCACTCAGCTGTCTTATGTGACGGTTGCGCCCAACCTGCTGCTGGTCGCTATGCCGGACAAGGTGAAGTACTTCATGTGGTTGCCCAAAAGTGCCAAGCAGTCCACGTATGGTGTGTCCTGGATGTATCCGCAATCCACGCTGGAGCGCGAGGATCACAAAGAAAAGTTCGATCAAGAGCATGACGATCTCTATCCGGTCATGGTGGAGGACTTGTTTGCATGGCGCCGTTCTCACTTGGGAATGCAATCGAACTTTGCCTCCCGTGGCCGCCTGACCAATGAAGAGCTGGTCATCAAGCGTCTGCAAAACTGGTTGATCGACTTGTACCGCGCGCAGGAGCGTCGCGCTGATGAGCAAAGCCGGATATTGCCGATCCGGGCGATTGCCTAAAGGAGCAGGAGCAGCATCATGCAGCAAACATTGCAAACACGCGTGTTAAAGAAAATCAGGCTGTCGGACAGAGTGGTGGGTTTGACCCTGGGCTTGCAGAACGGGGGGGCACTCCCCGCCTGGGAGCCGGGAGCGCACATTGAGCTGGAACTGGCTGTGCCGCAAGCAGAACCGCTCTATCGCCAATATTCACTTTGTGGTCAGCAGGCCAATACCCATGAGTGGCAAATCGCCGTTTTGAAAGAGGAAGCGGGGCGGGGCGGGTCGGCGTATATCCACGACGTGTTGCAAGAGGGGGATGCACTTGCTGTCAGCATTCCTAAAAATCACTTTCCCTTTGCTGCAAGCAGCAAGTGTTTTTTTATTGCCGGTGGCATTGGCATCACGCCCATTGTTCCTATGGTTCAGGCTGCCGCGGCGGCTGGCCTGGATTGGCAGTTGCTGTATCTGGCACGAAACGCTGCTGATTTCATTTTTCTGCAAGAGCTGCAGCAAATGGATGCGGCGCGTATTACGGCGCATGCATCCAATCAGGATGGCTTGTTTGATTTGCAGGCCGCTCTGAACGCATTGGATGAGCAGACCGTCGTCTATTCCTGCGGGCCACAGGCCTTGCTGGATGCCTTGGAAAGCTATCACCAGGAACAAACTCACCTTGCTTGGCACTTGGTTCTGGAGCGTTTTTCCGTGGATACCAGCGCCAGCCAGCTTCAGGGTAAGCGCTTTGCCGTGACCTTACAAAAATCAGGCAAACGTATCGAGGTGGCCAGCGATGAAACCATTCTTAGTGCATTGAAGCGTGAGGGGGTTCGGGTGAAGTGTTCGTGCCAGAACGGCACCTGCGGCACTTGCGAAACCGTGGTGATCTCCGGCCTGCCAGAGCACAGGGATTTTGTCCTGTCTAAAGAGGAACGGCAGCTCAATGAAACCATGATGATTTGCGTATCGCGTGCCTTGTCAGACGAATTGGTTTTGGATCTATAACAATAAACAGGAGAAACACCATGAAGAAAGTGGTGGTTACAGGCGGCTCGGGTCGCGTAGGTTCGTACGTAGTGCAGCAGTTGATGCAAACCATGGGTGTGGTTGTGGCCGATTTGAAACCCAGCCAGCATCAGGTGGCTTTTGTTCAGACCGATGTGATGGATCTGGATGCAGTGCGGGCGGCGACCAAGGATGCTGATGCCGTCATCCATTTGGCTGCGATTGACTTCGACTGGAAAGCGCCCGAAGAACAATATATCAATGTGAACGTCCGTGGCACCTGGCATGTGCTGCAAGCTTGCCGGGAAAATGGCGTCAAGAAAGTGGTGTTGTGCTCCAGCATTTCTGCCTGCGGCTTATCCGAGATGCGTGCCGACTGGCAGCCTCAGTATCTGCCTGTGGATGAAGCCCATGAGAACAAGCCGTATCAGGCGTACAGCGTTAGCAAAATCATGATGGAGCAGATGGCCAAAAGCTTTAGCGATGCCACAGAGATGGAAATCATCTGTTTGCGTCCTTTGGCGGTTGTCCTGCCAGAAACCATTGCTGAGTACATTCAGTTCGTCGATACCCCGCAGCGCAACTGGCTGTTCTATTACATCTGGGCGGCTGATCTGGCTCGTGCCTTTGAGGCAGCCGTCAATCTACAAGGTTTGCGCTACGGCGTGTTTTTCATCAGCGCCGACGATAGCTCGCACCCTTTGCCCACCATCGATTGGTATCAGCAGATTATGGGCTCCGTGCCCGACATTCAGAATCCACGCTGGTATCAGGACAATCCGCGTGCCTCCATCTTTAGCAGCAGCGCTGCCAAGGACATTTTGGGCTGGCAGCCCAGCACGGATTTTGCGCAGTTGCGAGAGGAATATGCAGCAGCAAAAGACCTTGCGTAAGCGTGCCAAGGTAAAGCCCTTTACAAAAAACTTACAGATGGAGACTGATCATGACTGGTATTAAAACGGGGACCTTGGACTGGACCGGCGATAACCCCTTTATTTATTTGAAAACCGATATGGATCAGGAATGGTCCTCCTTATCCTTGTACTTCCGTATTGCCAGCTCGGCGTACGGCAGCGGTCAGGCCATTCTGGTATTAGAGAATCCCTACGAGGCCGGTGATGGCAGTGACGCGCGTCTGCTGGTCACCGACAACGTACCTTTGGCCGAGTATTTGATCCGAGACTTTGTGCGCCATTTCGGTTTGTTTCGCAAAGCAGTCGCGCTGGATGGGGTGAAGATTCTTGGTGATGGCGTGTTTCGTAGCGTCAACCGCTTTCCTGAGCAGCATACGGAAGCGGTGGAGTCTGTCAGCGCTGATTTGAAGATAGAGCTGCAATGGGATCACATGACGCAAGCTGCGATTTGTGTGGACTTGCCGCAAAGTCAGACTCAAACGCAGAAGCACGAAATGATGTGCGTATTCCATCCCGCACAACAGGCGCGAGTTTTGATTAACGGCACACCCTTGCCGGGCAAAACGATCGAGCGAGACTTCAATGGCACGCGAGCGCAGTCAGCCAGCTTGGCCAATAGCGAGACCTGGGTACGCGTGGCGTAAGGAGACGACATGGTTCAGCATCTACATCACAGCGCCTGCGCCGTCATGCCGTCCTGGACGGGCGTCAGGCCGCTGCAAGATATTCTGCCCCCAGAAACACGTCTGATTTTGCATGCAGGACCTCCGTTCCGTAATGCCGGCGAGTTGCCTGCGGCGATACGTAATTCGGTCCTGGTGGGCATTTTGTATGAAGGTTGGGCCGGCAATAAGGCCCAGGCTCAGGTCTTGTTAGATGAGGGGGGCGTGCAGTTGGCCCCAGCGCAAGATTATGGGGTGGTCGTCCCCTTGGCGGGAGTAGCCACTCCTTCCATGTACCTGATTGAAGTCAGCGATAGTAATCAGCCCGAGAACAAAAGATACTCGGTGCTGAATGAAGGGATGCGCTGGTGTACCCGCTTGGGAATTTTTGCAGAAGAAATGATCCCCCATCTGCGTTGGTTGCATCAGGATCTGGGCGCAAGACTGGCGGCCAGTTTTCAAGGCCCGGTCGCGCTGGCGCCTATTGTGCAGGCCTCGCTGTTAAATGGTGATGATGGCCACGCCCGTACCCTTTATGCCTCCGGCTTATTGGCTGACATTATTGTTTCCTGGGGTATCAATGATGAGAAAAGCACGTCATTTCTCTACGGGGCTATGGCGTGGGCATTGAATTATTGGATGGCCGCCAGTGCATTGGTTTTGGCTGCACAGAGTTCCGCCGCGGGTATCGATCCGATTCTCAAAGTCGGTGGCAATGGGCTGCGCTTTGGTTTGCAGTTGGCCAGCTCCCAAGGCTGGCTGGTGGTGGATGCTCCTGCTATTGCGGGCCATAAAGACGCGGGCAACGAGCAGGCGCAGGCCTTGGGCGCTTTAGGCGATAGTGCAGTGGTGGATTTTGTCGGCTTGGGTGGGCAGTGTCTGGATCTGGCAGGCTTAAGCGCTAAAAATCTGCAGGCTTTCTTGCCGGCAGACTACTTGAACCGTCAAAGCCGTTTTTTGATCAGCAAGTTGCCGTTTTTGGCCGGACGCCTTGGCATCACGGACCTTGCTCAGGTCATTGCCACGGACACGGGGCCTTTGGTATTGCTGGGCATGATTGATGCTGCGGGCGAGCGGGGCCGTATTGGGGGTGGGGTGGCGACGGTGGATGCCCGATTACTGCAAGAGCTCAAGGAGTGGCAGCATGAAACGACAGTGGTTTAAGCAGCCTTTACACCAATTGATGCATGCCCTGACGACGGGCGAGGCCAGCTTGGCACAGATCGTGGCTTCTTTCTACGAGCGCATTGCGACGCGAGAGGAGCAGGTAGGAGCCTGGCAATACTTGATCGATCAGGAGGACTATCTGGCTGAATACGAAAGCCGTAGCGAGTTCTACAAAGCCTCGCCCTTAATGGGCTTGCCCTTTGCTGTCAAAGACGTGATTGATACGGCAGATATCCCGACGACCATGGGTTCTGTCATTCATCAGGATCGCATTCCGACAATGGACGCTTCTTGCGTGGCAGCCATGAAAGCGGCCGGGGGTATTTTGATGGGTAAAACCGTCACTACCGAATTCGCCTACTTCCAGGCGGGTAAAACCAGCAATCCCCATGACCCGGAGCGCACGCCGGGAGGGTCTTCCAGTGGTTCGGCTGCTGCAGTTGCAGATTATATGGTGCCTATTGCCTTCGGTACCCAGACGGCCGCCTCCGTCATCAGGCCTGCCTCTTATTGTGGATGTATTGGCTACGTAGGTAGCAAGAACGAATTTTCCCTGCGCAATATTCAGCCTTTGGCGCAGTCGCTCGATACGCTGGGCATCATCAGCAATGATGTGCTCGACACCTTGTTAGTACGCAGTATCTTGCTGCAGAAGTCCTGGAGTTCCTCACCCCAACTGAAACATAGGCCTTATGTGTTCGCCGTGTTTTCGGGTGAGGGGCTGGGGGACATACAGGCGCCAATGCTGGAGACCTTACACGCCTGCCAGCAGGACTTGTTGGGCCAAGGACACCAGCAGGTCGATTTTTCTTTGTCTGAGGACATTGCCCAGCTCACCAGTTTGCATGGGCAGATCATGGCTTATGAGGTTGCTCGCAACCTGATTCATGAGCAGCAACAGCCACAGGCGCTGAGCAGTCATATTCAAGGCTTGATGGCAAGCGGCTTGGCCTTTCCTTACTCGGATTACATTGCCGCTTTGCAAAAAGCCGAGGCGATTACCCGTAGCCTGCTGCACTGGTTTGAAGATCATCAAGCGGACTTTATTCTGGCTCCTGCCGCCCCCGGTGTTGCACCTGACAAGACAGAGGGGACGGGGGCACCTTTCATGAGCCGAGCCTGGCAACTGGCGGGATTGCCTGTAGTGTCTTTGCCTTTGGGGTATTACCAGAAGATGCCTATGGGCTTGCAACTGATCGGCAAACCGCATCAGGACGACATTCTGCTATTACAAGCCCGGCAATTGCAGCAGCGGTTTTTGAATAATCATGCTGCGCTTGTGGTCTGAGTTTTTCTTTTTCATTTAAACGTCCTGTTTTTACAGGACGTTTTTTTTATCCAGACGCAAGAGACGTACTTAGAACTTGTTCAGAACGTATTTTTCGAACAACCATTTCAAACCATACAGAGCGGCAAAAATAATAGCCACAATCGCCAGAAAATCCGCACTGAAAACACTTTGCTGTTTATGGGACAGCTCCATGAATACGTGTTCGTTCGCGGGGCGTGCGTAAGTCATGGGGATGGCAGACCGGGGCAGATCTGCCTTCAGGATGATGTATTGGCCCTCGTGGGCAGCCTGCAAGAGCAGCTTGTCCAGCTGTATGGTTTTCTGGCCTGGCTCCTGAGCATTGTTGCACAACTGCTGCGTACCTTTGGCCCAGTTGTCCTGGCCGATGGGGCAGTGAGCTGTCATCGTATGACCATTGCTGAGATGAACATTCAACCACCCTTCGGAGCGGGAGGTGGCGGTGCTGCTTACCGTGATGTCAGTCAGGCTGATGGTGGTCATGCGAAAAGGGCCCTTTGGCAGTGCAAGCTGGTCCTTCTATCTGCATTAGGCAGGAAGTGAGTCAAGCTTTAGTCAATACTACAGCAGGCTATTTTATATAAGGGGGAGTGGGAAGATGCTTTTTCTATACTCAGAATTTCATTTATCCGCATTGCGTTTAATGCAAATCAATGGTTTTTCTTCACTATAAAAAAAGCAAAAAAACAGCCCTGCATGACAGGGCTGTTCGATGATGCGAATGAGCAGGCGGCTTAACTAAGTGATGCTGGTTTTGCCCAAACTAACAGCGGCTTTGGCATCGTGGCCCGGTTCAGTGTGATAGCGTCGTAAAGGTTTGTTGGCGGTTTCCGGCATCAAGACCGTGACCCAGAAAAAGCACAGTACAGCTACAACGGTGACGTAAAACGCCGGGGCCAGGTAGCTGCCCGTTTGCGTGGTCAGCCAAATCGCCAGGTAAGGGGCGGTGCCACCGAAGATCGCGAAGGTGATGTTGTAGCACATGCTCGATGCGGTATAGCGCATGTCTGTGGGAAACATCTCGGACAGCAGTGTCACGGCAACGACACTGGCGGCGACCTGCCCAATACCGATGATCAACATGCCGGCAATGGCCGCTTCCAGCGAGGCTCCGCCGTTCACAACCATATAGGCCGGGATGGTGAACAGAGCGTGCCAGATGGCAGCGAACTGCATCATTTTGCGGCGCCCCACTTTATCCGAGATGATGCCGGCAATGGGGGTCAAGGCAGTCACGAACAGCAAGGCGACCATATTGGCGGTCAAGGACTGCACCGACGACAAGCCAATGACGGTGCGCAAGAAGGTGTTCATATAGGTGGAGAAAATGTAGAAAGACAGGGCGTACAACACAATGAATCCGCCCAGCTTCACGATGTTCGATCCTTCTGCCTTGAACACCTGGGATGCGGTGTAGCTGGCCTGTCCTTTCTTTTCGGCACGCATTTGCTGGAATTCAGGTGATTCGGACAAGTGGTCACGAATGAAGAAAGCCACCACACCCATAGGAACGGCCAGCAAGAAAATTGCACGCCAGCCCCAGTCCCCCATGGCTTCAGTACCCACAATGGCTGCCAGCCCCGCACTGATCCCAGCGGCCAGGGCAAATGCGAAGTACGTCGCCCCCGACATAGCCCAGGCGTAGGAGTTGCGCTTGTTCATGGGGCTGTGTTCAACGGTGTAGATGGTAGCGCCTGTGTATTCGCCCCCCGCGGACAGCCCCTGAATACAGCGGATGATGATCAGCAGAACCGGAGCCCAGATTCCGATACTGTCATAGGTTGGGATCAGGCCAATGGCCGCTGTCGAGCCGGACATCAGCAAGACGGTCAAAGCCAGAATCTTCTTTCGGCCAATCCGATCCCCAAGCCGGCCAAAGTAGATGCCGCCCAGTGGTCGCACAATGAAGGACACCAAAAATACGGCAAAGGTGGCCAGCAGCCCGGCCATTTTGTCTGCGGACGGAAAGAAGTTTTGTGCAATGTAGACGGCCATATAGCCGAACAAGGCGAAATCGAACCATTCAACGATCGTGCCGGCCGCTGAACCCATCATGACTTTCTTGATGTGGCCCGTATCGGTATGTTCCGATTCGGCCACGGTGGTTTCCCTTTGCATACTTATGTCTCCTCAAGTATTGGGACTATCTGTTTTTTTTAAAATCAAACCCTGTGGGGTACTTGGTTTTTTATTATTCGTACGTGTGTGACGGTCTTATTGGTATGAATGAAAAGGTCGAATAAGGCATCGACTGGAGCAGGATAAATTCCTCCTATCGGTTGGGCTTTGCATCGGCTCTTGATGTCTTTGAGGACAGCCGCCCGGTGCGTGATTGATAAGCTAATCCTCTGCAAATTGCTTGTCCATTCACTATTCGCGCTCTATTATTGATCGCGATGTTATCAATCAAAAAAAGAGCTGAGCCATGATTCCTGGACGCCTGGATCTGCATCACTTGCGCGCCTTTAAAACGGTGGCTGAACAGTTGCATTTCAAAAAGGCGGCCGAGCTGCTGCATATCACCCAGCCGGGGCTCACGCGCATCATCAAAAAGCTGGAAGAAGACTTGCAGGTAGACCTGTTTGAACGCAGCACCCGCCAAGTCAAGCTGACGGCGGCGGGCTTTTTGCTATTGCAGGAAATTGAGCAGGTTTTTGTGCATCTGGAGCGCGGTATTGAGCTGGCCCAGAAAGCGAAATTTGGTGATATCGGCCACTTGATCATTGCGTACAACGACTATGCGGTGCAGGACGTTTTGCCCCGGACTCTGGAGCATTTCAAGCAGCAGTACGCGCACATCACAACCGATTTGTTATATATGCCGACCCAGCAGCAAATTCAGGGCTTGCAGCAAGGCAGTCTGGATCTGGGCTTCGGTTTTGCGTTCTCGGACGATCCTGAGGAACTGGGGGTGCAATGGAAACCGGTGTGCCGTGACGACCCGATAGTGTTGTTGCAAAGCGATCACCCTCTGGCCAAGGAAAAGTCTATCCCTTTGGTTGAGCTGGCCAATGAACAGTTTGTAGTGGGCAGCAAGACGCATTGGCAGGTATGGCGTCGTTATTTTTATTCCTTGTGTCGCCATGCGGGGTTTCATCCCAATTCGGTGCAGGAGGCCAGCACTATCACCGGGATCATGAGCATGGTAGCGGCCAATATAGGCATTGCCGTGCTTTCGCAGTCGCTACGTAAGTACGTGCACCGGGATCTGGTGGCGATTGATTTGGATTTGTCCGGGCAGCACCCGCAATCCTTTATCAACATCATGTGGCAGGACAGCAATGCAAATCCTTGTGTGCCACTTTTTATCCAGACTATCTCGTCAGAGCTGATGTCATCGACCTGAGCGGTCTTGAGTATTTCTCATCAGTCTTTGATGAACGGTCATGATGGAAATGGGGCGGTTTTGCTACATTGCAGTTTTTGCCACTGGCCCCGTTTATGAGCACCCCTGAAATAAAATTTGGTCTGGATCATGTCATGTTGCGCGTGCTGGATCTGGAACGATCTTTGGCGTTTTACAGAGATGTTCTTGGGATGAAGGTGTTGCGGCATACCGAGTATGAGTCAGGCAGATTCACCAATGTGTTTCTCAGTTTTGACGAAACTACCCAGTCCAGTCTGGAGCTGACTTATAACTGGGACCAAAGTGAACCCTATGAAAAGGGGACGGCTTTTGGACACTTGGCTTTGATGGTGAATGACGTCCATCAGGCTGTGCGCAAGCTGGAGTCCTGTGGAGTGAAGATCAAAACACCCCCCAAGCAAATGAATCACGGTAAACGCACGATTGCGTTTGTGTTGGATCCGGATGAGTATTTGATTGAGCTGGTTGAGCCCTTGGCTTGGCCTGTATAAAAAGGCCAAGCCTTATGGTCAAGGACTGCCACTACGATGCCGACTATAGGTAATGCAGCCCGCCATAGTGGCGAGCTTGCTGCTTACAGCCCCAGGGTAGACCACATATCGTCTACTTTTTTCTGTGTGGCATCGTCCATCTTGATGGGCACGCCCCATTCGCGTTGGGTCTCGCCAGGCCACTTGTTGGTGGCGTCCATGCCCATCTTGCCGCCCAGTCCAGAAACCGGCGAAGCAAAGTCCAGGTAGTCGATAGGCGTGTTTTCCACCAGAACGGTGTCGCGTACAGGGTCCATGCGAGTTGTCATGGCCCAGATCACTTCTTTCCAGTCTCGGGTATTCACGTCCTCGTCCACCACAACGATGAACTTGGTGTACATGAATTGGCGCAGGATGCTCCACACTCCAAACATCACACGCTTGGCATGGCCAGCGTATTGTTTGCGAATGGATACCACGGCCAGGCGGTAGCTGCAGCCCTCGGGTGGCAAATAAAAGTCGATGATTTCAGGCAATTGCTTGCGCAGCAACGGTACAAAAACTTCATTCAGTGCCACCCCCAAGACCGCTGGCTCATCGGGTGGTTTGCCGGTGTAAGTACTGTGGTAGATCGGGTTGCGACGCATGGTGATGCGCTCAACCGTAAAGACTGGGAACCAGTCTTGCTCGTTGTAGTAGCCGGTGTGGTCGCCGTAAGGGCCTTCCAGCGCCATCTCGTAGTTTTTGTCAGCAGGTGGCTTTACCCCTTCTGGGATCTGGGGGGCCAGGGCATCGGGGTGATCGCTAGGCAGAATATGACCTTCCAGCACAATCTCCGCCCAGGCAGGCACAGACAGATCACTGCCCAAGGCCTTGGCGACTTCAGTACGTGAGCCGCGCAGCAAACCGGCAAATTGATATTCAGACAGGCTATCCGGTACGGGCGTGACTGCGCCCAGAATGGTCGCGGGGTCGGTGCCCAAGGCCACGGCAATCGGGAAGGGTTTGCCGGGGTTGGTCAAGGCGTGGTCGCGAAAGTCCAGCGCACCACCTCGGTGGGACAACCAGCGCATGATCAGTTTGTTACGGCCAATCAGTTGCTGGCGGTAAATACCCAGGTTCTGACGTTTGGCGTGCGGGCCTTTGGTGATGACCAGACCCCAGGTCAGCAGGGGGGCAACGTCGCCAGGCCAGCAAAGTTGCAAAGGGATCTGGTTCAGATCCACATCCTTGCCTTCCAGCACGACTTCCTGACATGCCGGAGAACGCACGTTTTTAGGGCTCATGTCCCAGAGTGCAGACTTGAGCATGGACACTTTGGACAAGGCGTCGCGCATGCCGGTAGGCGCTTGAGGCTCTTTCAGATTGGCCAGCAGTTCACCAGTGTCGCGTAATGCCGACACATCCTGGGCACCCATGCCCCACGCAACGCGCTGCGGTGTACCAAACAGATTGGTCAGCACAGGCATGGCGGCTTTGGAGCCTTGGTGCTGGGCGTTTTCAAACAAAAGTGCCGGTCCACCGGCACGCAATACCCGGTCACTGATTTCAGTCATTTCCAGCGAGGTGGAAACCGGCTGCGTGATCCGTTTCAGATCGCCACGGGCTTCGAGCTGGGCAATAAAGTCTCTTAAATCACGGTATTTCACAGATGAACGGGGCTCCGCTTACAGATATTTTGGTTAAGACCTTGGACAGGTTCTAAGGTTAACATCGGGCAGTTAGCAATACTAAGGATCAACCCATGGGCTTCCAAGATATGGACTATGTACTTAGTCGTTCGGCCCGCAACCTGACGTATCGCATCGGTGAGTTTGTGCACGTGTGTGCCATGTACCTGGGCATTGCCGTTCTGGTGACGATTGCTGCCTGTGTGGTCGTGCCATCGATGCGCGCTCAGTTTAACCAGCTTTATACCGGTCTCGTGCAAACCTTGCGTCCGGAAGCGGTGAAATACGATGCGTATAGTCAGGCGGTCTGGCCTGCGGATAAATCCGTCTCAGGCTTGTCGGAAGACGGTGAGGACTTGAGCCAGACAGAGCAGCAGCAAGCGGTGTCTACGTATCAAGGCTTTATGAAGAACTTGCGCGCTTCGGTGACCGGGCAGCCTATTGCTGGCGTGACGGCGGCGCAGCAGCAGGCATTGCGCAGCTATCTGGCGCGTAAATACAAGATTGCCTACTCGGTAGCGGGTGCCTTAATTCACACCGCTTTTATCGTGGGCAAGGAAAAGAATCTGGACCCACAGCTGATTCTGGCTGTGATCGCGATCGAGTCCCGCTACAACCCCTATGCTGAAAGTCATGTAGGGGCGCAGGGGCTGATGCAGGTGATGACCAAAGTCCATAAAGAGAAGTTCGACATCTATATGGAAGGCACGTTGGCCGTGCTCAGCCCGGAGGCGAATATCCGCGTGGGCGGGCAGATTCTGTCTGACTGTATCCGTCGTCGAGGTTCGATTGAAGGTGGCCTTGCCTGTTACGTGGGGGCGACTGGTCCAAGCGATGGCGGCTATGGGGCCAAGGTGCTGGCAGAGCGCCGACGTATTGCCTTGGCATCGGGAATTCCCGTCCGGGCGCGCTAGTTGGCCCGGAGGGAAAAGCGGTCGGGCTTGAAAGCCCGAGCAGCTTAGGGGCTGGGCTTAGCGGCCCAGAAATTGCCCCAGACGGCTGATTGCTTCCTGCAAGCGATCCATGCCGGTGGCGTAGGACAGACGCAGCGTGTGGGGAGCGTGGAAGGTGCCAAAGTCACGGCCCGGCACCGCCGCTACCCCCGCTTCATGCAACAGTTGCTGCGAGAAGGCATCGCTGTCCTGGCTGTACTCACGAATATCCGTATAGATATAGAACGCACCATCAGGACGCACGGGGACGTGCAGCCTTAAACGCTCCAGTTCTGGCAGCAGATAGTCACGACGCTGTTTGAAGGCCAGGCGACGCTCTTCATAAATGGCCATGGTTTCTGGCTCAAAGCAGGCCAGGGCGGCATGCTGGGCCAGCGAGGGGGCGCAAATTGCCAGGCTGGCAGCCATGCGTTCACACACTTCAGTCATCCAGGGCGGGGTAATCAACCAGCCCAGACGCCAGCCCGTCATGTGAAAGTACTTAGAGAAGCTATTGATAATAATGATGTCCTGATCCAGGGTCAGGGCGCTCAATGGGGCTTCTTCATAAAACAGACCCAGGTAGATCTCGTCCATGATGATGAAACCATCACGGGCGCGCACTTCTTTGATCAGCTCTTGTAGCGCCGGACGCGAGATGGTGGCGCCTGTCGGGTTGTTGGGTGAGGCAATCAAGACACCACGCGTTTTAGGGCCCCAATGTTCGCGGATGTGCTGGGCGCTGAGCTGGAAACGTTCCTCGGCCGTGGCAGGAATCAGGCGTGCCGTACCCCCGGCAGCCATGATGAAGTTTTGATTGGCTGGGTAGGAGGGGTCGGGCATCAGCACTTCATCGCCCGGGTTGATCAGGGCCAGCGTGGCCAGTGACAAAGCACCCGAGGCACCGGCAGTCACCACAATACGGGAAGGGTCCACACGGGCCTGGAATTGCTGCTCGTAGTACAGGGCAATGCGTTCGCGCAAGGCACTCAGACCGGCTGGGGCAGTGTACTGCCCAAGACCCTGGGTGCTGGCCTGATGCAGAGCATCGACTACGGCTTGAGGCGCGGTGAAGTCCGGCTCACCAATCCCCAGGCTGATAATGTCACGGCCTGTGGCTTGCAAGGCATTGGCTTGTTTGAAAAGTTCAACGGCATGAAAAGGCAGGACGTGTTCGGTACGGCTGGCGAGGCGTGACATACGGCAAATCTCGGGTAAAAAGTGTATTGTAGGACCTTGCTCAAAAGGGCGTCAGGTGGCTGTGGCATGTGCGTGTGCTCGAGGAGGGCGCAAACCAGCGGGCCAGTTGGCCTTCAGTTTAGGTTTGTTGCAGGAAAAGTCTATGGTTTCTACATCGCGGCGTGCATTTTTGACGGGGCGTCGTCCTCCCCAGACGGCTTGGCAGACATTTAGCTCGCGCTTGAAAGCCCGAGTTCAGGGTGAGTGGACGGAACTCAGTGCAGAACCCGATCACGAGCAGGCTCGCTTAGAACCGGCCTCCAGCGCGGATGTACACATGGTGTTGACGCTGGCCGCCGAGTACGGTGTGACGGTGCGTCTGGATGGTGTCCCCTTGGCCAGTGAAGCGGATGGCCCGGTGATTGTTCTGGCTCCCGGGCGTCAAATGGCCCGCTGTGATCGTCTGGAACCCAATTCAACACGCTGGTTTGTGCAACCCGGCTGTCTGCTGGGGGAAATGGAAGCCAAAGGTTTTCAAGGTGTGGCCGATGCGCCTGCCGGCATGACGGTGGCCGCGTGGTTGGCGGACCGACGTCAGCATGACTGGCCCATGGGCCGTACCGCCTTGTCCGGCGTCCTGCACTGCTCAGTCATCCTGGCGGATAACACGCAAGCGGCTCTGGGGCCATTTGGTCAAGACAACCGCAATCCACTTGATAGTCTGCGTATGCAGCAATTGATTCCGGCCTTGTTCCAGCTGATGGGCGAATCGGAGACTCAAGCCTTGCGGCAAACGCTTTGGCCCGGCCGTTACCGGCTGGATGCTCTGGAACCCGTAGACGGGGAGGGCATCAATCTGGCCCACTTGATGTTGGGGCACGGCGGAGATCTGGCCTGGGTGGAGTGGCTGGTGCTGGATGAAGCCGTGCTACGCGCATCGGACCCTGAAGCTTGGTCTTGGCCGAATCAGGAGCAGTCCTGGCAAGCGCAGGATGTGGACAGCCGTATCAAGGCGCTGTTTGATCCTGTGGACCGCTTTGTGTATCCAGGTCAGGCGCTGTAGGACAGGACTGTCCTGCGCTTGACCCTGGGCAGCAGGCAAGGGCTAGAATGGTCCTTGCTTTGCCCCTGGAGGCCAAGCACGGCGACTGGGGCTAAAGACACGACAAAGGCATTCGGCGACAAAGAACTTGAGCAAGCAAATGACTTGTTTGAATTGACGCTGTGGCGTGCTGGCGATCCCGGTCCGTTTTCAAATGGATTTTTGGGTAGGTACACAGCATGGACGCCAATTTTCGGAAAGCAGCCCTGGAATATCACGAACAGGGCAGGCCCGGAAAGTTATCGGTCACGCCGACCAAACAGTTATCAAACCAGCGGGATCTGGCGCTCGCGTATTCGCCCGGGGTGGCGGCCGCTTGCGAGGAGATCGTCAAAGATCCGCAAAACGCCTTTCGCTATACCGGACGAGGCAATCTGGTTGGGGTCATCAGCAACGGGACGGCTGTGCTGGGTCTGGGCAATATTGGCGCACTGGCTTCCAAGCCGGTGATGGAAGGCAAGGCGGTGCTGTTCAAAAGCTTTGCCGGTCTGGACGTTTTTGATATTGAAATCAATGAAACCGACCCGGACAAGTTGGTCGACATTATTGCGGGTCTGGAGCCCACCTTTGGCGGTATTAATCTGGAAGACATCAAGGCACCCGAGTGCTTTGAAGTAGAGCGCAAACTGCGCCAGCGCATGAGCATCCCAGTGTTTCACGATGACCAGCACGGTACGGCCATCTGTGTGACCGCCGCTTTCCTGAACGGTCTGAGCGTAGTCGGTAAAGACATCAAGGATGTGAAAGTGGTCACTTCAGGGGCCGGGGCTGCTGCCTTGGCTTGTCTGGATTTGATGATCGATATGGGTTTGCCGCTGGAAAATATCTGGGTTACTGATATTGACGGTGTGCTTTATGAAGGCCGCCCGGGATCGCCGGTGCCTGAGCTGGCTCGCTTTGCCAAACCAACGGATGCCCGCACGCTGGCCGATGTGATCAGCGACGCTGATGTGTTCTTGGGCCTGTCTGCCGGGGGCGTGCTCAAGCCCGAGATGCTTAAAAAAATGGCTGCCCGGCCATTGATTCTGGCCCTGGCCAATCCGAATCCTGAAATTTTGCCTGAAGACGCCCATGCGGTGCGTGACGACGTGGTCATGGCAACCGGCCGTTCGGATTACCCGAATCAGGTCAATAACGTGCTGTGTTTCCCCTATATTTTCCGGGGTGCGCTGGACGTAGGCGCCACCACAATTACACGTGGCATGGAAAAAGCGGCCGTGTTGGCAATTTGCCAATTGGCTCGTGAAGAGCAGGACGAGGGTGTGGCCGCGGCCTATGGCCTGGAAGAAGTGTCCTTCGGCCCGTCTTTCTTCATTCCCCGTCCCTTTGATTCGCGCCTGATCGTGCGCATTGCCCCCGCCGTTGCCAAGGCTGCGATGGATGAAGGGGTGGCTACGCGGCCCATTGCGGACCTGAAAAGCTACGTGTATCAGCTGCGCCAGTTCGTGTACAAATCTGGCTCGTTCATGAAGCCGATCTATTCGCTGGCCCGTGGTCTGGTGCAAGATGGCGCGAAATCGCGCGTGGTGTTTACTGAAGGCGAGGACGAGCGCGTTTTGCGTGCCGTACAGATTATTGTCGACGAAGGTTTGGCCAGCCCCATTCTGGTGGGTCGTCCCGCGGTCTTGCAGCAGCGTATCGAACGCTACGGCCTGCGCCTGCGTCTGGGCATCGATGTGGAAGTCACGAACCCTGAACAAGATGATCGCTTCCATCGCTACTGGACCAGCTATTGGGAAATCATGTCGCGCCGTGGCATCAGCAAAGAGATGGCCCGTGTGGAAATGCGCCGTCGCCCGACTTTGATCGGAGCCATGATGCTGCACCTGGGCGATGCGGACGGCATGATTTGCGGGACGGTGGGCCGTTACGAGAACCATCTGGAGTTGGTGGATCAGGTGATTGGTAAAGCACCGGGCGTCGAAACCTATGCGGCCATGAATATCCTGCTGCTGAGCGAACGCACGGTTGCCCTGACTGATACCCACATCAACCATGATCCCGATTCGGATCAGGTGGCTGAAATTACCTTGGCTGCGGCTCGCAAGATGCGCCAGTTCAATATCGAACCCAAGGTGGCCTTGCTGTCCAGCTCCAACTTTGGCACTAATGACTCACCCGCTGCTGTGACCATGCGCGGCGCACTGGAGCGGGTGCGCAAGTTGGACCCCAGCCTGGAGGTGGATGGCGAAATGCACGGTGACTGCGCCCTGGACGAAAAAGCCCGGCAGCAAATTTTGCCCACTTCGGCCCTGAGTGGTGAGGCGAACCTGCTGGTTTGTCCGAATGTGGAGGCGGGCAATATCGCCTATAACCTGCTCAAGACGGCGGCGGGCGGTAATGTGGCCATCGGCCCATTCTTGCTTGGTGCTCGGGCGCCGGTTCACATCATGACCTCGACCTCCTCGGTGCGCCGTATCGTCAATATGACAGCGGTGACGGTGGTGGATGCCAACGTCGCTACAGAAGGCTGACACGCATTATGATTTCGCGCTCCCCCGCTCCTGTCGCTTTGATTTTGAATGGGGGCGGGGCGCGTGGTGCGTATCAGGCCGGGGTCCTGGCCGGCTTGCTGGAGCTGCTGGACCCGGATCGGAACCCGCAGTTTCGTAACCCCTTCGATATTATTTGTGGTTCGTCGGCAGGCTCTATCAATGCGGCGGGGCTGGCGTGTCGTGCCGATCGGCCGCATGAGGCTGTCGACCATATACAACAGCTGTGGGCCACGCTGCACACCAACGATATCTTTCATGCCGACCCTTTGCAGTTGCTGGCGACCAGCGCGCACTGGGTGGCGACTCTGGCTTTGGGTTGGCTGTCTCCGCGCTTGCGCGACCATATGCCGCACTCCATGCTGGACAACTCACCGCTGCGCAGCTTGCTGGAAAACAGCCTGGATTTTGACCGTCTGCAACGCAACCTGGCCCAGCGACACCTGGGAGCCTTGGCGATTACAGCTGCTGCCTACACCACGGGTGAGCATCTGACTTTTTATCAGTCTGATGAGCGCATACGCCCCTGGACACGCAATCTGCGCCGGGCCATACCGGGTGTCATCGGGGTGGATCACCTGATGGCCTCCAGTGCCATTCCCTTCATGTTTCCGGCTCAGTCCCTGCAGGTGGGCAAGCAAACTCAGTGGTGTGGTGACGGCACCATGCGTCAGTTGGCTCCCATCAGTCCGGCCATTCATTTAGGTGCGCACAAGGTGCTTATTGTGGGCACGGGATACGCGGATAACACCTATCATGAGCAAGAATCCAAGGATCCTCCCTATCCCTCTTTGGCACAGATCAGTGGCTACGCTTTATCCAACATATTCCTGGATAGTGTGTCAACGGATATCGAGCGCATGGAACGCATCAATACATTGCTTGCCTATATGCCTGCAAATGGATTAAAAAGCCAATCGCTGCGTCCTGTCAGCACGTTTGCCATCACTCCCAGCCGTTCGCTGGATGAAATTGCCACTCGGCATATTCATCAGATGCCAACTGCTGCACGTACCCTATTTCGAGTACTTGGTGTATCTTCAAAGTCCGGTCCGACCACAGGCGGCGCATTAATTTCATACTTGTTATTCGAGTCCGGCTATACCCAAGAGCTGATCGAGTTAGGAAAGACCGATACCATGAGTCGTCGTGAAGAAGTGTTAGCGTTTTTTAAGGAAGCGTCCTGATGAGCCAATCCCTGACTTTGCAAGAAGCTTTGCAACAAGGCGGTGTGCTCGACGCAACGGGCCTGACGGCTGCTGATTTT
>SMEN01000130.1_pt1 | contig 32780 bp, 32 predicted proteins | sample 2456271 | NCBI WGS metagenome assembly SMEN01 (sample SAMN10132593, study PRJNA489261) | soil metagenome | isolation source: day1 control-loamy sand soil ammended with raw manure from dairy cow... | place: USA | collected 2015-04-01 | reverse complement strand
GCGGCACCCAGCCCGACAGCTGGAAGCACCCAGTACCAGGAGAAGGCCGGCGCTGCCTCGCCCACGGCAGGCATCGCAGCGAAGCCCAACAGGCCCGCGACCAGCAGCTGCACCACGGTAACCCGCCCCAAATCGATCTTACGGGCGAAGGCGCTGATCAGAACGATTTCCGCGGCCATGGGAAGGGTACTGAGCAAGGTGGCGAATTCGCCTGGACCCAGTCCCGTGCGCACCGCGTCGGGGCCGGCGAGCAGCAGCAGCCCGACGAACGCCAAGCCTGCGCCCGACAGCATCATGGCGCCGGGGCGCTTGCGGAAGACGGCCCACTGTAGCAGTGGAACCAGCGGGACGTAGAGTGCGGTGAGGAACGCCGAGGTGCTGCTGTTGATGGTTTGCAGCCCTTGCGTCTGCAGGCCGTAGCCCAGGAAAATCATCAGGCCAATCGCCGTGCCGGCACCGAGTTCCAGCCGTGTCATGCCGCGCATGGAGCGGCGGAAAACCAGCGCCGCAGCCAGACCGGCCACGAGGAAGCGGACGCCGACGAAGAACATCGGCCCGCTGTGGCGCATGGCCAGATGGACCAGGAGAAAGGTCGAGCCCCAGACAGCGGTGATGGCAAGCAACGCGGTTTCCTGGCGGCTGATCGAAACATACTGCCGCACCGCGGAAATTCGCATCATTCTGCATATCTTAAAGTGACGATCACCGGACCGGCAAAACCAACGGCTGCCCCAGCTCGGATCCGACCGTGCGCAAGAAGCTGTCGTGGAAGTGCGGGCCCAGCACGAATGCACGTCGATTCCAACCGCTGGCGAATAAATGAATGATTATGAACGCATCAGCTTGGTACGGGTCGAATGAATACTTGAGTATTTCGATTTAAGAAGCGAAATATTTGACCATATGGCGTAACCGCCCATATCGTTCTAACCAGAATCAAGAGCGTCAGCTATAAGCCCTGGCTTGCTGGCCGGCAACCCTCTCAACGGTAGTGGGGTGCTCCAGGTGAGGATTCGGTTCCACGCAAAAACGCGTGGCACAAGTACCGCACATCGAGTGTGCCAACATCTGGCATCGCGCAGGGGAGTCCGTGCGCCACCGCCGGACGTTCACGCTCGCTGGGCACGACCCGAAGGAATCGAGCCATGTCTTTGAATCAGGATCTTGACCCGCTGACCTTGCGCAAGGTTTTCGCGCAGCATCCATCCGGTGTCGCCGCATTATGCACCGTTCTCGACGGAGAGAAAACCGGCCTTGTTGCATCATCCTTTACCGTCGGCGTATCACTGGAACCGGCACTGGTCATGTTTGCGGTGCAGAAGACTTCCAATACCTGGCCCAAGCTGCGTACCGCGGACCGCATCGGTGTCTCGGTGCTCAGTGAACGCAATGACGGGGTTTGCGGGCAGATTGCCTCCAAGCACGGCGACCGTTTTGCCGGCGTGGAAACCCACGAAACGGAGCAGGGGGCACTTTTCATTCAGGAGTCCACCCTTTGGCTGGAGACCTCAATTTACAACGAAGTGGAAGCCGGAGATCACTGGGTGATCTTCCTGGAGGTGCATGGCCATGATTTCTCCAACCATTCCCCGCAGATCTTCCACGATTCGCGATTTCACTCATTGCCAGTGCCCGAATTCGTTTAACTGATATCACTTGACGCTGCGGCGCGGAGGGAGAACCTTCGCGCCGCAGCGTCATTTAACATCGGGCGTGACGGCTGCCCACGGGGATGGAATGATTTTCATCGCCGACCGCGCGCCGAGCCGCTGGTTTTCATGGCCAGTCGAGTGATTGTGACAGAACGGCTGTCCACAACACTATCCACAGCTTTGTGGATAGCCTGTTGAATAGGGTTGATAACTTGTGAGAAACGCCTAGATTCCGGGTATTTGGCTGTTGATAACGCTTTGGGGGCCTGTGGGTAGTAGAAAAAATTAACCCTCTATCCACAGCTGTGAGAACAGGAACATCCAAGTCAAAGCGTATTTAATGCCCATTAAGTGGGGTAATCCACAGGGTTATCCCCACGTAGTGAACAGGGGAATCCACAGGTAGGGGTGTGTTATCCACACATTCTGTGGATATCAGGGTTTACCTCTGTTAATAACCCACCTAGTGTTGGCACTGGGAACGACTATCCACAAGGGCTTTGGGCCTAATTGTCGGTTGGTACTGAAACGATAGGCAGTTGCCGTCGGGGCAAGAGTGGTTTCCCAGCGTGTACATAGGGGATGGAAGTGTCTGTAATGAGTGCAGAGCCGATCTACGAAGAACGAGGATCCGATGCGGCGCGCAAGCCGCCGCAGGACATCGAAGCGGAAATGTCAGTTCTTGGCGGCATGATGCTCTCCAAAGATGCCATTGCCGACGTCGTCGAGGTCCTCCGCGGCACCGACTTCTACCGCCCCGCCCATGAAGCAATCTATGAAGCGGTGATCGACCTCTACGGCCGTGGCGAACCCGCGGATGCCGTGACCGTGGCCGACCTGCTGACCAAGCGCAATGAAATTTCGCGCGTCGGCGGCGCCGCCTACCTGCACAACCTGATCCAGCAGGTTCCCACCGCCGCTAACGCCGGCTACTACGCGGAAATCGTGCGCGAACGCGCCGTGCTCCGCCGTCTGGTGGATGCCGGCACACGCATCGTCCAGATGGGCTACTCGCCGGATGGCGAGGTCGACGCCATCGTCAATGAGGCGCAGGCCGAGGTCTACAAGGTTTCCGAGAACCGCGGCAGCGAGGACTACGTGCGCCTGTCCGAGATCATCGAGGGCACCGTCGACGAGATCGAGAACGCCGCCAACGCCGGCGACGGCATCACCGGCGTGCCCACCGGCTTCTACGAATTCGATGAACTGACCCAGGGCCTGAAGGGCGGGCAGATGATCATCATCGCCGCCCGTCCCGCCGTAGGCAAATCAACGTTCGCGCTGGATTTCGCCCGGTCCGCGGCGATCAAGCACAACATGGCCACCGTGTTCTTCTCCCTGGAAATGGGCCGCAACGAGATCGCGATGCGCCTGCTCTCTGCGGAAGCGTCCATCCAGCTGCAGGACCTGCGCAAGGGTTCGGTGGAAGACGCCCAATGGACCAAGATCGCCACCACCATGGGCCGGTTGAACGAGGCCCCGCTGTTCATCGATGATTCGCCGAACATGTCCATGATGGAGATCCGCGCCAAGTGCCGACGACTGAAGCAGCGCAACGAGCTGCGCATGATCATCCTCGACTACCTGCAGCTGATGAGCTCGGGCAAGCGCGTGGAATCGCGCCAGCAGGAAGTCTCCGAATTCTCGCGTAACCTCAAGCTGCTGGCCAAGGAGCTCGACGTGCCGTTGATCGCGCTGTCGCAGCTGAACCGCGGTTCCGAGCAGCGTACCGACAAGCGGCCCATGGTCTCGGACCTGCGTGAATCGGGCTCGATCGAGCAGGACGCCGACATGGTCATCCTGCTGCACCGCGACGACGTCTACGACAAGGAAAACCGTCCGGGCGAAGCCGACGTGATCATTGCGAAGCACCGTGCCGGCCCCACCAAGACCATTACCGTGGCGTTCCAGGGCCACTACTCGCGCTTCAGCAACATGTCCTCCGAGGGCTAGGCGCAAGTAAACATTCCATGGCACCTGCTGGGTTGGCTGACCGCCAACTATAGTGGGTGCCATGTTCGTCTCCCTCCAAGCATTGCTCTGGGGCACCGCGGCCGGATCGGCCCTGCTGATCGGAGCGGCCGCGGCCTGGTGGCTGCGAATTTCCCGGGTCTGGGTCTGCGCCGTCATGGCCTTCGGCGCCGGTGTGCTGGTCAGCGCGCTGAGCTTCGAGCTGGTGCTGGAAGCCTTCACCCTGGGCGGGCTGGCCGCGACCGTCGCCGGGGTCGTGGCCGGCGCCCTGCTCTACTTCGGGGCCAACACGCTGCTGGCCAAGCGCAGCCGCAGGAAAAGGCGTGCGCGGGGTGCCGGCGGAGCCGAGTCCTCCTCGGGGTCTGCCATCGCCGTCGGTGCGCTCATCGACGGCATCCCCGAATCCGTGGCGCTGGGCCTGGGGCTGGTCGCGGGGGCCAGCGTGAATCCGACGATGCTGATCGCCATCTTCGTCTCCAATATTCCCGAGGGCCTGGCCAGTTCGGCCGACATGAAGGCCTCCGGGCGCAGCGGACGCTCGGTCTTCACCCTGTGGGCGTCGATCGCGCTGGCCAGCGGCCTGGCCGCCTTCATCGGGGCGATCGCCCTGGAGGGCATGCCTGCGGAGGTGCTGGCCTTCACCACCGCCGTGGCGGCGGGAGGCATCCTTACGATGATTGCCGACACCATGATTCCCGAGGCCTACGCGGTGGACCACGACTACACCGGGCTGCTGGTCACCGCCGGGTTCCTCAGCGCGTTTTCGCTGCATGCCATCGGCGGATAGCCGCCGGTCCCGGGGGCGGAATGAAGCCTTCGCGGTTCTGCGAGAATGAACCCATGCCCCTGAACAAGAGCTCCCGCACCGGTGCGCCCGGCATCGAGACCATCTACGCGCCGCAGTACCTGTCCACGACCCTGGGCATGTTCATCCTGGTGTTCCTCGTCGCGTTCGAGGCCATGGCCGTCACCACGGTGATGCCCTTGGTGAGCGAGATCCTGGATGGCGAGCGGCTGTTCGCGCTGTCCTTCGCGGCGCCCATGGCCAGCGGCATGCTGGGCATGGTGGCGGCCGGAGAAATCACCGACCGCTGGGGCCCGAAGATTCCGCTGTTCGCCTCGGTAGCGGTCTTCCTGGCGGGGCTGCTGGTGTGCGGCACCGCGGCCAGCATGGAGATCCTGATCGCCGGACGCATCCTCCAGGGAATCGGCGGCGGCGCGATCACCGTGGCGATCTACGTGCTCATCGCCCGGGCGTACCCCGGCAGCCTGCACGCGAAGATCTTCGCGCTCTTCGCCACCGCCTGGGTGCTGCCCGCGCTGATCGGCCCATGGCTGGCCGGGATGATTGCGACGTTCATCGGCTGGCGCTGGGTGTTCCTTGGCGTCATGGGCTTGGTGGCCCTCGCCTTCTGCGCCATCGTCCCGGCGCTGAACCGGCTGCCCAGGGAGTCGCACAGCGAGCTGGGCCCGGTCTCCGCGAAACGACTGCTGCTGGCCGGGCTGACCGGAGCGGCGGTCATCGCCATGAACCTGCTGGGAAGCAGCGGCAGTTCCTGGTCGTTGCCCGCCCTGCTTGCGGCCCTGCTGCTGGCGCTGTTCACCATCCGTCCGCTGCTGCCCAAGGGCACCTTCAGCGCGCGCCGCGGCCTGCCGGCCACGATGAGCACGCGGACGCTGACGGCCGGCGCATTTTTCGGCGTCGAGGTGTACCTGCCCTACCTGCTGCGCGAGGACTACCACCTGAGCCCGGACCGCGCCGGGCTGGTGTTGACGGCCTCGGCGCTGAGCTGGTCAGTGGGCTCGTGGTTGCAGGGAAAGCTGGGCGAGCGGCTCTCGAATCCGCGCAGCATCACCATCGGCGCGCTGGCCAGCACCGTCGCGATTTCGACGGCGCTGCTCACCGCGGTGTACCACCCGCCGGTTGCGGTGCTGATCCTCGGCTGGGCGGTAGGAGGCTTCGGCATGGGCATGATCTACCCGCGCCAGAACGTGAACATGCTCAAGCTGTCGGCCGAGCATGAGCAGGGTTTCAATTCTTCGGCCATGACGTTGGCCGACTCGCTGGGCACCGCGGGCGCAACGGCGCTGGGCGGAGTCATTTTCGCCACGGCCGCCGCCGGGTGGGGCTTCATCTCGGTGTTCAGCTTCTGCCTGATCCTGGCGCTGCTCCTCATCCTCATTTCGCCGCGCACCAAACCTGTCGCCCAGCCTTCCGCTTGACTACGCTGGGGCCATGGACACCGACCTTCCGAAAACCAGCAACCCCGCCGCCAGGGCCTTCGAGCAGGCCGGCATCACCAGCCTCGAGCAGGCGGGCAAGGCCGGCGCTGCGGCGTTGCTTGCGCTGCACGGCGTCGGTCCGAAGGCCATCCGCATTCTCCGCGAAGAGCTGGCCGCGCGCGGACTGGAGATGAACCCCTGAAACTCCGGGCTTAACCGCGCGGCAGGATCCCCAAGTGGCTCGGGGCAGGCTGCACCAGATGCGCCTGGTACTCCGGATGCTTGGCGACGTATCCCTTGACGTACGGGCAGACGGCCACGATCTTCGCCCCGCTGGAGATGGTATTTTCCAGTGCGAACTTCACCATGACGCTGGCCAGGCCCTGCCCGCCGTACTCCTCGTCCACGGTGGTGTGGAAGAAGACGCGTTCCACCCCGTCGGACCCGTCGTAGTCGCGGTAGTGGGCCGCGCCGATGCGTTTGCCGTTGTCGTCCAGGGCGAACCGCTGGCGCTCGGGGAGGAATACGGGCTTGATTTCACTCATGACTTTGTTTCCTTTGCAGGGGTACTAGGACGGGTTGACGCGTGGGCGCAGCTTGACGGTCGGCAGCGCCGGCGCCGGAAGTGCTGCCGGGGTATCCGGCGGGAACGGGCCGAAGCGGTCTTCGCTGGCGTCGCCGGGTTCGGCGCCGATTTCCGCCTGCCACTGGGCGCGGAACGCCAGTACCTCGTCATGGGAGCGTCCCACGAAGTTCCACCACATCAAGATGTCTTCGTTCAGCGGCTCGCCGCCGATGACCAGGGCGAGAACGGGTTCATTCCCGGCCTTGAGGCGCAGGCACCTGCAGCCTGCCCGCACGTAGCCCAGCTCGCGGGCTTCCAGCTGGTGCCCGTTGACTTCCAGGCCGCCGGAATCCAGCAGGACGCCGTGCTCGTGATGCTCCGGAACCATGATCTCGATTTCGGCTCCCGGTTCCAGGCGCAGCTCCGCGCCGGAAAGTTCGGTGTGGGTCTTGACCGGAGAGGTGGAGCGCTGCGAGCCGACGGCATGGCTGCCCAGGAATACCGACAGGGACCAGCCTTCGCCCTGCAGCGGTTCCGGGCGGTAGTTCTCGAAGGTCGGCTGCATGTTGCGCGCGCTGTCGGGCAGGGCGGTCCACAGCTGGGCCCCATGCAGGATGGTGGTGCCTTCGGTGAGGATCTCCGAATGGCTGATGCCGCGCCCCGCGGTCATCAGGTTCACTTCGCCGGGGCGCACGGTGGCCGCGAAGCCTGCCGAGTCCAGGTGGTTGATGTTGCCGCTGAAGAGCCAGGAGACGGTTTGCAGCCCGGTGTGGGGGTGCCGTGGAACATTCATGCCGCCGGTGACCTTGACGTCGTCCGGTCCGTAGTGGTCGAGGAAGCACCACGCGCCGATGAGGCTGCGCTGCTTCTGGGGGAGCGTGCGGAATACCGTCATGGCCCGCAACCCACCCAAGGGAACCTCGCGTGGTTCGAGGATCTCGATTTCGGACGGGGATCGACCCGCGCAGCAGTCGATTTCTGCCGGTGCCTGCTCAAGGTTGCTCATAGGCATAAGGCTATGCAGTGGAACCGGCTTTCGCTACCTATTGGCCGGCGGCGTGGCGGCGGGTCTCAGGCGCCGTTGGCGGCAAGATTCGCGGTCGCCAATTCCCGGCAACAGCGTACGATCATTAGAAGGACAGCGTCGTGACGAGGAGAAGTAGAGGCCGTGGAGAGCATGAATCTGCAAGACGAGGAACTGCTGCAGCTGGAGAAGCAGGTGTGCTTCGGTTTGGCGGTCGCCTCACGTGCGGTGATTTCGGCGTACAAGCCCGTACTCGACCCCATGGGATTGACGCATCCGCAGTATCTGGTCATGCTGGCGCTCTGGGAGTTCGCGCCGATGAGCGCGCGAGAGCTGAGCGGCCAGCTGCGCCTGGATCCGGGAACGCTATCCCCGCTGCTCAAGCGCCTGGAGACCGCCGGCCTGATCACCAAGACCCGCAATCCCCACGACGAGCGGGCCATCGTCATCACGACCACCGAACGGGGCGCGGCGCTGCGAAACGAGGCCGTGAAGGTGCCGAAGGAAATGATGGAGCGCTTGCACCTGAGCCTGGAGGACGCGGTGGAGCTCCGCACGATTCTGGACCGGATGATCGCCGCCGGTTCGGCGGCCCCGAAGGAGTGAACCGTCAATTAGTTGGTGCACCAACTAATATCGTAGACTTGGGATACCAGGGGATGCTGACGGCGTTTCCGATAACACCGAAGAGGAAAGACCATCATGGATGAGTCCCCGCTGCCCATCATCGAAGACACCACGGGCCTGAGTTTGGGTTATCGGGCGCTGTGGCGTCTGAAGTACCTTGGTTTGAGCATCTTCGGCCCGGCCGAGCGCAACCTCGGCGACAGCCCGCGCGAACGGCACAAATGGGACCGCGCCTACAGGGTGCTCAAGGCCCACGAGGCTGCTGGCACCCAGGCCGATGAGCTGACCATATATACCGCCAGCCGCATGGAGCCTCGTCGCCGCCCAGGGCAGTAGATCTCACATCGACCGGGGCGCGCGGAACGCGATAATCTACTAAGCATGGATTCGATGACTGAACTGGTTTTGTCCCGCCAATTTTCCGCACCGCGCACCGCGGTCTGGGCGGCTTTCGTGGAACCGGAAATCATCTGCCAGTGGTGGGGGCCCCATGGCTGGACCATCGAAGATGACTCGATCATTTTCGAACCCATGGTCGGCGGCCGCCATGAACTGACCATGGTGCAGGTCGACAACCCGGAGGCCAAGGTCCCGCTGAAGGCGGTCATCACCGCCTTTGACGAGTACACATGCCTGGTCAGCGATGACGGGCCGCACGAAATGACCCTGGACCTGGTGATCAGCACCCGCGTCGACTTCCGTGAATTCGCCGGGAAGACCAGCATTACGCTGACGCAGGGCCCGCTGCCCTACGAGGTCATCGAATCCAGCACCAAGGCCTGGAACTCGGCGTTCTCCAAACTGGAGAACCTGCTGTCCGAGTTCTTCTAGCCCGGACCGAGGGCGCCGGCCCGGCCCTGGCGCTAGCCTCGCCCGATGTACGGCATGCCGCCGGCGGTGATGGTGAACTGGTTGATTGAGGTTCCCAGCGGCATTTGGGCGATGTAGGCCACCGCATCCGCCGCTTCGGCCAGCGGGAAGGTCGGTTCGACCACGCGCTGGCCGCTGGGCTGCAGCGCGCCCTGGGTCGCCCCGAAATCATCCAGCAGGTCGCTGGCGGTGTTCCCGATGTCCAGCTGGGTTGCCCGGATTCGATACGGACGCCCGTCGAGCTCCAGCGACTTCGTCAAGCCGGCGATTGCATGCTTGGTCACCGTGTAGGCGACCGAATTCACCCGCGGAACCTGTGCGGAGATCGAGCCGTTGTTGATGATGCGTCCGCCGCCGTGCAGCTTGAAGTGGGCGAAGGCCGCCCGCGCCGCATTCATCGCGCCGGTGAGGTTGATGCTGCAGACTTCGTCCCATGCCTGGGAGGTCAGTTCGTCGATGGCCACCGCCGGGCCGAAGATCCCGGCGTTGTTGAAGAGCACGTCCACGCGGCCGAAGCGCTGCGCAGCCTGCGCGAACACCGAGTCCACCGCCTGCGGGTTGGTGACGTCGGCGGGAACCACCAGGGCATTGGGGTGGCCGTCGGCGGCCTGGACCAGAGTGGCTTCGGTCCGACCTGCCAGCACCGCATTCCAGCCACGGGCCAGCAGCAGCCGCGCGGTGGCCCTGCCGATGCCGGTACCGCCGCCGGTAATCACGATGGTGCGGGCGGCCGACGGGTTCTCGGGTGCCGGGGTCATCACTTCTCCTTGGAGTGTTCAGCGGGACATTGGTGAGGCGTCTGCTCTCATCCTAGGAACCGCGGCACCCAAGTCCCAGAACCGCCCGGGATGTTGCGCCCGGAGCGGCTTAAGCAGCCGGGCCCCGGGGAAAATCCCCCGGAGCCCGGCTGGCGGCAATGCGGCTAGACGCCCAGCGGCTCCTTCTCCCGCTCGGTTCCGGCCGGCTGGCCGGCCTCGGCGTCGACCCCGTTCGGCAACGCGGCGGCCTCGGCGGCCTTGGGCTGGTGCTTCCCGCCCTTCAAGGCGGCGAGCTCCTCCTCGGGCACCGGGTGCAAGAAATCGACGACCGGCTTGAGCTGGTCCAGGACCATGACCACGGCCAGGCTGGCCAGACCCCAGATGGCCAGGGTGGTCAGGTGCGTTCCGAGGCCGGCCGCATCGAAGTAGAGGATCGAGCGGATGGCTTCCGTTGCGGCAGGCATCGGCAGAATGCCGTGCAGCCAGCCGAAAGCCTCGGGCACCATGTAGATCGACAGCGACGCGTTGGAGGCTGGCACACCCAGGAACATCACCACGGCCAGGATGGGCAGCATGGCGATCATGCCCATGAGCCGGCTGAAGATCGTACTGAACATGGCCACGGCGCTGATCGCCAGCATGCCGGTGCCCCACAGGGACCAGAAGTGGCCCTGGACCGCGCCGGTGAACGGGCCGGCGATCAGGTAGAGCACCGCGGACATGAAGGCGGAGTAGCCTGCGACCAGGGGCAACAGGTTCTTCAACCGCCGGGCGTGCGGGGCGGCGGTGTCGCCGACGATGATGACCATGAAGCCCGCCATGATCCAGCCCATGCCCAGGTACATGGCGGCCATGCCGACGTTGTCGCCCTCGGGCAGCGGGGCCAGCTCCTGGTGATCCAGCGGCAGCTGCTGTGCGCCGGCGACCTGTCCGAAGACGGTGGTCAGCACCTGCACCGCGGAGTTGCCCGAAGCCTGTGCGGTGTAGAGCACGGCCTGCGGGTTCTCCTGCGACGGCAGCACGAACGCGCCGGCCAGCTCCTGTTCGCGGATCAGGGCCTCGGCTTCGCCGGCGTCATCCAGCGCGGTGAAGTCGAACATGCCCTCCATGTCGGCTTCCAGCCCGGCGACGGTCTGCTCGGCCTGCTCGATGGTGGAACCGACTACGGCCACCGGCATGTCGCGCACGGCAGGGGACTGCATGGCGCCGAGCATGAAGGTCAGCATGATGCCGATCATGCCCAGCGGAATGGCGCCCAGGGTGATGTAGCGCCAGGCGCGGCGCTTCGGGCGCGGACCGCCATGCAGGCCCGCCACATTGACCTCGGTCGGGGTCGGGCTCTTGCCCTTGGCGGTGCGCACCGCGTCCAGCACGTTGGTCAGCAGCAGTGCCGCAACGGCTCCGCCGACCAGGATCAGCAGGTGGATTCCCGCGCCGTCGCCGTTGAAATACATTACCGAGCGCAGTGCCTCGCCGAGCGCCGGCATCGGCAGGAACTGGTGCAGGAAGGTGTAGAACTCGGGCAGCACATGGATGGACATTCCCAAGTTGGAGGCCGGCTGGCCGAGCACCATAAACAGGAACATGCCCGGGATCACGGCCATTGCGCCGAACAAGCGGGTCAGCAGCAGCTGCCCGGCGCCCACGGCGAACACGCCGAGGGCCAGTACGCCCATGACCTGCAGGCTCTGCGCGCCGTCCAGCACACCGAGGATCGGGCCGGCGATGAGCGCGCCCAGCGCGGACATCAGGACCGACCAGCCGGCCAGCAGCGGGAAGGCGCGGCGGCGGCGCAACAGCTCGGGGGAGTTGGAGAACGCCAGCGACCACGGCATGTAGCCGGCGGTGACCATCGCGGTGGCGAGGAACATGGCGCCCATGCCGCTCGGGTCGTTCTCAGGGAGCGGCGCGACGTCCTCAGCCGAGATCTTCAGGCCTTCGTCCAGCAGCACCGGCGTGAGCACCGACTCCACGGCGGAGGAGGCGGAGACGCCCGCGCCGCTGGCGGTGTAGAGCACGGCCGTCTTGCCGTCCAGGTAGATTGCGGCGCTGGCGTCGCGGTTGTAGACCTCGTCGCGGGCCTCGCGCTCGGAGCCGACAATGCTTGCCTCCACGGCCGGGCCGTTGGCCTGCTCCAGGACGGCGGCGAAGTCCTCGGCCTCCGTGGTGCTGGCGGCGGCGATCGCCACCGGCATGTCACGGGCTTCCTGGTGGTGCATGGCGCCCAGGTAGCCCCAGATCATCATGCCGACGATCAGCAGCGGCATGATGAACACGGCTGCGGTGCGCCCGATCTTTTCGGCCTTGGCGCGCTTGGCGGCGACAGCCTGCGGATCGGGGGCTTCCTCCTCCCGCCTGGACTTCCGCCGGGGCGGAGCCTGGTGTCCGGGGCCGGTGGTGTGGTTGCTCAAGCTGTCGTGCTCCTCGATGTTGATCGTTTTCGGCGGCGTTCGAATAACGCCTTCGTTGCAGTCTATCAACTAATTTACGCCACATGGCGTAAAATTTCCTGTGAAGGTCATGGGGATAGACTTGGCGACCGAAGCAAGTGGCGCGGGGAAGGGGTGTGCGGGCATGAGCCGGCATAGCGAGAAGGCGCGCGAAGCGCTGATGGATGCGGCGGAAGAACTCTTCGCCGTCCACGGGATCGACGGCGTTTCGAACCGCAGGATCACCGAACATGCCGGCACGGCGAATCATTCGGCGATCAAATACCATTTCGGGACCCGCGACGACCTGCTCAATGCGCTGATCCGGCGCGCCATCACCGAGGTGTCCAGATTCCGTGCAGGACTGCCGGTGAGCGAGGACCTTGACGGCGGGCTGCGCGAGGTGGTGACCCACCGGGTGCTCCCGTGGATCTACTACTTGTCCGACCAGCCTGCGCCGTATTGCCGGGCGCAATTCCTCTATCAGGTGCGCGGTTATCCCGGGTTGTCGCATATCGGCACGGAATTGCTCAGCGGCGATGAGCTCCAGGCCGATCTGGTCGGACGCACCCGTGCTGAGCTGGAGGGAATCCCGGCCTCGGTGATCCGCGCGCGGGCGGGAATTCTGGGCTACATGACGCTCGGGATCTGCGCTGAATTCGAACGACAGGTCGCCGACGGTGCGCGCGAAGCCACCTGGGATGAGCTCGGCTATTTTCTGGTGGATGCGATCGTGGGCATGGTCGCGGCACCGAGCACCGCGAAATCCGACTTCCTCGATTTCGGCGACCCGCCCTTCGGGTAGGCGCGGAAAATTAGGCTGCAGATCAACCCACTTATCGAAGGGCACTATGAAAAGCTACGGAAAATCCCGAGGCGATGATCAGTCCTCGCCCCAGGAGCTGGCCAGCAAGCTGAAGGAGCGCGTTTACGTCACCTTCACCGCGCTCGCGGTGCTGCTGGCGATGAATTTGCACAGCCATGACCCGAAGCCCGGGGCCTCGGCCGTGAGCTTGGTGGTGACAGTGGCTGCAATCCTGATGGCCGGGCTGGTGGCCGACCTGATTTCCCACTCGACGGTCCATTCGTCGCTGCCCACGCGGGCGGAGCTGCGCCATCAGCTAGAGGTCGCGTGGGGAGCTGGCGGAGCCATCGTGGGGCCGCTGGTCCTGCTGGGGCTCAGCGCGCTCGGGGTCTTCTCCACCTCCACGGCGCTGATCTGGGGGCAGTGGATGCTCGTGGCTGCGTTGGCGTTCTTCGCGTGGCTCTCGCTGCGCCGGAGCAAGCTCGGATTCTGGCGCACCTTGTGGCTGATGTTCGTGCTCGGCCTTGTCGGCGTCGTGGTTATCGCGCTGCAGCTGCTGGCCCATTCCTAAGCCCCGCACGGTGCGGCGCGGGTCGGCCCCCGATTCCCTGTTTACGCGAATTCCTTGACCGCCCGAGAACTCCGGGACATGCTGTTATCCAACGTCGCGGGGCGGAATGCCGGCGGCGTCGGGCGCTTAGGCTCCCTGATACCTGAAACGGGGATGACATGAAGAAATTTTCACTCGCAGCCATTGCGCGCAGCGAATTGCGCGAAGCCGTGAATGCCAGCAATGGCCGTGCAGCACGCACGGTCTTCGGCGGGCACGAGCACGTCATGCGGCAAACCGTGATGGCGCTGGCGCAGGGCACCGAACTGCAGGAGCATGAAAACCCGGGGGAGGCCACCATCCTGGTGATATCCGGGAGGATCCGTGTCAGTTCCGGCGGCGAGCAGTGGGAAGGGCGAAGCCAGGATCTGTTGATTCTTCCCAGCGGCCGCATCCAGGTCACTGCCTTGGAGGAATCGAGCATTCTCTTGAGTGTGGCCAAAAGCGGACGTTGACTGTTCCTTAAATAACGTAGAGACCATGCCCGACGCCTCAGGAGAATGGTCTCTACGCAGTTCTTGGGTGCACCTCAGGTGCAGTGCTGGTTACCGGCCGAAGAGCTTGGCCCAGATGCTCGGCGCTTGCGGGGTGATGCGAATGCGCGGAGCGATGTCGGGGTCCAGGTTCTCGATCGGTTGAAAGAGCCCTGTCCGCAGTGCTTCGGTGGCCGCGACCAGGCTCTGTCCCTCCGGTGAGCAGTTGAAATTGGCTGGATTGATAGCGGTCATTGCGACCCTCCTTCAGATCATTCAACTTCCGAATGGTGGAAGTTTTATTTTGCTTTACGAAACCAGTATGGGACCCGTTGAGGTCGGATGGCAATAGCCGCAGGCAAAAAAACTTATCCACGGTGCGGAAGAATCCTTAAAGTCTGACTTATCCAAGATTTTTCGCCGCCCCACTTGACGGTCATGGTGTGAACTGGATTACAGTGATGAACAAGTTCCACGGAGCCAACATCTAGTCGAAGCCGAATTTTTCGGTGGTAAGGGTGTTCAGCTAAGGCTCCCTGGGTTAACCCCTGAGTTAGAAATGAGCTGAGCACCCGATGCATCTGAACGTATTCAATGAAGTCTCCGCCGCTGAAGCGGCCGAAGTTCTGCGTCCATGCATCGATGTTGAGCGCTGGATCAATGATCTGGTTTCTGCTCGCCCCTTCTCCTCGCTCGCGGACCTCGAAGAGTCTGCAACCCGCAGTGCCGCCCCATTCAGCCGCGACGAAATCGCCGCGGCCCTGGCCCACCACCCGCGCATCGGAGAACAAGCCGGCGGAAACAGCCAGGAAGCAGCGCTCTCCCGTAGCGAGCAGGCAGCCCTGGACCTCAACGCGGGCATTGTCGAACGCCTTGCCGTAGCCAACCGCGCTTACGAACAGCGTTTCGACCGCGTCTTCCTCATCCGCGCCGCCGGTCGAAGCAGCGAAGAAATCCTCGCTGAATGCCAGCGCCGTCTGCAAAACACCGACGAGGCCGAGCTGGCCGAAGTAGCCGACCAGCTGCGCCAAATTGCCCTGCTGCGGCTGCAGGATGCGGTCAAGAACTAATTTTCAGACCACCTTCCCTCCATCGACCGACCTCATTAGCCAGGAGACGAACACATGGCAGCTGACAGCGCAGAGCGCAGCCATATCACCACCCACATTCTCGACACCGGGACCGGGAGGCCATCCTCCGGTGTCAAGGCCACGCTGGAAGCCAAGACGGCATCCGGCTGGCAAGAAATCGGCTCGGGGATCACCGATGCGGACGGCCGCATTAAGAACCTCGGACCGGCTCAGGTTGAAGCAGGCCACTACCGGGTTTCATTCGAAATCGGGGACTACTTCGGGAAGCAGGGAACGGAAAGCTTCTTCCCCGGGGTAACCATCGACTTCTACGTCAACAACGTCGATGAGCACTACCACGTACCTCTTCTTATCAGCCCGTTTGCATATTCCACGTACCGAGGGAGTTAGAGAAATGACTACCGAAATCACCGCCCCAGCATCCACCGGCATCGTTCTTGGCGAGAACCAGTACGGCAAGGCCGAGGTCCGCCTGGTCAAGATCACCCGTGACACCGCCCGCCACCAGATCGAAGACCTGAACGTCACCAGCCAGCTGCACGGCGACTTCACCGAAGCCCACCTGGAGGGCGACAACGGCAAGGTCGTGCCGACCGACACCCAGAAAAACACCGTCTACGGCCTGGCCCGCGACGGCGTGAACAGCCCGGAGGAGTTCCTGCTCCGCCTCGGAGCGCACTTCACCGGCGAGTTCGAGTGGATTACCGGCGGCCGCTGGGCGGCCCAGCAGTACTTCTGGGACCGCATCAACGACCACGACCACGCCTTCTCGAAGAACAAGAACGAGGTCCGCACCGCGGTGCTGGAAATCGCCGACGACGGCTCCAAGAGCATCGTCGCCGGCCTGGAGGACCTGACCGTGCTGAAGTCCACCGGCTCCGAGTTCCACGGGTTCCCTGTCGACCGCTACACCACCCTGAAGGAAACCAGCGACCGCATCCTGGCCACCGACGTCACCGCCCGCTGGCGCTACACCTCGGAGGCCATCGAGGCGGGAATCGACTTCAACGCGGTCTACGCCTCGGTGCGCGAGCAGCTGCTGACGCTGTTTGCCAACACCCACTCGCTGGCACTGCAGCACACCATGTTCGAGATGGGCAAGGCAGCGCTGGAGGCCAACCCGCAGATCGCCGAGATCAAGTTCTCGCTGCCGAACAAGCACCACTTCCTGGTCGACCTCGAGGTCTTCGGCCAGGACAACCCGAATGAAGTGTTCTTCGCCGCGGACCGCCCCTACGGGCTGATCGAAGCCACGGTGACCCGCGAGGGCGGCGCGGCCAAGCACCCGATCTGGGCCAACATTCCGGCATTTATCTAACTGAAAAGCGGCGAGGGTGTGCCGGTGCGGACACATCGGCACACCCTTGGCAGCGACTGACTTAGGAGGTCAGCCATGAGCGCTACACAAGATGAATCTATCAAAGGGACGCGTCCCGAAGATGCCAAGCTACCACTAGGCAAGACTTTCGCCTACGGCCTGCAGCACGTCTTGACCATGTATGGCGGCATCATCGCCCCGCCGCTGATTATCGGCAGCGCAGCCGGTCTTTCACCCGAAGAAATCGGCCTGCTCGTCGCCAGCTGCCTGTTCGTGGGCGGCCTGGCCACCATCCTGCAGACTATCGGCATCCCGTTCTTCGGCGCGCAGCTCCCGCTGGTGCAAGGCACGTCCTTCGCCTCGGTGGCCACCATGGTCGCCATCGTCAACGGCGGAGGCGGCATCCAGGCGGTCTTCGGCGCGGTCCTTGTCGCAGCGCTCATCGGTTTCCTCATCGCACCGTTCTTCGCAAGGATCGTCAGATTCTTCCCGCCGGTCGTCACCGGCACGGTCATCACGATGATCGGCATCTCGCTGACCCCCGTGGCCGCGAACTGGGCCATGGGCGGCAACGCCAAGGCGGAAGACTACGGGTCGCTGGCTAACATCGGCCTGGCCGCCGGCACCTTGCTGGTAGTCATCCTGCTCTCAAAGGTCGGCAACGCCGCGATCTCCCGCATGTCAATCCTGCTGGCGATCGTCATCGGCACCGTCGCCGCCGCGCTGCTGGGCATGGCGGACTTCTCCAAGGTCGGCAACGGCGCGGTCTTCGCCTTCCCGCAGCCGTTGGCCTTCGGCATGCCGATCTTCGAAATCGGCGGCATCATCTCGATGACCATCGTGGTGCTCGTCATCCTGACCGAGACCACCGCCGACATCCTGGCCGTCGGGGAAATCGCGGACACCAAGGTCGACTCCAAGCGCATCGCCGACGGCCTGCGCGCCGACATGGCCTCCTCCGCGATCGCGCCGATCTTCAACACCTTCACCCAATCCGCCTTCGCGCAAAACGTCGGTCTGGTCGCCATCACCGGCATTACCAGCCGCTTCGTGGTCGCCGCCGGCGGCGGCATCCTGGTGGTCCTCGGCCTGCTGCCCATCCTGGGCCGCGTGGTCGCGGCCATCCCGACCCCGGTCCTGGGCGGTGCGGGCATCGTCCTGTTCGGCACGGTGGCCGCCTCGGGCATCCGCACCCTGTCCAAGGTCAAGTACGACGGCAAGAACCTGATCATCGTGGCGGCGTCCATCGCCTTCGGCTGCGTGCCGATCGTGAAGCCCGACTTCTATGAGAGCTTCCCGGTGTGGTTCCAAACCATCTTCCACTCGGGCATCTCCTCGGCCGCGGTCATGGCCGTGCTGCTGAACCTGCTGTTCAACGTGCTGAAGGCTGGCAACACCAAAAACAACTCGGTCTTCGCCGCGGCCCCGCCGCGTATGGTGAGGGAAGAGGAGATCTGCGGCCTGATCGATGGCGACCACTTCGAGGGCGGCAAGCTGATTGACAAGGACGGCTACGAGATTCCGGTGGTCACCTCCGAGGACTACGAGAAGATCCAGACCGGGGCGATACAGATGCCTGCACCCAGGCTCGCCGGGAACTCGGAACACTGAGTCGAACCCGGGAGAACCCGAACAGGACCGGAACGACCGCGAAGAGACCGGCAAGGATCCATCCTGAGCGGAATCAACGCCCGCAGGCCCCAAGCCTGCGGGCGTTGTCTGTTCTGATGGGAGCAAAGGGCTGGCCGAAATGCCACGGCAGGCCTAGCCCCGGGCCGTGCGACTCGGAAACGGTTCCGGGCGCCCCGCATTCAGCCTATGCTCGGTGGCGCGTAGTGCCGACTGCGTGCGCCATGCGGCGACCGCTGCGCCCAAGGCGACGAACGCCGCGGCCGGCAGCAGGAAACCTGCGCCTTCCCAGCCGACGAGCCCGGCTACCAGAATGCCCGCAGGAAGGCAGAGGACCGCCGCAGCTGCGGCGGCTGTCGGAACTAGCCGCTGCATGACACCGTCGGGCCTGCGGCGATGACGGAAGGCGAGGACGGCGTAGACCCCGCCCGCAACCAGCAGCCCGTACAGCGCCCCGAAAGGTACGCCATACAGGATTGAGATGACAGCGTAGCCGTCATTCTCAATGAGTGTCAGAACCGCGATGCACAACGAGGCCACGGCAAGACCTGCCGAGGTTCCGCGTGCCAAGAGCGGGAACAGCAGCTCCGAAGGATGCATCAGGCGCAGACGGTTCATCTGCCCAGACTAGGCCATCACACCTCGGCCATGCGCGCTCGCCGGCAGGCACCCTGCCGATGCTCAGGCGGTCAGCAGCGGGTCGCCGGTGTTGACCGGCTGCCCGTCGACGTACGTTCCCAGCACGCCAACCGTGCAAAGCTGCTCGGGAGCCAGCGAGAGCGGATCTTCCGCGAAGACTGTCAGGTCCGCAGGTGCGCCGAGCACGAGCCGTCCGCCAACAGAACCCGTGCTGGCGTGCACGTTCACGGTGTATCCTTCCAGAGCCTCGCGTGCGCTGAGCTTGTGACGGGGCTGGGCCGAATCGCTATCCGGGACTTCGGTACGCCGGCGGGTCTGGGCATCGGCCAGGATCAGCCGCGGGTCGTACGGGGCGATGGGCCAGTCGGAACCGAGAGCCAGAATCATCCCGGCGTCCTGCACATCTCGCAGACGGAAGGCAAACGAGGCACGGTGGTCGCCCAGCCGGCGGGACCAGGCGTCCGAACCGTCGGCGCGCACGAAGTGCGTGCAGTGGGTCGGCTGCATGCTCACCGTGGCGCCGCTGGACTTGAGCGCGGTGAAGTCTTCGTCGTTCATTTCCTCCAGGTGCTCGATCCGGTGCAGGACGCCATTCCCAGGCAGCTCGCTGATGGCCTTGATGACGAACCCGATGCCCTGGTCGCCGATGGCGTGGGTCGTGGTGGTGATACCTGCTTCGGCCAGCGTCCGCAGGTTGTCGACGTACCGCTGGGGCTCAAGGTACAGGGACTCGGTGGACTCGCCCTCGGTGTCCGGTTCGTAGAGCCAGGCGGTGCCGTTGTCGACGGTACCGTCGATCATCAGCTTCACGCCCCGCACCTGCCAGCGCCTGCCGTGCTGTCCTTGCAGCTCGATCAGATGCCGCAGTTGCTCGGGAGCGTCACTGGCCATGATCCAGGGAGCGACTCGCAATTTGATCGGCAGTTCCGTGCGTTCTTCGAGCCTGCGCAGGATCTCCAGCGAGTCGGGATCCGCCAGATCCAGCATTTCACCGCCGGTCAGGCCGCTGGCGGCCATGCCGCGCAACAGGCGTTCCAGTCCGTCGACCTTGTCCTCGATGGTCAGTGGAGGCAGAGCCTCTTCCACCAGGGCCATGGCGGAGAATTCGCGGATGAAACCCGTAGGCCGACCCTCGGAATCCACCACGATGCTGGAGGCATCGTCGAACGTCTCCGTGCCGGTGATGCCGGCTGCTGCCAGCATGGGCTGCGAAGCCAGAGCCGAGTGCGCATCAAAACAAGTGACGTAGCTGGCCCGTCCGGGAGCTGCCTCGTCGAGCAGCCCGCCGTGGGGTTCGGCTTCGCCGAAGACCGCTACGTTCAGGCCGTAGCCGAGCACCGGTGCATCTCCGGACTGTGCCTCGGCATGGCGGGCGAAAATCTCGCGTGCGTCGTCCAGATCCTTCGCATCGCCCAGGAATACTCCGCGGGCGACCGACTGGCCGAAGATCGGATGAATGTGCGCATCGACGAGACCTGGGGTGATGGTTGCCGTCCCGTGATCGATCAACTTGGTGTCCGGTCCCGACCACTCAGTTGCCTCGGAGCGGGAGCCGAGGTGCGTCACTACTCCCGCAGTGATGCCCATGGCGGTGTACTGCTTTTCGCCGTCCAGGCTGTGAATGGTGTCCGCGAAGATCACGGTTTGGGGCGTCTGCGTCAACTCGACTCCTAAATGAATGGTGTTAATTATCGTTGAGTCTAACCACTGGGTCCTTTGCTGTCCATGATTGGATAGGAAATAACCAAGGGAGTTAGTGCATGTCTTCTACGCCGCATCGTGTTGCCGGACGCCCGGCCAAGCCGATCCTCACTCAGCAACGCATCGTCGAGGCCGCCTTCTCGCTGCTCGATGAGGGTGGGGCCGAAGACTTCTCAATGGGTAAGCTCGCCCGTTCGCTGGGCGTGCGAACACCGGCGCTTTATAACCACGTGGACAACCGGCAGCACCTGATCAACCTCATGCGTCGCGACATGATTCGCTCCATTGACCAGAGCCTGATCGCGGTGCTCCCGTGGCCAGAAGCGCTGTTCCATTTCGGCCAGCTGTTCCGGGACGCCTTGCTGCGGGTTCCTGCGGCCGTCGAGCTGATAGTAGCCACGCCGATCACGGAAGAATCCGAATCGGGTCTCATCTATGAGGAGCTGGGTGGCATTCTTCGCCGCGCCGGAGTGGCCGTTCCTCGGATCCTCATGATCATGATTGCCTTTGAATCCCTTGTGGTTGGCGCAGCTCTGGACATCGTAGCTCCCGGAGCCCATGTTGCAGTGGTGCCCGAGGGGAATTCTGCAGCCCGCGAGACCCGCCATGTGGAAGTCCTGGAGCTGGGTGGGAAATTTGCGCGACAAGCGCGCTCGACAGTCAGCGAGCAATCGTTCGACTTCGGGCTGCGCGCCATCATCGCAGCCGTTGAGCGAGAAGTGGGACAGCGAGATCACGGCGGCATGTAACGCCAATGTTGCGTGTAAATTAACAGTATAAATTTTCTTTCACGGGCGCACACTCGGTGTTCAGCCGGCCGGTTCTAGCGTCGGCGATCCTCTGTTTCACCTAGTCGAATGCCCTTTATCCCTGAATTGAGCGCCACATTCACTATGCTGGACGGGCTTTCCGAGACCCCTTGCGCTGCTGATGGCGCCAGTCTCGCCCTTGCGCCAAGTGACTCCAGTCACTACCTTTAGTGAACGTTCTTCATTTAAATCTGGCCCTTGGCTTCCAGCCCCTGCACTTCTAGCAGGTGCATTATGCCGGGTAGCGGACGGAAAGGTGCCCATCATGTCGAAATCTCTACTCAAGCCACCGGGTGGCGCAGTGCTTGCCACCGACCAGATGAACCGGGTTCTAGGCCTGCCCAATCTGGTGCTCTTCGGCATGGTCTACATGGTTCCGTTGACTATTTTCAGCACCTACGGCATCGTCACCGAAATTACCGGCGGGCGATTGCCGCTGGCGTACCTGATTACCATGGTGGCGATGATCTTCACCGCGCGCTCCTATGGTCTGATGTCGCGGGCCTTCCCAGTCGGCGGGTCGGCATATGTGTACACGCAGCGATCCTTCGGCCCGAATATAGGGTTCATGGCCGGCTGGGCCCTGCTGCTGGACTACCTCTTCCTGCCGATGATCAATTACCTGCTGCTCGGGATCTACATGCATGAGTTCTTCCCGGCCGTCCCGCCGTGGGCGTTCATGCTGGCTGGAATGGTAGTGGTGACGGTGCTGAACGTCGTTGGAATTGTCTCCGTGGCGCGGACGAACATCGTTATCATCGGCTTCCAGTTTCTCTTCATCATCCTGTTCGTCATTTTTTCGGTTGCCTACCTCAAGGAGCAGGCCTCCGTGGATCTCTGGGCGCCGTTCCGGGGGAACGGAGAGCTCGGCGGCTTCGCGCCACTGGCTGCGGGAGCAGCGATCTTGTGCCTGTCGTTCCTCGGGTTTGACTCCATCACGACCTTCGCCGAAGAAGCACGCAACCCGAAACGGGACATGCCGCGGGCAATTCTACTGACCACATTGATCTGCGGACTCATGTTCGTGGGCCTGGCTTACCTGTCTCACTTGGTATACCCCAGCCACGAATTCGAAAATGCTGACTCCGCATCGATCCAGGTGATTTTCGCGGCGGGCGGAGACTTCCTGACCATCTTCTTCACGGCAGGATTCATCTGCGGCGCACTCGGATCCGCCCTGATTTCGCAGGCTTCGGTGGCGCGTATTCTCTACAGCATGGGCCGGGATGGAGTTCTCCCGCGCAAGGTGTTCGGCTATCTGCACCCACGATTCAAGACACCGACCTTCGTGATCCTGATCGTCTCGCTCATTTCGCTCACGTCCTTGTTCGCCAGCCTGGAAATGGTGTCGGCGATGATCAGCTTCGGCGCTTTGGTTGCATTCTCCGCAGTCAACCTTGCCGTGATCAAGTACTACTTCCTAGCACACCGTCAGCGAGGTCTGGCTTCGACCGTGAACTACCTTTTGCTGCCGCTGGTCGGCCTGTGCCTGACCATCTGGCTCTGGACCAGCCTGAGCCCGCTGTCTCTCCAGATCGGCTTGGCATGGATTGTATTGGGTCTTGCCTACCTCGGCTACGTCACCGGCGGATTCAAGCGCAAGGCACCAATGCTGGATCTATCCGAGTAGCGGGAGAGCATCGCCTGCCCGGGTAAGGCCATACCCGTGATCCATGCAGCTCTCTTCTGGGGAGGGCATCTGACTATCACTGGTGCCCGCTCCGTCGCGTTATCCGCGGGTACCCAGCGCAAAGGACTACAGGTCGACGGCGTTGGCCAGCACCGGAAGCTTCCTGCGGGCCTCATCGACCAGGTTCAGGTCCAGGTCCACGATGAGCAGCTCGGGCTCGCGCCCGGCCTGCGCGATGACGCGGCCCAGCGGGTCGACGGCCATCGAGTAGCCCACGCCCAGCGGCGCGGCGCCCTTCAGCGGGCGGCCGACGCTTTCGGGATCCGCCTGGTCCACCGCGATCACGAAAGTTGTGGTGTCCAGCGCGCGTGCCTGGGCCAGCGCCTTCCACTGCTCGGCCTTGCCCTCTCCGCCGCCCCAGGAGGCGGAGACGATGTTGATCTGCGCGCCGGCGCGGGCGTTGCGCACGAACAGCTGCGGGAAGCGCAGGTCATAGCAGATCGCCAGGCCGATCGTGGCGCCGTCCAGCTCGAACTGCACCGGGGTGTCGCCCGGGGTGACGGCATCCGACTCCAGATAGCCGAAGGCGTCGTAGAGGTGGATCTTGTCGTAATGGGTGTCCACGCCGGGGCCGACCACCAGCAGGGTGTTGCGCACCCGGCCGCCCTCGCCCGGGGTGAACATGCCGGCGGCGATCGCGATGTTGTGGTCGCGCGCCTGCTGGCGCAGCAGCCCGGCCCAGCGGGCGTTGACGGGCTCGGCGAACTTTTCCACGGGGTTGCCGAACGCGACCTGCATGGCTTCGGGGAAAACGATCAGCGACGCGCCCGCCTCGGCGGCCTGCTTGGCATGGTCGCGGATGATCGCCAGATTGCGCTGGGGATCGCCGGTGCTCAATACCTGTGCCAGCGCGATCTTCATGATGTTCCTGTCCCTTCGCCGTCGGCGCTTGAAGCGCGCCGCATCTACTTCGACTCTACGTAGGCGGGCTGAAAAATGGCAATGCGGCCAGTCGCGCGCGCCGGATTCGGACTTATGATGAATGCACGCAGTTCGTACTCGTTGCATGGAGGTGGTACCCGATGTCCGCACGACCGACCGTGGGCGCACCCCTGTCCCGTACGACGGCCCGGCACTCCTAGCCGCGGCCGCTGGTGAGCCCGAGGACTTCTTCCGAAAGGCACCCGCCATGAACTTTTTCTCCTTTCCGACATCCCGCGCCAGCTCGGCGTACCCCTACCTTTCCCACCTGCCCGAAACCACCGGCGCACGAGCCCTGGTGCTCGGCGGCGGAGGGGCCACGGGGAACGCCTGGCTCATCGGCGTGCTTGCAGGTCTGGCCTCCGAAGACCTGGACGTCAGCACACCGCAGTTGACCGTGGGAACCTCCGCCGGCTCCACCGCGGCCGCCCAGCTGGCCAGCTCCACCCCGGCAGAGCTCTACCAGGCAATCATCGGCAGCCCGGCGCCATCTGCATCATTCCCGCGTCCTGCGGCCGCACCGGGTTCGGTCCGCGTTCCCGACCAGCTGTCCCGCATCACGTCAATCAGCGCAGCTTCCTCCGGCCCCGGGGACATGCACCGCAGGATGGGTGCTGCGGCGCTGGATCTGCCCGGTGCCAGCGACAGGGAACTGAGCCTTCGCTGGAGATCCATCGTCCAATCACGCATGGAGGAGACGGACTGGCCGCAGCGGCTGGTCTACCTCACCGCGGTGCAGGCGCAGGGCGGCGAGCCGGTGGTCTTCGACAACTCCAGCGGGGTTCCGCTGGTTGATGCGGTGGCCGCCAGTTGTTCCAGCGGCCCGCCGTATTGGCTCGGGGAACGCGCGTACATTGACGGCGGCTACCGCCGGAATGAGAACGCCGATCTGGCGCAGGGCTACGGCAAGGTGCTGGTGCTTTCACCGCTCGGCGGGCGGAGCCTGCACCCGGAGCGCTGGGGTATGCAGCTGTCGGCGCAGGTGGACCAGCTTCGCGCATCCGGAAGCCAGGTCCAGGTCATCGTGCCGGATGCCGCCGCCGAAGCCCATCTGGGAGTCAACGCCATGAACCAGGCACTCCGCCCGGCGGCTGCCCGCGAGGGATTTCGCCAAGGCCGGGAACTGGCCGGAGAGCTCCGGGCATTTTGGTGCTGATCCGCCGCGGAACCCTGCACCGGGCAGGTCAACGCAGTAGTTCGGCCTACTGCAGAAATAGATGTCCTGCTGGCGCTCGCCGACCGCCCGGGACGCGAGCGCGTATCCAGCCATTCGAGGCTTTGGGCGGACAGCGTCACTTTCGGCGGCAAGATATCGGTAGGCGGCGACCGGGATCAGCCTGAAGCTGCCTGCCACAGGTGCATGGAAGCGTAGGAGCGCCAGGGGGACCAACGCTGGGCGTAGTCCTCGAGCAATCGGTGGCTGGAGCTCTTCGAATGCGGCGGCTCCAGAATGCCGAGGCGTGCCGCTCCTGAAACCAATGCGACATCGTTGCGCATCCAGGCATCTGGATCAGCGAGCACGCGCATGGAGAGATAGGCGGCGGTCCACGGCCCGATGCCAGGGGTGCGAAGCAGGTTCTGCCGCAGCAGTTCGGGATCGCTTTCGAACCCGATAGCCAGTTCACCGCTCTCCAACGCACTGGCTGCACCGCGAAGTGCGGAGATCGACCGGCGGGGGAGCCGCAGAACGCGCTGGGGATCCAGCGGGGTTTCTGCTGCCGGTTCGGGCACGGTTTCAATGATCTCCCGGGAGGTGGGAAAGAGCCTGTCCAAACCGTCGAAGTTCGACGTGTAGAGGGCGCCGGCTTGAGTTGCGAGCCTGGAGAGATGAGTGCGAGCTGCCTTGACCGAAATCTGTTGGCCGACAATGGCTCGGATGACCAGCTCATGCGGGTCGATCGCGCCTGGCACCCGGATTCCCGGGGTACGAAGAACACTCGGAGCCAGTGCGGGGTCTTCCTGCAGCGCTGCATCGATGGCGCTGGAGTCGGCGTCAAGATCCAAGAGGCGTCGTATCCGGGAGATTGCAGCAGCCTGATCGCACAAATCCGCGAGTTCAAGCTCAGCAGTCAGGGACCAGCCTTCGGATCCATGATTGCGTGCGACAAGTCGAACGGCGGCGGGCCCACTTGGGAGTATGAATGATCTTGCATATATCAATTTGTCTTGCTGTGAAAGATCCGCAATCTCGACCCCAGCTATCGCCCTTGCTTCCAGGAACGAACCGGGGTTTCAGCGCTGTCGGGGCGTTGCTGGCCAAAGGGCGACCCCACACGGGGGAGCGCATGGTTCCTATCAGCAGTCACGTTGCCATCCAAAGAACACGTCGAGAATTCGAAATCACAACGAGTGTAACCGTTCGATGCAGAATTCACTGGGGATGCGAAATAGGAAGAAAAATGTGGTGAAAAATTCGAATTAACTGCATCATTGTTGTTCTAGATTCATCTTGATCTGGTGGCAGTTCCCGTGAGATGCGGGTTCAGATCTCGCCAGACTACTCTGAAAACCCTTCAGAAAGCACTGAAGTGAACAAATTTTTTGTTCAGTGGTCGCTGCCTGTGGAATCAGCGTGACTTTTCGTTGGGGTGTCGATCCGCGAGCAGAAAACCGCACTGAACAAATTTTTTGATCAGATTCCGTTGCCAGCGGCCCAGCCAATGCCAGTTGCATTGGCGGGAGGGTTTCTGATGCCCGATTCGAAGCTGCCAATCGGTGGGTGTTCGAGCTGGGTCTCATCTGAACAAATTTTTTGATCAATTCGCCGATGGGCCATTGGTAGAAGTCCGGCAAGGATGAACAAATTTTTCGTTCAACTTCGCGCGGCAACCTTAGGCTTTTGGCCGCGGTGAAGGATTGATGTCGATCGAATCCAAGTTCGCGCGGCCACCCAAAGCAAGCGGGGTCATGAGAGCCTGGGCAACTTGTTCGGGGCGGACCCAGTTTTCCGCGTCGTAGGCCTTCTCTTCCCAAGAATGCAGTTGCTCCTGCATCGGTGTGGCAACACGCCCCGGATGGATGGAAGTGACTTTGAGGCCATTCGAAGCTTCTTCGAGCCGGAGGGTGTCAGCAAACGCTTTCATGGCGAATTTGCTGGCGCTGTATGCACCCGACCCTGCAATGGTGCGGTGCCCGAGGCCTGAATTGATCATGAACACATGGCCGTGCGCCCTGCGCAGGGCTGGCAGTAGGGCGCGGGTGAGCTCTACCGGAGCAAGCACATTAACCTGCATGCTTTGCTCCCAGTCATTCTGAGCTGTCTCTTCCACGGTTCCCATGCGAAGTATCCCGGCGCTGTGCACCAAGACATCAAGGGAGGAGATCTGCGCAGCGAGCTGATCCATGCCGCCCGGGAACCCGAGGTCGGCGAGCAGTGGCGTGGCGGACGGAAAGCTGGCAGCAACGAGCTGTAACGCTTCGATATTCCTCCCCGCCAGAAAGAGGTGATGGGTCGGTGCCAACGCTCCGGCGATGGCGTGTCCAATGCCGCCGGTGGCTCCGGTGATCAGGGCGCTGGGTTTCATGCTGTCATCCTTGCTTGCTGTGACGGTGCGATAGGGGTGTTCCGGGAGCGAACGCTACTGCGGGCCCTGTGTGGGGGCCGCGATTTCGGTGAGTTCGCCGCTGAACTTTCGCGCTCCATCCCATTGGGCGGCGGCGCCGGCGATCACGACGATGACGACGCCAATAGCCTGGTAAGTCGAAGGGGCTTGGCCGAGAACCAGCAGGCCGATGAGCACGCCAAAAGCCGGTTCGACTGACAGGAGCGTGCCGAAGGACGTATGATTCATGCGCTTCAGCGCCAGCATCTCCAGCCCGAAGGCGATGACCGGCGTAATCAAGGCGATCCCGGCCGCCGCGGGCAGTACCCACCAGACGAGATTGCCGTTGATTACCTGGGGAAGCCCGACCGGAAGGGTGGCCAGCGCGGCGATGGGAATGGTCAGCGACAAGCCGCTGATGCCGGCGAATCGGTCGCCGACGCGCTGGGTGAGGATGTTGTACAAAGCCCAGCATGCGCCTGCGGCCAGAGCCAGTCCGACACCGATGGGGTCGAAGGAACCGGACCAGGGCTCGGTCAACAGGATGATGCCGACCAGTGCTGTGGCGGGCCAGATCAGGGCCCTGCGGTTGCCGCTCATGATGCCGGCAACTGCCAGCGGCCCGAGGAACTCGATGGCTACCGCCGTGCCCAGCGGGATGCGTTCCACTGCTCCCAGGAAGAACACCGTCATGAAGCCGGTGACGGTGCCCAGAATCAGCAGCGAGGGAAGGTCCTTGCGGCGGATGGAACGGATCGCCGGGCGGGAGATGATCCAGAGGAACACAACGCCGAAACAGAGCCGGAGCCATGCGGTGCCCGCCGGGCCGACTTCGCGCAGCACTCCCACGGACAGGGCGTTGGCCAGCTGGATGGAGAGCATGGCGGCGATCGCCATGCTCCATGGAGGAAGGCTGTAGCCGGTATGGCGCGCCGTCATCGTCGACTCCTCAAGCGGTTCCCGGCCGTAGCCCGGATGAAGTTAATTGGCAGGTGCATCGGAGCCCAACTGGCGGTGGGACGTTCCGACCCCCGGCTCGAAGACGGTCAGCGTGAAGCGCAACGGTGCGTTTGAATTGTTCTCGTAGGCGTGGGGCTCGTCGCCCGGGAAGCACAGTGCATCGGATTCTCCGAGCACATGGGTTTCGGTGCCTACCCGCACCGTGAGTTCGCCCTCCAGTACCTGGAGGAGCTCTTCGGTGCCCGTGACGTGCGCGTCGCTGTCATGGCTTTCGCCCGGCTTGAGGGTCCAGTCCCAGAGCTCGATGACATTGGGGGAGCGTGTGCCACCCAGAAGCACGCCGCGGCCGCCGTGCTTGCCGGCCCACAGTACCGCGCCCTCACCCCGGCGGGTGATCTTGACGGCTTTGAGCGGCGGCGGCTCAACCAGCGCAGGCAGGCCGACCCCGAGGGAGTCGCTGAGTCGGAGCAGCGTTCCGACGCTGGGGTTCGCGGCTCCCTGCTCGACATTGACTAGCATGCGCCGGCTGATGCCGGCATGATCCGCCAGCTGGTCCAAGGTCCACTGAAGGGACAGGCGCTCCTGCCTGACCCTCGCGCCAATGGAATTGGCAAGCCTCTGGGTATTCTCGTCCATGGATGCATAATAGTGCACTTATGGTGCACTGATCCACATTTACTGCGCGCCCGCTCTCAGGAAGCGCGTCGAAGGTTCCTGAGAGCCTGCAGATTTTACATAGCCAAGCTATGTGAGCGAATGTATAGTGTCACTATGTAATAGCTCATTGCCCTTGAGCTCCACGGGTCGGCAAGTGGGCGGTGCCGGGGCAGCCGCCATGAATATTCACGAAGAGCGCAGATCGCGCGCAAGAGAAAGACATCGCATCAGCGGGAAATGAGAACGATCGAATGACGCAAGCCGGAAGCACACGGACGTCGCTGCTGAAGCAGCCGGGCTCGGTCTGGGCCATCGCCTTTGCCTGCATGGTCTCCTTTATGGGCATCGGCCTGGTCGACCCCATCCTCCCGGCCATCAGCCGGGCGCTTGAGGCAAGCCAGTCCCAAACCATGCTGCTGTTCACCAGCTACCTGTTCATCACCGGCATTGCGATGTTCTTCACCAGCTGGGTGTCCGGGCATCTGGGTGTGAAAAAGACCCTGGTCATCGGGCTGGTCCTCATCGTCGCATTCGCTGCGCTGGCCGGCGCCAGCTCCAGCGTCAACGAGATCCTGGGATTCCGCGCGGGATGGGGCTTGGGCAATGCCTTGTTCATCTCCACCGCGCTGGCCGCCATTGTCGGCGCCGCCAGCGGGGGCAGCCGCCAGGCAATCGTCCTCTACGAGGCGGCGCTGGGTGTCGGCATGGCCGTCGGGCCGCTGGTTGGCGGAGTGCTGGGCAACCTGTCGTGGCGCGGCCCGTTCTTCGGCACCGCGGTGCTCATGGGCATCGCCCTCGTGGCGATCCTCGCCTTCCTCAAGCTGCCGTCCGGGGCCCCTGCACCTGCCAAGATCTCCATCGCCGCCAGCTTCAAGGCGCTGCGCAACCCGGCCCTGCTGGCCCTGTCCCTCACGGCGGTGTTCTACAATTTCGGCTTCTTCATCCTGCTTGCCTACACTCCCTTCCCCCTGGAAGCCGCGGCGCATGCTGCCGGGCTGGACTTCGGCGCCACCGAGCTCGGACTCGTGTTCTTCGGCTGGGGGTTGGCGCTGGCGATCACCTCGGTGCTGGTGGCGCCGCCGGCAACCCGCAAATTCGGGCTGCGTCCGGTGCTGTTCGCCATGCTGGGTCTGCTTGCCGCCCTGCTGGGCTCGATGGCGCTCTTCCACGAGCAATTGACGACGCTGGTCATTCTGGTCATCGTTGCCGGCCTGGTGCTTGGCGTCATGAACACCGCGTTGACCGAAGCGGTCATGGAAGCGACCGATCTGCCGCGGAACGTGGCCAGCAGCACCTACTCCGGCGTGCGATTCCTCGGCGGCGCGGTGGCCCCGGCTGTCGCGGGCCCGCTGGCGGCAGCCCTGGGCGCTGCGGCTCCGTACTGGTTGGGCGCCGGCGCGGTGGCGATGTCCATCCTGGTGTTCGCCCTCGCCGGACGCAGGCTCAGCCACATCGGCGCCGTGCACGAGAGTGCGCAGGAAGTTGCGCAGGACGTGCTGCTCGGCGAGGCCCAGTAGCTTATCTGCGCAAGCCGTAGATTATTTGCCGCCGTGCTTCGTATTCTTGAGCACCAGATATTTTTTAGACTCAGGAACGAAGCGTGGTCGACGTGCCGGACAATCATCCCTACGCCCCGGGCAAACTGCGGGTCAAGCGCATGCGCCCGAGGGATCCCTCGGAGATCTTCAGGTCCTCCAGTCCGCTGGAACTGTTCTTCGACCTGATCTTCGCGGTATCCGTCTCGCTGGCATCGGCCCAGCTGGTGGCCGCCGAAACCCACGCCGATATCGCCGGCGGGCTGCGGGCCTACCTGATGGTGTTCTTCGCGGTGTGGTGGGCCTGGATGAATTTCACCTGGTTCGCCAGCGCCTTCGATGCGGATGACTGGCTCTACCGGGTGCTGGCGCTGACCCAGATGGCCGGCGTGGTGATTCTCGCGGTGGGAACCACCCCGGCGATGGCCGACGGGAACTTCCACCTCATCATCGCCGGATATGTGGTGATGCGCCTGGCGCTGGTGGCGCAGTGGATCCGGGCATCGCGCAGCCACCCGGGGCTGCGGAAAACCGCCCTGCGCTATGCGGTGGGCATCGCCGTGGTGCAGGTTTTCTGGGTCTGCTATCCGCTGACTCCCGCCGGATGGGCCATTCCGGTGTTCCTTCTCCTGGTCGCCCTGGAGCTGCTGGTGCCGTTGATCGCCGAGCGGAGCGGCCAGACGCCGTGGCATCCGGAGCACATCGCCGACCGCTACGGATGCTTCACGCTGATCGTGCTGGGCGAATCGGTGCTGGCCTCCACCGTCGCGGCGGCCAACGCGGTCGAGAACGCCAACCAGCTGCTCCAGTTTTCGCTGCTCGGCGTGGGCGGATTCATCCTGGCCGCCGGGCTCTGGTGGGTGTACTTCTCTTCGAACGCCAGCACCTGGCTGCGCACGCGGCGGGCGCCGATGATCTTCGGCTATGGCCACTACTTTGTCTTCGCCGCCGCCGGCGCATTTTCCGCCGGGGTCAAGGTGCTGCTCGACCATGAGGCCGGCAGCTCCGGGCTGAGCTCCGCCGCGGCGGTGGCCACATTGAGCATTCCGGTGTCGGTTTTCCTCCTGGGCGTCTGGGCGCTGATCCTTCGGCTGTGCCTGCGCGGGGCGTATAAGTGGCTCTTCCCCGTGGGCGCGCTGCTGATCGGCGGCGCTCCGCTGCTGGCGCAGCTGACGCCCACCGCCGAATCCGACGTCCAGATTGCGGTGATCTCGGTGCTGGGCGCCGCGGCAGTCATGGTGCTGCTGGTGGTGCTGATCGAGGCCTCCGGGGTCCGCGAGCAGGAGGAGTCCGCCGCGGCCCCAGCGGCCGGGTAGCGGCTCAAGGGCATCCTCCGCTTTCCGGGTTGGGCGCGGCCGGGTTTATGCTGTGTGACTATGCAAACCTCCGAACCTTCCATCGGCGTCGACATTGGCGGAACCAAGATCCTTGCTGCGTTGGTTGACTCCAGCGGCGCCGTCACCAGGCAGATCCACCGCCCCACGCCGGCCCGGGACGTGGCCGCCACCGAACGGGCCATCGTGGAGCTCGTCCGGGAGCTGGGCGACGGGGACCTGCGCTGCCCCGTGGGCGTGGGGGCCGCAGGGTGGATGAACCGCGATTCAAGCCGCGTGCTGTTCAGCCCGCACCTGTCCTGGCGCGACGAGCCCGTGCGCGACCGGCTGGAAGGCCAGCTGGGCCAGCCGGTCACCCTGGTCAACGACGCGGACGCGGCCGGATGGGCCGAATACCGCTTCGGAGCCGCCCGCGGCGTCAATGACGTGGTCTGCCTGACCCTTGGCACCGGGATCGGCGGATCGATCATCCTGGGCGGCGAGGTGCACCGCGGCAATTCAGGCATCGCCGGCGAGTTCGGCCATCAGGTGATCGTGCCCGGCGGACACCGCTGCGCCTGCGGAAACCGCGGCTGCTGGGAGCAGTACGCCTCCGGGAACGCGCTGGGCCGCGACGGCGCTGAACTGGTGCGCTCCAAGTCTCCCATCGCCCACAACCTGCGCGAGGCATGCAACGACGATCCGGAGGCGGTGACCGGCGCGCTGGTGACCGAGCTCGCGGCCAGCGGTGACCTGGCCTGCAGGGACCTGGTCGAGGAAATGGGCCAGTGGCTGGGACTTGGCATCTCGAACCTGGTCTCCGTGCTGGATCCGGGCATGGTGGTCATCGGCGGCGGCCTGGGTTCGGCGCAGACCGAGCTGCTCGCCGTGGCCGAAGCGCACTACCGGCGCACCCTGTCCGGGCGGGGATTCCGCCCCTTCGCGCAGGTCTGCCGCGCGCAGTTGGG
>SMEN01000108.1_pt1 | contig 32892 bp, 28 predicted proteins | sample 2456271 | NCBI WGS metagenome assembly SMEN01 (sample SAMN10132593, study PRJNA489261) | soil metagenome | isolation source: day1 control-loamy sand soil ammended with raw manure from dairy cow... | place: USA | collected 2015-04-01 | reverse complement strand
CCAGCAAGTCACCGACTGGCATCAACGTCAACCAGGACAACAATAATGGAATGGGAAATTGTGATCGGGCTGGAAACTCATACCCAGCTCTCGACCGAATCCAAAATCTTCTCCAGCAGCAGCACCCGCTTTGGCGCTTTGCCCAACACGCAAGCCAACGAAGTCGATATGGCTCTGCCCGGCGCACTGCCCGTCTTTAACCGTGGCGCGGCCGAACGTGCCATTCGCCTGGGTTTGGCGGTGGGTGGTCACATTGCGCCTCGCTCCGTATTCGAGCGCAAAAACTACTTCTACCCTGATCTGCCCAAGAACTACCAGATCAGCCAGATGGAAATTCCCGTCATCAGCGGCGGCACCATCAGCTTCATGCTGGGCGAAGAAGAAAAGACCATCAATCTGACCCGCGCCCACCTGGAAGAAGATGCCGGTAAATCCCTGCACGAAAACTTCCGTGGCCCATACGGCGAGTCCAGCACCGGGATCGACTTGAACCGCGCAGGTACGCCTCTGCTGGAAATCGTGTCCGAGCCTGAAATGCGTTCCGCTGCCGAAGCTGTGGGTTACGCCCGTGCCTTGCACAGCCTGGTTGTGTGGCTGGGTATTTGCGACGGCAATATGCAGGAAGGCTCCTTCCGCGTGGACGCCAACGTATCCGTACGCCCCAAAGGCCAGAAAGAACTGGGTACCCGCTGCGAACTGAAGAACATCAACTCCTTCCGCTTTCTGGAACGCGCCATTCAATATGAAGTGCGCCGTCAGATCGAGCTGATTGAAGATGGTGGCAAGGTTATTCAGGAAACCCGCCTGTACGACTCGGACCGCGACGAAACACGCAGCATGCGCAGCAAAGAAGACGCGCATGATTACCGTTACTTCCCTGATCCGGATCTGCCACCGCTGCTGATTAGCGAAGAGTGGATCGAGCAAGTTCGCCAGGACATGCCCGAGCTGCCCGCTCAGAAACTGGCTCGCTTTGAGCAGGAGTTTGAACTGAGCCGGTACGATGCCTCTCAGTTGACGGTTGACCGCGCCACATCGAACTTCTTTGAAGCTATTGTGCAAGCAGGCACCAACGCGAATGCCAAACTGGCTGCCAACTGGGTGCTGGGCGAGCTGTCGGCGGCTTTGAACCGTGAAGAGCTGAGCATCGATCAATCCAAAGTCAGCCCAGCGCAGCTGGCCCAACTGATTGCTCGTATTGCTGACGGCACGATCTCCAACAAGATTGCCCGTGACGTATTTGCAGCGCAGTGGGATGGCGAGCTGGACGGCGATGTCGATGCCATCATCGAATCCCGTGGCTTGAAGCAGATCAACGATGCCGGTGCGATTGGCGCCATGGTAGACGAAGTCTTGGCAGCAAACCCTGCCATTGTCGAACAGCATCGTGCTGGTAAGCCCAAGGCGTTCAATGCCTTGGTCGGCCAGGTGATGAAAGTTGCCAAGGGCAAAGCCAACCCGCAACAAATCAACGAGATGCTCAAGCAAAAGCTGGACGCTTAAGTACCGTTGTTGCGCACAAAGAAAAACACCAGGCCATGGCCTGGTGTTTTTTTATGGGCTGACCAAAGCTAATCAGACGCCGTAGCGATCCCGATACGCTTTGACCTGGGGTGCATGAGCGGCCAGGGTTGTGTCGTCTGCCAACACAGCCATGATGTCCGCCAGCGAAGCAATACTGATGACGGGAATGCCGTATTTCTGTTCCACTTCCTGCACAGCAGAGTGAGCAGACAAATCCTGATCGTTACCTGCACGTTCCATACGGTCCAGCGCAATCAGCACAGCTGCAGGTTCAGCACCGGCTGCCTGGATGATCTGCATGGATTCACGCACGGATGTACCGGCGGTAATCACGTCATCAATAATGACAACCTTGCCCTGCAAAGGAGCGCCCACCAAAGTGCCGCCTTCGCCGTGGTCTTTGGCTTCCTTGCGGTTGAACGCAAAAGGCACATCACGGTCACCGATCTGGACATGCTCGGCCAAGGCAATGGAGGTAGCCGCAGCCAAAGGAATACCTTTGTAAGCAGGTCCGAACAGCATGTCGAAAGACACGCCTGAATCCAGCAGAGCCTGGGCGTAAAAGCGCGCCAATTGGCCTACGCTACGTCCCGTATTGAACAGGCCGGCATTAAAAAAGTAAGGGCTCAAACGGCCAGACTTGACCTTGAATTCCCCAAAGCGCAGCACTCCCTGTTCCAGGGAAAAGCGCACAAAATTGCGACGATTATCGTTATTAGCCGACATGACAGAGTATGAAAAAGATAGAGACGAAAGGCATTTTAGCGTGTTGTGCCGTATCACTTGCCTGCTTCTGTCAGTTCTTCTAATAAGAAGTCGATAAAACTGCGCACTTTAGGCGTCAAATAACGGCGGCTGGCATAGACAGCGTGCAGTTGTTGCTGCTCTTCGGTGTAGTTGGGTAATAGGCGCAGCAGGCGACCCTGTTGCATATCATCCATCACCAGCCACTCTGGCAGATAGGCCAAACCCGCACCGCCCAAGGCACTGTAATAGGTCAGATTGGTGTTGTCCGAACGCATAAACGGGTTCAGGCGCAGGGACTCCGGCCCATCCGGACCCAAAAACTCAAAACTGGGCTGCTGCAAATAACTGGGGCTGATGGCGGGCAAACGCATGACCTCGGCACAGTTACGCGGCATGCCATGTTTGGCCACGAACTCAGGGCTGGCCACCAGATGAAACGGCATGGGGGAAATAAGACGGGCAATCTGATGCGGGGCTGGTTCACGCATCACGCGCAACGCCAGGTCAAAGCCTTCAGCCACCAAATCCACCTTGTGATTGCTTAAGCTCATATCCAAGGTGACCTCGGGAAAGCGAGTTTGGTAATCCAGCAACAGTTTGGCCACTTTTCGGTTAGCAAACCACACCGGTGCCGTCACTCGCAGCACACCCTGTGGCTGATGCGCAGAACCTGACAAAGCCTGTTGGCCTCGCTCCAGGGTATCCAAGGCCTGCAAGCAGTAATCAAAATAGGTCTGCCCCAGTTCCGTCAGGCTTAAACGGCGGCTACTGCGATTAAGCAGGCGCGCGCCCAGCTGTCTTTCCAGATTGGCCAAATGTTTGCTAACCATGGGTGCTGACATATCCAGGCGTTGCGCTGCTGCCGCAAAACTGCCAGCAGCCACAATCTCCCGGAACACCCGCAAACTCTGAATCGTATCCATGCTTTCCTAATAAGAAAGTAACTAATGAAAATAGGGTAGTTTATTTCCTGATAGTAATTGATTAATCTTAAACGAGCGCAAACCCGGTGTCTGTCTGGGCCTTGAATGGGCGGGACCAGAAAAAGCCGATGTGCATCGTGCCTTACACAGATCCACTGTCACGACATCAGGCCAGCGCTTCTATTTACCGATACTGTCAACTTTCCAAAGGAAATTACATGAGCGCCCTTACCTCTAGCTGGACTCCTCGCCTCCTTAGCTTGCTGCGCATCGTAGCGGGCTATCTCTTGCTGACACACGGTACCGCCAAAATTCTGGGTTTTCCTAAAGTGGAGATGTTTGCCAACCTGCAGATCGCTTCGATGTACGGCGTAGCGGGTGTGTTGGAACTGATCTTGGGTGCCTTGTTGCTGATCGGTCTGTTCTCGCGCTTTGCCGCTTTTATTGCTTCGGGTCTGTGCGCATTTGCCTACTTTATTGGTCACGCCAGTGCCAGCACCTTTGCAACGCCCATCCTGAATGGTGGTGAAACCGCTGTGTTGTTCTGCTTTGCCTTCCTGTTCCTGGCCGCTGCCGGCCCAGGCCCGTGGAGCATAGACGCAGGTCGCGGCAAAGCCTAAGCGCCTCGTTCAACCCTATATCCCCTGCCTCTTTCAGGGCAGGGGCAGGAGATCATCATGACAATGCCCACCTATTTTATTTCGCATGGTGGCGGACCCTGGCCCTGGATGGCCGAAGCGCAAACCATGTATGCGCCGCTTCGCGCTGCCCTGCAAGATATCCCTCGCCAGTTGGGCCGCACACCTAAAGCGATCTTGATGGTCTCTGCCCACTGGGAAGCAAACGAATCCAATCTACTGGTAGCCGGCGCCCAAAGCCCGTCCATGGTGTACGACTACTACGGTTTTCCGTCCCATACCTACGAAATTCATTACCCTGCCCCAGGCGATCCCGCGTTGGCGCAGCAAGTCTGTCAGTTGTTGGATGCGGCCGGTCTGCCCACCCGCCTGGACATGGAACGAGGCTTTGACCACGGTGCTTTTGTTCCCGCCTACGTGATCTACCCCCAGGCCAAAGTTCCGATGGTGCAACTGTCTATTCACGCCAACTATGACCCTGCATTGCACTACGCGATGGGGCAGGCGCTGGCACCTTTGCGCAATGAAGAGGTGCTGATTATCGGCAGTGGTCTGAGCTATCACAACCTGCGCAATATGGGCGCGGGCGGGGTTCAGCCTTCGGCCCAGTTTGATGCCTGGCTGCATGAAAGCCTGAGCCTGAGCAATCCTGAAGACCGCCGCCAAGCCTTGCTGAACTGGGAACAGGCGCCTGCAGCTCGTATTGCTCATCCTCGTGAAGATCACCTGGTTCCCGTCATGGTGGCCGCAGGTGCCGCCGGTAGTGATAGCGCCCATCGCTTCCATCATGAAACCCAGGCTTTTGGGGGGCTGACTGTATCCAGCTATCGCTTCGGCTCTGCCACGTAACAAGGGCTGACGAGCGCTGACATGGGGGCGGATTACGGGTTAAAGTGCTGACGCTATAAGGAGAATTGCCACGTGTTACGCGTCACCTCGTTAAACGTCAACGGCATTCGTGCCGCCTTTCGTAAAGGCCTGCCCGCCTGGCTCGAAGCCCAACAACCCCATATCGTCTGCATGCAGGAAATCAAGATCAGTGCGCCGGATTTGACGCCGGATCTGATCAATCCAGGCCAATATCACGGCCACTTTCACCATGCACAGAAAAAAGGCTATAGCGGTGTTGGCCTGTACCTGAGCCATAAGGCCGAGGCCGTTGCTGAAGGCATGGCTTGTGAAGAGTTCGATGCCGAGGGCCGCATCATCCGCGCCGACTGGGACAAGCTTAGTGTCATCAGCGCCTACCTGCCCTCCGGTTCTTCCGGGGACGAGCGCCAAACGGCCAAGTACCGTTTCCTGGATCATTTTGAACAGTGGATTGGCAGCTTGATGCAGGAACACCGCGATACTGGACGCGAGTTCATCATTTGCGGCGACTGGAATATTGCCCACCATGAAGCCGATCTGAAGAACTGGAAAGGCAATCTGAAAAACAGCGGCTTTCTGCCTGAAGAACGCGCCTGGATGACAAAAGTGCTGAGCGAACTGTCCTGGGTGGACGTGTACCGCAGCCTGCATCCTGATACCACTGAGGAGTGCTACACCTGGTGGAGTAACCGGGGCCAGGCGTGGGCCAAAAATGTAGGGTGGCGCATTGATTATCAAATTGCCACCCCAGGTATTGCCGCTAAAGCGCGCAGTGCAACGGTCTATAAAGAAGAGCGTTTCAGCGACCACGCGCCATTGACGGTTGATTACGACTGGACCTTGTAAATCCAGCCTGAAAAGGTCAGCGCATTAGCTGGCCTTTTCAATCATGTATCGCACAACGCTGCGCAGTTGCTCATCGGTTGCCTTGGGAGCTGCACCACGCGGAGGCATGGCACCTTTACCGTTGATAACCACTTCCATCATCGCGTCTTCGCCCTCTGCAATCAAAGGGTCCCAGCGAGCCTTATCGCCCAGACGGGGTGCATTGGCCATACCGGATGCGTGACAGACCATACACGAGGACTTGTACAGCTTGACGGCTTCTTCGGAGCTGGCTTGCGCGGCAGGTGCAGCGGCCAGAAGAACCAAAGCGGCAATTGCGGAATACATCATGGTGGCGGGTCGATAGGTTTTCATGGGTTTACCCTTTAAACAGTCGGCATTTCGTGATGCCTGGCTGATACTTCATTTTCTGAACAGAAAGCCTGGTTTCCACATTGCCTGAGCTTTCTGCTTCTTTCGCCATTCAGTGAAAAACTTGCATCCCGGGGAATTGATCAGCTCAGGTTTGGATCAACTCAGGGTCCAGAATGCAAGCGCCTGACTTAGCCCTTGATGGGGCCGGGAGGGCTGACTTGCTTCATCAAGTCGTCATTCCAGTCGCCTTCGACCAGAACGTGACCTGCTGCGCCCAACTCCATGGCCTCGATCAGGTTGTGGTTGACGTAGGCGTACACACCGGGTTGCTTGAAGGTGTAGATCGCCACCCCTGCCGAACCGCCCCGAATAAACCAGGTTTCCAGATTCTTGGCTGGTGGGTCGTCAAATTTGCCCAGTTCCCACACCCAGTCGCCGTGACCACCAATCAGGTGAGGACGGGTATCGCGGTTAGCCTGCGAGTGGATGAACATGACAGTTTCGCCAACGTTGGCCTTCATGGCGCCATCGCCCATCAAAGCACCGACCTTGCCGTTAAAGACCACGTGGCTGGGGATCAGACCACGCATGGCTTCCAGGGTGTCGCCGTAGCTTTCAGCCGAAGAACCATACTTTTTGAAGTTGCCTTTTTCATCGCGAGGGATGTAGAGGTCAAACTCACCAATGGTGTAGACACGGTCGTAATGCAATGCATTACCGGCCGAATCTTTCAGGCCATCGCGAGGCAAGACCATAACGGTGCCGTGCATGCCCTGAACCACGTGCCAGGCAACCGAGCCTTCAGGCGCGCAGTGATACACAAAGGTGCCGCTGCGGTCTGCTTTGAAACGCAATGTGGCTTGCTCGCCTGGGTTCACGTTGGTCAGCTTGGCACCGCCCAGCGCGCCGGTAGAGGCGTGAAAGTCGATGTTGTGCGGCATGGTGTTGCTGGCCGGGTTGATCAGCGTCAGCTCCAGGTAGTCGCCTTCATGCACCACCATGGTGGGGCCGGGCATGGAGCCGTCGAACATCATGGCGTGCATGGTCGTGCCATCGCGGTCCACCACGATTTCCTTTTCCGTGATGCTCATGCGAAATTCAACAACACGAGGCTCGGGGCCCGCTTTTTGCTCGTGCTTATGGACCATTGGAGGTGCCACCAGATCCACCTTGACGCGCTCCAGCTTGGCAATCTGGGCTTCTGTGCGTGCAGCCAGCCAAGGTGCGTTCTTTTGTGGCGCAGCCGTCTCGCGGGCTTGTACTTGTGCCGCCAGCAAAGTCGTTCCTGCTGCGACACCAAGGCCTGCACTTTTCAAGAAATGACGACGTTCCATACTACCTCCGGTTTCATCCAGGCGTGATGCCTGCTGATTAAATGTTTTTCAGATCTAACAGTTACAGGATGTATTGAACCGCAATCAGTGAACGCACTCTTTGCTGCAGCGCAAGCAACGGCGATAGAGATGAAAAAAAATATCTGTTTGCACGCCCTGTCGCCTGCTTGCGGCCACCAAAGCACTTTCACGCTCAGACGGGCACGCATGAAAAAACCGCCCGAAGGCGGTTTTGTTTGCTAGACGTAATCTCACAGAAATTGAGACTACTGTTGAAAAGGATCAAGAGGCTTTTATTGCACCTGCAGCATCGCTGGGGGAAGCCGAGCGAGTGGCTCTGATGCGTACCCAGACTTGCTGGAACACGATCAAGGCACCGGCAATAAACACCACATCACCCAGGGTTCGCCACCAGCGCAGGGATTGCAGAATAGGCTGCTGCATGAACTCTTCGCTGCGGGCGTACCACATGCCCTCGGAAATGCTGGCCCAGGCCTGAATAATGCCTGCAGGCAGCAAGCTGACGAACATCATCAAGGCCAAGCCGATATTCAGTGACCAGAAGCCCCAGCTCATCAGACGGTCGTTGTAGCGAACCTCTGGCGAGACATAACGCACCACCAGCAAGACAAAGCCCAGGGACAGGAAACCATAGACACCGAACAAAGCTGCGTGAGCATGCAAAGGCGTCGTGTTCAGACCTTGAATGTAGTAGAGCGAGATTGGCGGATTGATCAGGAAGCCAAAGACACCTGCCCCCAACATGTTCCAGAAGGCCACGGCCACAAAGAACATCACAGGCCAGCGCAAATCCTGCATCCAACTAGCTTGCTTTTGCATTCTCCAGTTATGGAAACCTTCGTAGCCCAACATGATCAAAGGCACGACTTCCAGAGCACTGAAGGAAGCACCGATTGCCATAATGGGCGTGGTCGTTCCCGAGAAGTAAATGTGGTGCAAGGTTCCGGGCACCCCACCGACCAGGAACAGTGAGGCGGCAGCCAAGCCCGCAATGGTGGCGCTGCGTTTGGACACCAGCCCCAAGGTCAGGAAGATAAAGCCCATGGCAACGGTAGCAAAGACTTCGAAAAAGCCTTCGACCCACAGGTGAACCACCCACCAGCGCCAGTACTCCATGATGGTGATATTGGTATGTTCGCCATAGAACAGACCCGTGCCGTAGAACAGGCCGATTGCCACCGTAGAGATAGTCAGCAGAATCAACAGGTGGTTATCGCCTTTGTCGCGACGCAAGGCCGGCCACATGCCACGCAGCATCAGCACCAGCCAGAAGGCCAAACCAATGAACTTCACAATCTGCCAGAAACGGCCCAAGTCCAGATATTCGTACCCTTGGTGACCAAACCAGAAGTTCAATTCGGGCGGCAAAATGTGTTTGATTGCCAGGAAGTTACCCGCAAAAGAACCGATAAACAGCACCACCAGAGCGCCAAACAGCACATCGACACCCAGGCGCTGATATTTAGGATCAACACCCCCATTGATCAGCGGCACCAGGAACAAGCCAGCTGTCAAAAAGCCACTGGCAATCCACAGCAAAGCGGCCTGAATGTGCCAGGTACGGGTCAAGGAATAAGGGAACCACTGCGAGACGTCGATGCCATAAAACATCTGCCCTTCAACCGTATAGTGGGCGGTGAAGCCCCCCAAAAAGACTTGGATCACAAACAAGGCGACGGTCAAAAAGGCATATTTCTTTAAGGCACGTTGCGAAGGAGTCAGCCGAAAGCCCAGCACGGGATCAGTAGCCGGGGCGACGGGGGCAGCTTCTTCCTTGTGCGTAAAGGCCCAGACCCAGACCAGCAAGCCAATCCCGGCCAGCAGCAAGACGATACTGACAATGGACCAGACGATATTGGCCGTGGAAGGATGGTTATCCACCAAAGGCTCGTGCGGCCAGTTATTGGTATAGCTGACGGTCGAATCCGGACGCTCGGTCACGGTTGCCCAGGACAGCCAGAAGAAAAAGCGTGTCATATCCTGACGACGCTGCAAATCCGGCAAGGTGTTGTCCTTCATGGCAAAGCTCTCGCGGCTGGATTTCAGCGCGGGCGCATCGCCAAACAGATCGATGTAGTACTGGGAGATCGTCTCAATGGCTTGGGCACGACGCTCACTGATCTGCAGTACACCACTTGCTTCATCAATACGGTTGGGACGGTATTCGTCCTGTAGTTCTTGACGCAAGGTCGCTTGCTGGGTGGAGGTCAGCTCGCTGTACTTCAAGGAATAAGCTTGCTCGGCAGCCAGATCCAGCCACGCCAGGGCTTCGCGGTGCAACCAGTCCGCACTCCAGTCCGGTGCCTGGTAAGCACCATGACCCCAGATCGACCCCAGCTGCATACCGCCGGTACTCTGCCAGGCTGATTGGCCACGGTGTATCTGTTCCTGCGAGGTGAATTCCCGGCCATCCGGCGTCACCACCTTGACGGGCATAGGCGGTGCCTGGCGGTAGATCTCTACCCCGGTCCAGCCCAAAAGAGCAAAGGTCACGATGGTGACCGCCACCAGGGCCAGCCATAATTTTTTGTAGCTACGCATGTTGTTCTCCGTCTCGCTGATGAATCCAGAGAACCGGCCCACACAAGGTCCCGGACGCCTTGTCCGAACCTGCTTGAACCTGCTCTCCTAGCGATGAGCGACTGCTGGAATAAGAAGTGGCCACGGCAAGCGTATTGCCTTGGCCATTCTGGGAGGGAGCCCGGGTGCCGATCTGTTTAATCAGCGCGGCCATGGACGAGCTGACTGGCCGCTGCAAACGAGCCAGGATGGCCGAGCCTAGGACAGCATCCAGAAACTGCCCGGCCCCACGGTGAAAGGGATGGAGATAGAAAACCGGCCTGTTCAAATCGTCCTGACCGCGTGACGGGGGACGGACCGGAGCACTAACCGGGTAGCGATGTTCTGCTAATTCGGGGGTCATGTCATAGTCCTTAAAAATGTATGACAAAACCTATAAAGCAAACACCGTGCCAAGTTCGAAATGGCATTAATCAACAGTTTGTTTCAGGCATAGGTATAAAATACCCTATTAAAATCGGGTATTTTTAACCATAAGGGTATTTTTCACCCATGCTAGATCTTCTGATTGCCGACCTTGCGACCGAGATTCCAGGCCCGTTACGCCTTCAGCGCATGGTGAAATTACTAGCCCGTCACTTTGGCTGTGATGCTGCCGGGCTGCTTAAGCGAGACGATACAGTGCTGCGCATTGTGGCCGCCAGTGGTCTGGGAAACGACACCTTGGGGCGTCACTTTGTGATTGCGGACCATCCCCGTCTGACCCGAATTTTGGGCTCAAGCAAGCTGACTCGCTTTGAGCCCAACTGTGGCCTGCCCGACCCCTACGATGGTCTGCTGGATGACAAGTTGGGGCAGCCCTTGCCCGTACATGATTGCGTTGGGGTGACCTTGCACGTACAAGGGGCTCTGTGGGGAATACTCACGCTGGATGCGTTACGACCGGGCACCTTTTCAGCGTCCATGCTGGTAGAGCTGAAACACTGGTGCCTGATTCTGGAAAGCGCGATCCGCCTGAGCGAATTGGAAGAAGAAAACCGCAGCCTAAGACTGCTTTCCACCCTGCCGCCGGATTATCTGTCACGCAGCAACTCGGCGGCCATCATCGGCAATAGCAAACCCTTGCTGGAAGTCATCCAATTTCTGGACACTGTAGCTACCTCCGAGCTGCCTGTACTGCTACTGGGTGAGACCGGTGTCGGTAAGGAGTTGTTTGCGCAGCGCTTGCATCAACGCTCGCCGCGTCACAACAAACCGTTGATCTATGTAAACTGCGCCGCCCTGCCCGAGTCCTTGGCTGAAAGCGAACTGTTTGGCCACGTCAAAGGAGCCTTTTCCGGTGCCCATGAACACCGCGCAGGACGCATCGAAGCCGCGCAAGGCGGCACATTGTTTCTGGATGAAATCGGTGAGTTGTCATTAACCATTCAGGCCAAGCTGCTGCGTACCTTGCAAAACGGCGAGATCCAGCGCCTGGGGGCGGACCAGCCCATCAAACTGAATGTGCGCTTGGTGGCCGCCACAAACCGAGACCTGACACAGCAAATAGCCCAAGGCGGTTTTCGAGCTGATCTGTTCCACCGCTTGTCTGTCTTTCCCTTGACCATTCCCGCTTTGCGCGAGCGCCATCAAGATATCTTGTTGCTGGCAGGCCATTTTTTAGAAACGAACCGCTCTCGTTTGGGATTGCGCGGAATTCGCTTATCTCCTGACGCAGAAGCTGCTTTACTGACTTATCATTGGCCAGGTAATGTTCGCGAACTAGAACATTTAATCAGCCGTGCAACCATCCGCCTGCTGGTCGATACGCCAGATCGTAACCAAATATTTACACTTAGCGCCGATAATCTCAATTTGTTACCTTCAGCTCCCCGCCCAGTATCAACGGTCAGTGTGCCCGCACCGTCTTCCACACTGTCGTTGCGCCAATGCGTAGAACAGCTGCAAAGCCAGTTGATCCGCCAGGCACTGGATCAAAGCAAAGGTAACTGGAGCCAGGCTGCCAAGCAGCTCAGCATAGATCCCAGCAATCTGCACAAGCTGGCCAGCAAACTCGGGCTTAAAACCCGCTCAGAAAGCTTAAGTGATGACTGACATTTCCTACCCCTCCTTGTTAGCCAGCCTGCCCGTCTTCTCTGATCTGGATGCGGCAAGCATCAACGAATTGTGGAAAGAGGGGCGCCTGATGCACTATGACAAAGACAGCCAAGTCTTTCGCCAAGAGCAAAATAGCGATCATTTTTTCATTCTGCTGCAAGGCCTGATCAAAGTGGTGCGCACCATGCCCAATGGGTCACAGTTGTTGGTGCGTTTCGCCTTGCCCGGTGATGTGATTGGCATTGCCCCGGCCCTGCGCCGCCGCAACTACCCCGCCACCGCCATCAGCGTCACCAGCAGTTCCGCCCTTGCCTGGCCGGAAAAATCCTGGGAAAGCCTGACCCAGCGTTTTCCTTGTTTGCTCAGCAGCGCGCAAGATACGGTGGCGCGTCGGCTTAGCGACGCAGATGATCGCTTGCTGGAAATTCATAGCCTGGAAGTGGAGCAGCGATTGGCCCACAGCCTGCTACGTTTGATTCGTCAGGTGGGGCAATTGGGTGAAGAAGGAACCTCCTTGAGTATTCCTGTGACCCGGCAAGATCTGGCTGATCTGGCCGGGACAACCTTATACACTGCCAGCCGCGTGGTCAGCAGTTGGGATCACCAGGGCCTGATACTGGCAGGCCGCAAGCAAATCACTATTGCTGATCTGGATAAATTTGCGCGGGCGGTGCTGGAGCGTGGCGCTTAATCCTCGGTAACCAGACGCAGGCCCAGATAGCGCGGGGGCACGCCCACCGAACACGCCCCGGTTTTAGGGTCGCGAATAAAGTCTGGCATCACCGCAATATGCTCACCACCCAAGGTGCGCACACCGCAGTTTTCCAGCCGTGACTCAGCACGCGGCATACTGATGCGGTGCACCCGCACGTGGCAGGTATCCGTCCATTCGGCCACCTGCCCGCCTGCATCAAAGACGCCATAGGCGTTGGCCTGACCTTGTCCCAAAGGCGCCAGCGGCACTTCCTGCTCCTGCTTGCGGCGGTAGCTGTCCTGATATTCCTTTAACCACATTTCTGCCTGCTCGTTTTCGTCCAAATTTTGTTGGGCGGACTCGGGCACAGGCTGATCGGCGAAGTAACTCCATTCCAGATAAGTGGGCAGACGGAATTTCTTGCCGGTACGTTCGCTCAGCCAAGCGGCGTAATCTTGCCCGTCCTGCCAACTGACACCCACCACCGGCATATTTTTGGCCTGCCCTCGTCCCACCGCGTCTGCGGGTTTGCAACGCTCGGCAAGCACACATTGCTCGTACTCGTACTGACTGAGCAAATTCTTCATGACCTTCAAGTTAGGTGAAGGGGCATACATCACGGTATCGGATGCCATCAGACGACCATCCAGCAAAAACTCCCCCGCCTCCATCACGTTACGAGCCGGACCGGCGACCTGAACTAACTCGGGCAAACCGGCCTGGCTGGACGGCTCTCCGGCCGAACATCCGGCCAGAATGGCCACTAACAGCACTGATCCCACGACATGGCTTCGCATTGCATACTCCCTTGAGACAAACGCAATTGAAGCGCAGCTTGTGTCCAGCGTCCTTGCGCCAAGGCAAACACCCGTTAGAACAGGTCAATAAGATTCAAAGATCAAGGTGTGAGGAAAGCTCAAGCAAAGAAAAGCAGCCCAAAAAAATAACCCCCAGAGCAGGATAGGCATCCACGCTCTGGGGGTTGGACGGATAAGTCGGCGCTTTTACCTGCAAGCGCAGCACTGTCCGGTGTTTAGCTCAAGACTTTCAAGAAGCCAGTAATGATCACCGCATTGAAGAAGTCGATAAACAAAGAGCCGACCAGCGGAATGACAAAGAATGCTTTGCGTGATGGGCCGTTGTCCTCGGTAAAGGCTTGCATATTGGCCATGGCGTTGGGCGTAGCACCCATACCGAAACCACAATGCCCAGCCGACATCACAACCGCGTCATAGTCTTTGCCCATGACTTTGAAGGTGACATAGGTGGCGAAAAAGAACATCAATACCGTCTGGGCAACCAGGATCAGCAAGAGTGGACCCGCTACGTCTGCCAATTGCCACAGCTTCATGATCATCAAGGACAGCACCAGGAAAAAGGCCAGCGAGACATTGCCGATAACCTCAAACTCTTTTTCCGGTAAGCGATAGCGACGCCAGTCGATGACGTTGCGAATACCCGCGGCGATCAACATGGACCCCAGATACTCGGGCAGCACAATTTTGTAAGACGCCAGGAAATCAATAATGACGCTACCCGCACCAATGGCCACACACAGCAGCACCACGGCGTAAACGGGCATATCAAACCCCCCATCCTGAATCTGAGTGGTTTCTTGCACTGTCGTCACCGGTGCGTCCTTGCCTTCATGTTGGCGGCGATGACGGCGATGGGGCTCGGGTCCGGTGATATTGTTCTTTCTCATCAGGCGCTTGCCCAAGGGGCCACCGATGACACAACCCATCACCAAGCCCCAGGTAGAGGCTGCAATAGCCGCTGGCAAAGCACCGACGGCCCCCGCTTTCTCCAGCAAGGGACCAAAAGCACCCGAGGTGCCGTGCCCACCTGTCATGGACACTGAACCGGCGGCCAGGCCCAGCAAGGGGTTGGCATCCAACAGCACTGCCAAAGACACACCCAGTATGTTCTGCAGCACAATCAAACCGACGGCACAGCCCAGGAACAAGGCAACAGCCACCCCACCCTTTTTCAGCAGCTCAAAACTGGCCGAAAAACCGATGGTGGTGAAAAAGGCCATCAAAAGGAAATGACGTATATCGTCGTTGAACTCGAAGGTAAATGTACCCGTTTGGTAGCCAATCAAGGCGATCAGCGAAAAGACCAGGCCCCCGATAATGGGGCTGGGGATAAAATAGCGGGCCAAGATAGCCACACGATTTTTGATGTACTCCCCGATCACTAAAAAGACCGCAGCGATCCCGACCGTCTGCGCAATATCGAGTTGAATGTTCATCTATCCGTGTTTCCTTATATCTTTTGGATAAGACAACGCCTCTGTCTGTTGCATGGCGCAGGTAAAAGCCACCTTTTTCAGAGCGCGTATCTAGCAGGTGCAAGCCAGTCTGAGGTGACCGCCACTTGCACGGAAATCATAGTAATGGGGTAGCAAAATAACATGAGCCGCTGCCAAAACACGCGAAAACACCCAACTTTCGGTTTCTAATTACAAAAAAACCCGCCATCCGGCGGGTTTGATTTTGTATGGCGCTTAACGATCTCGTTGTATCGAGAATGCGCACAGATCCAGCAAGACCTTTTTAAATTCACTGTCTGGTACAGAAGCCAGGGCTTCGACAGCCAATTGCGCTTCGGCTTGTGCTGCTTCACGGGTATAGGTCAGGGCATCAGTCTGTTCAATGGCCTGCGCAACAGCCGCAAAATCCGCATCACCCGTTTCAATGGCTGACTTGATCAATTGAACTTGCTCCGGTGTACCCACCTCCATAACACGAATCAGAGGCATGGTTGGCTTGCCTTCACGCAGGTCGTCACCCACGTTTTTACCCAGTGCCTGGGCATCGCCGGTGTAATCCAGTACATCATCCACCAGCTGGAACGCCGTACCCAGGTGGCGACCGTAAGCGGCCATGGCCTCTTCCATTTCGGGGGAAGCTCCTGCCACGATTGCGCCTACCTGTGCAGCTGCCTCAAACAGCTTGGCTGTTTTGTAGCGCACCACTTGCAGGTAACGCTCCAGCGAAACGTCCGGGTCGTGTACGTTCAGCAGTTGCAAGACCTCGCCTTCGGCAATCACGGTAGTGGCCGCCGACAGTACCGCCATGGCGGGCATGGAATTGGACTGCACCATCATTTCAAAGGAACGCGAATACAGATAGTCGCCAACCAGCACACTGGCCGCATTGCCGTAAACAGCGTTGGCCGTGTCACGACCACGGCGCATATCGGACTCGTCAACGACATCATCGTGCAACAAGGTGGCGGTATGGATGAACTCCACCACGCCAGCCAGCAGATGATGTGTGTTCCCCTGATAAGCCAGCGCGCGGGCTACCAGCAACAACAAGGCAGGCCGCATGCGCTTGCCACCTGCACTAACGATGTATTCGCCGATTGTGCGTATCAGCACCACTTCCGAATTCAAGCGCTCACGAATGACGACATCAAGAGCCTTCATGTCGTCGGCGATAGGATCAATCAGGGTGGACAGGTTCAAAACAGAATTCCGGACGAGTAAGGGAGGTGGCCAATGTCGGCCAATCGTAACTTGATGATTATACGATTTTGAATCGCTTTGGGCCTATTGTTACGCGTCATGCACAACAGGGATAGCAGAAAAAGATGCCAAATTAGCGATAATAAGCATTTAAACCTGAAACGGAGACTGTCTTGAATCCGCAAGACCTCAGTACCCTGATCGGCCGGGCCGAGCGTGTACTCGCTCAATTAGAAGCCTGGCTGCCCCCTGCCCCACCCCCTATCAACTGGGATGCTACCGCTTTTCGCTGGCGCACCAATGGCTCGCGCGGCTGGCTGGAAGGTGTTCAGCATGTGGCCAGCATCAACACAGAAGACCTGCACCACATCGAACGCCAAAAGGGCATTATTGAGCGCAATACCCGCCATTTCCTGGAGGGTAAACCGGCCAATAACGTCTTGATGACAGGCGCCCGCGGCACCGGCAAAAGTTCGCTGGTCAAAGCCATGCTGTCCAAATTCTCTGACCAGGGCCTGCGCCTGATCGAAGTGGACAAGTCCGACCTGGGTGATCTGGGCAACATTATTGACCTGATCAGCACCCGCCCTGAACACTTCATCATCTTCAGCGACGACCTGTCCTTTGAAGAGGGCGAAGCCGGATATAAAGCACTAAAATCCGTGCTGGATGGCTCTTTGGCCTCCCCCGGCGACAATGTACTTATCTATGCCACGTCCAACCGACGTCACCTGATGCCCGAGTACATGAAAGAGAACCTGAGCGTCTCAACGGCGTCCGATGGGGAAATCCACCCTGGTGAAGCCGTGGAAGAAAAAGTTTCCCTGTCCGAGCGTTTTGGACTGTGGCTCTCGTTTTACCCCTTTAAACAAGACGACTATCTGGACATCGTGTACTACTGGCTGGGCGCCCTGGGCTGCCCCACAGAACACATTGAAAGTTCACGTAGAGAAGCCCTGCAATGGGCGCTGGAACGTGGCTCGCGCTCGGGCCGGGTAGCACGTCAATTTGCTAGAGACTGGACCGCTAGACATGTCTAAACCCACGCTGGAAGTGGCCGTTGGCGTTTTACTGAACCAACACGGCCAAGTGCTACTGGGAAAACGCCCAGCCGATAAACCCTGGCCAGGCTGGTGGGAACTGCCAGGTGGCAAGATTGAGGCGGGTGAAAGCGTCATACAGGCGCTGGTACGGGAACTGCGCGAAGAACTCGGCATTGAAACCACCCATGCACACTCCTGGGTCACCTATACACACGAATACCCCAAAAACTTCGTCAAGCTCTACTTCTGCCTGGTGCGGGAATGGGAAGGCGAACCGCAATGCCTGGAAGGCCAAGAACTTGCCTGGGTAAATCCGGCGGGCCCTTTGGAAGTAGGCCCTGTACTGCCTGCTACGGAGCCACCGCTGAAATGGCTGCAACTACCCGAACGCTACCTGATTACCCAAATCGAAGAGCCGGCGCGCTTACCCGCCTATCTGGCCCAACTGGAACATGCCCTGCAACAAGGCCCGGCATTGGTTCAGTTCCGAGAGCCAGCCTGGGCAGCCCGGCCCGAAGCCGAATTTCATCTGCACCAAGCCTTTTTGCAAGTGGTCAACCTGTGCCAGCGCTATCAAGCCCGCTGCCTGGTAAACAGCCTGCATCCTGAAAGCTGGTGGGACCACGCCGATGGCGTGCATTTGCGAGCCAGTGATGCGCTGGCCCTGTCTGAAAAGTGTCACGACACCCTGACCACTGTCCCGCCCATCAGCAAAGGCCTGATCGGCATGTCCACCCACACAGAAAACGACATTGAAGTCGCCCGCAAAATTCAAGCGGACTTTCTGGTGCTGGGCCATGTCCTGGAAACCCCTTCCCATCCCGGCGATCCCGGAATGGGCTGGGCCCGTTTTGCCAGCCTGGCTGAACAAGCCGGCCTGCCCGTCTTTGCCATTGGCGGCCAATCGGCCCGCACTCTGGCTGACGCGCGCGAGCATGGCGCTCACGGTATCGCGGGTATCCGCAATATGCTGGACAGCGACCCGGCATGACGCCCCACGTCACCATTTCGGAACACGAAGGCGTACGCTACCTGCACCTGGGTTCGCCCTGGGTGCAGGGGGCTATGCGCCTGGACGCTCCCGACCAGCTTGAGCTGCATTACATCCGGCAAATGATGATCTGGACCCTGTTCCAGAGTGAACCCCGCCGCATTGCCCAATTAGGTTTGGGGGCGGGCAGTCTGACCCGGTTTTGCCACCAGCATTTCCCCCAGACTCGCATCGACGCGGTAGAAATCAATCCGGATGTGGTGCGAGCCAGTCGCCTGCTGTTCAATTTGCCGCCCGACGATGAACGCCTGAGCGTGCACACGGTAGATGCGCTGGATTATCTGGATGCTGTAGATGGCGCACTGGATGTGCTGCAAATTGATGTGTATTCGGACCAGGCCGAACACCCTGCCCTGGAAAGCCTGAGCTTTTATCAGGCCTGCCGCAAAGCCCTAGGCCCACAAGGCCTGTTGACCGTTAACCTGCTGGGCTCTGAACTGGTCCATGCACGTAATCTGCATGCGCTGCAAGATAGCTTCGCAGCGGTCGTCTGGCTTCCAGAAACGCACGATGGCAATCTCGTGGCCTTAGCGTTTGTGGAACCGCCGCAAATTGATTTTGAAGAGCTTTACGAACGCGCCGACCAAATCCAGGCCACGCTAGGACTAACCGACGGTGAAGAATGGGTGGATGGACTGTACGCGTGGATGGATCAGGACTGAGCCTCGAACCCGGCTGCTCGATACATAAAGCAGTGGGCCACGCTTAGTCAGTCCTGATATCACGGCCCTGCCGGGCTTGGCTGGGCTGTGCTGGATGCTGTACCTGCCCCCGCTACCTCTTCCGGGCTCAAGTCAGTTTGCGCGTTCCAGCCGCCGCCTAAAGCCACCATCAGTTTGACAGCAGCACGCAAGCGCTGCGACTCCAGTTCCAGCGCCTGACGCTCTGCCGACAAGGCGCTGGCCTGAGTTTGCGCCAGACTTAAAAAGTCCACCAAACCCGCATCGAACTGATTGCGCGTCAGCTGCAAGGATTCTCGCGCTGCCGCCAAGGCTCGTGCCTGGCTGGCCTGCTCCTGCTCCAGGCCATAACGCTCAGACAGTGCATCCTCTACTTCCTTTAGGGCATCCAGCACGGTTTGTCGATAAGCAGCCAACTGCTCATCGTAGCTAGCCTGTGCCTGCTCGACCTGAGCCCGGCGCGCGCCAAAGTCCAGCAAGGTCAAGGCAAAGGCGGGCCCTAAAGACCACACACGCGCAGGGGCAGTCAGCCACTCACTTAAATCCGTACTGCTGAAGCCACCGCTGGCCTTCAGACTCAAGCTAGGGAACCAGGCCGCTTTGGCCACACCAATCTGCGCATTCGCCTGCGCCATACGACGCTCTGCCCGCGCCACATCCGGACGACGTTCAAGCAGGCTGGATGGCAAACCCACCGGTATATCTGGAGCTACGGGCCAAGGCGCGTACTGCACCACCTCAAACTGGGACGGCGCACGTCCTACCAGCACCGCCATAGCGTGTTGATAAGATGCTTTTTCACGATTCAGTGCCAGACGCTGAGTGCGCGCCCCTTCCAGCTGGCTCAGGGCCGCCGCTACATCACCCGGAGCAGAAAAACCGGCATCCAAACGATTCTGATTGATCTGCAAAGAACGCTCATAGGCGGCAATCGTCTGGTCCAATACCCGCTCACTGGACTCCACACTGCGGTACTGAAAATAGGTTTGTGCCAACTGCGATTGCAGGCTTAAACGAGTCGCCGCCATATCAGCCGCACTGGCCTGCAAGCCTGCATCACCCGCTTCTACCTGGCGGCGAATCCGCCCCCACAAGTCCACTTCCCAATTCACGGTGATGCTGGCGTCGTAGGCACTGCTGCTTTGGCTGGTATCACCGGAGCCACTGCCACGCCGTGTCGTGCCTACGGAACTGCCCACCTGCGGGAACTGAGTTGCACGGGTGCCAGACAGCGTTGCCTGTGCCTGACGTACCCGAGCCTGCGCCTGTTGCAGCGTAAAGTTCTGCTCGTTCAGGTTCTGCATCAAGGTGTTCAAGACGCCATCATTCAGGCTTTCCCACCAGGGGCCTCGATCCTGCAAATCCGCCGGCTCCGCCGGTTTCCAGGCAGTGGGGCGAACCTCTTCCCGAAAGTGCTCGCCAAGCGGCGCGTCGGGCCGTTGATAATCAGGGCCGACAGCACATGCGGACAAGGCCAGCACCATCCCTGCCAGTGCAAAGCGCGGAAAAATCATGGTGTTAGAAGTAGGCATATCGGCTTATGTATTCAAGGTTTTCCGGTTTCTGCGATTCATGAAACGGTGTCGCAAACGATCCAGATAAAGATAAACCACCGGCGTGGTGTACAAGGTCAGGATTTGGCTAAGTACCAAACCACCCACAATGGTGACCCCCAGGGGCTGGCGCATTTCCACTCCGGGCCCGGAAGCCATAATCAGGGGAATGGCACCAAAAATCGCAGACAAGGTCGTCATCATGATGGGACGAAAGCGCACCAGGCAGGCCTCATAAATCGCCTCACGTGAATCCATGCCGCGTTCGCGTTCCATCTGCAGGGCATAGTCCACCATCATGATGGCGTTTTTCTTGACGATACCAATCAAGAGAAACACTCCAATCATGGCGATCAGGTTGAATTCGCCACTGGTCATCATCAAGGCCAATAATGCGCCAATCCCGGCAGACGGCAAGGTGGACAAGATGGTAAGCGGGTGCATATAGCTTTCGTACAGCATCCCCAGCACGATATACAGGGCGACCAAAGCCGCCAGGAACATCATGGGCTGCTTGGCCAAGGCATCGAGCATCTGCGCCGTATTACCTTCAAAGCCAGCCTGAATTTCACGGGTTGGCAGTTGAATGCGTGCCATTGCCTGCTCAATTGCCTCTGTTGCCTGACTTAGCGTGACGCCTTCTGCCAAGCTGAAGGAAACCGATTCCGCCACCAACAGGCCCATATGGTTAATGCTGCGTGGCGCTGTGCCTGTACTAAAGCGCGTAAAGGCTGACAAGGGCACTCGTGTGCCATCGCGAGCGACAACCTCGATCTCCTTCAAGGACTCCAGATCCTGAGCAAAGCGTGGCTCCACCTCCATCACCACGTAATACTGATTCAGACGACCAAAAATCGTCGAAACCTGACGCTGTGAAAAGGAGTTGTTCAGCGTACCCGCCACCATGGACATATCAATACCCAGGCGGGTAGCCAGGTCACGGTCAATTTCCAGCTGCACTAAACCGGCCTTATCGTCCGTGCCTGTATCCACGTCCACCAGCTCCGGCAGTTCCGCCATGGCTTGCTGCACTTTGGGCAGCCAGGTTTTCAGCAGCTCAAGATCGCTGCCCAACAAGGAGTAATCGTAAGAACCACTACGGCCCCCACCACCGCTACCCACCGGGATGTCTTGCTGCGGCACCATGAACATGCGCGCACCTGGCGTGGTCGACAAAGGATCTCGCAGACGATTGACGATATCCACCGTACTGGCCTTGCGCTCATCCAAAGGCTTGAGTTCCACCAGAATGAAAGACGAAGTACTGCCACTCCGCCCACCTGCAAACACGGCAACTGAACGAATATCCGGGTCCTGATTCAAGATGGCACGGAAGTGTTCCAGCTTGGGCACCATCGACTGAAACGAAGTCCCCCTGTCTACACGGAAAAAGCCCATTAACTGCCCGGTATCCTGCTGCGGGAACAGCCCTTTGGGCACCACGGTGTACAGGTAAACATTCAACCCAATGGTGGCGAACAGGGAAAACAGCATCAAACGGTGATGCTTCAAGGCCCACTGCAAGGATGTCCGATATCCCTCCCAGCTGACACGGCCAATCCAGCCCAGAAAACGGCTGACAGGATGCGAGGATTCTTTTTCTTGCGGACCAGGACGCAGCAAACGAGCCGACATCATGGGCGTCAGCATCAAAGAGATCACCAGCGACACCAGCACAGCTGTACACAGGGTGACGGCAAACTCCATGAACAAGCGCCCTGCCAGCCCGCCGATCAGCCACAAGGGAATGAACACGGCAACCAGCGACAGGCTCATGGCAGTGACGGTAAAACCTACTTCGCGTGTGCCGCGCAAGGCCGCCCGCATCGGTGACAAGCCTTTTTCCAAATAACGCATGATGCTCTCCAGCACCACAATGGCGTCATCCACTACAAAGCCAGTCGCCACAATCAAGGCCATCAAAGAGATGGTGTTCAGCGTAAAGCCAAACAAATGCATGAAGGCAAACGTGCTGATCAGTGAAGCAGGCACAGCAATGGCCGGAATCAGGGCCGCTCGCCAATTACGCAAGAACAGCAAGACCACCAGAACCACCAAGGCCACCGCAATGATCAAGGTCAGCTGGGCTTCTTCCAAGGTGGCGCGAATGCTGGGGGTGCGGTCCTGTGCCACCGTCAATTGCGCCTGGCTAGGCAGCATTTCTTCAATATCGGGCAGGCGCTCTCGTATGGTGTTAACCGTTTCGATAATGTTGGCACCCGCCTGACGGCGCACAATCAGCAGTACCGCTTCCTGATCATTCCAATAGCCCAGACTGTGGATGTTCTCTACCGAGTCTTCAACCTTGGCCACATCCCCCAAACGGATCACCTGCCCGTTCTGGTTCTTGAGCACCAAAGGATCAAAAAAGCGGGCCTGGTTATATTGCTTGCCCGAATTAATCTGCCACTGCCCCTGCTCACTTTCCAGATAACCGTTAGGCCGCAAGCTATTGGCGTTATTGATTACCGAGCGCACATCATCCAGAGCAATGCCAGCCGATGCCAAGGCTTTGGGATTCAGCCCCACTCGCACCGCCGGTAAAGAACCACCGCCCACATCCACCGACCCGACACCGGGAATCTGTGCCAGCTTCTGCTGCACAATGCCGCTGGCCATATCAAATAACTGAGCTTTATTCGCTGTTTGCGAGGTCAGCGCCAGCACCATGATGGGCATGGAGGACGGGTTCACCTTTTCATAGGTAGGCACACTGGACATGCCCGAAGGCAACATGGGCCGGGCTTGATTGATGGCCGCCTGCACATCACGCGCCGCCCCTTCAATATCCCGGTCCAACTCAAAAACCAGCATGATTTGAGAAGAGCCTTCGCTACTGCGTGAGCTCATCTCCGACACACCGGCAATTGAACCCAAAGCCTGTTCCAAAGGCGTGGCCACGCTGGAGGCCATCGTCTCAGGGCTGGCACCAGGCAAATTGGCCGAGATCGCAATCACCGGAAAATCCATTTCCGGCAAAGAGGCGACGGGCAAAAGCCGCAGCGCCAAGGCCCCTACCAGAACCATGGCCAGCGCCAGCAGGCTGGAACCCACTGGCCGGAAGATGAACAGCGCTAACAAACGTCTCATGACTGCTCGCGCACCGACGGGTTACCACGACGGGTGAAACGATCAAAGAACAGGTAGATGACCGGCGTCGTGAACAAAGTCAGCACCTGACTGGCCAGCAGGCCGCCCACCATTACCAAGCCCAGGGGCTGGCGCAGCTCGGCACCGGAACCTGTAGCCAGCATCAGCGGTATGGCACTGAACAGCGCCGCCAAGGTGGTCATCAAAATCGGACGGAATCGCAGCAGGGCCGCTTGATGGATAGCATCGCGCGGGCTCATGCCCTGTTCTCGCTGCGCTTCCAGCGCGAAGTCGATCATCATGATGGCGTTCTTTTTCACAATGCCAATCAACAAGATGATGCCGATGACCCCCACCATATCCAGGTCCCTTCCGGCCAGCAGCAAGGCCACCAAGGCCCCAATGGCAGCCGATGGCAAGGTCGACAAGATAGTGATGGGGTGGATATAGCTTTCGTACAGCACGCCCAGCACGATGTACATGGTCACGATCGCGGCCAGCATCAGCCACAGAGTGCTGGACAAAGAAGCATGAAACGCCTTGGCTGCCCCCAAATAACGCGTATCCACCGACGAGGGCATCCCTATCTCAGCCGGCACGGTTTCAATCGCTTCGATAGCATCGGACAAGGAATAACCGTCTGCCAAGTCAAAAGACACATTCACTGAAGGAAACTGCCCAAGTCGCTCCACCGACAAGGTGGTGGGCACCAGTTGGATACGCGCCAAAGACGTAATGGGCACCGGCGTTCCAGCCGCAGTCATCACATGGATATTTTCCAGATCCTGCGGGCCTTGGCGGTACTGATCCTGCACTTCCAGCACCACACGGTACTGCGCAGACTGCGTGTAAATGGTGGAGATCAAACGCTGGCCAAACGCATCGTAAAGAGCATCGTCGATATTGGCTTTGGTGACGCCCACACGGGCAGCGGCATCACGGTCAATATCCAGCAGCACTTGCAAGCCATCGTTTTGCAGGCTCATGGACGCTTCTTTTATCTGCGGCAAGGCGTTTACCGCTTCCAGCCAACGCGGCATCCAGGTCACCAACACATTGGTCTCAGGATCAGACAAGGCCATCTGGTACACATTGCGGCTGATCTGATCGTCCACCGTCAGTTCTTGAATGGACTGCTGATAGACCGACAGGCTGGGAATCTCTTTCAGTCGTTCATCCAGCCGGTCCATGATTTCTTTGGCCGTCGCACGGGAACCGATGGGCTTCAGCGCTATCTGCAGGCGGCCATTATTCAAGGTGGCATTGGTACCATCGACGCCAATAAAAGAGGTAACAGTTTCGACATCAGGATCTTCCAGCACAATGGCCACAGCCTGTTGCTGCAGATTTCCCATCGCCCGAAACGAAGCTGTCTGCGGACCTTGAGTGATTGCCTGAATCAAGCCGGTATCTTGCTGCGGAAAAAAGCCTTTGGGGACTATCGCGTACAACAGGCCGGTCAGCACCACGGTGCCCAGCGCCACCCACAAGGTCAGCGTCTGGTGGCGCAGCACCACGATCAGGCCGCGATCATAAGCGGCAATGATGCGGTCCATCTGATCGCCCAACCAAGTGGTGAAGCGGCCATACTGGCGCTCGTTCTCGGGCTTGAGCATGCGCGCGCACATCATGGGGGTGAGCGTCAGCGAGATAAACAAAGAAAGCAAAATCGCCACTGCCAGCGTGATGGCAAATTCACGGAACAGGCGGCCAATGACATCGCTCATGAACAGCAGCGGAATTAGCACAGCAATCAGGGAGATGGTCAGCGACAAGAGCGTAAAGCCAATTTGCGCCGCGCCTTTCAGGGAAGCCTGCAAGGCCGTCTCGCCTTTCTCGATATAGCGAGCGATGTTTTCAATCATCACAATCGCATCGTCAACCACAAAGCCGGTTGCCACCGTCAAGGCCATCAGCGTCAGGTTATTAATGCTGAAACCCCACATCAGCATGATGGCAAAGGTGGCGATCAAGGAAATAGGCACCACTACGCTTGGAATCAGTGTGGCTGTCCAGGTACGCAAGAACACAAAGGTCACCAGCACCACCAGCACAATGGCCAGCATCATTTCCTTTTGCACGTGACTGACCGAATCACGGATAGTCTGGGTCCGGTCTGTGGCAACTGCCACATCCACGCCCACCGGCAAGGATCGACGAATTTCTGGGAGCAGACTTTGAATCTGGTCCACGACATCAATCACGTTAGCGCCGGGCTGACGCTGAATATTGAGCAGGATCGCCGGTACAGTCCCCATCCAGGCGGCTTGACGCACATCCTGCGCATCCCGCACAACCTTGGCCAATTCGCCCAGGCGCACGGCAGCGCCATCTTTGTAGCTGACGATCAGGTTTTCGTAATCTTGCACCGACTTCAGTTGCTCATTGGCACTGATGCTGGTGGAGCGCTGCGGCCCGTCCAAATTCCCCTTGGGCTGATTCACGTTGGCCGCAACCACTGCCTGACGTACGTGACTTAAGGTCAGATTACGCACCGCCAGCGCATTGGGGTCAGCCTGAATGCGCACGGCAGGCTCTTGCCCCCCCGCAATACTGACCAGACCCACCCCCGTGACTTGAGACAGCTTTTGCGCCACGCGCACGTCAATCAAGTCGCGCACCTCGTGCAAAGGCATATTGGGGGAAGTGACAGCCAGCGAGATCACCGGCGTGTCGGCCGGATTGACCTTGTTATAGATAGGTGGTGCGGGCAAATCATTGGGCAACATCGTGGAGGCTGCGTTAATAGCCGCCTGCACTTCTTGCTCGGCCACATCCAGCGGCAAACCCAGATCAAACTGCAGCGTGATACGCGATGCCCCGCCCGAACTGGACGAAATCATCTGCGACAGCCCCGACATACTTCCAAAGCGCCGCTCCAGCGGCGAGGTAATCAAGGCAGCCACCACATCCGGGCTGGCCCCCGGATACAAGGTGACAACCTGAATGGTGGGATAGTCCACCTGCGGCAAAGCAGCGACCGGCAACATGCGGTAAGCCAGCAAACCGGACACCAGCAAGGCTACCATCGCCAGGGTGGTAGCCACCGGGCGCAGAATGAAAAGGCGGGACATGCTCACGGCTTACTCGCTTGCAGGACGTGGACGGCGACCCTCACCCGCGCGCTTGCTCTGCTCCGGTTTGGCAGCATCTGGCTGGGCCTGTTTTTCCTGGGCCTGACCGTCCTGCTGCATCACCTCAACTTCCGAGCCTTCACGCAAACGGTCAGTGCCTTCAACCACAACACGATCGCCCTCTTTCAGGCCCGTTTTAATCAGCGTCAATTCCAAGGTGGCCGTACCCAGCTCCACAACCTGAATATGCACCTTGTTCTCGGCATCCAGCGTGTACACGTAGGTGCCTACCGAACCGCGCTGTACCGCATGCGATGGGATCAACAACCCTTTTTCCTGCCCCAAGAACACGCGTGAATTCACAAACTGATTGGCAAACAAAGTTTCGTCCGCATTATCGAACTCGGCTTTCACTTTCAACGTGCCGGTATTGATATCAATCTGATTATCCAGGGCTTGCAAACGGCCTTTGTCAGACAAAAGCTGGCCTTTGCTGTCAATCAGGGACACGCGTAGCGAACCCTGGTTTTGCTTCATGGCTTCCAGCAAGCTACTGAGCTGGTTTTGCGGCAAGGAAAATTCGGCAGCAATAGGATCGATCTGGGTAATGATCACAATGCCGTCCGTATTGCCTGCCGACACCAGGTTGCCCTGGTCCAGCTTGCGCAAGCCCAGCCGCCCGTCCAGCGGTGCGGTGATGCGTGTACGATCCAGCTGCACCTGAGCCCGAGCGACTTCTGCCTGATTGGATTTGATCTGTGCCTGCAACTGCTGCACAGCGGTTTCCTTGGTTTCCAAAGCCTGACGGGCAATGGAGTTTTGCTGGAACAGCACACGGTGACGCTGCAGCTCTTGCTGCGCACCTTTCAGTTGTGCCTGATTTTGAGCCAGTTGCCCACGCGCTTGATCCAGCTGCACCTGATAGGTACGCGGATCAATCTCGGCCAGCAAATCACCCGCTTTGACGCGTTGCCCATCCTTGAAGTAGATGCGCTGCAAAACGCCATCGACTTCACCACGAATGGCCACCGTCTGCAGGGGCTTAACAGTGGCAATGGCATTCAGGGTTTGATCGATCAAACCGTGTTGCACCGTGGCTACCTGGACCGGCACTTTAGTAGAACCCATCATGCCGCGTGGCCCGCGCATCGGGCTGACAGACTGAGAGGAGCTAGACAGGGCGTAATAAACAAGGCCTGCTGTCAGCAGCAGCCCTACTATCACCCAGACATAGAAAGATCGGGACCGCCGACCCCTGCCTGCGTTCAACTCCGACATGAATACTCCCCGGCTAAAACTTGATTGTCTCTATACAAGGTCTAAAGAAGCGTTTAAGCACTACCTATCGCGACCGTGCCACGCATTATGCAAGCAAAATGAGGTGGCAGATGGCATCAAACGATAAAGAAATGCATGGGCTGGCAAATTAGCAGCACACGCTAGACCAAGCTGGCTCAGCAAGTATAAAAGCGCCTGTCTGAACCTTATATGAACAGCGTTTTCAGCCGAAGTTACAACGTGCCAGCCGAAAGGGAATATCTACGGTCACGGCCTGCGGTTTCAATTGATTGTCTTGCTGCACAAAGCGTATCCAGATTACGTAGCGGTTCGCGCTCATTTCCGGATAAATGCATGCACCGGCATCCACCCACACACGCAGCAACTGGAAGGTTTTGCCTGCCAGCATTTCCTGATAGGAACCATCGCGAGCGACTTGATCGGCTGAGTCGCCAGACTGACGCAGCAAACGCAAAATCAAGGCCAGCCCCTGATACAAAGGCAAGAAAGACTCGGACCAACGACGCAAATCCTGAACACGTTCGGTGTCGGGCCGTTGCTGCCAGGAGTAATAAGAAGGCATATCCACTTGAGAGGTGCCGCCCGGCACGGCCACGCGGCCGCGCAAACTGGCCAGCCACTCGTTTTCCCGCAAACCCTGTCCTACCCGCCCCTGGGCAGACAAGTCCGCAGCAGCCTGGACAATCTGGTCGATCATTTTGTCCAGCGCCTGCAACTGCACACCGGGGTGCTCGCGCAGCGCGGCCAATGCCACGCGCTGGCGCTCCAGGTCCTGCAAAACAGCAGAACGCAAATCGGTACGATCCGCGATGTCCAGCAGATCAAATAAGGTCGCTACAGCAATCAGCAATCTGATGCGAGTACGCATCCTGGTTGGCTGAAAAATGAAACAGCCTATCGAACAAGTATTCGACTCTCAGTAAAGCCCGGACACGCTCATTGCATGGGTATTCGTATAGAGTCACGCGTTTAAAAACCTTTATTTGTCGGCTGGGGGTCAAACACGTCGCGCTGTCAGGCGGTCAAGGCACACCAGTTCTGGTGCACGAGCCGCGCTCGTTCTTCCAACAAGGGCAAAGTGGTCTGTCCATCGTTCAGAACAATATCGTCCGCTACCGCCAGGCGCTGCTGGCGTTGGGCCTGCGCGGCCATAATACGTTCAATTGTGGCCACTGCCAGCCCGTTACGCTGTTGAACACGCGCAATCTGGGTCGCTTCATCACAATCCACAACGCAAATGCGGTCAACGCGGTCGCGCCATCGTCCTGACTCCACCAGCAAGGGTACAACCACAACAAGATAACATCCTTGCGCTTTCAAGGTCTGTGCTTTTGTTACGGTCCAAATCAGGGGATGAATGATCGCTTCCAGACGATGGCGAGCCTTGGGATCTTCAAACACACAGGCACGCATCCAGTCCCTGTCCATGGAGCCATCAGGCGCCAAAGCATCAGCGCCAAACTCCTGGCGTATAGGCTCGATCGCCAGACCACCGGGTGCCGTCAATTCATGAGCGATTACATCCGTGTCCACCACGGCCGCCCCCCAGGAGGCGAAAAAATCGGCCACCTTACTTTTGCCCGACCCAATTCCACCCGTCAGCCCAATCGTCAGCATGCGCAATCCACTGATAAAAAACAAAACTGTAACGTACCCGCGCCAATCCTCCTACCCTGGGATAGACCTGATACTGTCCGGCCACCCTCTGTCTAGCGTAGAATTCAGCTATCACTGTCCACGGAAGCCCGCCATGTCTTTCACCAAGATTTCCCCTTTGCGCTCTCTTACTCTGCTTTCGGTCGTTTTGCTGGCAGCTTGTGCCCAGGCCCCCGTACAGCAAGCCCCCAACGAGGGCCGTGACTCCACCCAAAAAGATGCCCTGCGCCAAGCACAAGGCAGCGGCACCACCCGCGCCCCTTCGCAAATCAATCTAGGCTTTGGCAACAAGGAAGGCCTGCACCCGCTGACACCAGCGCGCGCCGACCAAGCCGCCGCCCAGGCTGATCGCAGCGTGGCAGAACTGGCAGAGCCCAAGACTTTCCTGGGCACCTTGTCCTGCCCGCCCCAAGGCGGTGCTTGTGAGCCCTACAAAATCAGCGTCACGCTGGCCCCGGCGGGTCAATGGCGTTTGCGCGCCAGCCCCTTGGGCACAGGTGAAGAGCATCGCATGAGTGGCTGCTGGGTTCCTATCGGCACCCAACCCACCCGCATCGCTTTATTGGCCAGCAACGATTCGACACTGGCTGACCTGAGCTTTGTGAACAACAACGTTTTGCGTATTCACTCCTTTAACCAGCAGCGTCCCACGCTGGAGAGCCACCTGACACGTCAAGCCGACATTGACCCTGTCAGTGAACTGGACGGCCAGCCCATGCCGGCTTGCCGCTAGGCTAAGGCAGCCCGCCCACCAAAATGGGCGGCAGCACATCCCGCAAACCTGGCTCGCTGAACACAAAGCGAGTCAGCTCAACCGCATTGCGTACGCGTAGTTTCTGGAATACACGTGCCCGGTGCGCCTCCACCGTACGCTGGGAAATCTCCAATTCAGCCGCGATAACCTTGTTCGCTTTCCCAATAGCGATGTAGGACAGCACGTCGCGCTCACGCGGGGTTAGGCTTTCAAAAAGCACAGAGGCGGGAAGGTGACCATTCAATACCATGTCAGTCTCGTATATCTGTACCAGGCGAACAGGCCGCCTGCGATGTGAAGAGTTAACCATAGACAGAGTTTGTCATTTTAGGCAGGCAATGCGCGACTGTTAACTTAGGCAGGATGTTTTTGTCACGGGACTAATATAGATAGCCTCTTTTTGGAATGCTGATAAACGGCTATTTTCATGCGCTTATTGATCATCCGAAGAACTGGTTTTTAATATTTGAAATCAGCCTTAGCCTATGTCAAAAACCTCATACCTAGATCTCAGGGCTACAGCTGAGGTCTGAACCACCCGCGTGATCATCTGCAAAGAATGCCTTAGCAGGCACGGCGCACTCCTCCCTGCACCCTCCATTCACGCTGATCTGTAGGCATAAAAAAAGCACAGTAAAAACTGTGCTTTTTTCACGCATGCTCACCAGAAAATCAGGCTTTAACCATTTCCAGGTTATCGATCAAACGGGTCGCACCCAATTTAGCGGCTGCCAGGGCCACCAGCGGCTCTCCGGCCTGAACCTGCTCCTCTGTGGGCTCCAGCAAATCAGACTGACGGCGCAAAGCCATATAGTCCACTTTCCAGCCCAGATCCGTCATCTTCTTGGTCGCATATGCCTCGATCTCCTCGCGGCTCTGACCTTGCTGCAAGCGTTCGTTCATCTCTTGCAGGGCATAGTAAATCTGCGGTGCCTGAGCACGCTCTTCAGGGCTCAGATAGCGATTCCGCGAAGACATGGCCAAGCCATCAGCTTCCCGCACTGTCTCATGAGCCAGAACTTCTACTGGCAGCTGAAACTGGCGCACCATTTGGCGCACCACCATCAGTTGCTGATAGTCCTTTTTCCCGAACACGGCCACTCGTGGTTGCACACAGGAAAACAGCTTGAGCACAACCGTACACACGCCCTCAAAGAAATCCGGGCGGAAGTGACCTTCCAGAATACGGCCCAGGTGATCGGGCGGGCTGACACGGAAATTCTGCGGCTCTGGGTACATCTCGCGCTCGGAGGGAGCAAACAAGACGTACACGTCACGCTCTTGTTCCATCTTCTGTGCGTCGTCCTGCAAGGTGCGCGGGTAACGATCAAAGTCCTCGTTAGGTCCGAACTGCAAACGATTCACAAAAATACTGGCTACCACCGGATCGCCATGCTGGCGAGCCATTTTCATCAAGTCCAGGTGGGCTCGATGCAAATTCCCCATAGTAGGTACAAATGCCACGCGTGTCTGGCCTTGGAGCTGATCGCGCAGTTCTTGGATGTTATGGACGACTTTCAAAAAATTCTCCGCTACGGAATAAGATCAGGCCCATCGGCCTGTGCTCGAATATAAGTCAGGCGTAGATAAATAGGAGCGTAGGGCTCGGCCTGAGTAATTTCAAGCAGTGACTCTCGTGCCAATTCCAGCATCGCCAGAAAATGCACGACAAGCACCGCCGCCGGATCACCGTGATCCAGCCGTTCACTGAACAACTCCGTGAACTCCATAAAGCGCACATTTTGCAAACGCCGCAAAATCTGGCTCATGTGATCGCGTACCGACAACTGCTCGCGCGTAATCTTGTGGCTGGCATTTAACTTGGCCCGCCTCAAAATTCCCAACCAGGCCTGACGCAAGTCATCTGCGTTGACCTCGGGCGGGATAGCTTCGATCACTAATTCAGCCTGAGCATTGGCCAGCAGGTAATCGCGTCCCTGCAAGGGCAGCTCGTCCAGACGACGCGCACCTTCCTTCATGCGCTCGTACTCCAGCAGACGGCGCACCAACTCGGCACGTGGATCGTCAACCTCCTCGCCTGTATCCGCACGACGCACCGGCAAGAGCATACGAGACTTGATCTCGATCAGCAGTGCGGCCATCAGCAAATACTCGCCTGCCAGCTCCAGATTGCTGGTACGGATCTGTTCCACATACGCCAGATACTGCCCTGTAACCTGGGCCATCGGAATGTCCAGGACATTGAAGTTTTGCTTTCGGATCAGGTACAGCAATAAATCCAGCGGGCCTTCAAAGGCATCCAGAAAAACTTCCAGGGCATCGGGCGGAATATACAGATCCTGAGGGATCGCAAACAAAGGCTCGCCATAAAGACGCGCCCGCACATCCTCGGGTTGAGGATCGGGCGCCTCTACGACAGGCGGCTGTGCGATCTCACTCACAGGCTCAGGTGCACAGATTTAGTTGTTTTCGTAGTACACGTAAGGTTTTTGAGGCGTACGAGCAGCCTTGTAACCGTCTTGCAGTTCCTGATCGATCTGCTTGTCCCACAGGCGATAGCGGCCTTCGCGCTGCCGTGCCTCGGTATCTGCATTCTGATCTTTATACTGTTTAAGAAACTGGGTAATTTCGGATTCGAAATTCTTTGCCATAATACCTGTACGCCTAAATAAATTGGATAACAGAAAA
>SMEN01000228.1_pt1 | contig 32932 bp, 32 predicted proteins | sample 2456271 | NCBI WGS metagenome assembly SMEN01 (sample SAMN10132593, study PRJNA489261) | soil metagenome | isolation source: day1 control-loamy sand soil ammended with raw manure from dairy cow... | place: USA | collected 2015-04-01 | reverse complement strand
CAGGAAGCTCGCCGCGGCCCGCCGGCCCGAGGCCTGCGCGGACCGCACCGTCAGCTGCCAGCGGGCGGAGAAGCCGGCCAGGGCTGCGGGGATCCACCCCGGATCCTCCAGGTTCTCCAGCGAAGCGGCGAGTTGCGCGGCGCCCGCCACCGCGAGCGATCCGCCCTGGCCGGCCAGTAGCGACACCGCACCTCCGGCATCACCCAGCAGCACCGTGTTCCCGTGCGACAGCCGCGGCATCACCACCTGCGCCACCACGTCGTCGTAGGGCTCCTGCGGGCACAGCTGCAGCAGCCGGTCCACGGTTGCCCCCAGCCCGGTGAAGTGCCGGCGCAGCCTGTCGCGGGCGTTGTGCGGGTCCCCGGGCAGCGCCCGGTACACCAGCAGCGTGGCCACGCGCCCGTCGCGCAGCCCGTAGTACGCGGCGGTGCGCCCGATGCTGTCGGTGAGCACAAAGCGGTGCCGGGCGCCCGCGTTGATCTCCGGCTCGGCCACGATGTACGCCGCGGCGCGCATGCCCAAATCCCGCAGCCACCCGGACTCGGGACCGAATACCCCCTCGCGCACCCGCGAATGCAGCCCGTCGGCGCCGATCAGCAGGTCGGCCTCGAACCAGCGGCTTTGTCCATGCTGGTCCTCGGCCACGAGCGCGACCGCCCCCGGCCGCTGCACTACGCGCGCCGCCCGGCACCCGTAGTGCAGGTGGATGCCGCCCGCTGGCGCATCACCGAGCGCGCGCAGCGCCGCGGTTTCCAGATCCGGTCGCAGCAGGCTGAGCACGTTGCCTCCCGCCAGCGCGGAGAACTGTTCGTAGTCCAGCCGGGCGGTCTCCCGGCCGTCGACATCGACATAGGCCGCGGCCCGGACGCGGTGTGCTGCCTGCGCCAGGTACGGGTAGAGCCCGATGCGCTCCGCGGCCCGCACCCCGGGACCGAAGAAGTCCATCATGTACCCTTCCGGCCGCGGCCCGGGCGCGCGCTCCAGCACGTCCACGGACCAGCCGGCCAAGCCCAGCTGCCGGGCCGCGACCAGCCCGGCGATTCCGGCTCCCACGATGAGCGCCCGCATGCTGCACCTGATTTCCCCGACGCGACGATATTCCCATTCTTCGCCCGCCGCTGCGTCCGTGTCCAGCATCCGCCCTGTCCACAATGTGACACAAAGGCGCAACAGTTTCAGCACCCGCCGAGGGCCGGTGTTATGCTCAACACGTGCATTTCGAGCTTCTACTACTACTTAGCCGCTGCGAGGATCCAACGGACCGCTAGTGGTCCCTCGGCCGACCCCTCGTTGCGGAGTAAGCTCTTGTCTGGCCCCACACAAACTACGCACCAACTTTTTGTCTAGGGGACAACCGAAATGCAGAACATGCAGAAATCTTCGAACATGCCAATCCACAAGTATGTTCCGTTCCAGGACCAGATCGAGGTCAATCTGCCCGATCGCACCTGGCCCGACAAGTACATCACCAAGGCCCCGCGCTGGTGCGCGGTCGACCTGCGCGACGGCAACCAGGCGCTGATCGACCCGATGAGCCCCGAACGCAAGCACAAGATGTTCGACCTGCTGGTGCAGATGGGCTTCAAGGAGATCGAGGTCGGCTTCCCGTCCGCCTCGCAGACCGACTTCGACTTCGTGCGCCAGCTCATCGAGCAGAACCGCATCCCCGAGGACGTCACCATCCAGGTCCTCACCCAGTCCCGCGAGCACCTGATCGAGCGCACCTACCAGGCGCTGGAAGGCGCCAAGCAGGCGATCGTGCACCTGTACAACTCCACCTCGATCCTGCAGCGCGAGGTCGTCTTCCGCCAGGACCAGGACGGCATCGTCGACATCGCCGTGCAGGGCGCGCGCCTGTGCAAGAAGTACGAAGAGCAGATGACCGGCACCAAGATCACCTACGAGTACTCCCCGGAGTCCTACACCGGCACCGAGCTGGAGTTCGCCAAGCGCATCTCCGAGGCCGTGGCCGAGGTGCTGGAGGCCAGCCCGGAGAACAAGATGATCCTGAACCTGCCGGCCACCGTGGAAATGGCCACCCCGAACGTGTACGCCGACTCCATCGAGTGGATGCACCGCAACCTGGCCAACCGCGACTCGATCATCCTCTCGCTGCACCCGCACAACGACCGCGGCACCGGCGTGGCCGCCGCCGAGCTGGGCTACCTGGCCGGCGCGGACCGCATCGAGGGCTGCCTGTTCGGCAACGGCGAACGCACCGGCAACGTGGACCTGGTGACCCTGGGCATGAACATGTTCGGCCAGGGCATCGACCCGCAGATCGACTTCTCCGACATGGACCACATCCGCCGCACCGTCGAGTACTGCAACCAGCTGCCGGTGCCCGAGCGCAGCCCGTACGGCGGCGACCTGGTGTTCACGGCCTTCTCCGGCTCCCACCAGGACGCCATCAAGAAGGGCCTGGAGGCCATGGAAGCCAAGGCCGGCGAGCAGGGCAAGGACCTGGACGAGCTGGTCTGGGCCGTGCCGTACCTGCCGATCGACCCGAAGGACATCGGCCGCTCCTACGAGGCAGTGATCCGCGTGAACTCGCAGTCCGGCAAGGGCGGGGTGGCCTACCTGCTGAAGAACGACTACAACCTGGATCTGCCGCGCCGCGCGCAGATCGAGTTCTCCGGGGTAATCCAGAAGAAGACCGACGCCGAGGGCGGCGAGGTCTCCTCCTCGACCATCTGGAACGTCTTCCAGGACGAATACCTGCCGGCCGAAGAAGGCTCGGGCCAGGAGACCTGGGGCCACTACCGCATCGCGTCGGCCACCGCGGCCTCCGCCGAGGACGGCAGCTTCCAGCTGGACGCCAAGCTGGTCATCGACGGCGCGCCGCATGAGCGCTCCGCCGGCGGCAACGGCCCGGTCTCCGCGCTGGTGCACATGCTCAACGAGGACGGCGTGGACCTGCGCGTGCTGGACTACTCCGAGCACGCGATGAGCGAGGGCGGCAACGCCCGCGCCGCGGCCTTCGTCGAATGCGCCGTGGGCGACCGCATCCTGTGGGGCGTCGGGCTGGACACGAACACCAACATCGCCGCGCTGAAGGCAGTGGTTTCCGCGGTCAACCGCGCGATCCGCGACGCGAAGTAGCCGCCGCCAGCGCCAACGCACGTCGCCAACGCCACGGCCAGCATCTCCTCGCTGGCCGTGGCGTTGTGCATTCTGTCGGTGGCCAGGTGGGAGAATTGAGCACGTGTCCAGATCAGGTTTCGCCTCCAAGAGCTACCGCACCCGCGGCATCGTTCTGCGTACCCACAAGCTGGGGGAGGCCGACCGCATCATCACGCTGCTCACCCCCAACGGGATCGTGCGCGCCGTGGCCAAGGGCGTGCGCCGCACCACCTCGCGGCTCGGGGCGACCCTCGAACCATTCATGGAGGTCGAGGCCCAGCTGGTGATGGGACGCAACCTGGACATCGTCTCCCAGGCCCAGCTGCGCCATGCCTACGGCCAGCTGCTGGTGGCCGACTACCCGAGCTACACCGTGGCCAACGCCATGGTGGAAATCGCGGAGAAGCTGCTGGAAGCCGACAGCGACTCGACCCTGCGACAGTACCGTCTGCTGCACGGAGCCCTCGCGTTGCTCTCCAAGCTCGCGGTCGAGCCCGGGGCCGTGCTGGACTCCTACATCCTGCGCGCCCTGTCCATCGCAGGCTGGGCCCCGTCCTTCACCAGCTGCGTGCGCTGCGGCAAGCCCGGCCCCCATGAAGCGCTGCACGTGCAGCTGGGCGGCGTGGTGTGCGCCGACTGCCGGCCCTCCGGTTCGCTCTCCCCGCACCCGGTCACCATCCAGTACCTGCAGGCGCTGCTGGAGGGGGACTGGGATGCCGTCGCCCTGGCCGGGCCGCGCGCCCGCAAGCAGGCGGCGGAGATCGTCGCCAATTACCTGCAATGGCACCTGGAGCGTGCCGTCAAGTCCCTACGCCATGTGGAGAGATCATGAAGAAGCTGCCCAAGATCAACGGCCGCCGCGGTCCTGTCGCACCGTTCGCGCACCCGCAGAACCCGGTCATGCCGCAGATCCCGAAGGAGCTCATCCCGGAGCACGTCGCCATCGTGATGGACGGCAACGGCCGCTGGGCCAACCAGCGCGGCCTGCCGCGCACCGAGGGGCACCGGGCCGGCGAGGCGGCGCTGCTGGATGTCATGGCCGGCGCCGTGGAAATGGGCATCAAGTACGTCTCCGTCTACGCGTTCTCCACCGAGAACTGGAAGCGCAGCCCCGAGGAGGTCCGCTTCCTCATGGGTTTCTCCCGCGACGTGCTGCGTCGCCAGCGCGACACCCTGAACTCCTGGGGCGTGCGCATCCGCTGGTCCGGCCGCGAGCCGAAGCTGTGGAAGTCGGTCATCAACGAGCTGCGCGAGGCCGAGGAGCTGACCCGCGAGAACACCGGCTGCCAGCTGACCATGTGCGTGAACTACGGGGGACGGGCCGAGCTGGGCGATGCCATGGCGGCGATTGCCCGGGATGTCGCCGCGGGCAAGCTGCGGGCCTCCTCGGTCGGGGAGAAGACCATCGGCAAGTACCTGCACGCCCCGGAATTGCCGGATGTCGACCTGTTCCTGCGCACCAGCGGCGAGCAGCGCACCAGCAACTTCCTGCTGTGGCAGTCGGCCTACGCCGAAATGGTGTTCCTTGACCAGCTGTGGCCCGACGTCGACCGCCGCACCCTGTTCACCGCGGTGGAGGAATACGCCCAGCGCGACCGGCGCTACGGCGGGGCGATCGACAAGCCCGGCGCTTAACCGTCCAGCATCTTCAGCCACAGGTTCAGATCCCTGAACGCGGTGGCGCGGGCGGGTTCCGCCGAGGTGAAGACATCGTGCATGGCCCCCTCGACCTCCGAAAGGGTCACGAAGCTGCCGAGCTTCAGCGCGCGCAGGCGCGTCTGGGTGACGTCGATGACCGAATCGGTGTACTGCATCTGCTCGGAATATGCGGTGCTGAAGTGCGAGGACTTCGAGGTCATCACCAAGACCGGCAGGCTCAGCTCCAATCCCCGGGCCACCCGGGCGTGGCCTTCCAGGATGGTGTGCAGCCAGCCCGCGGTGGTGGGGAAGGCCAGCGTCGGGCGCCACACGGGATGGATATCCCACTGGCCGCTGGCCTGGTCGCTGAGCGACTGCCAGTAGTGGTCGAACTGGTTGGCCAGCACCTTGCGCCGCGGGTTGCTGCGCGACATTGCTTCCATCAGCCCGTTGATCGGCACGCGCAGGAATGCCGTGCCCTGGAACTCCAGCCACGGGGCATTGAGCACCAGTCCCTTGACGTTCGGCGACGTGCGTGAAATCCACAGGCTCAGCACCAGCCCGCCCATGGAGTGCCCCTGTGCCACGATCGGCAGCTGCGGGTGCTCGCGGCGAAGAAGGCCAAGGCTCGCGTTCAGCTCCAGGTCGAGGTCTTCCAGGTTCGATATGTACCCGGGAAGCTCGTGCTCCTTGCGAAGGCTGCGCCCATGGTGGCGCAGGTCCAAGGCGTAGAAGTGGTAGCCCCGGTGGTACCAGAACTCGGCCAGCTCACGGTTGTAGAAGTAGTCGCTCCAGCCATGGACCGACAGCACCACCCCCTTGGCCCGGCGGCCGAGTTTTCTGAACCAGCCCGGGGGCGAGTAGCGCACGAGCGTCGCCAGCAGCGGCCCCTCGGCATCGGCTCCGAAGTCAAGGGTCTGGTACTCGTAGCCCGGACCCAGCGGATCGGGCGCCCAGACACCCCGCGGTGTGGAGGGCATGAATTCGGGCCATCTCACCGTGGGAAGAAGTTCTGCGACCGTCATGAAATCAGCTTACCGACCTCAAGTTGTCTACAGACCCCATTTCACGGGAAGATTGGAACCATGCGCATTTATCCTTTGGTCTTCAAGCATGTTTTCACCAAGATGGATCCTGAAAAGGCCCATCACTTCGCTTTTGACGCGATCAAGATCGCCCAGCGCGTTGGCTTGACCAAGGCAGCCCGCAAGTTCTTCGCCCCGGCCCCCAAGCTGAAGCGCACCGTCATGGGCATCGATTTCCCCTCCCCATTCGGCCTGGCCGCAGGTTTCGACAAAGGGGCCACCGGCATCATGGCCTTGAGCGACATCGGTTTCGGCCACGTCGAAATCGGTACCGTGACAGGACAGGCCCAGCCCGGCAACCCGCAGCCGCGTTTGTTCCGACTGGTTGAGGACCGTGCGGTCATCAACCGCATGGGATTCAACAACGAAGGCGCCGAAGTCGTTGCCGCGCGCGTGGCGCAGGCACGCCAGCAGTTGAAGGCGGACTACGCGGAAAACCGACCCGTGGTCGGCGTCAACATTGGCAAGACCAAGGTCGTCGAGCTTGGTGACGCGGTGGGCGATTACCTCGTTTCAACCCGCCAGCTAGCCATTCATGCCGACTACCTGGTCGTCAACGTGTCCAGCCCGAACACTCCGGGACTGCGGCTGCTGCAGAGCGTCGAAACGCTGCGGCCCCTGTTGACCGAAGTCGGAGAACTAGCGGACCACGTTGCCGGACGCCACGTCCCGTTGCTCGTCAAGATCGCTCCGGATCTGAGCGACGAGGACATCGCCGACGTCGCGAAGCTCGCCACCGAACTGGAACTCGACGGCATCATCGCCACCAATACCACCATCGGGCGCGAGGGGCTGAAGAGTCCTGCGGCGAAGGTCGAGGAGATCGGTGCGGGGGGCCTGTCCGGAGCCCCGCTGAAAGAGCGTTCGTTGCAAGTCCTCCGCCAGCTGCGAGCCCTGGTTCCGGCCGAGATGGCAATCATCGCCGTTGGCGGCGTGACCGATGCGAAAGACGTGAAGGCCCGCTTGGACGCAGGTGCAGACCTCGTGCAGGGTTATACGGCATTCCTTTACGAGGGACCGTTCTGGGCGCGCTCGATCAATCGCGAGTTGGAGCGCATGCTCTAGCCAAGACCCCATCAGCCAGAATAATGGAGCTTCGGACCGGCAACGGTTCGGAGCTCCATTGTCTTAATCGGTGCAGGCTAAGATCCACGGCATTTCCCACGGCCACCTGACCGCCGCGAGACACGGGTTTGGGGGAGTAGCCGCTTCAGGAAATTCCTTGTTCCGCCACTCACAAGATGCACAACTTGTCCGGGATTCATGTGCGAGACGGGGGCAAAGAACCTTGTATCGGCGATTACAAGGGTGCGGCGCCCGTGCAGGAATACTCGCGCGAACCGTCCTGCGGCTCCAACAGAGGTTTCAGCCCACGCCCGCGCGTGGTTTTAACCACGATCTCTCCGCCCTCATCAAGCCCCTGCCTTTGTGCGAGGGCTTGCCGTCCGTCGTTCAATGCAATGGGGAACAAACTTTAAAGGTGGTGGAAGGGGAGCTTCGGTCCCGTCGTCGAGAGCCGCCGGCGTAGTCCGAATCCTTCGTCGGCGCTTGCTTTCGGATAAGAGAAAGGGCGGATTCCAATCGGAATCCGCCCTTTGAAGTTGTCCAGATCGACTAGTCGATCGATGCTCCACGCTTGACCTGCGGCTTGGGCAGGCGCAGCTTGCGGAACTGCATGCCTCGCATGGTCGCGTACATGCGAACGCCGCGATCCAGCGAGCCGAACTTGGAGACAAGGCGACGCTTCAAGATCGAGGTCGTGACAATTGCCTCGATAATGATCACGGCAATCAGGACCCACAGCGCAACCTGGACGTACATCTGCACGGCCAGGTTGCCGCTGAAAGTCAGCGAAACAACAAGGAAAGCGAGGATGAAGAACATCATGAATTCGCCCACCATCCAGCGGGAGTCAATGAAGTTTCGCGCATAGCGCTTCTGCGGCCCCTTGTCGCGAGCCATCAAGTAGCGTTCATCACCGGTTTCGTTGGCGATACGCAGGCGGTTCTGGGACTCGATACGCTGCTGGCGTTCGGCCTCCTTTGCGGCCTTGCGATCGGTCGGGACCAACGGACGCTGGCGATTGGCCTGCTGCGCGCTGCGCTTGGGCGTCGGTCCAGCCTTACGACCGTCGGTCGATTCAGAAGCCTGGTCAACAGGCTCCACATTTACTTGGGATTGAGATTCATCCTTCTTACGTCCAAACACCCCTCTATCCTAGCGGGGATTGAATCATCAGGTGACATTCACAACCACAAGAATTGCTAGGCTGAAACCATGTCATCAAATTCAATGCCTGAGGCCTCCGCACACGGTGTGGATGTAGCTAGCCTCAAGAACCACATCCAGTTGAACTTCGAGCAGATCCTCGAAGAGCTGAGCTCGCTGGTCGCCATCCCCAGCATCGCGTGGGAATCTTTCGACCCGGCAAACCTGGAGAAATCCGCAGAAGCCGTGGCGGCCTTGGCCAGAGGCGCCGGCATGCCCAGCGTGGAGATCCTGCGCGAACCCACTGACTCGGGAATCATGGGTGCTCCAGCAGTTGTCGCCCGCCGCCCTGCGGCCCCCGGCAAGCCAACCGTGCTGCTCTACGCCCACCATGACGTTCAGCCCCCAGGCGATGAAGCGGACTGGAACACCCCGGTCTTCGAGGCAACCCGCGTAGGGGACAGGCTTTACGGGCGAGGAGCCGCAGACGACAAGGCCGGCATCATGGTGCACATCGCCGCATTGCGTGCGGTGCTGGACTCGGTGGCGGACTTCGGCGTCGGCGTCACCTACTTCTTCGAAGGCGAAGAGGAAGCCGGTTCGCCGTCCTTCCGCAACTTCCTCGAAGCACACCAGGACAAACTTGCGGCAGACGTCATCATCGTCGCCGACTCCAGCAACTGGGCGGTAGGCACCCCGGCGCTGACAAGCTCCCTTCGTGGTATGTGCGCCGCAGAGATCACCGTGCGTTCGCTTCGGCACGCCGTGCACTCCGGAATGTTCGGAGGGCCGATCCTCGACGCGCCGATTCTCGCCGCAAAACTCATCTCCACCTTCCACGACGAGGACGGCTCGGTGGCAATCGCCGGTCTTGTGTCCAATGACTCCGCGGATGTCGACTTCGATGAAGCTGAATTCCGCCGCGATTCCGGCGCGCTTGATGCCTACTCGCTTGCCGGCACCGGCAAGATCACCGATCGGCTGTGGAATAAACCAGCCCTCAGTGTCATTGGAATGGATATGCCGAGCGTCGACCATTCCTCGAACACCCTGATTCCGCAGGCTCGATTCAAGGTTTCGATGAGGTTGGCGCCGGGGCAAGATCCAGCCAAGGCCCTGGAAGCCTTCGAGGAACACGTCAAGAACGTCGACCTCAGGGGAGCGGAAGTACAGTTCAAGGCAGTGGAAGCCGGCAATGCCTACCTGGCAGACCTGGCCGCCTCAGCCAACGACACCGCATCCTGGGCGCTGGAACAAGCCTGGGGAGTTGTACCGGTCCACATGGGGCTAGGCGGCTCCATTCCGTTCATCGCCGACCTTTCGGAAATTTTCCCGGAAGCGCAGATCTTGGTGACCGGCGTGGAGGATCCTGACTCGCGAGCCCATTCGGCGAACGAGTCCCTGCACTTGGGAGATTTCCAGCATGCGATTGAAGCGGAAGCGCTGCTTCTGGCCCGGATCAACGCCGAAGGCCTATGAGCCGCGTCATAGACGCAGTTCAAGGGGAAGCATTATTCGGGTCCCCGTCGTACGATAGAACTAAGAACAAAGGCCCCAAGTGCCCGTCACAACGATGAAACTTGGTGCCTAACCAAGCAGTTCGGGAGGAAATGATGACTGCAGCCGTAGACCAGACCAAGGGTGATCCAACCGAGGTCCCAACTCACGACGTCAATATTTCAGATGTCGCAGCAGCCAAGGTTCGCTCGCTTCTGGAGCAGGAAGGCCGCGATGACCTGCGCCTGCGCATTGCAGTGCAGCCGGGCGGTTGCTCCGGCCTCATCTACCAGCTCTACTTCGATGAGCGCATGCTCGACGGAGACGCAGTGCGCGACTTCGACGGCGTGGAAGTTATCGTCGACAAGATGAGTGTTCCCTACCTTGCCGGCGCCTCCATCGATTTCGAGGACACCATTTCCAAGCAGGGCTTCACCATCGACAACCCAGCAGCCTCCGGTTCCTGCGCCTGTGGAGATTCCTTCCACTAGGCCCTAGGGAACTAACGCCGCTGTTCAAACGTTGAAGAAATTTCTCGTTTGAACAGCGGCGTTTTTCGGTATTCTGGGTGCCGAGAGGGTAAGCTCTACGTTAAGTAGTAAAACTATGTTTCGCTTCATAAGCCACCTCACCGTGCAAGCAGTAATTCGCGAGGTGACTTATGAAGACCACATTCTGCACCAACAAAGAGGAAGGGCCGTCTGTGAGTTCGCAAGACCGAACCGGCAGTCGCGGTAAAGCCAAGGCCAAAGTATTAGCCTTGGTCGGCACCAGCGCATTGCTGTTGACGGGATGTTCAGCGGAAGTTCAACGCGGTTGGCTTCCGAACGTGGACCGCGACACCACCAACCACACCGCAGCTATCCAGGACTTCTGGGTTAACTCGTGGATTGCCGTGGTTGTCATCGGTGTTTTGACCTGGGGCTTGATGCTGTGGTGCATCATCGCCTACCGTCGCCGCAAGAACGATACTGGCTACCCACGTCAGCTGAGCTACAACCTGCCATTGGAGATCTTCTACACGGCCATTCCATTGGTCCTTGTTCTGGTCTTCTTTAGCTTCAACAACAACCTGGTTAACAGCATCAACAAGCCTGTTGACTCGGAGATCGTCGTCGACGTTCGCGCCAAGCAGTGGGCTTGGGACTTCAACTACACCTTCGATGGTGATCAGGAGAAGCACTACGCCGGCATTCAGGCTCACCTGAACGACGATGGCTCCGAGGGCATTCAGGAAACTCTGCCAACCCTGTACCTGCCAGTAGGCAAGTCGGTAGAGTTCCAGCTCAACAGCCGCGATGTCATCCACTCGTTCTGGGTTCCGGCCTTCCTTCAGAAGCTGGACATGATCCCAGGTAAGACCAATCACATCTACCTGACCCCACAGGTCGAAGGTACCTTCGATGGTAAGTGCGCCGAGCTTTGCGGCGAGTACCACTCGGAAATGCTCTTCAACTTGAAGGTTGTCAGCGAGGCAGAGTTCAAGGCTCAGATGGCCAAGCTGGAAGATGGACACATTGGTGAAGAATACGACCGCAGTCCGGATACCGTGAACAGCGTGATCGTGAAGCACGAAGGGGAAGGAGAGTAATCGCTATGACTACGTTTGAATATGCAACTGACGACGTGAAGTCGATTGCCCCAGCCGTTGTGCCGAAGTCCAAGGGTCGCCTCTTCGTCGACTTCATTACTTCGACCGACCACAAGAAGATCGGGTACATGTACCTGATCATGTCGTTCGTCTTCTTCTGCATCGGTGGCGTCATGGCGCTGCTGATCCGTGCAGAGTTGTTCGAACCAGGTATGCAGATCCTGCAGACCAAGGAACAGTACAACCAGCTGTTCACCATGCATGGCACCGTCATGCTCCTGATGTTCGCCACCCCGCTCTTCGCAGGTTTCGCCAACGTCATGATGCCGCTGCAGATTGGCTCGCCGGACGTGGCCTTCCCACGTCTGAACGCGCTGGCCTTCTGGTTCTTCGCCTTCGGTTCGACCATCGCCTTGGCCGGCTACCTCACCCCTCAGGGTGCAGCCAGCTTTGGTTGGTTCGCCTACGCTCCGCTGTCGAACACCACGTTCTCGCCGGGCATCGGCGGAGACCTCTGGGTCTTCGGTCTGGCACTGTCGGGCTTCGGCACCATCCTTGGTGCGGTGAACTTCATTACCACCATCATCTGCCTGCGTGCACCGGGCATGACCATGTGGCGTATGTCGATCTTCTCGTGGAACACCCTGATCACCTCGCTGCTGATCCTGATGGCGTTCCCGCCGCTGGCCGCTGCACTGTTCGCACTGGGTGCTGACCGCCGATTCGGGGCGCACATCTTCGATCCGGAAACCGGCGGTGCCGTTCTCTGGCAGCACCTGTTCTGGTTCTTCGGCCACCCAGAGGTTTACATCATCGCGCTGCCGTTCTTCGGCATCGTTTCCGAGATCTTCCCGGTCTTCTCCCGCAAGCCGATCTTCGGCTACAAGGGCCTGGTCTTCGCGACCATCTCGATCGCTGCCCTGTCGATTTCCGTGTGGGCACACCACATGTACGTCACCGGTTCGGTTGCGCTGCCGTTCTTCGGCTTCATGACCATGCTGATCGCGGTTCCGACCGGCGTGAAGTTCTTCAACTGGATCGGTACGCTATGGCGCGGCTCGATCACGTTCGAAACCCCGATGCTCTGGAGCATCGGCTTCATGATCACCTTCCTGTTCGGCGGCCTGACCGGTATTATCCTGTCGGCTCCGGCTCTGGACTTCCACGTTTCCGATACCTACTTCGTTGTGGCTCACTTCCACTACGTGGTGTTCGGTACCGTTGTCTTCGCAATGTTCGCCGGATTCTACTTCTGGTGGCCAAAGTGGACCGGCCACATGCTCAACGAGCGTCTGGGCAAGATCCACTTCTGGTTGTTGTTCGTTGGTTTCCACGGAACCTTCCTCATCCAGCACTGGCTGGGTGTCATGGGCATGCCACGTCGCTACGCCGACTACATGCCTGAAGACAACTTCACCGCCATGAACCAGGTCTCCACCGTCTTCGCATTCATCCTGGGCGCTTCGATGATTCCATTCTTCTGGAACGTCTGGATCACCCACCGCAATGCCAAGAAGGTTGAAGTTGATGATCCATGGGGCTTCGGCGCATCGCTGGAGTGGGCAACCTCTTGCCCTCCACCACGTCACAACTTCCACTCCATTCCTCGCATCCGTTCGGAGCGTCCAGCTCTGGACCTGCACCACCCGGAATTGAGCGGCCGCGTCACCCCAGAGTCTCCAGTAGCGAAGATCTTTGGCCCCGCTGATCAGAAGGACCTGTAAAGATGAAAGTTGAAGCATGGATGTTCCTGGGAGGAATTTTCTTCTTCATCCCAGTGGCTTTCGTTTACGGTTACATGACCAACTGGCAGGAACTCGTCGGGTTCCCTGCACTGCTGCTGACCGGCGGCCTGTGCGGCATGGTCGGCTGGTACCTGTACTTCACCGCCCGTCGTGTTGGCCCTCGTCCCGAGGACCGCGTCGACGGTGAGATCCACGAAAACGCAGGCGACATTGGACACTTCTCCCCATGGAGCTGGTGGCCACTGGTCCTTGCCGGCGCTGCAGCCATCGGCTTCCTCGGCATTGCCGTTGGATGGTGGGTGTTCTTCATCGGCGCTGGACTGGCCGTGATCGCACTGGTTGGCTGGGTTTACGAATACAGCCGCGGTGACCACGCACACTAAGCACCAACCCTAACGGGGTGACAAGCATTTTTGCTTGTCACCCCGTTAGTCTTTTAAGCAGCAGTATTACTATCGCCTGGGCTCCAGGCGCCTTGGAAAAGGAGAGTTCGCGGTGCGCCATGCTCCACAGCCGATCGTGCAGGCCGTCCTTAATCCGGACAGCAAGGTCAGCAAATACCGCCAGATCCGCGAGATCCTCAAGACCCATGCGCGCGAGGACTGCAAGCCCGGCTACCGGCTGCCACCGGAACGGGTGCTTGCCGAACACTTCGGGGTGGCCCGCAAGACCATCCGCCAGGCCATCGACGCGCTGGTCGATGAACAGGTCCTCAAACGCGTTGTCGGCATCGGCACCTTTGTCGTCCCGGAGAAACTCGACCTGCGGGTGCGCCTGCACTCGTACTCGGAGGACATGATGCGCCGCGGCATGGTGCCCGATGCCCATGTACTGGAATTCTCGGAGATCAAGGCCAACCCCAACCTCGCCTCCCAGCTCATGGTCGACGAGGGGACCGGCGTCGTGCAGTTCAAGCGTCTGCTGCTGGCCGATGGGACGCCCATGAGCCTTGATGAAAATTACATGCCCGCCGATCTGGTGCCCGGCTTCGTCGACGGTGAACCACCGTCCAAGCTCTACCAGGCCCTGCACGAGCGCTACGGCATTCTCTTGGAGTGGGGTGAGGACCAGGTCGAAAGCACAGCTGCCAGCAAGCGCCAGGCGCAGCTGCTGGGTGTCGAGCCCGGTTTCCCGCTGCTGCAGATCACCCGATACGCCTACATCGGCGAGCGTCTGGCCGACTACTCGATTTCCTTGTACCGTTCGGACCGCTACAAGCTCTTCGTACCGCTGCAACGTCTTGGCACCGGAACGCCGCGCTATACCGACACCGTGTAGCCCCAACCCCCGCCGCTTGGCGTTCATCGGCCGCCACGTGCCCATACGCTTCTTTGACCTCGGAACCGCCGACGCGCGAGGTCCTGCAACGCCTGCAGTGCCCCGTGGCCGGAAAACCTGGTTCATTCGGCACTGGAAGGCTGCTCAGGCGCCGTCCGGCGGCTTCCGCGAAGGTCCCTGAGCGCGCGGCGAAAGCGTAGGCTCCCGTGCGTCGGGGTGATTGGATGCGGGGGAGTCAGCCCCTAATCGGCAGCTCCGCCTTGCGCCGCCACGCCTCGCGTTCCCACCCGAAGACACCATCGACCCTCCAGGGTCCCTGTGGCGATGCCGCAGCTCCTTCAACCAGCAGGTGTCCGCCCTGCTGCGTTTGAGGCCTGCAGGAGGCGTTCTGCGGCCTGCAGGAGCGCGGGTTAACGAAACGAGGGACATACCTTTCGGTATGTCCCTCGTTTTGTGACTAACGCGAGCCGAGATTACTTCTCGATCGAGTCCTGCTGCTCGCCTTCAACCTCGTGGTGGCCGTGGGCTGCCTTGGCAGCTTCCAGCTCCGACGGGGTTACTGGGGCGACGCGATCTTCGAAGAAGAACTTCGAGATCTTCGCACGACGCTTCTCCTTGCGGGAGATGTGTCCGGCAGCATCCGGCTGGGCCGGGATGTACTGGTTGTCGTTGAAGTTGGTCAGGACGTAGCGCTTGTAGACATCTACTTCCTCGTGCTTCTCCGAGAAGCCACCCTCTGGCGACATCTGGATGATGCCGGCTTCGCGGCCGTGCAGCACGATCTCGCGATCCTTGCGCTGCAGCGACAGGCAGATGCGGCGGGTCAGCCAGAAGGCAACCAGCGGGCCGACGAAGAACAGAACGCGCAGCCAGTAGGTGACATCGTTCAGTGCTACGTGGAAGTGGGTTGCAATCAAGTCGGACGAGGCAGCTGCCCACATCACGCAGTAGAAGACAACACCAGCGGCGCCCATGGCGGTACGGAACGGTGCGTTGCGCGGACGGTCGAGCAGGTGGTGCTCGCGGTTGTCCTTGGTGACCCAGCGTTCGATCCATGGCCATGCGAACATGACGGCGAACAGGGCACCGGCAGGAACCAGGGCCGGCAACAGGACCGAGAGGACCAGGCTGTTATCGCCCCACGGGAACGGAATGTTCCACACGAAGCTGAAGTCGCCCAGAACACCCGGCATCAGGCGCAGCGCGCCGTCAACGAAACCGATGTACCAGTCAGGCTGGGTACCAGCGGAAACCGGTGACGGGTCATACGGACCGTAGTTCCAGATCGGGTTGATCTGGAAGATGCCCGAGATGAAAGCGACGATGCCGAAGACGATGAAGAAGAAGCCGCCAGCCTTGGCTGCGTACACAGGACCCACTGGGAAGCCAACAACGTTGTCGTTGGTGCGGCCCGGGCCAGGGTACTGGGTGTGCTTGTGGGTCACAACCATGAACAGGTGGACCACGAGCAGCAGGATGATGACCGCCGGAACGATCATGATGTGCAGCGAGTACAGACGTGGAATCACGTGTACCCCTGGGAACTCACCGCCGAAGAAGAACATCGACAGGTAGGTGCCCACAACAGGCAGGGCCTTCATCACGCCATCGATAATGCGCAGACCGTTACCGGAGAGCAGATCATCTGGCAGGGAGTAGCCGGTGAAGCCAGCAGCCAGGCCCATGATCAGCAGTACGCCGCCGACAACCCAGTTCAGCTCACGCGGGCGACGGAACGCACCGGTGAAGAACACGCGCAGCATGTGCACGGAGAGGGAAGCAACGAACAGCAGTGCGGACCAGTGGTGTACCTGGCGCATGAACAGACCGCCACGCACGTCGAAGGAGATATCGAGCGTCGACGCCATGGCGGCCGACATGCCGATACCCTTCAACGGTACGTACGAGCCTTCGTAGGTGATGTGAGTCATCGAAGGATCGAAGAAGAAGGTCAGGAAGGTGCCGGAGAGCAGCAGCAGTACGAAGGTGTACAGCGCCACTTCACCGAACATGAAGGACCAGTGGTCAGGGAAGACCTTGCGGCCGAATTCCTTGACGATGGTCGATGCGCCAACGCGGGTGTCGACGAAGTTGGCCAGGCGGCCGGTCTTGGTCGACGCGGTGTACTCGTTAGTAGTCGTCATGATTACTGACCACGCTCCCAGTAAGCTGGGCCAACCGGTTCGTGGAAGTCGCTCTGGGCTACGAGGTAGCCTTCAGCGTCCACCGTGATTGGCAACTGCGGAAGTGCGTGACCTGCCGGGCCGAAGACAACCTTGCACTCATTGGCGAGGTCGAAGGTCGACTGGTGGCAAGGGCACAGCAGGTGGTGGGTGTGCTGCTCGTACAGAGCAATCGGGCAACCCACGTGGGTGCAAATCTTGGAGTAGGCGACGATGCCGTCTACGTTCCAGTCTTCGCGGCCCTCGGAGATGTTCATCTCCTGTGGATCCATACGCATCAGCAGAACAACGGCCTTGGCCTTTTCGTTCAGCACGTCCTCGGCTTCGTTCAATCCCTCGGGAATGACGTGGAAAGCCGAGCCGATCTGTACGTCCGAAGCCTTGATCGGGGTACCCGATGGGTCGCGGGTCAAACGAACGCCGGTGTCCCACATGGTGTGACGCAGCTGTTCGACCATTTCGCCAGCGGTCTTTCCGGAACGCTCAAGGTCGCGGAACATGAAGATCGCAGGGATCGGTGCCAAGGCGATGGCGCCGATCAGGGTGTTGCGGATCAGCGGACGGCGCTTGATGCCAGACTCGTCGATGATGGTGTCAACGATGTCGACTGCATCCTGGCGATCTGCTTCGGTGCGAATTTCGTGGCGGCTCTCGACCAGTTCGTGGTCTGGCATCAGGGTCTTGGCCCAGTGAACGATGCCGACACCGATGCCCAGCATCGCGAATGCGGTGCCGAGGCCCAGAGCTGCGTTCTGAACGCGAAGTTCAGCGAAAGTCATGTCGCCCAGGTGGCCCAGGACGAAGTAGGCCACGAAGAAGAACAGCGTGCCGATGATGGAGATGGTAAATAGGAGCGCTACTTGGCGCTCGTGTCGCTTGGCTGCGCGCGGATCGCGGTCTGCGAGACGCGGACGGTGCGGAGGTAGTCCTGGATCCGGGAACCGGTCCTGAGCCACATCGTCAGCCTTAGCAACGGTGCCCGAGTTTTCGGGACTGCCGTGACTATGGTCGCCCATGTTTCTCTCTCATCCTTCTGTTAGGAATTTTTGTACGTAGTGATGTTTGCGGCGCTACGCCGCGAGTGCCTTAGGAAGGACGCGAGGTCAACCAAATGGTGAAGGCGATGATGATACCCAGACCAGCGGTCCAGACGAACAGGCCTTCAGCCACTGGGCCAAGCGATCCGAGTGCGAAACCGCCGGCGGAACCATTGGCTTCAATGGTCTTCAGGAAGGTGACAACGTCGCGCTTCTCGTCCGGGGTGATGTTCGAATCGTTGAACACAGGCATGTTCTGTGGGCCGGTAACCATTGCCTCGTAAATGTGCTTCTCGCTGACACCAGCCAGGGTCGGAGCAAACTTACCGCGGGTCAGGGCGCCACCGGCAGCAGCGGCGTTGTGGCACATTGCGCAGTTGACGCGGAACACGGTTCCACCATGAGCGGCGTCGCCCTTGGTGGTATCCAAGCTTTCCTCATCCGGGATAGCCGGTCCTGCGCCGAGGCTGGCTACGTAAGCAGCCAGCTGCGAGATCTGGTCATCGGTGAACTGCACTGGCTTTGCCTGGGCCTGAGGGCCCTGCATCTGCATCGGCATGCGTCCGGTGCCAACCTGGAAGTCAACCGATGCGGCGCCAACGCCGATCAGCGACGGACCCGTGTTGGTTCCTTCTGCATTCATACCGTGGCAGGTGGCGCAGTTGGCGACGAAAAGCTTTCCGCCTTGCAGTGTAGAGACTGCCGGTAATCAGCAATCCGAATAACAGCAGGGCCACAGCGGCGAGCGGGTGGCGGCGCTTTTTCGAAAGAGCCTTCACTTGCTGATTCCTCACTTAATTTCTTGGTGTGGTGTTGCCGTACTTCTGTGGAGGCAACTGATGAATTGTTAGTTGCCTACTTGAGGAAGTAGATGATCGCGAACAGAGCAATCCAGACAACGTCAACGAAGTGCCAGTAGTAGGACACGACGATGGCGCCGGTTGCTTCGAAGTGACCAAACTTCTTCGCGAGCATCGCACGACCAATGATCAGCAGGAATGCAATCAGGCCACCGGCAACGTGAATGCCGTGGAAGCCAGTAGTCATGTAGAACGCCGAAGCATAGCCGTTCGAGTTCATAGCAACGCCCTCATGAATGAGGACGACGTATTCGTAGGCCTGGACCGAAACGAAGATAGCCCCAAGGATGAAGGTGAGAATGAACCATTCGATCATTCCCCATTCCTTGAGGTTGAACACTCCGCCGGTGCGGCGAGGCTTAAATGCCTCGGCCTTGAAAACACCAATCTGGCACGAGAACGAGCTGGACACCAGAATCAAGGTGTTAACCAGCGCGAACGGAACGTTCAGCTTGGCAGTTTCAGTCGCCCAGAGTTCGGGCGCGGCAGCACGGAGGCTGAAGTACATGGCGAAGAGGGCGGCGAAGAACATGAGCTCGCTGGAGAGCCACACCATCGTTCCCACCGACACCATGTTTGGGCGGTTCGGCGCATGTGGCGCCGTCGTATTTGGGGCATGAGTCGCAGTTGTCACACTGACATTATGTCTCTAAACGGCCCTCAGATACCAATACAAACCGGGCCTGACAGTGGTTTCTTCCACCACATCAGGGCAACAACCGCGGAAACACGCGGAAGTTCGAATCAAACTCTTTCTACAATTCGTAGAGCTTGATCCGGCGAGTCACGCGAAACATTCACTTATGCAACACCTGTGTTGCGTAATTCTTCCCTGCAAAGTGCCGATTTCGGAGGCCGGAGTCGCAACTTCTTAAGACATGAAGTGGAGAGATTTCCGCGCTTCTCGTTAGGCTTACATACGTGTCAACGAGCCCTGTAAACGAAAAGTTCCCGACGTGGCCAAATCTGCTGGCCACACTGATTTCGGGCGGCGATCTGAGCCGCGACGAAGCAGGCTGGGCCATGAACGAAATCATGAATGGCGAAGCGAGCGACGTACAAATCGCTGGCTTTTTAGTCGCCCTGCGCGCCAAGGGTGAAACCGTCGCCGAATTGACCGGTTTGGTGGACTCAATGGTGGCAAATGCCCGTCCGCTGAGCGTCAATGCACCAACTCTAGACATTGTTGGAACCGGCGGCGATCGTCAGAACACCGTCAATATTTCGACCATGGCGACCTTGGTCTGCGCCGGCGCCGGAGTCAGCATAGTTAAGCACGGCAATCGAGCCTCGTCGTCTTCCTCTGGATCTGCCGACGTGCTTGAGGCCCTTGACGTGCGCCTGGACGTACCAATCGAGCGCCTTGTTGAGGTTTACGACAAGGTTGGGATTGCGTTCTGTTTTGCCAATATCTTCCATCCCTCGATGCGTCATGTCGCCAATGCGCGACGTCAATTGAGGATCCCTACCGCGTTCAACTTCATGGGTCCGCTAACCAACCCGGCCTTGCCCAGCGCTTCGGCCATCGGATGCTCAGACCTGAAGATGGCCCCGATTATGGCCGGCGTTCTGGCCAGCCGCGGCGTCCGCGGGCTGGTATTCCGGGGAGAAGACGGCCTGGATGAGTTGACTACCACCGCATCGAACCGCGTTTGGGAAGTGCGCAACGGGCAAGTCAACGAGTTCACTTTTGACGTCCAGGAAATCGGGGTCGCACGTGCGACCCTCGAAGACCTCCGCGGAGGCGACGCACAACATAACGCCCAGGTTGTACGCGACATTGTCAACGGCGCCACCGGCCCCGTACGCGATGCAGTCCTTGTCAACGCCGCCGCCGGCATCGTTGCGTTCGACGAGAAGGCCGAGGGCAGCTTCAAGGATCGCATGGCTGCGGCCCTCGACCTCGCCAAGCAGTCGATCGACTCCGGCGCCGCGGCGGCGGTGCTCGCGACCTGGTCTGAAACCACAACGGCTATTGTTGGCAGCTAGGCAAGTGCCGCAGCCAACAAATTGAGGCCTTGGTTCATCGCTTTACAATCGATGAACCAAGGCCTCGTTTTTTATTGTTTCGCTTATTCGCCCAAGTCCAGGGAGAACGCCGCATCGAGATCGTGCGTAGAGTACGCACGGAACGCGATGTGCGTCTGGGTTCCGCGGATGCCGGGGATCTTGGAAAGCTTGTTCGCGATCACTTCCGCAAGGTCCTCATGCTTGTGCACATGAGCGATTGCGATTAGATCCCAATCGCCGGCAACCGAGTAGACCTCGCGAATGCCTTCGATCTCGGAAATCTGCTGGGCGGATTCGGGAATGCTGTCGGTAGCCGTCTGAATCATTACGAATGCGGTAACCATTGATACCTCTCAATGCTCATGACCCGCCTGATTTTGGGCCAATCTCTTGACTCAACCTTAGTCGACAATGGGTGAGATTCGAGCGTTTTGAGAACAAACGGGACACCCATGCTACAAGTTTTAAAATTTGTAAAATGAAAGACAATGTTTTAACATTGTTTCATGATTGTCTTGACGATTGATCAGAGGCGTTCACGTTCCTCTGACGACAAGGTTGAAGCACTGGTCAAACAGGCTAATGCTACCGTACCCGTGGTGCGCCCGTTCCAACGCACCGCGGGAGATGAAATCCAGGCCGTGATGGACGACGCCTCGGAAGCGATCCGCTTGGCGGTCATGATGGCCGCTTCAGGGGATTGGAGCGTTGGCATCGGTTTCGGCCAGGTCGAAACGCCATTGCCGGCTGAAACGCGCGCGGGCCGAGGCCCCGCATTTGAGTTCGCCAGGGTGGCCGTTGAACGAGCTAAGAACACCAATGCGCATTTGGCGGTCCACGGGCCGACCAACGAGGCTTCTCGGCTGGAGGCCGAGCTCCAGCTAACGGCTGCCGTTGTTTCAAAGCGCCGTGCCACGGCGTGGGAGGCCGGAACGCTGGCCGATGAGGGGATGACCCAGCAGCAAATCGCCGTGCGCCTCGGAATCACTCAGCAGGCTGTTTCGTCTAGGCTGTCAGCAGCACTATGGTTCGAAGCTAATCGAATGATGGATGAGGCTGCCAAGTCGCTGGCGCGCCAATTGAAGCTGATAGGGGAGTAGCTCCTGTGTTCTGGACCGCTTGGGCAGTTCTGATCGTTGCCACCGGCTTGTCTGCCGCCGCGAGTTTTCTCAGCTATGCGAAAGGACGCCGCGCGTCGATCCGCACATGGATTACCCTCGTGGCCGCCGTGCTCGCGCTGGCTTCGCTGGTCTTGGGTCTCGTCGGCCACGCGGTACACGAGAGCGAGTCCGTACCGGCAGTGTTATCGATTTCGCTGAGCGTGCTCTTCGCGCTTGCGTTCGGTGGACCCTTCACCGAACTGGTTTTCACGATGGCTTCCAGGGCCCCGAAGCCTCCGGCGAAAGAAAAGTCCGATCCGTCACCGCTGCGTGGCGGGTTGTGGATCGGACTTCTGGAACGCGCAGCCATTGTGGGTACGCTCTGGGCCGGCTGGCCCGAGGGAACTGCAGTTGTTCTTGCCGTCAAGGGACTTGGCCGATTCGCGGAACTTAAGAATCACCAGGCCGCTGAACAGTTCATCCTCGGGACGTTCGCCAGCGGGCTTGTCGCAGCTGGCGCTTACGGATTAGGCCTGTTGCTTAGCTAAGCGCTTGGCTACCAGTCCGGTGATGAGGCGCCGGCCCAACAGGAACAGTCCAAGCACCAGGGTGGCAACGATGATGAAGGCCACAGCTGCGGTGTCGTTGAATGCCAGTCGCAAAGCGATGCCCAAGGCCACGGTGCCGATCCAGATCAGCAGTCCGGTGGGCCACAGGTTGTTAATGGTTTTCCATGGGCGCGAAGCCAGGGTCACGATCGCGTAGCCGATCAAGAATGGAAGCGCAGTCCACAAGATGCCGCCCAGCGAGAGCCCATGTTCATGCTCGCGGCGGCCCAGCAGGGCGAAGATGACGATGAGTACTAGATCAATGGCGACCCAGGCGGGCCACTGACGGATTTTTTGAGCCATGAAAATATCCTAGGTTCTTCCTCGCGCTACAACGAATCATTTGATGTCGCTTACAGTTTTGACGTGCGGCAGCCGGAGCCGGAAGGTCTCGTCAGGAGCAAGAAAGGCGGTTCCCTGCGTGTTGGAACACACCAATGGAATTCTTCAAAAGTGGCAGGTCCCGTTGTACCTGCTTGCCGTGGCGACCGCCGCATCGTTCGGCCTGTTGCAACCGCAGACGGCCACGGTGCTGGATTCAGGGATCAACCCGGCGTTGGCACTGTTGCTCTTCGCGACCTTTCTCGCCATTCCGCTCACCCGGCTCATCGGAGCCTTACGCAACATCCGCTTCCTCATGGCTGCGGTGCTGCTGAACTTCGCGGCTGTTCCGCTTATTGTCTGGCTGCTGAGCCGCGTGGTCGCCGCAGATGCCGAGTTGATGATCGGCTTGTTGCTGGTGCTCCTCGCGCCGTGTGTCGACTATGTCATCGTGTTCACCCGGATCGCCGGGGGAGCGAGCCACCAATTGCTGGCGGCCACGCCGGTCTTGATGCTGCTCCAGGTGGTCATGCTGCCCATCTATCTTTCTTGGTTCGCGGGCCCGGCCTTGGGCGCGGTCATCACCCCCGAACCGTTCGCCCATGCGTTCACGTGGCTGATTGCCGTTCCGCTCGTTTCAGCCATGCTGGTCCAGCTATTGGCCCGCAGGTTCAGGTCGGCCGAGGTTATCGAGAATCTGATGGATCTGCTCATGGTGCCGCTGATGATGCTCGTGCTGTTCCTGGTGGTGGCTTCACAGGTCAGTTCAGTCAAGGCCGAGTTCTCCCGTCTGCTGGCGGTTGTGCCGCTCTACGTGCTTTTCCTTGTCGTCATGCCGCCCGTGGGGAAAGGCATCGCACGCATCTTCAAACTCGCAGTGCCGGAGCAGCGGGCCCTGGTTTTCTCCGGTGCCACACGCAACTCGCTGGTCGTCCTGCCCCTGGCCTTGGCCATGCCCGCGTCGCTTGCCCTGGTCCCGGCCGTGGTGGTGGCCCAGACGATCATCGAACTTCTCGGAATGCTTGTCTATGTCAAGGTGGTGCCTCGGCTGCTGCCAGGGTCCCCGGTCCAGGGCAGATCCCCGCAAACCTGAGAGGCCTCGGAAGATCCATCCGTCGTGACGGAATACCCGTGTCACGGGTCTACACTGAGCAGACCAATCAGAGGGGAGTACCAGCCATGGGGAACCTGATCTACGGCATGAATGTGAGCCTGGATGGATATATCGCCGACACGGAGGGTGATATTTCATGGGGCGTTTCCACCGAGGAGCTTTTCAGATGGTGGCTCGAGGAGGAACTGGCGGTGAGCCTCATGCTGTACGGGCGCAAGCTGTGGGAAACCATGAGCTCATATTGGCCAACGGGGGACAGGTCGCCCGATGCCCGGCCCGACCAGGTTGACTATGCCCGCAACTGGAGGGACACTCCCAAAATCGTGTTTGCTTCCGACAGCCTACCGCTTGATTGGAACACGCGGCTGGCTACCGGTGATGCCGTGGCCGAGATCCGGACGCTCAAGGAACAAGTTAATGGGTCCATCCGCATCGGCGGTGCATCGCTTGCGTCCGCCGCCATGCGGGCGGGCTTGATCGATGAATACACCGTGGTCACGCATCCGGTGCTGCTCGGCGGCGGCAACCCGTTCTTCTGCTTGCTCGACCAACACGTGCACCTCGAGCTTGTGGAAACCCGGGTCTTCGACGGGGGAGTGACCATGAACAGATACAGGTCCGCGACCTGAGCGCACGGCCCCGCACACAATTCCTCCAGAGAACCACCCGGGGCCTTCGAACTTGCCTCAGTCGGTCAGCCGCCTTCTGAACCCAGGCAGGGTCTGAGGAATATTCACTGGTACCGCCTGGCGATGCCGCAAAGTTTGTGGAATGCTGTAGACCAACTCTGTGCAGGGGGCGCGAAATGGGTCGCATCGTTGCCGTGAATTTCGTCAGTCTCGACGGGGTCATGCAAGCGCCATTATCATCGGAAGAAGACCGTGATGGAGGCTTCACGGCCGGTGGTTGGGCCGCAGCGACGAATGATGACACCGTCGACGAAGTCATGCAAAAGGCCACGATTTCCGCGGCTGGCATGTTGCTGGGCCGAAGGACCTATGACATCTTCGCCGAGGCCTGGTCGCAGGCGAACGCAGCAGACCCCGCCATCGCGGCCATGAATCGAATGCGCAAGTATGTTGTCACCCAAAGCACCAGCGAGCTCGAATGGATCAACAGCCAGCGCCTCGGGGGAGAGCTGGTGGCCTCAGCCCGCAAGTTGCGTGAATCGGGCAACGGAAACCTGGTCGTTTTCGGTTCGAGCCAATTGCTTCAAGCCTTGGCGAAAAATGACTTGATCGATGAGTATACGTTGCTTCTGTACCCGGTCATCCTCGGCTCGGGAAAACGACTTTTCGCAAATGACGACCACCGCAGGAACTTTATCTTGTCAGACTCGCTGATCTCGCCGACCGGCGTCGCCATCCTGACCTACCAGCGATCTGCGGATTCCTGAACGTGACAGGCCAATCCTCATGCGTAGATGGTGAACGGGACGGCTCTGGATCGCTCCGGCCCGGCTGTCTATCGACAACGCTGGATCGTCACCACTGGTCAATCCCTACGGGGGTGAATCCATTGAGCGCAGGCATCATCAAAGAATGCTTGCACATGCAGGTCAACCATCAGCCAGCAGTCGGTTGGGGACCGGAAAGTGGGTGTTTTTCATTGAAATCGCATCACAGGACCACATCAGCGACAGCGTGTCACGAAGCTTCGCCGTCAGCCTGCTGCTCCATGCGGTACCGCGCAAAGTCCAGCGTCTGGCGGATGTACTCACGCGCACGCTCATCACGCATCGAATAGATCATGTGGCGGCCGGACTTACGCGTTTGCAGGACGCCAGCCGTGCGAAGCCGCGTCAGCAACTGGCTCGCAATTGTCGGTGTCACGCCAACCTGCTGGGCCAGCTCGGACAACGTGCGATCCTCCTGGCATAAAGCCCACAGAATCTGCAACCGCGCCGGATCGGAAAGCGTCTTCAGTACCAATACGGACATGTCCAGCAAGTCGCCGTCGATGATTTGGTCGCGCATCGGTTCAACCACAGGTTCGCTGGTCATGACACACGCTCCCAATCATCCGCTTGGCGCCCGGGACTTTCCCGGAGCCGCTACATGCTTCCCGTTCGCAAGTGAGTCCATTATGGTCATGCAAGCGAATAAAGCGATAGGTTCACCCCGGAGATCTCAGAAATTACTGCCTTCCCCTCCAGCGCACAGACTGCTCCCCCGAATAAATCATCTAACTCGAAGAACTCAATACGTGTTTTGACCTGCTGTTTTCCTTTATCCGTGGCTTTCGTGGTGCTCTCGACCGCTTATGGCGTGGCCCGGGGCACGTAAATTGGCCAACACCGCGGCAGATGGGAAGATTTACCTATGCCTTCTTTGCCCCCGATAACAGCACCGGCCAGGGAGCTCGAGGCTCGGATCCTGCGGAATATCGAAGACCATCAGGTGTCTCCCGACACCCAGCAGATGCGGTTGATCTCGATTCTCAGCTCCGCAGCCGCCAGCAGGTTCTCTGACGAACACCATGGAGCCTACATCTACGGCCCGCCGGGACGCGGCAAAACGCTGATCATCAATGCGCTGGTTGCCTCTTCGCCTCGGCAAACCACCGCGCGGTTCCACTTCCACGAGTTCTTCCAGAACCTGAACTCCCCCAAAAACCGTGTGCCCGGGCAACGCCTCGGCGCGATCTTCAGCCAAGGGCTGGAACGCGAGCTCAAGGGGTTGAAGATCCTGGTCTTCGACGAGTTCCACTGCACCGAGCCCGGCGACGCGATGCTGATGGTGCGGCTGGTCAAGTACTGTGCGGAACATTCGATCTTCTTGGTGGCCACTTCGAACTACGAGCCGGACCGGCTGCTGGACGATGACGCCTTCCACCATCTGGTCCAGCCGACCATCGCCTCGATCCGCGAGAACTTCACCGTTTTCGAACTCGATGGATCCGTCGACTACCGTACGCTGGCCGTGGACGGCGAGGCCTGCGACCGGGGGTACCGAGCGGGCACCCTGTCGGTGGGCGTCACCGCCGAGCCAAGCACCGCACGGCGAGAAATGATCCGGATCGGATACGACGAGATCGGCCCGGCCTGCGTGGCGGATGAATCCATCTGGATCGGCTTTGACCAGTTGTGCGGCACCCGGCGCAACACGGCGGACTATCTGGAGCTGGTCCGACGATTCACGCGTTGGCATATCACCGCAGTTCCGGCCACCCGGGACTTGCCCATGGACGAGGAGCGCCGTCTGGCGAACGTGCTGGACATCTTCTACGACCGCGACATCGAGCTGCACCTGTATACCGCCGACGGGCTCGAACACCTGGGCTCGTCGCTGCACGACACCGAACGCGACCGGCTGGCCTCACGCCTGGCCCAGCTGCAATTCATTGAACTTGAACGGATGGGCCTCTGAGCATGAGCATCACCTACTCCCCCGAAGAACTCGAGATCCTCGTCGCCGGCGTGCTCGGCACGGCAGAGAACAACGTGGTGCCGATCGTCCAGCTGGGCCACCCGGTGCTGCGCCAGCAGGCTGTCCGCTACACCGGGCAGTTGCCGGGGAAACTGCTCGACGAGCTGCTGTCGGTCATGCGCCAAACCATGTACGCCGCTCCGGGTGTCGGCCTGGCCGCCCCGCAAATTGGTATTCCCCTGCAGATCGCGGTGCTGGAAGACCTCTACAGCCTGCCCGAAGACATGGCGGCCGAACGCGAGCGCGAACCGCTGGAGTACTTCGAGATTTTCAACCCGCGATACGAGCAGCGTGGGGAACGCACCGCCGAATTCTACGAAGGCTGCCTGTCCTTCGACGGATTCCAAGGCGTCGTGACCCGCCCGGCGGACATCAAAGCCAGCTACGAGGACCGCGAGGGGAACCCGGTGGTCCGTGAATTCTCCGGCTGGCAGGCCCGGATCGTGCAGCACGAGACCGACCACTTGTCCGGGACCGTCTACATCGACAAGGCGGCCACCCGCTCGCTGATCAACGAGACCGAACTGTGGCGCCACCAGGGCCTGTCCGTGGCCTCCGCCAAGGAAGCACTGGGATTCTGATGCCGGACGCCACCACGTTGCTCTGCCCCGTCTGCCAAGGCGCCTTGGACTTGTCCAGCGAACCGCGCCGCACACTGGCCTGCCCGGCGGGCCACCGCTTCGACGCGGCGAAACAGGGCTACTTCAACTTCCTGACCGGCAAGGGGACGAATTTCCTCGAGGACACCTCGCCCATGGTGCTGGCCCGCGAGGCCTTCCAAAACCGAGGGCACTACGCCCCGCTGGCCGCCGAACTCGCCGCCCTGGTCACCGGGCACCACACTGCCCAGCAGCTGGACATCATCGATGCCGGCGCCGGCACAGGCTACTACCTTGGCGAAATCCTGGACCGCCATCCGGCGGCGCGCAAGGACGCGCTGGCCATGGACATCTCCCGGTTCGCCATGCGCCGGGCCGCCAAGCTGCCGGATACGCTCGCGGTTGTCTGGGACGTTTGGCGGGCCATCCCCAGCGGCGACGGATCACGCGACGTGGTGCTCAACTGCTTTGCGCCGCACAACCCTGCGGAGTTCCGCCGCGTGCTGCGCCCGCGGGGCCTGTGCCTGGTGGTCACCGGGGCCGCCGACCATCTGGAAGAGGTCCGCGAACCGCTGGACATGCTTTCGATCGCCGGCGGCAAGCAGGAATCCCTGGTCGAGAAATTCGGCGCTGAGCAGCTGACCCATCTGAGCTCCCGCAACATCAAGTACCAGATGGAGCTGGAACCCGAGGACCTGTTTAATCTGGCCTTCATGGGGCCTGCCGGGCACCATCTGGCCGCAGAGGTCCTGCGCGCCAAAGCCGACGCGCTCGGCCGGCGCACCGTAACAGCATCCTTCGACGTACATTTATTCGTCCCGCAGGGCTAGAAAATACCCCAAAATGACTACACCTTTCGTTCGCTGATTACGGCAGAATGGAGAAAAGGCCACTCGCAACGGGCCATTGATCAATTTGAGCAAAGGTGGATGCCATGACAACGGCCGAATGGATCATCAGCAACGCGTGGGTCATCTGGCTCGCGGTGTTTTTGCTGCTGGCGATCATCGAGATGCTGTCGCTCGACCTGTACTTCATCATGCTCGGGGTAGGCGCACTCGGCGGCGTCGCCGTCGCCCTCTCGGGCGGCCCCATGTGGCTTCAAGTTGTCGTCTTCTGCGTTGTTTCCCTGCTGATGATCCTGCTGGTCCGGCCCATAGCGGTGCGGCATCTGAAGAAATCTCCCGAGGGATTCCGAACGAATATCGAACGCCTGATTGGCGAGGACGCCTTGATCTTGGAGCCGACCTCGCGCCTGTCCGGGTCTGCGAAGATCCATGGCGAGATCTGGACCGCACGCGCCGAGGCGAACTCCCCCACCATGATGCCCGGTACCTACGCGGTGGTCCGGCGTGTTCAGGGAGCCACCGCATATCTTGAACCGGCGCCCCTGGCCCCGGAAAACTAATCCGCAGCGGCAGCTTGCCGCCCCATCGATTTATCACTCAAGCACAAGGAAAGAGAGTACAAACCATGACCGGTAATGGCTTTGGCTTGACCATCGTCCTTGTCGTTCTGGCGATCTTCGTGATCGTCGTGCTACTACGCAGTGTGCGTATCGTGCCCCAGGCACGAGCAGGCATTGTGGAACGCCTCGGCAAGTACAACCGCACCCTCAATCCGGGTCTGACCATCCTGATTCCCTTCGTGGACCGGCTGCTCCCGCTGCTGGATCTGCGCGAACAGGTTGTGTCCTTCCCGCCGCAGCCCGTGATCACCGAGGACAACCTCGTCGTCTCCATCGACACCGTGGTGTACTTCCAGATCACCGAGCCGAGGGCGGCCACCTACGAAATCGCCAACTACATCCAGGCAGTGGAGCAGCTGACCACCACGACGCTGCGTAACGTCGTCGGCGGCCTGAACCTGGAAGAGGCCCTGACCAGCCGCGACCAGATCAACGGCCAGCTGCGCGGGGTGCTGGACGAGGCCACCGGCAAGTGGGGCATCCGTGTCTCGCGCGTCGAGCTGAAGGCCATCGATCCTCCCCTGTCGATCCAGGACTCCATGGAGAAGCAGATGCGCGCAGAGCGTGACCGCCGCGCCGCGATCCTGACGGCGGAAGGCACCAAGCAGTCCGACATCCTGACCGCCGAGGGCAAGCGCCAGGCGTCCATCCTCAAGGCGGAGGGCGATGCCCAGGCCTCGATCCTTCGGGCCGACGGCGAAGCCCAGGCCATCCAGAAGGTATTCGACGCCATCCACGCCGGCCGACCGGACCAGGAGCTCCTGGCCTACCAGTACCTGCAGACCTTGCCGAAGCTGGCCGAAGGCACCTCGAACACCCTGTGGGTGATCCCGAGCGAGCTGACCGAAGCGCTCAAGGGAATCGGCGGCGCGCTGGGCGGAACGGGAACCGCCAAGAACCCGGGCTCCACCGACGGAATCTGATTCCGCGTTGACCCGAACAGGTCAATATCCACGCTGCGGCGAGGTGCGAAGCTTGCACCTCGCCGCAGACGCGTATAATGGATGTTTTGGTGTAAAGAATTTTCTTCCGCCACTTGAGACGGAATTATTTCAGCGCGCCAAACGTTGGTACGTGTAGCGAATTTTTTAGACATCGCGGAGGGAAAACATGAGCGATCGCAGCCTACGAGGCATGCGCCTGGGTGCACAGAGCATGGAATCTGAGGCAGGTGTGGAGCCGGCTGCCCGTCAGCGCGTCGAATACCGTACCGAAGAGGGTGAAACCCTCTTCATCGTCTTTGCCGCCGAGGCAGAGATCCCTGCAACTTGGGCCACCAAGACCGGCAAGGAAGCCAAGCTGGTGCATGGGGAGGCCAAGGCCGAGGAAGCCAGCAATGAGAAGCCCGTGCGTACTCACTGGGACATGTTGCTGGAACGCCGCAGCGAAGAAGAACTCGAGAAGATTCTGGCCGACCGTCTGACCCAGTTGCGCACCGCGCGTGGCGAGGCCGTCTAGACAGCATCGATGCCGCGGGGCCGGTTCCCTCCTGAAACAGGAGGGAACCGGCCCCGCAGTCATTTAAGCGCCGGCGAAGCCGGACACAACAACGCGGCGTCCGCGAAGTCTGGGCTTCGCGGACGCCGCGAGTGGTTTGTTGGGCAGACGCTACTTGCGCGAGGTCAGCTTCTTCCAGCGGGCTCCCAGGCCCCAGCGGGTCACGTTCCACATGGCTTCGAAAACGATGTTGCCGCTCATCTTCGAAGCGCCCAATTCGCGTTCCACGAAGGTCACCGGAACTTCGACGATGCGCTTGCGCATCATGGCGACGCGGAAGGTCATGTCGACCTGGAATCCGTAGCCGCGCGACTCGACCGCATCGAAGTCGATTTCCTCCAGGGTCTGGCGCTTGAAGGCCCGGTAGCCGGCGGTGATGTCGCGCAGCGGCAAGCCGAGCATGGTGCGGGAGTAGAAGGAGCCGCCGCGGGAGATGATCTTGCGCAGCAGCGGCCAGTTCACGACCTCGCCGCCCTTGACCCAGCGCGAGCCGATCACCAGGTCTGCTCCGGCGGCGCTGGCCTCCAGCAGGCGCGGAAGCTGCTCGGGCATGTGCGAGCCATCGGCGTCCATTTCGACCAACACGTCGTAGTCGCGGGCCAGGGCCCACTCGAACCCGGCGATGTACGCGGCGCCCAGGCCATCTTTGCCGGTGCGGTGCAGCACGTGGATATTGCTGTCCTCGGCGGCCATCTTGTCGGCCAATTCGCCGGTGCCGTCGGGCGAGTTGTCGTCGACGATCAGTACGTCCGAGTCAGGAACGGCAGTCCGGAGCCTTTCGGAATGATCGTAATGACGCGCACTCGGCGGCACCTTTCTAGGTTAACGGCTGCAATGAGCCCTCACGGGGCATGGGGGTATGCCCGGAATACTGCGTATGAGGGCTGATCCAAATTCAAAGTATACTCACCCGGCACCGCGGGCATCGCGCGGGCATCGCCCCAGACACAGGAAAACGCAACGATCCCCAGTGACTTCGGCCCTATTTCACAGGTTGGAAAACTCGGGAAATGTTATCTAAGGTCACCGGGGATCGCTATTCAAATTGCGTCGTTTCGAACACAATGCTGGGTGCATCACGAAGAGGCGCTTAGTACAGCCTAATGGGTGACCCACCCAGCCTGTCAACCAACTGGTGACCACAATCTTCGTCCAATATCTTCAAGTCAGACAAGATGTTGCGAATTTTTTCGGACACCGGTGCCGCGGCTTAAAGGGAGGCTCCCGCCGCTGCTTCCAACTGGTCGAACAGGATCCGCCCGGCGCGCACGGTGCGCAGGCAGGCGGGGATCTGCTCGTCGACGACCGGGAGCATCGGGGTGCCGGCGCGGGCGTCGGTGCTCCAGGAACTGATGCGCACGTCCGGGGTCTGCACGGCCAGTTCCGAGGCGCTCCACACGGCGAAGGTCGCCGGGGCGCCGATGACCAGCTGGCCGGCCAGCGGGTTGCTCTCCCCCATCGCACGGTAGGTCGAGCGGGTTTGGGCCAGGAAGGCGGCGCGGGCGGAGATGCGGGCGTCGGCGTCCGCCATGTTCATCGCCGCGCGCACGATCTTCCAGCCGTCCACCTCGGTGACCGGGGCGTCGGAGCCGAGCACCAGCGGCACGCCGGAGGACAGCATCGCGGAGAGGTTGTTCATGCCCTGCGCGCGCTCCCCCAGGCGGGCGGCGTACATGCCGTTCTCGCCGGCCCAGGCGGCGTCGAAGCCCGGCTGCATGGAGACCATGATCGAATACTGCAGCAGGCGCTGGCGGGCCGCCTCGTCCACCATCTCGGCGTGCTCGATGCGGTGTCGGCACATCTGCAGCTTGGCGGTGCCGATGCGACCGGCGGCCAGGTCGAAGGCGTCCAGCAGCGCGTCCAGCGCACCGTCGCCGATCACGTGGAAAGCGGCCTGGATGCCGCGCTGGCTGCAGGCGACCAGATGCTCCGCGATCTGCTCGCGGCTCAGGTACAGGTTGCCGCGGGTGCCCGGCGCATCGGCGTAGTCTTCGCGCAGGTAGGCAGTGTGGCTGCCCAGCGAGCCGTCGACCCGCAGATCGCCGCCCAGGCCGAGCACGCGGCCGGCCGGGAAGCTGGACATCAGCTCGTCGGCGCGCCCGGCGTCGGAGACCAGTTCGCCCCAGAAGGCGTAGACCTGCGGAAGCTCTGCATGATCCAGCGACAGCAGCTCATCCAGCGCTGCACGGCCTTCAAGCTGCGGGGCCGCCATTTCCACCACGGTGGCGAAGCCGCGCGAGGCGTAGTGCTCCAGGGCCAGGCGCTGGTAGTCCGCCTCCGCCGCGGTGCCGGCCAAGGCCTCGCGCACCGCGTCGTGTTCGGCGCCGCGCACCACGCCGGAGGCGATGTCGCCCAGTTCCAGCTCGTCGAGCAGCTTCCGGTTGACCAGGGCGCTGTGCACGTCGCGGCGCACCAGGTAGTAGCCGCGTCCGCCGGCGGCGGAGGTCAGCTCCGCCTCGCCGGGCAGTTCAGGCTGGGCCCAGGAGGAGTTGTCCCAGCCCTGGGCCAGCACCAGCGAGGCCGAAGCGCGGGCGCGTTCGGA